>WNFR01005859.1_pt1 | contig 12564 bp, 13 predicted proteins | sample 5400221 | NCBI WGS metagenome assembly WNFR01 (sample SAMN13153357, study PRJNA577476) | soil metagenome | isolation source: 40 cm soil under Madrone tree | place: USA:California | collected 2016-06-14 | reverse complement strand
CACGAAGCCGGTAGTCTTGCCACCTCGCCTTGCACTGCCGCTGTCATCGGCATCGAAGGCGTCGATGAATTCGGCATATGCTTTGGCGGCCTGCTCCTCTTCTTCTCTTCGTTTGGCATCCGCAGCCTCTTTCTCCTTTTCCCGCTTTGACTTTCTGACGGTGCCTTGAGCGTATTGTGAGAGCTTTTGGTCGTCCACGGTCTTTTGCTATTGCAGGAAGGAAGAGTGAGCACGAAGGCACAGAAGGAGAAGTTCTATCCGTCGCACTGGAAACGAAGATTCGTCTTCGTCGTTGTCAAAGAAAGCGGCGGCCAACTTAGACTTTGTTTTATCCATGCAAAGAACTTGAAACGGAGAGACGAGAGAAGGTGAGACTCGTGGTCACGTTGATTCAATGTCACATGACTCGATTGCTTAGTCGTAGTGCTTTGTCTGCGATATAGATTGGCAATCGTGATCCTCTTCTGGACGCCAGCCCCCCGCAAATTACCGGTTACCTTATGCTCTGGTCTACATAAACCGCTCACCAGGAGGATATCGATATCAATCTTATCCTCTTTCAAATACGTAAATGTTGTGGAGGCGATCATAACATGTGGGAAATCTCACTGCTGTTTTACGCCAATATGTATGCAGGCCGTTCATTCCATCTTGCGTATTTTCTCGCTTGCATTATCGGGACTCGTCATGTTTACGAGCATTCCATGATTCCGTGTCAGATTCATACCCTCGTGTCGACTAGTAATCAAGAGTCAAGATCCTCAGCTTCTCACAGGTTATTATTTGGTATTGAGCGGCGATTGTTATTGGCTAACCTGATGCAGTTACTGCCACGTAAAGCCGGTCTGAGCCGTCTGACACATTATCCGTGCCTTATTACGTTGAGGTCGCCGTGCCTGACCGCCTTGAAATGGCTGAAAAAAACCTCGAGTGGGATGCCGTGATGTCGGTTTTCCTTGTGGTACATCACCTCGTGCTCTTACAGTAGGCTCTCCCCACGTTGCCAGTTTTCCGAACTAGCCCGATATTGGGTTTCCCCAACCTTTTCGTTCGGGTACTGCGTGGCGGTCGGTCATCCTGATCTCCGGATTGACCGCCTTCGTGCTGACATAAGGACACCTTTTTCATAACCGCTCTGACGCGGAACATGACTAGTACCATACGGCGCGTTTCAAAGGTCTGTACCGCGGTCATTACTGTGTTCGTATTCACATTATCACTCTGATTTAGTATCGGAGCTCAGTCCCATGACCGTCTCTGGAGTGGCTCTGCTCGAATCTTCATGTTGTTTGCTGTGTTGGATCTCGGCGCCCCACTACCTTAGCCCAAAGTCTTATATCCAACTCCACAGCTCATTGCCAATGGTCATCTCTGTCACAGCAACATAGTTGTGAAATAGGGTCACCTCACCTGCCATGACTGGCTGATGCAGTGTGCCTGGAGGTGATACCGGCAACTACGTACCTTGGTTTTGGATCAAGTTGCAGAAGGCCACAGTTGCTCGACCACCTGTTATCTTGTCATCGTCACACAAGTGTTAAGGTTCGCCTGTACGTGTTTCAGTCCAGTGTGGCTCGTCAGGAGGAATGACGATGAGCCCAATTATTGTGAATCGACGAGGCCGCGAGAGAAGACTTAGCTATTGAGCTGTACACGTACTTCGCCTCTGGTCCTTCACGTGGCGGCCCTCGCTAGAACGAGTGGATGGTGCCAGACCGTCTGCTATCACGAAGATCCCCACCCCACTCTCGCTCTGTTGCTATGAATATTAGTTAAGGTTTGCGCCAATTTGTGGCCTGCTCGTCGAAACGGACGTTATAGCTCGCCCACGATCTGCCTTTTCATTGTAGCGTGCAGAGTTCCTACTTTCTACCCATTATCGAACGAGGACCGCTCAACGCGCTGAATTACCCGAGATTGCCCGGCACGACCTCGACAATGGACCGACTGGTTTTCTTCTGGAAGTAGGCTCTGATAACATATCTCTGTAAAACCCTTGTCGGTCCTCCATTACCACGCGTGTGTTAACTCCATTTAAAAACTTAGGGTCAGCCAATGTCCATCTTACTTGGAACGGTCAGCATTACTGTTAACATTTTGCGGCAAGATGATCTTACTGTTTTTTCCTGACATGTAGCTTTGTGTGCAACGGAGATAAATTGATAGCTGAGATATCTTGCTTGAACTCGAGCCCGAGCTTGTCAGCGGGGATTTTCACGATTTTAACCTCATCGATTACCACCGTGCGATCACCCCATGAAAATGCACCCTATATCGGCGATGACACGCCCCTCAATGAGACCTCCGGATGACACCTTGCACACGCACAGTTCATTGTGAGTTTGTCGATGCACGTGGGCTCACCTCTCTCTAGGGGACACAAGCGGCTCCACTCTGTATAAATTCACCGAACAGAAGCCAACCCGACCTCTACTCATCGCTTGTCGTCGCGCTTAACCACGACGATTCTCCGTTGGACACGACCCAAAAGATCTGCATGCCAACTTCGTTCTTGGAACCCGGGTGTATTTTAGGCAACCGATGGAGGGGGGGCAACGAAGGTCGTGGCTCCACGGCTCCACGATAGCTTACACGCCACCAACTCGTCGAGCAACATCGCAGAACCCGTGTGCGGAAATTACTTCCTACTTGTACGTCTATCTCGCTCGCAATTGTGTCTGACCTGCCGCACCAGCTGCACGCGCAGCTAGTCATCCGCACGGGCACTACCCACCGAACTGCGGCGACGGCGGTGGGGAGATGCTTCGCGACCGCAGCGAATGCGCGGCTCTCCGCGGGCAGACTTGTTTGCACGCCCACGATGCAGAGAACGCGATGAGATGCCGGGTGTCATACCGACCTTGTATCTCACAACGGCGCCTCTGATAATAAAACACTCTGCCCCGTTCCTTCTTTTCGAGTGGAGTAGAGTGGAGTGGAGACCTACCCGACTGCGCCACCCAGCAACAACTCCACCCGGCAACGAGCAACCAGACGCCAATATCGGTGTTTTTAAAATTTTGGGATAACTAATATTTCCGCTTTCCAACAAACGTGGTGTCTCTTTCCCACCACCAGCAGGCAAGGCATAAAGTCCTCAGCGTCCCGACGAGCAGGCGGCGGAAAGTTGCGATGGAACACGCCACGCCAGCATTCCGGTTCTAGCACATCAGTACTATTATACAAAAGAAGCTCGCGCCTGCAAGAGTCATCGTCGTCGCCCGGTGTCAAGAAGATTGGTCCGCGGACTCAGGGCGCAGAGAATGATCAATCATGGGGACAGTTTTCGCTTGGCACTGAGCCACAAAGGAAGTGACTCATACCTAGACAGGGACGTGTTGTATTTGTGTTTGTATTTTTAGCACATCAAACGTATCAAATTCAACATTCCGCAAACAGAAAACTCCGTCACCCACGGGTCCACACACAAAACGTGGTCCCGGAATCCGGGGAAAAGATTAATGATAACGCAAGTGAAGCAGCGCCCGATCAATGGATTTTATGATAGATGTGGCATCTGCCGTACTCTGCTCCAAACCTGCGGGCCTTTTGCCCAAGAAGGCCACTCGGGGATACCTCGAATACTACTAGTGGGGAGGACAGAGGGGAGCGTGACATTATACAATAGCACTCGTAAGTGGGCAAAGCTATGATAGATATGACGCGAGCAGTTGCCGTACTCGAATATACAGTATCCTGGTTGAAATCTGCATGGTATGAACAAGATGCAGGGCAGAGAGTGAAAGGACAAACGACGAGAAGTGTAAAACGTGGAAGGCTATATGTAGAAAGTTGGTGAATCGGTGAAGAGGCAAGGGACCGATGGCAGGGATTGAATGGATGAAGAATGAATGGGTTGGAGAAAATGCTGCACTGTCACATGTTGAGGCAAGTTGCGTTTATAAAATATATGCTGTGGTGAAGAGACCGTCATTGTTGAACATTCAGTCACCATCCACGGAGGTGGTGGACCATGAGTCATGGGCACTGGACGAAAGGGTATTATTCCTCCACATGTGGCGTTCAATGTGTTGTGGTTTCCATTCCTGGTGTGAAATATGACACTTGCAGGGGTGCGCGTGATGTAAAGCAACTAATGAAGGAAATTGATGGTGTGAGGAAAGCATCTGTAGTGGAGCAAAATACGCCTGGTCCTTGAGCTATTCACATGCCTCTCCGTACCAGGTCAGTGCCGGAGTGCGACGTGGGACAATCACACGTAGTATCTCGCCATCAAATTCTGCGCGAACGCGACCGAGGTCGGCATCATACCCAAATGAGATACGTCTCTCGAAGTGACCTGTGTCGACGGTTTGCTCAGAAAACACCTGACGATCGTGAACGTGTAAAGGCAGCGTACCACCATCCGGCTCCCATGAATCAGCAACAACGTGCAACACGCGCCGTCTCCTCGCAGCTAAGGTACTGAAGAAGGGAAAAAAAAGCAAGGAAGCAATATCGATTGCGTTGCATTAGCGAGTAACCTGACGTCATAAAACTGGTAACATACATAGCATCACGCCTGTAACCGGGCAAACGAGCGATTAGCCTGTACTCCCCTGGTGAGGTCTCCACAGCTATCCAGCTATCCGCAGGTGGTGGCGCATCGCTCAAGAAGGGTTCGTGGGGAGCACGAGAGTTACGGGTTGCGCTAGAACGGACAGGTGGCGGGTCTAATATCGTCGGGGGTGCCGGAGGAGGCAGGTTGCGACTTGCAAGAGCCGGAGCGGCTGGAGGAGATGGACTAGTAATTCCCAAGTTAGGTATTGGTTCGGAGAAAGGACGCCGAGAATTTCTGCTAGACGAGACTTCGGGAGGGGAATATGGGGGAGGTAGAGAAGACCAAGTCTGAACCGATCCGGATGAGACCGGCCGTGGTGAAACTGCGGTCGTGGACCCTACATGCTGCGTTTCCGTAGGTGGTGTATTCTGCATCCATGAGGAATCACGATCAATAGAGTCCGATGGTGTCGAGTGCTGATCCGAAGGACCCATACAAGATGAAGTGTTGGAGGATATTCGTGTGGGCAAAGGGAAGATAGTTGTGGAGTTCCTGTCAATCCAATCTAAAGGGTCGTGAGGTTGCGACTTTCCAGACGATCCGACAGATGGCTCCGAAGCGTCACCCGACGACTGTCGACGTGTAGGAAGAACAGAATTGGAATAGCTCGGAGCTGAGGAGGAAGGAATGGTGCAGGACTGAGCGGCAGGATTACTCGTCTCATAAGACTCTGCAGGAGAGATATCTAGTACTGGATTGGCTAAATGTGTGCCAACACCGCTGCTATGGCGGTCGAGAGATGGCGTGGGTAGAGGGCGGGTTGCACGAGTTAGATGAGACACATTGCTCGGAAGGTTTTCATCCGCATTTCCGTAAGCTGGCGGCGGCTGGTCCTGTCGCGCCAGTTTTGCTACATCGATCACGTCTGTCGACGGTAGAAACTTAGATCGTTGAGGTAATTGAGTTGGTTGTCGGGCTGAGTGAAGAGAGAGAGTTATGCTTGGTGGTGAGGGTGTCGATTGCAGCGAGAAAGGGATGGAGACGAATTGTTGGGGCGTTTCGGGAGTCTTGGAATGATCAGGAGAGTGAGAGCCTGTGGGTGGAGGGGAGAATGCATAAATAAGAGGAACACCAATAAAATGTAGTTAAAAATAAAAATAAAATAAACCCGAAAAAAAAGAAGAAAAAAAAAGGATCATCGACGATGTCATGAGATTTGAAAATAAAAAATATTTAAAAAATCCAACCGATCGGGAGATCCCAATTACGTACGTATCCCGCGGGTGTACCTTTACACTCATGGGACACGGGACACGGGTCCTCTCTACTTGCCCTCCCCTCCCAACCCAACAATCGACTTGATACCGCTCGTATCCTCCGCTCACAATGAATTGACACCAATCCTCATCAGATGAAGTGTGGCGAAGAAAGGCGTAGTAACTTTATGCTTTAGGATTCACTCACCACGTACCCCACTTATTCGCTTTTCATCGTCGTTGTCGTCCTCATCCTCCCCCTCTGGCTCCCAGTCATCTAACATCACGACATCCTCTTCGAGCCTGTCGGTCATAAGCCTCAGCTTTTGAGCAGGATGGTGATCTTCCATGTGTAGGGGCACGGGACGGGCCGCACTTAGATAATTGAAACTACCCCTCTGAGAAGATGTGCAGGATGAGGAGGCAGAGCTGGTGGCCAAGGAGTTCAATGAAGTGGAAGGAGACAGCGGAGGGGTTAAGTGCCTGTGAATGGTGTGGTTTGGGAGAGAGGACATAGGACATTAAAGTGGACAAGAGAGAATGGGATGCGAGAGGAGAAGAGAAGAGAGAATGGGAGATGGTGGAGAATGTGCGCCGCAGCCGCGGGATGGTTGTGCACTCCAATATCGTTATCCCTGTCGTGACGTCATCCCGGTATGGAACTATCCGACGACTCCAATACGAGTGGCACTCCTGTGGCACTCTAACTTATCTCTCTAAACTCCGCATCGCACCCAATGCAACGATCCGATCCGACAACCCCTTGATACCTTGATTCATCAATGCATCAACATTCATATTATATATTTATACCCGGATCCGAGAACCTGTGCCTGCGCTTACGCCCTGCTTTCTCTGCTCCAATCCACTCAAGCAAAACTGGGGGACACTTCGGGATTCGCGGGACTGATACAACACGTGCCTCGCCGATCGAATCCGTGGGTCGGCGGCGGTCACGGTTCTTACTCCACTCCAAGAATTGATTGTATCATGTGCGTCCACCGCCTGCCTATTGCATTGGCACTATTAATCAGTTTGGCGTTACACTCCTCATGACCATGTCTTTATTACATCAACTGGGGCCAGGCAACATCAACCGCTGTTTTACATATTGGTTTTGCCACCACAGCGGGCGCGGGATTTATCAGCTCCCGATGCCGTAACGCCGATGTTATGACCATACATAAAATGCAATGTACTCTTGGGGCAACGTGCTGACCGGTCTCTCAGCAGTGTCTTGGTTTATCTTTGTCAATTCTATCACCAGCAGCGATGTTCATTTTTGACGGCGATCTTCTCGGTGGATGGCTGGAGCTCCAGCCATTGTGGCGGAAATTTGTGGGTCCCATCACTCATACACTCGTACTCCATCGGTTCCACTTTTGGTCACAGAAACTCACAAAGTGGATAACATCTTCCTGAGTTGGCGGACTATGGGTAAGCGTTAAACCTTTTTTCTTGCAAGGGCCCCCCTTACTGTATCTGGTGAAGTCTATCGTCCCCGTACACATAGGCGTCAGAGGCCGAATACGAAAACGTGTGGCAGAGGACCCATTTTGGTATCGCAGGATGGTTTGCGAGAATGTATTCCTGAAGCAGCTCTCGTTTATCCGCAGGCGTCTAGCGGACCGTGTGCTACAACTGGTCACAGAAGCTTCCCTACTACGTCGTTCACAGAATGTTGGCCGCGTGGTTGCGGCAGCTGGTGTTCACGTTGGTCATGATGCCCTTTATCGTAACCATATAGGCAGAGGTGTGCGTGTTGCACCCCATCTCAGTTGACCCCCTGGCACAGAGAGCACTGGTATGCATGTGGATCTTCACAACCGTGACATGCGATATCTTATCGATAAACAGGCTACTTATATACTGGTCACTCAATATTTTCCCACAAGAACATGACATACCTGGGGAATTGACTTCTCGTGTTTAGAACGTTTGAAAAATATGAAGACCCCAACCTTGGTGTCTTATGAGAGTAGAGTTATTCCCCAGTTTCGTGTGTCTCCTGCAAAGTCTCTTCATCCTGGCCTAGAGGAAACTACGAGATCAAGTGAAGAAATTCCTATCATAATCCTGATCCGTACAGCTACGGAACTAGGCCGAAGCGAATACATTGCACATCGGCGACTGTAGGTGAGTACCCACTCTATTTACATTGATTTGAACGAAGAATTCAACACAGTCGACTCTGTCATAACCTAGCCTCTTACCTCGTTGTATATGAAATTGTAGGTCCATGCACGGCCTTCAGGACATAAATTGCGTCAGGTACGGACTCTCAGCGTCATGGGATTGTATGGGCGTAATGACCCTCCTCCACTCATAGATTCGTGCGTCATGCTTCTCGCAAGGATTTAATAGCAGAAGGAAAAGGGCCTATCGATGCCTCACCAGTGCGTATCGTATGCAAGGTCGGCGTTCTTCCGCCGCGTGGAGCTCGTTTTCCGCCGCACGTGTACGCTAAACCCACAGCATTGAGAAGAATACAACGTGTTTGTAAGAATATGACTCACCGCGAGTCGTCAACACACTGTAGTATATAAGGGCTAAAGCCGGTTACATTGCTATGAGGTGGACGTGGGAAGGTCAATGCCCTGTACTATTCCCGCACTACGCTCGTCTTATCACCGGCGTCTTGATAAGCTCATTGCTTACAGCAGTTTTCATATCAATAGCAACAGCGTCCTTCAGCAGCTTACCTAAAAACGAAGCGGAGAACAAAGATAACTGTTGGCCGAGATTCGATCGAAAAAAACTGGTCTTATCATTTCGGACAAGCATACTTATCTGGTTTTTGTTTCAATATTAATTTTGTTTTAATTTCTAAAAATATATTCGACAAAATATATAAGTCTCGGCAAATCTGCCGACGGCTGGTCCCGAAACTCCGCCCTTGTCTGCTGAAGGACGCTGTTGCTATTGATATGAAAACTGCTGTAACGTAAACTCATGAGCAGTTAGTGCGAAGGAAAAGTGTGACTTCGATTCGCAACAGGCAGGCCGCACCGTCAACCATCACCATGATGACGTTTCCCTCCCGCCCCGGGACTGTAGCAAGGCGGCCGCAGGGTGGGATGAGCCGCGCATGGATGATACATAAGAGGTTAAGTGAGCGCTGAGGCGCAAGGCGGTGCTAATCCGATATGGCCGAGACAGGTCACAAACAGGTCAGCCCAACCGCGGCAGGGGCCTTGCAGTAAACAGGCAGATGGTGTGCCTACTTCCAAGGTTGGCAAGATATAAACTCCTCTATACTCAAGTGCAAGACTCCATCCTCAAATGTCGTCCAACCTTGGCGTAGAGTCGATGCGAGATAGCATCACGCTGTTTCCAGTGGGATCAAGCTCGATCAAGAGTTAAATTCCAGGCCCTGTCTCCCACGTCTCCCACGATCCTCATCGAAAAAGATTGCGGACTTTGGCTATATTTGGTCGTATCAGGGAATATGGCAGAGCTGGCAGTGGTACTTGGACGACCAGATTGTTCCTAGAGTTCGTCGAAATCATCAGGAGAGGAGAAGAGAGGTTCCGGCCAGACGATCAGGAATAGAAGGTCGTTGATCGCGCCTGAGAAGTTGCACACTGAGACACCAAAAAGGCGCCGTAGGCAGTGATGAAAACATCGCGAAGGCAACTACGCCAAAAACAAAGCGACATGCCCGAATCTCTACTTTCCGTGGAGCCACGAATGTATGGACGGTGATTGCCGAGTCAATTATGCATCAGACGACGAGGGAAAGTGCGACCCCGAGATCACCGATTGCTGAATAATGCCCTGAGTTGTGTGAACCCATCGAACGTCGAGGACAACGCCCAAGGCTTGTAGAATATCAAAGGCAAAAAGGGAAATCTGTCACACGAACAAATGAGATCGGGTGAGGCTATGGAAATATTGAGTGAACGAACCATGTGTAAATGTCCGCAGGCATGCACAGCAATTTCTAGCTACTGCTCGGGCGGGTCCTTCTATAACGTAGCACATCTCGGAATAGTTCGTTCTTGTCAGACTCGGCAAATGCTACTGAGACGAGGTTGTGCACACCGATCAAAATAAAGACAAAGCCTCTGCCGTGAGCTGCATATGGCTTAGTTTTAACTCTAGACCGCGTGATAAATAAAGTTATTCATTGCCAAGCTGATGCACTGATCAAGGTGATAATAGAGTAGGGATTGGCCAAGAGGAAGGGGGGTTGTTGCGCGTCCATTGACACCTTCAAGTACTGACATCTTTGTAGACAGGTGCACGAACAAAGGAGACGTCGAGTGTGTTGGTGGTTGAGTGTTAAAACCTTCGAGCATCTGCCTGTCAGGAGGGGCAGGAGGGGCCAGAAAACGAAAACATGCATATTTCTGTTCTACTCACGTGATTTCGTATGGTACCGCATCTACAATTCAAAATCAGGAACGTGCTAGCGCCGATGTCTGCCAGTGGAGGATGCTGCGCCGCCAGGGAGAATCTAGTACTCGAGTACAAGGATCAACGATCGCCTGTCGTGGAACTTGCAGTCCTGGACTCGCTAAACCCACAGCATTGAGATTGCAGTACATTTATAGTTGCATAATAGGATTTCCGTACGCAAGCAAGGCATACACCGTTCTCGAGTCAAACACGGATTCCATCTATATGCACATGACGATGTCCGAGGCGCCACGGCCATAGGGCTCGGTCCTCAAGTCGACCTGGAACGGGACGTACCTCGGCATGTCAATCGAAAACTTGGACCTGGACGAGCACGGGTTCGTTGATTCAACAAGATGATCGGGCTCGACAGCATCGCGCTCACAGGTTCCAAGGAGTTGCAAACGCGCATCACGCAAAACGACGGCGGCGGCTGGAAGCCGCTCATTCTGCCGAAGTTCGATTCCCATGGTCAGGCGTATGATTGTCGCAGCGCGGTGCGTTGGCTCCTCGTTTGATTCTATGTTAATGGTAATGTGCTAGTCTTCCCACTTCACGTGCATGAATACACGGAACGGCCTGACCCTCGCGTGACGTTCAGTACTCCTTCCGTTTTCGGGCTGCTTATGGCAGTAAGAAACGCGGGCGAGAGGCTCGCGCTGTTAACGGAGAGCGACACTTTCCTGACTCGTCATACCGGCTTCATGTGGGAAGAGGTGCACAAAGACGCGCACCTATGGGAGTCCGGCGACTTGGGTTCGAAACCCGTCATGGCGAACGATGAGGGACCTACTGATCGCCTTTTATTGAGGGCCCCAACTGGTGTGAGCATACGTTCACAGACGAGAATGTCTGTGTGTTCTCCATCGTCAGTCCTGTCTGATACAAGCCGCCGATTCATCCAGGACGTATACTCGCTCGGTCGCGGTCGCGGTCCATATCGAAATTTCGTCACTCACGAATTGCAATGCTGTATCCGCCCACTCTTCTACCATCTTCTCTAAAGCTGACATAGGTAAATTAGACATTGAGGACCCAGGTCATGACGACTCTGATTGCGAGCGAGGGGCGGTCTGAACGGTGTGTACTTGGTCGCCAGGAAAGTCGTGATTCGAATATTATTGCGACTCGCTTGTCCTCTGCGCAGACGCCGCAGGCGTGACCGCAATTGTGTCGTTGGGTTGAATCCATAACAGCGCGTGTACGGCGTCCGAATGAGGAAAACCTCTCCCAGAACGAACGAGACGCTAACCTGCGGTGCTCATCAGCGAATTTAGGAAAGTGCGCAACGCGGAGGGCCAGTGCGTGCTCGTCGAGGACACGCAGCCGTTCCCGTGTCAAAGCGGCGCTCAATACAGATGCAAGCGCACACCTCACCGACGCATCCCCCATTCTTCCTGCGAGGGCGGCGAGCGACCCGACCTTGGGGGGAGACACCTCTGTCCGAGCGTAGCCGCTCACGGGCGCTTTTCTGGATGGTTCGTGCTACTCATTCCGGTCGCATTCACCACACCGGTAAATATGAGAGATTACAAGCATTCTAACCGCGACGGGAACCATACGTCTGCTGGGCAGTGACGTCCGTCCACGCTTCGGCGCGTCCGATCCTGGATTCGTCCAGACGTGCGCGAGCGTCCCTCGGTTCGTCATTGGCGTAGCTGCGGTCGCGTAGTGGACCCGTTGAGCGACGCTATCGTTGCGCGCTAGGAGGGGATGTAGGAACGTCCTCGTCGACGAGGACGTGCAGATCCTATACTTGCGGACGATAAAGAGTAGATGGGTTGTATGTCTTTTTGTGATTTCGCTTTTCTTCTTTTCTTTGTTGAAATTGAACATGTCATAATAATTTTCTGTTTTCGTTAAACTCATTATTTTTCAGTGTAATTGAATTACCTTGAATCGAGGGAAAAAGAAAAAGTGATACAACAAGAAAAATGAAAGTAAAGGTTATTCGATTACGCCGAGATGGTCCTCTTTGATCGTCCCTATTGCGAACTGGAGCGACAAGGCAAAATAAGATGACGAGAAGAAAGAGGAGGAACGGGCACACGCACGATCTCCGTCGCGTCTACGCGGGTACCAATGATTTTGATTCGTATTTTAGTATTATTCTCGATGACCTATTGGCTTTCGTTCCACACGCGCCGCGGCAAAAATAGACCTGGAGCGCGCTTACCTGGTCTTGGGAGGTGTATGATGGTGGGTTCGAAGATGGGTCGAACTTGAGGTCGGGATGGAGGAGCTGCATTGATGGTGGTCAGGGTGGTTCGGATGGCGAGGGACGCGTCTCGCGGACCTGTTGCGAGACGAAACAATTCAGAGGTCCGACTTCTGCGAAAATGCCCATCTACCACGCGTGAGGACAAAAGAACAGGGGGGAGAGGGGATGCGCACTCTTGTGACGTT
>WNFR01005858.1_pt1 | contig 12565 bp, 10 predicted proteins | sample 5400221 | NCBI WGS metagenome assembly WNFR01 (sample SAMN13153357, study PRJNA577476) | soil metagenome | isolation source: 40 cm soil under Madrone tree | place: USA:California | collected 2016-06-14 | reverse complement strand
AGCTGACCGTCTGGACGCATTGTCCGATAGCGCCCGCGGTCGTCGTTTGGCAGCTCACGCCGGTCGGAATTGGAAATTCGCCGCCTGAGATAAATGTCGCGGACTCGCCGGAGATCGCTGTCAGATTGGGTTCGGCGAGCGTCCGCACCACACCGGCGGTTTCCATCGCGCGAAGCGTCGCCTGGACCGACGGCATCGAGCCGAACGACGTGGCAAGGCCATTGCCGGAGACGAGCGGCGCGCTGTTTGCGGTGAACGGGTTCGTGTTGTTGAATTTCACGATCGTGGTACCGGAGTTCATGCTGGCGCTGAGATCGACGCCCATCTGCTTGACGATGTCCCGTCGCACTTCCGCGACCGTGACCTTCAACATCACCTGATCGCGACCCCGGACCGCGATGCTGTTGACGACCTTGTCGGCACCGCCCACCAGCCGCGCGGCGAGATCGCCCGCCTGCTGCGCCTCGATCGGACTCGATACCGAGCCGGTCAGCATTACGCCGTCGCCGACGCCTTCGATCTGGATTCCAGAGTAGGGCAGCGTTTGCTTCAGCGCGGCGCGCACGCCGTTGAGATCGCGCTTGACCGCGATGTCATAGGCCGCAACCGGCTTGCCCTCGGAATCGAAGAACACAATGTTGGTCTGACCGACCGCCGCGCCGATGATATAGGCGCGTTGCGCGGAGCGGACGACAGCGTTTGCAATCTTCGGATCGGCGACCAGCACGTCCTTGACGTCGTGCGGAAAATCAACCACGACGGATTTGCCAATGCCGAGCGCAAGGAAGCGCGTCTTAGTTTGTCCGTCGGCGACAACCGGCGTTGCCGTGTAGTCGCTCGCCACCACCGGCGTCAAAGCCGCGTTAAGTGTCAGCGCAGCGACAGCCGAAAACGACAGGGCGCGGACTATGAAAGTCCGCATTAGCAGCTGATTTCCCCTGCATGTCATATCGGGCGTCCCTTCGCTCACTTCTGCGTCGTCGTCGGGCTTGAGACGCCGTAGCGAACTACGTTAACGCCTTCACCCCGCTTCGGAGCTTGATTGTCGGATCTGTTCTCACGGATCGGCTCGCCTGCGATGAATGGCGCACGCGCGACCAACTGGCCAAGACCAACGCCGGTCCCTGCAACCAGAACGTCTACAGTCCGCAATTGCACAACCGGCTCTGTTTGGAGGAATTTGTTGTCAGATCCACTCGCGAGATATGCGGCGACGCCGCCGGCACTGAGAGCGATGGTCGGGACGACAATACGTGCGGTATACATACGCTTCACTATCTACACTTGCGCCGGGACACCTGAACTCTATGTCGGTGGCCTCTAAGCATCACTAAGCAGTAAAAGTATAAGACAACTTGAGGGCGACAGAGTTTGGTGAATGGAATTCAGGGATTTGTCCTCATGGTGAACGGAGCGTTATCGTTCGAAAGACGAACCCGCAAACCCTGACGTGCCCTGTGTTGCGGCGATTTCGCTGTTCCCGTCGGGGCCAGCGCAAACATGCTTGGTGATTTCGCCATGGTACGAGGTCTACCGGCGGTGACGTCGTTCACAAACTTTGCGCGAGGGTGGTTTGATGGCTTAAGCGAGCCGAACGGGGTGACACTTCACAGCCACCTGATCTGGCGAAGTAAGGACTGGACAAATCTGCACCGGCACTGCTCGCTCGCACCGACGAGGTGACCGAAGGAAAAGAGCGACTTGCGGGCTTGGCACGAAGCAAACCTGCCGCTCGCCGTGAGAAGCGTCCGCTTCTCGGCGTGTATTTCTATCAGTACAGTCCCTAAGCGGCGTTGAAGGCCTCGAACCCGCGCTCAAGATCGGCTTTGAGATCCTCGACATTTTCTAGTCCGATGTGGAGCCGCAGGGTCGGACCGGCCGGCGCCCATTTGGAGGCCGTGCGATAGCTTGCGCAGTCGAAGGGAATGACAAGGCTCTCGAAACCGCCCCATGAATAGCCCATGCCAAATAATTTTACGGTGTCGAGCAATGCATCGACGGCCTTTTGCGGCGCCGGCTTCAGCACGATACTGAACAGGCCGGAGGCGCCGGTAAAATCCCGTTTCCAGATCGCGTGGCCGGGATCGCTTTCCAGAGCAGGGTGCAACACCCTGATAATTTCGCGCCGCGTCGCGAGCCAGCGCGCCATCTCGAGCCCCGATCGATGATGCTGCGCAAGCCGGACCGCGAGCGTACGCAGACCACGGAGCGCCAGAAACACGTCGTCCGGCCCGGCGCAAACGCCGAGCAGCCGGATCGCCTCGGCAATCATCGGCCAGGTCTTGGCGTTCGCCGAAATGGTCCCGAACATGATATCGGAATGTCCGCCGATATATTTGGTCGCGGCCTGCATGCTGATATCGACGCCTTGATCCAGCGAGCGGTGATACAATGGTGTCGCCCAAGTATTGTCGTCGATCACAAGCGCTCCTCGCGCATGAGCGACGGCTGCGATGGCTGGAATGTCGGGCATTTCGAAGGTTTGCGATCCGGGCGCTTCGACCAGCACGGCCTTGGTGTTCGGCTTGAACAATTCGGCGATGCCGGCCCCGATCAGGGGATCGAAATAGGAGGTCTCGACGCCATAGCGGGCAAGCAAGCCATTACAAAAATTGCGGGAAGGCCGGTAGGCGTTGTCGCAGACCAGGAGGTGATCGCCGGCTTTCAGCACCGCGAGCAGGGTCGTGGTAATCGCCGACAGGCCGGAGGGCGCAAGACCCACGCCCGCACATTGCGGGCCTTCCAGCGCCATCATCGCCTCCTGCAGCGCCTTGGTGGTCGGCGTTCCGTGGCGGCCATACTGGAACTCGCCGCGATGGGCATGCAGATCGTCCGCGGTCGGATAAAGCACGGTAGAACCATGGAAGACCGGGGGATTGACGAACCCTTTCTGCGCCTTGGTGTCGCGCCCCGCGGTCACCAGGGTGGTTTCTGCCTTCTGCGGGCTCGATCGTTCATCATCCCTGGAAAAATTCATGCGTCCGCCGCCACCAAAAGACCTTTTGTCGCAGCCGCGACGCCCCTTGAAGGCCCGCCGGGCGGCGGGTTCGGGCTGCGTCTGTTAATAACAAGACACAGAAGACGGCCGTCAACCCCTTGACCCGGCCCGCCAGTCGTTCTGTGATGCGCGGGAGCTATTCAGTCGCCGCACGTTGAGGGGCCTGCCGCGATCTTCGATCCATCGCTTCACCTGACTGCGTGTCAAACTGCCTGTCAGGCTGGCGTTTGCAGCAATGGATCACAGGGTTGGCCCATCGGCGCAGGCGATGATAAGCAGACGTTTCCGGACGACCCCTGAAAGGCATAACATGAAACGCATATCTCTGGTTGTTACCCTTGCCCTCGCCGGCGGTTTTTCGACCCAGGCCGCAACAGCGCAAACGCTCAAGACGGTCAAGGACCGGGGCATGCTATCCTGCGGCGTGAGCCAGGGCTTGCCGGGCTTCTCGTCGCCCGACGACAAGGGTAACTGGACCGGGCTCGACGTCGATGTCTGCCGCGCGGTTGCCGCCGCAATCTTCAACGATCCAACCAAAGTCAAATTCGTACCGTTGTCAGCCAAGGATCGCTTCACGGCACTGCAGTCCGGCGAAATCGACGTACTCTCGCGTAATACGACCTGGACGCTTTCCCGCGACACCTCGCTCGGCGCCAATTTTACCGGGGTGACCTATTATGACGGTCAAGGTTTCCTGGTGAAAAAATCCCTTAAGGTCAATTCCGCGCTGGAATTGAACAGCGCATCGGTTTGCGTGCAGACCGGCACGACCACAGAGCAGAATCTCGCCGACTACTTCAGGGGCAACAATATGAAGTATGAGGTGATCGCGTTCGGCACCGCCGACGAAACCGTCAAGGCCTATGAGTCCGGACGCTGCGACGTCTTCACGTCAGACGTGTCGCAGCTTTATGCCGAACGTCTGAAGCTTTCAAATCCGGCCGATCATGCCGTACTTCCGGAGGTGATCTCGAAAGAGCCGCTCGGCCCGATGGTGCGTCACGGCGACGACCAGTGGTTCGATATCGTGAAGTGGACGTTGTTTGCGATGGTTGACGCTGAAGAACTCGGCGTTACCCAAAAGAACGTCGATGACATGGCGAAATCGGACAAGCCCGAACTCAAGCGGGCCTTCGGCACCGATGGCAATCTCGGCGAACAGCTCGGCCTCACCAAGGATTGGGTATCGCGGATCGTCAAGGCAGTCGGCAATTACGGCGAATCCTTCGATCGTAACGTCGGCGCCGGCTCGAAGCTCGGGATCGCCCGTGGACTCAATCAGCTTTGGAACAAGGGCGGAATACAGTACGCGCCCCCGATCCGCTGATCGCAGGAAACGGCTGCGGCGATGAGCATCGAGCCCAGAGCACCACCGCCGCAGTTTGCCGCTCGATTGCGGCGCGCACTCGGCGGCCGTGCGGGGTGGGGAGGATTTGCCCTTCAGATTTTGTTCGTCGCCGCTCTCGTCTGGATTGGCTATGAGATCGTGGCCAATGCCCGCGCCAACCTGCAGGCGCAGCGGATCACGTCCGGCTTCGGGTTTCTGGCGAACACGGCGGGTTTCGACGTCAGCCAAAGCCTGATTCCGTATTCCGGATCCGACACTTATACCCGCGTATTTGTGGTCGGTTTGCTCAACACGCTCTTGGTCTCGGTCATCGGCATCTTCTTCGCGACCGTGATCGGATTTCTCATTGGGCTCGGCCGACTGTCGCCGAATTGGCTGCTGTCGCGCATTTCCGGCGGCTATGTCGAACTGGTGCGAAATCTGCCGCTGCTGTTCCAGATCTTGTTTTGGTATCTCGCCGTGCTCAGCGCCCTGCCGAACCCGCGGCAAAGCATCTCGCTGTTCGGCAGCTTCTTTCTCTCGAACCGCGGTTTCGTGATTCCGAAGCCGATCGCCAGCGCCGGTCTGGAGCCGTTCGCGCTCGCCGTCCTGATTGCGATCGTTGCCTCGTTACTGTTGCGGCGTTATGCGCGCCGGCAGCTGTTCGAGTTCGGCAGACTGATCATCATCTGGCCCTACGTGGTCGGCTTGCTGATCGGTTTGCCGCTAGTGGCCTCGCTGGTATCAGGTGCGCCCGTCACATTTGAAATGCCTGAACTCAAGGGGTTCAATTTTTCCGGAGGCTCGCGCATCATTCCGGAATTTGTGGCGCTGACGGTAGCGCTATCGATTTATACCGCGGCATTCATCGCCGAAATCGTACGCGCCGGTATTCAGTCGGTTCACAAGGGGCAGATGGAGGCAGGCGCTTCGCTCGGCCTGGCGCGCGGCTCGACATTGCGGCTGATCGTGGTGCCGCAGGCGTTGCGTGTCATTCTGCCGCCGCTCACCAACCAATATCTAAATCTCACCAAGAACTCGTCACTGGCGGTGGCGATCGGGTATCCCGACCTGTTTTCGGTGTTTGCGGGAACGACGCTCAGCCAGACCGGGCAGGCGATTGAAATCATCGCGATCACGATGGGCGTCTATCTGCTGATCTCGCTGGTGACCAGCGCGCTCATGAGCTTCTACGGATGGCGGATCAGCCGGAGCCTTGGCGCATGAGCGAGATAGCCGCTTCGTCCTTTGTCCGGCAGGAGCTCATTCCCGAGCGCCCCGCGCCGATCAAGACCACCGGCTTTGTCGGTTTCGTGCGGACGCGTCTGCTCAATTCACCGACCAACATCCTGCTCACCATTATGAGCATACTTCTGTTGTGGTTCACCGTCATTCCGGCGGCGAAGTTCCTGCTGATCGATGCAGTCTGGCGCGGGACAGACCGGAACGCCTGTCTTGCGGAGAATGCGGGACACACGGTCGGCGCGTGCTGGCCTTATGTGCAGGCCAAATTCACTCAATTCGTCTACGGCTTTTATCCGGAGCCCGAGCGATGGCGGGTCAATCTGACTTTCATTCTTGCCGCGCTGTTGCTGTTACCGCTCTTGATTCCACGCCTGCCGGCCAAGGGCCTTAGCGCCGGCCTGTTCTTTATTGCATTTCCGATCGTCGCGTTTTTCCTGCTGCATGGCGGCGGATTGGGTGGTTTCGGCATTAGCTGGACGGCTAGCCTTCTCTCCGGATTTACCGATAGCATTGGAGATGCGGGCCGCAAGCTGACAAGCGTAGGCGAGGCAACCGCGGTCATTGGACCGCTATTGCTGTTGCTGGGGAAGCTTGTCGTCCTGCTCAGCACCGCCATTTCCTTTCTGATCTGGCCGCTGGTCTGGCTTCGCGACCAAATTCAGGCATCAAGCCGCCCGGTATGGGCCGACTTCGCGGCCACCGCCGCCGTCGTTTCGATCCTGCTGTTCGCCGTGAATGGCGGCATCCGCACCGGATGGCGCTCGCTCATCGTCAGCCTTGCGACGTTTGCCGGCATCGGCATCGTGATATCAGCGATGGGCCTCGACCACGGCGGATTGCCTGTTGTCGATACACGGCTCTGGGGTGGTCTTCTGGTGACGCTGGTGGTGTCAGTCACCGGCATCGTCACTTCGATGCCGGTCGGCATCGCATTGGCACTGGGCCGGCGCTCGACGATTCCGCTGATCCGGATTTTCTCGGTTGCGTTCATCGAGTTCTGGCGCGGCGTCCCGCTGATCACTGTGCTGTTTTTCGCAACCTACATGCTGCCATTGTTTCTGCCAGGAAATTTCACGGTAGACGGACTGGTGCGCGTCCTGATCGGCATCGCGCTGTTTGCCGGCGCCTACAATGCGGAAGTGATCCGCGGCGGTCTGCAGGCGATCCCGCGCGGGCAGGGCGAGGCCGCAAGTGCGCTGGGCCTGTCCTACTGGAAGACCACAGGGTTGATCGTGATGCCGCAGGCCTTGCGCCACGTCATTCCGGGCCTCGTCAACAGCTTCATCGCATTGTTCAAGGACACCTCGCTGGTCTCGATTGTCGCTCTGTTCGATTTGCTCGGACAGTTGCGAGCTTCGTTCGCCGATCCGGTGTGGGCGACGCCGACGACGTTGTTTACAGGCTTCGCCTTCACCGGACTGATCTATTTCGTCTTCTGTTTTGGAATGTCGCGCTATTCACTGTTCGTCGAGAACAGGCTGAACGCACATCGGCGTAGTTGAGTGAAATGACCATGACCGCGAAATCGATTGTCAACATTACCGGCCTCAACAAGTGGTACGGTGATTTTCATGTGTTGCGCGACATCAACCTCGACGTCGCGAAAGGCGAGCGCATCGTGATCTGCGGTCCCTCGGGTTCGGGCAAATCGACGCTGATCCGCTGTATCAATGCGCTCGAGGAATTTCAGGAAGGCCAGATCGTCGTCGACGGCATCGAGCTCGGACCGAATTTGCGGCGCGTGGATGAAGTCCGGCGCGAAGTCGGCATGGTGTTCCAGAGCTTCAATCTGTTTCCACACCTGACCGTGCTGGAGAACTGCACGCTGGCGCCGATCTGGGTGCGCAATATTCCGAAGAAGGAAGCCGAAGCGGCGGCGATGAAATATCTGGAACGTGTAAAAATTCCGCATCAGGCGAATAAATATCCGGGCCAGATGTCCGGCGGTCAGCAACAGCGTGTCGCGATCGCGCGGGCCTTGACCATGAACCCGAAGGTCATGCTGTTCGACGAACCAACCTCGGCGCTGGATCCCGAAATGGTCAAGGAAGTGCTCGACACCATGGTTGATCTTGCCAATGAAGGCATGACCATGCTCGTCGTCACCCACGAAATGGGATTTGCCAGGGAAGTGGCGGATCGTATCGTCTTCATGGATGCCGGGCAAATCATCGAGGCGAATACGCCGAAAAACTTCTTTGCCAATCCGCAGCACGCCCGGACCAAGCTGTTCCTCAGTCAGATTCTTCGCTGATCGATCGAAATTGCCGTCATCCCCGCGTGACGGCTTCGCCGTTATCGCTGGAGCTGCAAGCCTCTTCAACGAGCCTCGAAGGATGACGTGGGACAGTGTGCGTGGCCATCCTTCGAGACGTGCCCAAGCGCGCGCTCCTCATGATGAGGTCAGCGATGCCGCGCAATCACACCTTCTCGAACGGCACGTTGATTGTGCTGCGGTGCTCGAGCCATCCCGGCACCGGCAGTTTTTTGGAGCGCATGAAATCCGGATTGAACAGCTTTGACTGGTAGCGATATCCGGAATCGCAGAGCACCGTCACGATGGTATGGCCCGGTCCCATTTGGCGAGCGAGCCGGATCGCGCCGGCGACATTGATGCCAGTGGAGCCGCCGAGGCAGAGACCTTCGTGCTCGAGCAGTTCGTAAATGATGGGCACGGCTTCCTCGTCCGGAATGACATATGCCTCGTCTACCCTGGCGTCCTTGATGATAGGTGTGACGCGCCCGAGCCCGATGCCTTCGGTGATCGATCCGCCTGGTGTCGCCTTGGCTTCGCCGTGCTTGAACAATTCGTACATGGCAGCACCTCTGGGGTCGGCGACGCCGATCACGATGTCCTTCTTCTTTTCACGGAGGAAGGCTGACGCTCCCGCCAGCGTTCCGCCGCTCCCGATCGAGCAGATGAACGCGTCAATCTTGCCCCCGGTCTGCTCCCAGATCTCTGGGCCCGTCGAAACGTAGTGGGCCTTGAGATTATCCAGGTTGTTCCACTGATCGGCAAACAACACGCCGTTCGGTTCGGATTTACGGAGTTGGTCGGCGAGCCGCCTGGCGACGTGCTGGTAGTTGTTCGGATTGCTGTAGGGCAACGCCGGTACCTCGACGAGCTCGGCGCCGCAGAGCCGCAGCGCATCCTTCTTTTCCTGGCTTTGGGTTTCCGGAATCACGATCAGGGTTCGATAGCCGCGCGCATTGGCGACGACCGCGAGACCGATGCCGGTGTTGCCGGCAGTCCCTTCCACGACCAGGCCGCCGCGCTTCAAGTCGCCGCGCTTCTCGGCTTCGAGAATCATCTGCCGTCCAGCCCGATCCTTCACCGACTGGCCGGGATTCATGAACTCGGCCTTGCCGAGAATATTGCAGCCGGTCTGTTCGGAAGCCTGCTTCAGCTTGATAAGCGGAGTGTTGCCGATCGCTTCGACGACGTCGTTGTTGATGTTCATATGCGGGAATCTTGCCAGTCTGTTGCCAATCTGGCAACGACCCTAGAATGCGATCAGCAAAAGTGAAAGCCGGTTTTGCGCCCGATTTGTGCGGTGCGAACTATTTCGACTTCGCGAACACCACCTGGCGGACGTCGATGTTTCCCGACAGGAATCCGGCCTCGCAATAAGCGAGGTAGTATTCCCACAACCGCCGGAATCGGTCGTCGAAGCCGAGCGGCATCAGGTTCGGCCAGGCGGCGCGGAAGTTATTTCGCCAGGTAGCGAGTGTCTTGGCATAATCTTGCCCGAAAATGCGTTCGCGAATGACGGGAACGCCGAACCGCTCGCCCAGCGATTTCAGCACTTGAGGTGAGGGCAGCATTCCGCCGGGAAAAACGTAACGCTGGATGAAATCGACTTCGCGGCGATAGGTCTGGAACAGGCTATCCTGAATGGTGATGACCTGAATGCCGGCGAAGCCGCCGGGCAACAGCCGGTCGCGCAACTGCGAAAAATATTTGGGCCAGAACTGCTCGCCGACCGCCTCGATCATCTCGATCGACGCGATCCGATCGTACTGGTCGCGCTCGTCGCGATAGTCCTGCAGCCGGATCTCGACCTTGTCGCCAAGGCCGGCGTTCTGGATGCGCTGCAGCGCAAAGTCGCGCTGCTCTTTGCTGATGGTAAGGCCGACCACCTTGGCTCCAAAGCTTTTGGCGGCATATTCCGCAAAGCCGCCCCATCCGCATCCGATCTCCAGCAATCTCTGGCCGGGCTGCAGATCGATCGCTTCGGCAAGCCTGCGGTATTTGTTGTTTTGCGCGGCCGTCAGATCCGTGGTGTGATTCTCGAACAACGCCGAGGAGTAGGTCATGCTCGGATCGAGCCATGCCGAATAAAACGCGTTGCCGATGTCGTAATGCGCATAGATATTGCGGCGTGCCTGCCGCTTGGTATTGCGGTTGAACCAGTGCCGGACAATCTGGACAAAGCGCATCAGCGGCTTGTCGCCGAGCATTGCCTGAATCAGGTCGTGATTGACGCAGAAGAGATAAAGAAACTGCGTCAAGTCAGGCGTGTCCCATTCGCCGTTCAGATAGGCTTCGGCTATTCCGATGTCACCGCCATTAAGAAGCCGCGACGCAAAGCCGTAATTGTAAAGGGTCATGGCCGCCGACGGGCCCGGCTCCACGCCGCCTAACCTGATCATGCGGCCGTCGGGAAGGGTCACGTCAAGCGTGCCGCGCCGCAGCTTTGAGCCGAAGCCAAGCGCCAGCCGAACCAGGCGCGGGAGGTCCGGAAGTACCTCGTCCACATTGTCTGATGTCACCGAGATCAAGTCCGGCATGGGCAGATCCATCAAATGATGTGGCTCTGTGTCCAAGCTCCGCGTGAGCGGTCGAACTAGCTTCGACCTTCACTGGACCAAAGCGCATTTGCTCAAGTGGGCAACGCTGGCCCAGTATAATCATTGCGTTCGCCGATCTTCAAGGTGAGCGGCGGCAGCGAGAAGAACGACCGCAACAGCGCCGCCGTGGTCAAGGCGCGGCGGCGGCCGTTGAAAGTCGCAGCAAGCACGGCGCCCTCGCGGTCGGTCGCCAGCAACATCCGGCAATATGAAATCTTGGTAAGATTGGCTGCATTCCCTGATGGCGGCAACGGCAAACAGCCCAATAAAATATGGGAAAACTCCGCGGTTCCTGTCGCCACTTGTCGCCCTCAATTCAACAATTACCAAACGGGGACAGAAGCGGAACAGGACTGTCCGCGCCGTGATCCCCCGGCTAGTATGGCGATCAGGTTCCAGAGGAAGCATCACCCCGGTGGACGTCTCGCAGACAATCAAAAGAAGCATCATCCGCGAATCGGTCTGGCGGTTCTCGCGGCGTCAGATGCCGGGCATTTTGCCCGGCGGAGGGCGGATGTGAGACAGAGATTCATGGGGGGGGCCGGCAACGGCCTGCTTGCTGCCATCTCCTGCATGGGTCGTGCGGCGAGATGGCTCGCGGCACTTTGCATTGTTGCCAGTTCTGCCGGGTGCCTTCTAACGAAGGATCTGCCCGATCCGGCCCTCGACATTCCCCAGGTATACAAACCCCAGGGCTACAAGGCCGCAACCAATCAGGATGCGCCGCCGGCGCTGGACTGGTGGCGCGGATTCCGCTCGCGGGAAATGACTGACCTGATGGAGGAAGCCCAGAAGGTCAATCTGGACATTGCGGCGGCGACCGCGCGTTTTATTCAGGCCGACGCGCAGGCGCGTATCGCAGGTGCAGCGCTGCTGCCGAACCTCAGCGGCGCGGGTCAGGAGGCCTATTCCCGCACCTCAGGATCGAGCGCCAGTGGATTGAGCATCGGCGGGCGCGAGGTCGTCAACTATACGTCATCGCTCAGCGCCAGCTATGAACTCGATTTCTGGGGCAAGAACCGCGATGCCACGCAGGCGGCGGAGGAGACGGCGGTCGCGAATCGTTTCGATCGCGATGTGGTCGCGCTTACCACCCTCACCAGCGTCGCCAATGCCTATTTTCAGGTGCTCGCCTCGCAGGACCGGATTCGCACCGCCGAGCAAAACATCGTCAGCGCGACACGTATCCTCGAGGCGATCAAGCAACGGTTCAAAGCCGGCACCGGGACCGATCTCGATGTGGCCCAACAGGAAGCCGTTGTCGCCAATCAGAGGGCCTCCGTTCCGCCGCTGCGGCAAACCCTGGCGCTGAACATCAATGCGCTGGCGACGCTGGTATCGCGGCCGCCGGAAAGCCTGCACGTCACCGGCGGTTCGATGAATCAGATTTCCTCACCGCGCGTTACGCCGGGCTTGCCGTCGGAGCTATTGACGCAGCGGCCGGACATCAGACGCCAGGAAGCGCAGCTCGCATCCGCTACCGCCAATGTCGGAAACGCCCGCGCGCAGTTTTTCCCGAGCATTCTGTTGACCGGGCAGGGCGGCTATCAAAGCTCGGCGCTGGCGTCGCTGTTCCAGCCGCACGCGGCGTTCTTTAACGTCCTCGGCAGCCTGACGCAGCCGATTTTCGATGGCGGAAGAATTCTCGGCAATTTCGAATTCTCCAAGGCCAGGCAGGACGAATTGCTGCAGGCCTACCGCAAAACGGTGGTCTCGGCCTTTGCCGATGTCGACAACGCGCTGGTGTCGATCCGCGAGACCACGGCGAAGCTGCGGCTGCAGCGCGAGGTGGTGGCGGCCTCGCGGCGAGCCTTTCAACTGTCCGAACAGCAGCTTCGGGCCGGGACCGCGGACATCGTAACTGTGCTAAATACACAATTGACGTTGTTTCAGGCGGAAGATGTGCTGTGGCAGGCCCAGCTTGCCCGATTGCTTGCAATCGTCAGCCTGTACCAGGCGCTGGGAGGCGGTTGGGAGCCGAGGATGGAAAGGCCGGTCAATGCTCTTTAAGCCGGATTTAAGTTTTTGGATTCGAGAAACCCTTGTGCCGCAGCGTTTTCCAAACAAATTAGACACTTTTGGAATTGGCATTAGACACTTTTGTTCACTTTCTGGTCGGCATCATCGCAATTCCGCTGCGCGCC
>WNFR01005856.1_pt1 | contig 12568 bp, 5 predicted proteins | sample 5400221 | NCBI WGS metagenome assembly WNFR01 (sample SAMN13153357, study PRJNA577476) | soil metagenome | isolation source: 40 cm soil under Madrone tree | place: USA:California | collected 2016-06-14 | reverse complement strand
CGACTCCGCCGGCAACCTCTTCTTCTCGCAAATCGGCAGCTGTGTTGTCCGTAAGATTGACACTAGCGGTATCATTACGACCGTCGCTGGCAATGGCACCTGCGGGTATGGGGGCGACGGTGGCCCAGCAAAGTCCGCCATGCTGAACCTCACGCGGGGAGTGGCGGTCGATCCCAGCGGCAATGTCTACATCGGCGACACGCAAAATCATCGCGTGCGCAAGGTATCGGGTGGAATCATTACCACATTTGCTGGAACCGGCACTGGGGGATTCAGCGGAGATGGGGGCCTCGCAACCAATGCGAGAGTGGGCAACCCAGTAGGACTGGCGGTTCGGAGCGGACTTCTCTATATCACGAACGCGGGCAGCTCGCGGGTTCGCACAGTCGATCTCTCCAGCAACATTATCCAGACCTACGCGGGCTCCTTTTTTGGTTACGATGGCGACGGCAACACCCTGCTCGCCACGCGCTTTACCGGGCCGCGATTTATTCATTTTGACTCCGCCGGCAACCCCGTGTTCGATGACGCCTTCAGCGGCAGAGTTCGCAAAGCAACGGGTGGTATCGTGCACACCATCGCCGGCGGCTATCTCGGCGATGGAAGCAGCGCCACATCGGCAGCGCTGGTATTCCCGGAGGCATTGGCAATCGACAAGTTCGGCACGATCTACATCGCCGACTGGACCGGGAACCGCGTACGAAAAGTGAGCGCGGGCAAGATGAGTACGTTCGCAGGGGGCAGCATCAACGGCTATTCCGGCGACGGAGGTCTGGCAACCGCCGCCATGCTGAATGGTCCCCAAGGTGTAGCGGCAGACTCAGCCGGCAACGTTTTCATCGCTGATACGGACAACTTCGTAATCCGCAAAGTGGATGCCACCGGCCATATCTCCACTTTCGCGAACGATCCGAATTTCAGTTACCTGCTCCAGATATCCACGGACGCAGCCAACAACCTGTACATCGCGGACGCCGGGGCCTGCGTGGTGTGGAAAGTCACTGCAGGTGGGGTCGTGAGCGTGTACGCGGGCGTCCTGTACGCTTGCGGCTATAACGGCGACGGCATTTCCGCTACCACGGCTCAACTCAACTACCCAAGTTCGGTAACGGTGGATGCAGGCGGCAATTTATTAATCGCCGATAACGGCAACAACCGGGTCAGACAAGTGACTGGTGGCGGAATCAGCACTGTCGCTGGAAATGGAGTATGCGATTACACTGGCGACGGAGGACCTCCGACTTCGGCAGAACTGTGTCCGTATTCCGTCGCAGTGAACAAGTCGGGCGCGATTTTTGTCGCAGACAATTTCCTGCGGGTCCGCAAAATCGCCGGCGGCACTATTACTACCTTCGCGGGCACGGGCGGCGTCTTCAACGGGGATAAGCTCTGGCCCCTGCTGACTTCTTTTGACGACCTGGTCGCTGTTGCGGTCGATTCCAAGGGGGGCGTTTACGTTCTGGACGACGTCGAACACCGCGTTCGGGAAATTAAGTAACGATTTCCCTGACCTCGGATAGCCCTCCTCACGGAGGGCTTTTTCGCTACCTACTCAACAATTACGATGTCGCCGCAATCGCCTCGCGCTCACCAACCTGCTGGCGCCACATGGCGTAATAGAGGCCTTTCTGATCGAGTAGTTCAGAATGGCGTCCAAACTCAACGATGTGTCCACGTTCGAGAACGAAGATGCGGTCCGCATGCATGACAGTGGACAACCGGTGCGCGATCAGAATCGTGATCGCTTCCTGATTGGTTGCAACCTCGCGGATGGTTCGACTGATTTCCTCTTCCGTCAGCGAGTCGAGCGAGGAAGTAGCTTCGTCGAACACCAACAACTGCGGATGACGGAGAAGCGCTCGCGCAATCGAAAGTCGCTGCTTCTCGCCGCCGGAGACTTTTACGCCTCCTTCGCCGATGAGCGTATCGAGGCCGCGATCTGCACGTGACAGCAGGCTGTGCGCGGCGGCTTGCTGAAGTACTTCCATGCATTCTTCGTCGGTGGCTGTCGGGTTTACAAACAGCAGATTCTCGCGGATCGAGCCGGAAAAAAGTTGCGTGTCCTGGGTGACGAAGCCGATTTTTTCTCGCAGGAGATCGAGGTCGACGCGACTCGATGGGATTCCGTTGTACAGGATCGTGCCATTCTTGGGCGCATAAAGGCCGACCAGAAGCTTGACTAGCGTCGACTTCCCTGCACCGGAAGGGCCCACAAATGCAATCGTGTCCCCACGGGCGGCGCTGAAACTGATCTCGTCCAATGCGAGCTGAGACGAACTCTGGTGTTGGAAGCCAACCCGCTCGAACTGCAGAGTCATGAGTTCGTCTACTGGTTCGGGGCTAGCGGGCTTGGGATCGCGAGGAGTATCGAGGATCTGCTGGAAATTGTTCAGCGAGACTTCGGTCTCACGATAAATATTGATGACGTTGCCGAGTTCCTGAAGCGGAGTAAAGATGTAAAACGAATAGATCATCAGGGAGAAGAATTGCCCGATGGTGATCTGCTGGCGGAAAATCAGGTAGAGCATCAGGAACAAAATGCTGGTGCGCAGCGCATTGACTGCAGTTCCCTGGATAAAGCTCAGGCTGCGCAAGTATTTCACTTTCTTCAGTTCGAGCTTGAGAATCTTTTCGGTGATTCCATTGAGCCGCACTACTTCCTGATGTGCAAGGCCGAGACTCTTCACGAGTTCGATGTTACGCAACGACTCCGTGGTTGAGCCTGCAAGGGCAGTAGTCTCGGCGACGATTGTCTTCTGGATCTTCTTGATTTTCCGGCTCAGCACCGAACTGATGATTCCAAGCATCGGGACGGTTATCAGAAACGCCGGCGCGATCGACCAATGCACGCGAAAGGCGTAAATCATTACAAAGACAACACCAATGATGGAGATAAAGATCACATTGATTGACGCGGTGATAAAGCGTTCCACGTCGCTGCGGACTTTTTGTAGTTTGCCCAGGGTTTCTCCGCTGCGCTGATCTTCGAAGACCTGGTAAGGCAAATCCAGCGAATGACGGATTCCGTCCGAGTACATCTTCGCGCCCAAGCGCTGCACGATCACATTGGTGAAGTAATCCTGAAAATTTTTGGCCACGCGCGACACAAACGCCACGCCCACCGCGGCCAACAGCAGCAGACCGGCACCGCGGATGAATTGCGCCTGGGTGTATTGGTGATATTTAGTGGCGTATCCATCAATGACGTGCCGGAAAATGACTGGGTCAAGAAGAGAAAAAACCTGATTGGTCGCGGCGAGTAAGAGCGCCACAACAAAGAGCTTCCAGTACTGCCTGGCGTATCGGTAAAGAAGTTTCATGGTATCTATGCGGCTACATGGACAATGTCATATTAGATGGTTCAATGGTAGTTCCGATTCACGAACACTCCGGGCACGGGTGTTCACCCGACGCCGGTTGGCTGTGCGAGAACCACGCCTGAGCCTGGATTACCCCACCAACAAATGCTCCGAAAACAGCAGGGTACGCCGTCCGTTGGAGAGAGAACCAAGCGAAGGACAGCGGAGTGTGAATCCCCCAGAAAAGAAGCATGGCAATGCGGCCCAGATGTAAACGCTTACACTGGAATCAGGAATGCGGGACCGTGCTCGTAGATGAGCGCACTACCAAATGGGTTTCAATGCGGTATTCGCTTCCCTTCTCCGAATCTCCGCGAAGAATGCGATGCAGAGCTCCGAATGCCATTCGTCCGAGATCAGCTCGCGCTAAGCGAATGGTTGTCAGCGGAGGCTGGGTGAACTGTCCCAGGTCAATGTCGTCAAAGCCGACGATCGACAAGTCCTGTGGGACCCGAAGGCGCGTGTGGTGAATCGCGCGCAGCGCGCCGAAGGCCGTAAGGTCATTTGAGGTCAGAACCGCAGTCGGGCGCTTTTTGAATTGCAGCAGCCGGTACATGGCGGTCGCGCCGCCGTCGATCTTATGATTCCCTTCCACGATGAGTCCGCTATCTCCTGCAAGATCGTATTCGTTCAGGCAATGAAGGAATGCTGAACGACGGGTGCGGGCGGACTTAAGATTTAACGGTCCGCTGATGAAACCGATGCGGCGATGACCGAGCGCGCACAGGTGGTCAACCGCTTCGCGTATTCCTTGGGCATAGTCCACGCTGATATTACTGATCCGGTTGCGCGCTTTTCCGACATCAAGAAAAACCATGGGGATGCCGCCATGGGATAGCTGGTCGATCAGTTCCGGGTCCATTTCGGAGGTCATCAGCGCAACGCCTTCCACTTTTCGTTCCAGCATGCGCTGGACACAGGAGGCTGTGCGCTCCGGATTGTAGTTCGTGTTGGTCAGGATGACTTCGTAGTTATTCTCGAGAGCGACGTCCTCAAAGCCCTTCATCAGCTCAGGAAAAAAGGGGTTGGAGATGTCGGAAATGATCAGGCCGAGAAGACGGCTACGCCCCGAAGCCAGCGTTCGCGCGTAGGTGTTGGGATGATATTTGAGTTCCCGGATAGCGCGCCATACACGCTCCGCTGTCTTCTCGCTTACGGGCGAGGAACCATTGATGATGCGGGAAACCGTGGCAGTAGAAACCCCGGCTTTCTTAGCTACCTGCTGAATGCTCATTTTCCGTGGCCGCCATCAGGCGATCCGCCTCGCGACGCAGCATTATTATCACAAATATCTCTTGACAGGCCAATTCTGCGAGAGTAGGTTTTCATGAAAAATGTAATCGCTTACATTTTCGCGGTAAATGGGCTCGAAAATGAGCGATCATCTTTCGCCCTGAATTGTCAGGGGCGGTGTGGGGTTCACATGAAAAGCGGCTGCCTCGTAGCAGTGGCATTCTTGCTGATTTGCGGGTCGGAAATTTCCTCCTGGGGTCAAACGGATCGCGGTACCATCACCGGAACGGTAACGGATTCATCAGGCGCGGTGTTGGCGAACGCCAGAGTTACGGCCAAAGCGACGAATACCGGAGCGGAGCGGTCCACGACTACTTCCGATGAGGGGTCTTACACGCTTCCTGAATTGCCGGCGGCGCCTTACGAAGTACGAGCGGACGCGCAGGGGTTCAAGTCCGCTACCAAGAGTTTGCAGCTGGGAGTGCAGGTCACAAGCCGCGTGGACTTCAAGCTGGCTGTCGGAAGTGGCGGTGAGTCCATCACCGTTACCGCAGAAGCTCAGGCTATTCAGACGGAGAGCGCAGTCACGCAGACCAATGTCAGCGAAAAGCAGGTGCGGGAGTTGCCTCTGCAAGTGAGCGCGGAGTTTGGAGGGCGCACTCCTCTCTCCTTTATCTTCCTTGACAGCAGCATCACTTCGACTACCGGGACGGGCGTTACCAGTCGTGGTACCGACGCGTCCACGTTTCGCGTCAACGGCGGCCAGGCGCAGGGAACCGCAATTCTCATCGACGGAGCCGGGACGCAGCGTGCTCAAAACGGTACGTTCTTTTCAGAGGTAGGACCTGGTCCGGACGCATTTCAGGAATTTACCGTCAGCACGAGCAGTTACTCGTCCGAGTTCGGGAGCTCCTCCGGCGGCGTGGTTAACTTCACGATAAAGTCCGGCAGCAACGGGTATCATGGCGAAGCTTATGATCTGCTTCGCAACACCTCGCTGAATGCCAACAGCTTTATCAACAATTCCAACAAGCTTCCGCGTAACATCGATCGCGAAAATGACTTCGGTTTCAATGTAGGCGGTCCTGTGTGGATTCCCAAGGTGTACAACGGGAAAAATCGCACGTTTTTCTTTTTCAACTATGAGGGGTATCGCTTCACGCAGGGCGAGAACGTACTGCTAACAGTCCCAACCGCCAAAATGCACACCGGCGACTTCTCCGAGTTGCTCAGCGATCCTTATGTTGTGAACTTCTTCGGAGGACCGGTCTTTATTTACGATCCGCACGTTGACCCCAGTAACAGGACGGCAATCCCCGGCAACCGGTTGGATCTCTACACGAATCCGGTCACGGGTCTTTCTGTGATCGACCCGGCAGGGCAAGCAATACTCGACCACTTTCCGATGCCGACCAGCGACGGAGTGTTTCACAACTACCGCGCATCTTCGATCATCCCGACCACGATGAATAATTACGTAGCCAAAATGGATCAGGTGATCAGCGAGCGGCAACATCTTTCCGGGAGTTATTCGTATCGAACGCAGGATGCAATCAAGGGTGGATTTCCGCGGTTTCCTTTGCCGTTTATAGCGCAAGACGTCTGGCACCAGATCTTCAAGTCACATTTTGCGCGGGCACAATACGATTTCACGGCAAGCCCGAGATTGTTGAATCACCTGAATCTTGCCTGGAGCCGGACGGAAGTCGCGAACACGAACACGGGTATCGGCCATATTCCGTCGGTGGAACTTGGCTTCCCCGCCGATGCTACTCAGAACGTGGCTTTCCCTCGCGCCGGCTTTCCTGGATATGGTCCTATCGAAACATCGTCCGATCCGCGCGCGTATCAGAATATCGGCTCCACTTTTTTCTCGGATCATCTTCCCGACAACACCGTGGAGGCTACAGATACCGTCACCTGGATAAAGGGCCGGCATGCAATCAAGCTTGGGGGCGACCTTAAGTGGCAGCAACTGAACGTGACACAGTTCATCGATCCCGGTGGTACGTTTAACTTCCGCAATGACCAGACGGCTTCCGATAAAGATCCGAACCAACCGCAAGGAGGCGGCGGCTGGCCCATCGAAAGCTTATTAACGGGCGCGACTGAGTTCTCTTTCGTCAACATTCACTCGGTCAAACCGGCCTGGCGCTACTTCGCGCCATCGTTTTTTGCTCAGGATGATATCAAAGTTACGCCGCGCCTCACTTTGAATCTGGGAATACGTTACGAGATTCCTTACCCTCGCGTGGAGGCCCACAATCGTATGCGTGGGTTCGATCCCACCGTTCCGAACCCTGACCCGCTGATTGCTGGAGCGCGCCTGGGCGCCCTGGTCGGAGCCGGCGGACAAGGCGGCCTTAGCGCGAGAAACCGCGGCTTTGTAAATCCCGATTACGGCAGTGTGGCGCCGCGTTTCGGGTTCGCGTACTCGTTGGATCAACACAGCGTGGTTCGCGGCGGAATCGGTATCTACTATGCGCCGCTGCTCGCTAGCGACATCACTTCGGGGCTGGAGGGCTATAACACAACCATGTTGCGGACTCCCAATGGCCGCCAGGCAAACTCTTTCCTTAGTACCTATCCCGCCGCCCCGGTTCCCGATCCTAACGGGCAATTTATTGGTAGCGACGTGGATTATTTCGATCCCAATTTCAAGACCGGGCGGACGTTGCAATACAGTTTTGACTATCAGCGTGAACTGCCCGGAAACTGGGCGTTCTCAGTGGGGTATATTGGCAGTCATGCCACCCGCTTGCGATCAAATTTCAGGCGGCTGAATGCTGTGCCCTTGAATGCTCTGAAGCTGGGCTTCCCGCTGTTGAATGAGTCTCTAGCATCCGCGCTTGCCAATCCGGCGGAGGTGGCCTATGCCGCGAGCGTGGGGTCGCCCTTGCCGGCAAGCACTTCGGACGTATACCCCGGCTTCAACGGCAGCGTGGCACAGGCTTTACGCCCCTTCCCGCAATATGGACAAATCAATCAGCAACTCGAAAGCCAGGGCCGCAGCTTCTACAATGCGTTGCAGGCGAAGGTCGACCGGCGGTTCTCAAAAGGATTTGAGTTCGGATTCTCTTACACCTGGTCGAAGCTAATTACCAATGCAGCGGAAGACCTGATCGGCCGTTCTCCTATCAACAACGTGGTTCAGAATCCACACGACATCCGATCTCTCCTCACGGTGTCTCCCAGCAGTGCGGCTCACGTAGCAGTGTTTAATTACTTGTATGAGCTGCCTTTCGGCAGGGGCAAGCAGTTTCTCTCCCAACCTGGGGTCGTCGACAAGATCGTGGGCGGCTGGCAAGTCAGTGGTATCCAGCGTTACCAGTCGGGGCTTCCGACGGTGGTGCTCGATTCGGATCCTGTGTTCACTGACAGCCTCAATCTGCTCGGCTTCTACAGCAGCATTCGGCCGAATCTTACCGGACAGCCTATTTTTACGGGCAATAGCCCGAGCGGTGTGAACTTTCAACTCCTCAATCCAGCTGCCTTCTCCTTGCCGCCAACATTTCACAACGATGGTGCCACTGGGACAGTCGTGACCGACCCGAGGTACCAGAGCTACTATGCCGATCCGAATGTATTCTTCGGGACTGCTCCGCCGGTAATCAGCAATGCCCGGTCCTTGCCGTTCTATAGCGAGAATCTGAGCGTTTTGAAAAGGACGAATCTCACGGAAAGATATTCGCTGGAATTTCGCACCGAGTTCTTCAACCCGTTCAACCGCCATCGCTATTTCCCGCCGGACAATGACATCCGAGATGGAGGGAACTTCGGAAAGGCTAACGTCATTAACCAGCCGTACATTTACGACCCGCGCGTCATTCAATTCGGATTAAAGCTTCTTTTCTGAGGACTGCTGGAGCGACTGGCGAGATTTTCGTGTCTCTCGCCAGCTCGGTCTGCGCTAGTCTGGATTTCATGTTCTGTATGCCCAGGCTCGTCGTGATCGTTGCCATTGTCGCCTCAGCGCCACCCATCATGTTTACGCAATCGCGAAATGCTTCAACATCCACGGGGCCTCAAGTTGCGCAACGAGCCGACACACTTGTGGCGGAGGGTGCCGCAGCGCTGGAGCGCGGTGACGCGCAAGGGGCGAAGAAGCTATTCCGGCGCGCGCTGATGCTGGATGCAAGGAGTGTTGCGGCACACACTTATTTGGGACTCATTGCGGATCATGCTGGAGAACTGGCGGAGGCCGAGCGTCAGTTCGCGGAGGCGGCTCGAGTTGCTCCGGCTTCGCCGGAGGCCCGCAATAATCACGGGGGGATCCTGCTGAGGCTCGGCCGTAAGCCGGCAGCAATTAAAGAGTTCGAAGCGTCGCTTCGGCTGGATCCGAAACAAGCCGGCGCGCTGATAAATCTTGCCCAGATTCGATTTGCCGCGGACACTCCGGAAAGCATGCGCACCGCGCGAAGTCTTTTTCAGCGCGCCGAGGCTATCGCGCCCGACGCGGAAGTTGCTCGCTCGTTGATCGTGATCTCACTGCGGCTACATGAACCGAGGAGCGCCGCTGAAGAATTCACCCGCTATCAGGAGAAATTGCATACCGCTCCACCGGCCTCGAAAACGCCCTCGGCACGCGCGGAACTCGGCACAGCGCTACTGGAGGCTGGACTTTCCGGAGAGGCAGCGATCGAACTGGAGGCGGCGGTTGCTGCCGAACCTTCCAATGCAGATCGCGTGGTGCTGCTGGCGCGCGCTTACCGCGAGCAGAAGAACTTGTCGGATGCCGGACGTACCTTGGAAGCGGCAATTGCGCGAGAGCTACAGTCCGCGCGCCTATATGCCGCGCTGGCCGAGGTGTATGAGGACAGCGGGCATGCTGAGAAGGCTATTCCCGCCATGCGCCAGGCCATTCAACTCGAGCCCCGTAGCGAGAAATATCGTTTTCGCTACGCGATGCTCCTCACCGATACGCAGGCGCCCCAGGCTGCGGTGATTCGTTTGCAGGAAGCCTTGAAGGAATTTCCGCAATCACCCCGCCTATGGTTCGCCATGGGAATCGCACAGTTTCAGGACAACAAATATGACGATGCCACGAAAGCGTTCGCGCGCGCCGTGGAACTGGATGCGCACATGCTTCCCGCATTGCTCTATCAAGGCATGGTTCGTGTCGACCAAGGCAACGTTCCTAATGCTCTCCCGTACTATCGCCGTGCGCTAGCTCTCGACGATCGTTCGGCAATCGGCCACTATCTCATCGCCCAAGCATTTTCCAAACTCTCTCCCCCGGATGAACAAGAAGCTGAGTCGCACTTGAAACGTGCGTTGCTCCTCGATCCTGGATTCCAGCAGGCCCGCTTGGAATTGGGCAAGCTCTACGTGCGCAACAATCGTTTTGCGGAAGCCGCTGCGGAACTTGAGGCTGTGATCAAGGCTGACCCCAAGGTTGCGGAAGCTTATTACCAACTCGGGCGCGCTTACGTGCGACTTAAGAAGAAGGACGAAGGACAAGCCACGATGGCGAAGTTTGAAGCGCTCAGCAAAGAAGAGAAAGAGCAGTCTGAGAACCAGCGTCGTGACATTGTGCGCCGGCTGGCTGATGTGCGCTTTTGATCGAGAGCTCTTGATCGAAAACTGGAGGTCCATGCGGTGAAAGCGATCTTTGTTTTGGCGGCATTGCTCGCATGCTGCGCGGCAATCGTTTTGGGTCAAACATCGCCGGCATCGCCACCGTCCGCCGAAGAGTGGCTCGCCAGCTTCGACGGGACCGCGCTCGATGAGAGCAAGTGGGAGCGGTTCTCGCTTGAAGGCGGCACGGGAGGCACTTTCAAAGTTGAGGGCGGGCAGTTGCATTTGCGCAGCGTGAGCGGTTCACGGTCCGGAGTACGTACAAAGCAGAAATTCAAGGCAGACCGCTTCATCGTGGAAGCCACGTTGGCAAGAGTGGGGCTTGCTCTGCCTGAGTCCGGCAAGACTGGAGTGCCGGTAGGTTACGCAAATCTCACCGTCTTGTTTGACGATTCCGGGCGCAATCGTATCGAGTGGATCCTGTCCAGTGAAGGAGTATTTGAAGCGTGGGCCATCGTGGATGGAATTAGTTCCAGAATTGACAATCACAAACTGGGCACTAAGACGCCGAGTCCTACAGTGGGAATTGTGCGCCGAGGCGACGACTTTCTTTTTATGTTAAACGGCCAAACGGGAATGCAGAAAGCTGTAAAGAATCTGCCTCGTGATTTCTGGGTGATGCTTTACGGTTACGGATCCTCCGAGAACGACTGGAGTTCGGTTCGCGTGGTTACGATGCAGCAGACGCACTAGCGCGATTTTTCATTTGGCGTCGCGCGGTTTCGAAGATCTCTTGCATGGGAAGATTGCAGACAGCTCGAGAATTTTCACCCTCGACGTCGAGGGTATCCCGGCGTCGCCGGCTGCCCGCGATTTTCGCGCTAACCATGGCCACCCTAACCATGACGGCCTTCGGGCTAGAGAACGCTGCTGCGGCCAGCATCACTATCCTGGCTGACAAAGTGGAAGGCCGCGTTAGTCCCACCCTTTACGGCCAGTTTGATGAGTTCATGTACGAAGCCGTGAAGTTTGGGTTGAACGCGGAGATGGTTCGGGACCGCGGTTTCGAAGAACTGCCCAACGCAATCGGCTTGCCGCGGTATTGGGAGCGGGATCCAGACGATCGCAATGACGATTCCGCGCTGCATTTTCACTGGGATGATTCCGTTGCCTACCCCGCGTCCCGCAGCTTCACGAGCGAAACCAGCGACCATTCGTTGCGCGTGACGATCGATAACGACGACAACCAACGGCGTGGTATTCGGCAAAGTAATTTTCCGGTGCGCCAAGGTGTTCCTTATCGCGGATATCTTTGGTTAAAGACAAGCGGATTCGAAGGGCACGTCACGGTTGCGCTCGAGGCGGATTGGACCGGAGGCGAACGGTACGCCTCGGCAGAGATTCCGCACATTTCAGCAGACTGGAAAAGCTATCCGTTCACGTTGACGCCCGGCAAGAGCGATCCGCTGGCGAAGTTCGTCATTCTCTTCCACGGTCGCGGGCGTTTGTGGATCGATCAGGTATCGCTCATGCCGGGAGACAATGTCGAGGGCGTGCGTGCGGACGTCTTCGAAAAGGCGAAGGCTCTGCGTCCCGCTTTCGTGCGCTGGCCCGGCGGCAATGTCGCGCAGGATTATCACTGGGAGTGGGGCGTCGGACCCCGCGATCAGCGTTTCACCTGGACAAACCTTTCATGGGGAAACGAGCGGGAGCCGAGTGACTTTGGAACCGACGAGTTCGTACTGCTATGCCGTAATTTGGGAGCTGAACCCTCGATCACTGTCAATGTGGAAGGCCGTGGAGCAACCGTGGACGAAGCGGCGGCCTGGGTCGACTACGCAAATGGTCCCGCAAAGTCTCGCTATGGTGCTATGCGGGCAGCGAATGGTCATCCCGAACCGCTGGGGGTCAAATACTGGGAAATCGGAAATGAGATCTGGGGAAGTTGGGTGCGAGCGCACAGCGACGCGGAAACTTATGCCCGTAATTACGTTCGCTATGCAGACGCCATTCGAAAAGTCGATTCTTCCGTCCGCCTGATCGGCGTTGGAGACAACGACACGAACTGGAACCGGACCGTGCTTCGGATCGCGGGTTCCAAACTGGACTATCTGGCGATCCATCACTACTACGGGCTGGCGGAGATGCATGGTGACGACCGCAACCTGATGGCGCACCCGCTGCACTATGAGCAGGTTTACAGGCAAGTGGCGCAGATGTTTCGCGAACTGGTTCCGGGGCGCGACATTAAGCTCGCGATCAATGAATGGAATACTTCTCTGCCGGTCCCGCGGCAACATTCGATGGAGTCTGCACTGTATGCGGCGCGCCTGATGAATGTGTTTGAGCGCAGCGATATCGTCGCGATGAGCGCGGTGTCGGATTTTGTGAATGGATGGTCGGGCGGCGTGATCCAAGCGGGCCGACACGGAGTGTTCGTCACACCAACTTACCTGGTG
>WNFR01036057.1_pt1 | contig 12569 bp, 13 predicted proteins | sample 5400221 | NCBI WGS metagenome assembly WNFR01 (sample SAMN13153357, study PRJNA577476) | soil metagenome | isolation source: 40 cm soil under Madrone tree | place: USA:California | collected 2016-06-14 | reverse complement strand
AGGATGGCGCCAAGCTCGAGGCCGGTGCGCGCGGCGGCTATATCTTCAATCCGGGCGTCCACGGTATCGACAGCGCCGACGCCATCCTGCTGATTGGCAGCAATCCGCGCTGGGAATCGCCCGTGCTCAATGCCCGCATCCGCAAGCGTTACGTTTCGGGCAAGTGCGCCATCGCCAGCATTGGCCCCTCGGTCGACCTCACTTATCCGGTCGAACGGTTGGGCGCGGGGACGGCAACGCTGCGCGAACTTGTCGACGGCAAGCTCTCCTTCGCCGAGAAGCTCAAGGCCGCGAAGAACCCGCTGATCATCATCGGCATGGGCGCGCTGGCGCGCGACGATGGCGCGGCGGTGCTGGCCACTGCCCGCGCGCTGGCCGAATCCTGCAACGCCGTGCGCGAGGGCTGGAACGGCTTTGCCGTGCTGCACACTGCGGCTGCGCGCGTGGGCGGCCTCGATCTCGACCTGGTGCCGGGGGCCGGGGGCCGTGATGTGGCCGGCATCCTGGCCGGCGCCCAGAAGCGTGAAATTGAGGTCGTTTATCTTCTGGCGGCCGACGAGATCGACATGAAGGGCCTAGGCAAGGCTTTCGTGATCTATCAGGGCCATCATGGCGATGCCGGCGCCCACCGTGCCGACATCGTGCTGCCGGGCGCCGCCTACACCGAGAAGCCCGGCACCTATGTGAACACCGAGGGCCGGGTGCAGCAAGGATTTCGCGCGGTCTATCCGCCGGGCGATGCACGGGAGGACTGGGCGATCCTGCGGGCGCTGTCGGACGCTCTGGGCAAGACGCTGCCCTATGACACGATCGATCAGGTGCGCGCCCGCCTCGTTGCTGTGAACCGCAGCTTTGCGGCGATCGACCATCAGACGGCAGGTGCCTTGGGGCCGTTCGGGGCGGCGGGGCCGCTGGCCGATACGCCTTTCGTGTCGCCGATCGCCAACTTCTACATGACGTGCCCGATCAGCCGCGCCTCGAAGGTCATGGCCGACTGCATGGCCTCCCGCGCGATCCTGCAGGCGGCGGAGTAAGCGATGTTCGCCGACCTTCAATATTTTTTTACGCACCATTGGTTGGGCATAGGCATCGCCATTCTGCTGGAGTGCCTGGCGGTCGTGGTTCCGCTGCTGGTCGCCGTGGCCTACATGACCTATGTCGACCGCAAGGTGTGGGCGGCCATCCAGCTCCGGCGCGGTCCCAACGTGGTCGGTGTGTTCGGCCTGCTTCAGCCCTTCGCCGACGGCCTGAAGCTGCTGCTGAAGGAAACCATCATTCCGTCCAGCGCCAACCGGATTCTGTTCATCATCGCGCCGATGATCACCTTCATCACCGCGCTGGTGGCCTGGGCCGTGGTGCCGTTCGGCGATGGCATGGTGATTGCCGACATCAATGTCGGCATCCTCTATCTCTTCGCCATATCCTCGCTGGGCGTCTACGGCGTCATCATCGCGGGCTGGGCGAGCAACTCGAAATACGCCTTCCTCGGCGCCCTGCGCTCGGCGGCGCAAATGGTTTCCTACGAGGTTTCGATCGGCTTCGTGCTGGTGACCGTGCTGCTGTGCGTGGGCTCGCTCAACCTCAGCCAGGTCGTGCTGGCGCAGAAGGGCTGGTTCTTCAACTGGTTCTGGCTGCCGCTGCTGCCGATGTTCGTGATCTTCTTCGTGTCGTCGCTCGCCGAGACCAACCGCACGCCCTTCGATCTGCCTATGTCGGAGGCCGAGTTGGTGGCGGGCTTCCACACCGAATACTCGGCGATGACCTTCGGCCTGTTCTTCCTCGGCGAATACGCCAACATGATCCTGCTGTCGGCGATGGGATCGATCCTCTTTCTCGGCGGCTGGCAGTCGCCGGTGCCCTATGCGCCGTTCACCATGGTGCCGGGCATCATCTGGTTCGCGCTCAAGATCGCGTTTTTGTTGTTCATCTTCAGCTGGACGAAGGGAACGCTGCCCCGTTACCGCTACGACCAGCTGATGCGGCTGGGCTGGAAGGTCTTCCTGCCCGTCTCGCTGGGCTGGGTCGTCCTCACCGCCGCCGTGCTGCAGTTCGGCGGCTGGCTTCCGGGTAAATAGGGAAATCGCACGATGGCCGCTCTCGACCGCACCGCACGTGCCTTTCTTTTGTCGGAACTGGTGTCCGGCTTCGCCTTGACCTTCAAGTACATGTTCAAGCCCAAGGTCACGGTGAACTACCCCTATGAAAAGGGGCCGCTCAGCCCGCGCTTCCGCGGCGAGCATGCGCTGCGCCGCTACCCGAACGGCGAAGAGCGTTGCATCGCGTGCAAGCTCTGCGAGGCGATTTGCCCGGCCCAGGCCATCACCATCGAAGCCGGACCGCGTGGCGACGACGGCAGCCGTCGCACGACGCGCTACGACATCGACATGACGAAGTGCATCTATTGCGGTTTCTGCCAGGAAGCCTGCCCGGTCGATGCGATCGTCGAGGGGCCGAATTTCGAGTTCTCGACCGAGACCCGCGAAGAGCTGATGTACAACAAAGAAAAGCTGCTCGAGAACGGCGACCAGTGGGAGGCGGAGATCGCCGCCAACCTCAAGTCCGACGCCGCGTACCGGTAAAGCGGATCGGGGGATAGAGGTGAATATTTTGCTTCCGGCACTGGCCTTCTACGTCTTTGCGTTCGTCACGATGGCCTCCGCCGCGATGGTCGTGGTTTCGCGCAATCCCGTCTATTCCGTCCTCTATCTGATCCTGGCGTTCTTCAACGCCGCCGCGTTGTTCCTGCTGCTGGGCGCTGAATTCATCGCCATGATCCTGGTCATCGTCTATGTCGGCGCCGTGGCCGTGCTTTTCCTGTTCGTGGTCATGATGCTCGACATCAACCTCGCCGAGCTGCGCCAGGGCTTTTTGCGTTACCTGCCGATTGGTGCCGCGATCGGCGCCGTCCTGTTGGCCGAGATATTGTTCGGACTGGGCGTGTTTGGCGGCACTTCGGGCACGGTGAGCGGTTTGACCGACCGAGGCCTGGCGGTCGTCCAGGTCGACAACACTCGCGCGCTCGGCCGCGTCCTCTACACTCAGTATTTTTACCTGTTCCAGGTCGCGGGTGCCGTTCTGCTGGTGGCCATGATCGGCGCGATCGTGCTCACGTTGCGCAGCCGGCCGGGCGTGCGCCGCCAGAAACCCAGCGAACAGATCAACCGTCGACGCGAAGACTCCATCGAGGTGGTCAAGGTTCCGACGCGGGGAGGCGTCTGATGGTCATCACGCTCGGCCACTATCTGTTCGTCGCTTCAGTGCTGTTCACGCTCGGCATCCTGGGCATCTTCCTCAACCGCAAGAACGTGATCGTCATCCTGATGTGCGTCGAGCTGATGCTGCTTGCCGTGAACATCAACCTGGTGGCGTTTTCGGCCTTTCAGGGCAACATCGTGGGCCAGGTCTTCGCCATGCTGGTGCTCACGGTGGCCGCGGCCGAAGCCGCGATCGGACTGGCCATACTGGTCGTCTATTTCCGCAACCGCGGCACCATCGCGGTTGAGGATATCAACTCGATGAAGGGCTAGGGCGGGGGCCCCACGTCACATGGATCTCGCCGTCAAACTCATCGTTTTGTTGCCGCTGGTGGCTGCCGCCATCGCGGGCCTGTTCTGCCGCGTCATCGGTGACCGACCGGCGCAGATCGTCACCAGCGCCGCGTTGCTGATTTCGGCCGCGCTGTCGATCTTCGTCTTCGCGCGCATCGGCTTCGGTCCGGAGACGCTGAAGCTGATCGTGGTGAAGTTTTCGCCCTGGATCGCGTCGGGTACATTCGAGGTCGACTGGTCGCTGCGCGTCGATACGCTGACGGCTGTGATGCTGATTGTCGTCACGGTCGTGTCGTCGATGGTCCATGTCTATTCGATCGGCTACATGGCCGACGACACCAGTATTCCGCGCTTCATGGCCTATCTCAGCCTGTTCACCTTCTTCGATCGGCTTCTGGTATGACCGGCCGTCGGCCAACGCCGCTGCCATAAAGGCCTTCATCGTCAACCGAGTCGGCGATTTCGGCTTCGCGCTTGGCATCTTCGCGGTATGGGTGCTGACCGGCTCGGTGATGTTTGACGAGATCTTTGCCAAGGCGGCCGAGCTTTCCAGGATGCACATGTTCTTCCTCGGCATGGACCTCAATGCGCTCACGGTGGCCTGCCTGCTGCTGTTCGTCGGCGCGATGGGCAAGTCGGCCCAGCTCGGACTCCACACCTGGCTGCCCGATGCCATGGAAGGTCCAACGCCGGTGTCGGCCCTGATCCATGCCGCCACCATGGTGACGGCGGGCGTTTTCATGCTCGCGCGTCTGTCGCCGCTGTTCGCGCTGTCGCCGACGGCCAGTGCGGTCGTCACGCTGGTGGGCGCGGCAACGGCATTCTTCGCTGCCACCATCGGTCTCACCCAATTCGACATCAAGCGGGTCGTTGCCTATTCGACCTGCAGCCAGCTCGGCTACATGTTCTTCGCCTGCGGCGTCGGCGCCTATTCGGCGGCAATGTTCCATCTGATGACACATGCCTTCTTCAAGGCGCTGCTGTTCCTGGGATCGGGCTCGGTCATCAATTGCCTGCATCACGAGCAGGACATGCGGAAGATGGGCGGCGTGCGGGAGAAGGCGCCGCAAACCTTCATTCTGATGTGGATCGGCACCCTGGCTCTGTCCGGCATCGGCATACCGTTCATTCTGGGCGACGGCATCGGCTTTGCCGGCTTCTACTCCAAGGATGCCATGCTTGAGGCGGCCTTCGGCGTGCACTCCACTGTCGGCTTCATTGCCTATTGGCTGGGCGTCATTGCGGCCTTCATGACGGCCTTCTATTCGACGCGCCTGATGTTCATGACTTTCTACGGCAAGTATCGCGGTGATCACCACACCTGGGATCACGCCCACGAATCGCCTGCCATCATGCTGATCCCGCTCTATGTCCTGGCCGCCGGCGCCGCTTTGTCGGGTTACGTGGCCTATGATTGGTTCGTGGGCGCCGACTGGGCGGATTTCTGGGGCAAGTCGATCGCCGTCGACGCCACGCGGGAAGTTCTCCATCACCTTCACGAAACGCCGGTGTGGGTGAAGGTCCTGCCGTTGATCTTCGCTTTGGCGGGCATCGCGCTCAGCTGGCTTTATTACATCAAGATGCCCGACCTGCCGGCGCGCACGGTGGCGGCGTTCCCGCGTATCCATCAGTTCTTCTTCAACAAGTGGTACTTCGACGAACTCTACGACTGGATGTTCGTCCGGCCGGCGCTCGCGATTGGCCGCTTGTTCTGGAAGAAGGGCGATGGCGCCATCATCGATGGGCTTGGTCCGGACGGCATCGCCGCGCGGTCGCTCAATATGGCCGGCGTGCTGAGCCGCTTCCAGAGCGGATACCTCTATCACTATGCCTTCGTGATGCTGGTCGGGGTGGCCGGTCTCGTCACCTATTTCATGCTCGTGATGAGGTAGGTTTGATGTCGAGTTGGCCTATCCTTTCGCTTGTCACGTTCCTGCCGCTGGTGGGCGCGCTTTTCTGTCTTGTCGTCAACGGCCCCAAGGAGGCCGTCGACCGCAACTGCCGCAGCGCCGCGCTGATCACCTCGCTCGCCACGTTCGTGTTGTCTCTGGTGCTATGGATAAAGTTCGACCCGACCAAGTCGAGTTTCCAGTTCTCCGAGCAACTGGCCTGGGTGCCAGCGCTCAACATCACCTATCACGTGGGCATCGACGGCATCTCGCTGTTCTTCGTGCTGCTGTCGACCCTGCTGACGCCGATCTGCATCCTCGCGAGCTGGGATTCCATCCAGCACCGCGTGAAGGAATACATGATCGCCTTCCTGGGGCTAGAAACCTTCATGGTTGGCATGTTCAGCGCGCTCGATCTTGCGCTGTTCTATGTTTTCTTCGAGGGCGTGCTGATCCCGATGTTCCTGATCATCGGCGTCTGGGGCGGCAAGCGGCGCGTCTATGCCGCCTTCAAGTTCTTCCTCTACACGCTGGCGGGCTCCGTGCTCATGCTGCTGGCGATCATCGCCATCTACTGGAATGTCGGCAGCACCGACATCCCGCTGGCGATGGAGAAGCTCGACTTGCCGTTCCAGTGGCAATTCTGGCTGTGGCTGGCGTTCTTCGCGTCGTTCGCGGCGTCCTGCTGAAGATGGGCGGGTACGGGTTCCTGCGGCTGTCGGTGCCGCTGTTGCCGGAGGCTACGCAGTATTTTGCGCCCTTCGTCTTTACGCTCAGCGTCGTGGCGGTGATCTACACCTCGCTGGTGGCGCTGGTGCAGGAAGACATGAAGAAGTTGATTGCCTATTCGTCGGTCGCCCATATGGGCCTCGTGACGATCGGCATCTTCGTCATGAACATGCAGGGCGTCCAAGGCGCGATGTTCCAGATGCTGAGCCATGGCATCGTGTCGGCGGCACTCTTCCTTTGCGTCGGCGTGGTTTACGATCGCATGCACACGCGTGAGATCGCGGCCTATGGCGGCCTGGTCCATCGCATGCCGCGCTACGCCTTCACTTTCATGTTCTTCACCCTGGCGAGCGTCGGCCTGCCGGGCCTGTCGGGCTTCGTCGGCGAGTTTCTGGTGCTGGTCGGCGCTTTCAAGGCCAATACCTGGGTGGCGACGTTCGCGGCGACCGGCCTTTTCCTGGGCGCGGCCTATGCGCTCTGGCTCTACCGCAAGATCGTGTTCGGCGAGCTCACCAAGGATTCGCTGAAGGGCATTCTCGACATGAACCGCCGCGAGATCGCGGTGTTCCTGCCGCTGATCCTGATCACCCTGTGGATGGGGCTCTATCCCAACTCCTTCCTCGATCCGATTGCACCCACGGTCGACAAGCTGATCGGCGACTACAACGCCGCGCTGAAGCTCGCCCATACCGCCGCGCTGGCGAAGTGACCGGCCGGGAGTAATGAACATGATCCTCGGTCTCGAATCCTGGACGCTGGCACGGCCGGAAATCTTTCTGGCCGCCGTGACCTGCCTGCTTCTGGTCTTTGGCGTCGTCCGTGGCGAGCGTTCGGCGTCGGTCGTATCGGCGGCCACGTCTGTTGCCCTGCTGATGACCGCCGCGCTGCTGTTCCTGCCCTATCGCGAAGGCACTGCCTTTTCCGGCCTGTTTGTCGTCGATCCGCTCACCGCCACGATGAAGGCGCTGGTTCTCGTGGGCTCGGCGATCGCCATTCCCATGTCGCGTGCCTACTTCGAGCGCGTTGGCGCCTGGCGGTTCGAATATCCGCTGCTGGTCGCCTTGGCGACGGTTGGCATGATGCTGATGATCTCGGCCAATGATCTCATGGCGCTTTATGTCGGCCTCGAGCTGCAGTCTCTGGCGCTTTACGTGGTGGCGTCCTTTCAGCGCGACTCGGTGCCTTCGACCGAGGCGGGCGTAAAGTATTTCGTTCTCGGCTCAGTCGCCTCCGGCATGCTCCTGTTCGGCGCCTCGCTGATCTACGGCTTTTGTGGCGGCACGGCCTTCGTGCAGATCTCGCAGGCGCTGCTCGACGGCAAGTCGCAAGAGATCGGTGTCATCATCGGCCTGGTATTCGTCATTGCCGGGCTGGCCTTCAAGGCCTCGGTCGTGCCGTTCCATATGTGGACCCCCGACGTCTACGAAGGCGCGCCGACCCCGGTCACGGCGCTGTTCGCTGTGGCGCCCAAGATCGCCGCGGTTTCGCTGACGGTCTCCGTCCTGATGGGACCGTTCAAGCCGCTGTTCGCGCAATGGCAGCAGATCATCGTGGTGACGGCGGTACTTTCGATGGCGCTGGGGGCGTTCGCGGCGCTGCGCCAGCAGAACATCAAACGTCTGATGGCCTATTCCTCGATCGGTAATGTCGGTTACGTGTTCCTGGGCCTCGCCAGCGGCAGCGAGAAGGGCATCCAGGGTATCGTCTTCTATCTGGCGGTCTATCTGGTCATGACCCTGGGCGTGTTTGCGGTCATCCTGATGATGAAGCGCCGCAATATTATGGTCGAGAATATCTCGGACCTGTCGGGCCTGGCACGCACCCAGCCGATGATGGCCTTCGCCATGCTGATCTTCATGTTCTCGCTCGCCGGTATCCCGCCGCTCGCCGGGTTCTGGGGCAAGCTCTACATTTTCATGGCCGCCGTCGAAGCCAAGCTCTTCTGGCCGGCCGTGCTGGGCGTGCTCTCTTCGGTGGTGGCGTCCTACTATTACTTACGCCTGGTCAAAGTGATGTATTTCGACGAGGCGAGCGATCCGTTCGATCGGCCGGCCTTCAGTGTGAACAGCGCGGTGGCCTGTGCCGCGGCAATCCTGGTGTCGCTGTTTTCGTTCCTGCCTCAGCCGCTCAGCGCCGCCGCCGCCGCGGCGGCGAGAGGCTTTTTCCCGTGACCTCGGCGCCCGTCCTGCCGGACGGGTGGACGCTGGTGGCATTGGACGCTGTTGCCAGCACCAATGACGAGGCCGGGCGGTTGGCGGAGGCCGGTGCCGCCGAGGGCACCGTCGTGTGGGCGCGCGAGCAGACCGGCGGGCGGGGGCGTCGCGGCCGGCACTGGGCCTCGCCGGTCGGAAATCTCTATTGCTCGACGGTCTTGCGTCCGGACTGCGCTGCGCCGCGCGCCGCGGAATTGGCCTTCGTCGCAGCGCTTGCCGTCGCCGATGTGATTCCCGCCGATCGGGAAGTACGGGTGAAGTGGCCCAACGACGTCATGGTCGACGGCGGCAAGATCGCGGGCATTCTGCTTGAGAGTGCGGTCGGCCAGTCGGGCCATGTCGAGCACGTGGTCGCAGGCATCGGCCTCAATGTCGGCTTTGCGCCGAATCTGCCGGAAATGCGCTATCCCGGCGCCTTGCTGGGCAGCGGGGTTTCAGTCGAGCAGGCGCTCGAGCAGCTCACCCATGCTTTGGCGCGCCGGCTTGGGGAGTGGCGCCGCGAGGGCTTCGATGCCGTGCGCCAGGCCTGGCTTGCCAAGGCGGGACCGCTCGGCATGGAAGTCGACGTGAAACTGAGCGAGGGTGTGGTGCGCGGCCGCTTCGCCGGCATGGATCGCGAAGGCGCCTTGCTGCTGGAGACCGACGCGGGCTCGCGTCGGGTGGTGTCAGGCGAATTGCTCGGCCGGACGGACTGAGGAGAACGAGCATGCTGCTCGCCATGGATGTAGGCAATACCAACTCGAAATTCGCCGTGTTCGACGGCGACAGGATCGTCGCGCAATGGCGCCTGCGTACCGAGGCCAAGCGCACCGCGGACGAATACGCAGCCTGGCTGACGCAGCTGATGCAGTTGCAGGGCTTCGACCCGAAATCCATAAAAGGCGCGATCCTGGCCAGCGTGGTGCCGTCGGTGAACCCGCATATCCGCCGCCTCTGCGAAATCTATTTCAAGAACGGACTGCTGATCGTGGGTGAGCCGAACTGCGAGCTCGGCATCAAGGTCCTGATCGACCGGCCGCAGGAAGCCGGTGCAGATCGCCTTGTGGGAGTGATCGCAGGCTATACCAAATACGGCGGACCCTTGATCACCATCGATTTCGGCAGCGCCACGACCTTCGACATTGCCGACAAGGATGGTAATTTCGTCGGTGGTGTATTCGCGCCCGGTGTCGAACTCACCATTGAGGCGTTCTACCTCATGACCGCGCGTTTGCCGCGCATCCGCGTCGAGAAGCCGTCAAAGGTTATCGGCAAGAGCACGGTAGCGAATATGCAGTCCGGCATCTTCTGGGGCTATGTCGGGTTGATCGAAAGCCTGATCAAGCGCATCCGCGCCGAATATGGGGAGCCGATGAAAGTCATCGCGACCGGCGGACTGGCTGCCGTCTTCAAGGACGAAATCGGGTTGTTCGATGCCATCGAGCCCGACCTGATGTCGTACGGCTTGCTGGAGATATGGCGTCGTAACCACCGATGATCGTTCCTTCAAGCGACGAGCTGCTGTTTCTGGCACTGGGCGGCGCCGGCGAGATTGGGATGAACCTCAACCTTTACGGTCATGCCGGAAAGTGGCTGATGGTCGATCTCGGCATCGCCTTCGGTGACGATTCCATGCCCGGCGTGGATATCATCATGCCCGATCCCACCTTTATCGCCGAACAGCGCGACGATCTGGTTGGCATCGTGCTGACGCACGCCCACGAAGACCATCTCGGCGCCGTCGCCGATCTGTGGCCGCGCCTGCGCGCTCCGGTCTATGCCACGCCCTTCGCGGCATCGGTGCTGCGCCGCAAGTTGATCGAGGCGGGCCTGATCGATGCCGTGCCCATCACCGAAATCCCATTGCAGGGAAAGTTCAGCATCGCGCCGTTTGATCTCGAGATGATCACCATGACGCACTCGATCCTCGAGCCGAATGCACTGGCCATCCGCACGCCGCTCGGCACGGTGTTTCATACCGGTGACTGGAAAATCGACCCCGACCCGCTGCTGGGCGAAGTCACCGATGAGGCGACGCTGAAGCGCATCGGCGACGAAGGCGCGCTCGCCATGGTGTGCGACAGCACCAATGTCTTCGTTGAAGGCGAGGCGGGCTCGGAGGCCGGGGTACGTGCCAATCTCGAGGCCCTGGTGCGCGGCTGCGCGGGCCGAGTCGCGGTCACCTGTTTCGCCTCCAACCTGGCGCGCGTGGAAAGCGTGGCCCGCGCTGCCGTCGCCACCGGCCGGCATCCGGTGCTGTCGGGCAGGGCACTCACGCGCATGATCGAAGCGGCGCGCGAATGCGGGTATCTGCTGGATTTCCCACAATGCGTCAGCGAACGCGAGGGCGCCTTCCTGCCGCGTGACAAGGTGCTGTTCATCTGTACCGGCAGCTCTCGGTCGGCCGGTTGCACAATGCGCTGTCTTCGCGTGGCATCGCGGTGATCACCGATCGCGAGGCCGAGATCCATGTCTCCGGCCATCCCGCGCGCGATGAGCTGGTGCGCATGTATCAATGGGTACGTCCGCGCATCGCTTTGCCGGTGCATGGCGAGCTCCGTCATATGGTCGAGCATGCGACGCTCGCACGGGCCTGCCAAGTGCCCGAAACCATTGTCGCTCCCAACGGCACCCTGGTTCGGCTCGCGCCGGGACCGGCCGTAATCGTGGGGCACGTCCCGGCCGGCCGGCTGGCGCGCGACGGCGACGGCGTCGTGCCGATCGACTCGGCGGGTTTGCGCGAGCGTCGGAAGCTGCTGTGGAACGGCGCCGCCAATGCCACGCTGGTCATCGACGGCAAGGCCAAGGCGCTGGCGCCGCCCAAGGTCTCGCTGCGGGGCATCGACGATGCGGACGGGATCCTGGAAGCCACCATCGTCGCGGCCCTCAATGACGTGTTGGCCGACCTCAGCGCTGGGGAGCGGCGCGACGACCGCCGTATCGAGGAGGCGGCCCGCCAAGCGGTGCGCCGCGTCGTACGCGCGCGGCTGGGCAAGAAGCCGTTGACGGACGTGCATCTGGTCCGCATCTAACCGGTAGCCCCGGGAGATCGCCATGATCGGACGCCTCAACCACATCGCCATCGCCGTGCCAGACCTCGGCAAGGCCACTGCGCTCTATCGCGATGTCATGGGCGCCAAGGTGAGCGCCCCCAAGGCGCAACCGGCGCATGGCGTGACCGTCGTCTTCGTCGAGCTGCCCAATACCAAGATCGAGTTGCTGCATCCCCTCGGCGAGAAGTCGCCGATCGCCAATTTCCTGACGCGTAACGTCGATGGCGGCATCCATCATGTCTGCTACGAAGTCGAGGACATCTACGCCGCCCGCGACCGCTTGAAGGCGCGAGGCGCGCGCGTGCTGGGCGATGGCGAGCCCAAGATCGGCGCCCACGACAAGCCGGTGCTGTTTCTACATCCCAAGGACTTCAACGGCACGCTGATCGAGCTCGAACAGGTCTGAAGGGGAGGCTGTCGTCATGGGCTGGGCAACTGGGCTCATGGTCTACCTGGTGATCTGGTGGACCGTGCTGTTCGCCATTCTGCCGCTCGGCGTCAAACGGGTGGAAAACCCGGGCAGGGGAGAGGATCGCGGCGCCCCGGAGCGACCTGAACTCAAGCGCAAGGCGATTATCACCACTTTGGTCTCAGCCGCCCTGTGGTTGGCATTCTTTATGCTTCAATATTTTGATGTTTTCAGCTTCAGACGGATGGTGGATGGATTGACCTAGGAGGGACGGCGGGGATAACGGCCTCAAAACAAGAACGGCGGACTATTGGCCCGCCGTCTTGCAACCCCGGAAGAAACTTGCCGCCTGGCGGCTTGCGCCGCTCTCCCTCCCTAAACTCGGGCCTGTCCTTACTGACGGACCGGCAACCAAGTCCCCGGCTATTTAGCGCGGGCGCAGAGTCTTGCCAAGACCTTTTCTTTCGATGGCTGGTCCGCCATCGAACAATTATTCCGTTCTCCTATCGTTCGACGACAGACAAATTTCCTTCCCGACTGGCGGATTTAGCCGATGACCGCATATTTGATCACGAACAGCACCGCGAGAATCGCAACGGCCGGGTGAATCTCCCTGGTACGCCCAGCGAGCAGTTTGACCGCGACGTAGGTGATGAATCCGAAGGCGATGCCGTCGGCGATTGAGAAAGTAAAAGGCATTGCGAGCGCCGTTACGACCGCGGGTGCCGCTTCGGTAATGTCGTTCCACT
>WNFR01021293.1_pt1 | contig 12573 bp, 9 predicted proteins | sample 5400221 | NCBI WGS metagenome assembly WNFR01 (sample SAMN13153357, study PRJNA577476) | soil metagenome | isolation source: 40 cm soil under Madrone tree | place: USA:California | collected 2016-06-14 | reverse complement strand
CTAGGGCGGGGTTGACGCCTCGAATTTGACTCGGACGTACTTCCATGTCGCGCGCCAGGAAAGCCAGAAACTTTCCGACCACCGGATCACTCTCCTCCCCAGCCTCGGCGCGGGTCAATAGCACTGCGCCATCCGGTCTTACCACATATCGAATCTTGTCGCGCTTCCGCAATTTGAGCGTGCGACGTACGGCATCCGGTACCGTCGTCTGGTAACGGTCGGTCAGCGTCGATTCAATTTCTAGCGAGGCCATAAGACGATTTCCGCGAACACGATGGTAGCGCGGATGGTAATGCAAACGCATTGTCAATGCAAGACCGAGGGGCCCCCGGATGATGGACCTATACGTTACGGCGAACGAGCGTTCGATCATGCGAAGATCGGTGCCTGTCTGACCAGTTGGAACACGTGCCTCCCCCCAGCACTCTTGTTGTGCACAACGATTGCCGAACGGACCTCCTCAGCCCACATGTCGGGACGCCACGGTTTGTCGACAGCGGCACCGGCGCTTGGCGTAGATCGCAGCAGATCGCCGGGGCCGGTCACATTTGGGGCCGCCCTCAGCCTTTGGTGTAGCTCACGTGCCAGCTGCGCAGCGTGTCGGCCTCTTTCTGCGGATCGAGGCCGGCGCGCAGCTTCGCCTGCCGCTCCGCGGGCAGCGCTTGAAACCACGCGAACGTGTCGCGCACGGTGTCCTCAAGGGGGCGACACCGCAGTCCCGCGTTACTCGCCGCCTTCGCGGACGTGAGCGATGCGCCGGCCGTGTCACCTTTCATGGGTGACCAGGGCGGCAGATCGAGCTCATCGGACTTCCAGTGGGCGGCGAGAAAATCCTCCGGCACCCAGTGACGCTCGTTCCGGCCGCAGGCGTCGCGTGTTGGCTCGAGCCGACGACATCGCCCATCGTGAACGTACCGGGGGATGACACGGCATTGAAGTAACCGGCGGTGCGCGACTCGATGAGCTTCATCATCCAGGCGGCAAGATCGCGGACGTCGATAATCTGAATGGGATCGCGCGGCGTGCCGGGCGCCAGCATCTCACCGCCTCTGGAAGCGCGCACCGGCCAGTAGGTAAAGCGATCGGTGGGATCCAGGGGTCCCACGATGTAACCGGGTCTGACGATGCTGACGCGTCCCGTGAACGCTGCCGCCGAATATTGCTCGCACAAGGCCTTCATCGGCCCGTAGGTGTCGTCGGTGATCTCCTCGATGTCGGCATTCGATAATTTCCCCGTCGGCGAGTGCTCGTCGTTTGGCCGCGCGAAGCTCGCGTAAGCGGAGATGCTGGAGATGAACAGGCAGTAGCCGACGTTCGGCGCCAGCAGCTCGGCGGACATCTTCACGAATTTCGGAATGTAGCCGGTGTCATCCACCACCACGCCCCACCTGCGCCCGCGCAGCGAATCGAGCTGACCTTTCCGGTCGCCGATCAGAGTTTCGACACCCGCAACGCCGCCCGCAGCGCGCTTGCCGCGGTTGAAATGCGTGACCTTCCAGCCGCGACGCAGCGCTTCCTGTGTCAGGTGCGGGCCGATGAAGCCCGTGCCGCCAAGAATCAGAATCGTCTTCGCCGTTGCCCTGGTGGCCAGGGCCGCTGGCGCTGCGGCACTCGTGGCCACGCAGGCACCGATCTGTAGCACCTCACGACGCGTCGTCATGGTGGGTTCACCTGCCTTGCAGGGAAACGATCGCTTGACGCACGGGGTCGTTTCCGGGGCCCTCGTGCACCTGCTCCGGGCTCGGCGACACCGAAACCTCAAAACGGCCGGTCTTGTTGTCAAAAGCGACCTCACCCGCGGAGCCGGTCTGCGCTGTGACCGTGGGTCGCCCTGTGGCGTAGCCGAACAGCCGCACGGATTGCTCCTGCGGAGCGAACATCACGGTGGCGGTCAGCCGGTCAGGCTCGTCGCCGAGGGCGGCGACCCGTTTGCGGCCGTCCGGAACGAACTTGCCTTCGTCGCCGAGGAGCGCTATGCCCGCGCGCGATACCGCAGCCACGACAAAATACGCCGTTCCACGCGGAGCGAGAACGAACCTGAATGCGTCTGAGGGCGCCAATCGCCGCGCGGTGCGGTGTCGTACGTCGTATACATACACCTCGCCTGGCACTCCCACTTGAGCGGGCGTGAACGCGACGCTCACCACGTCGAGCCCGCGACCGTAACCGAAGACATAGCTGGTTCGCAACGCGCCGTGATCGGTGTGCGCCGCGGCAATCATCGGCCGCCGCGACCCTGCCGTATACATGGCGTCGATCGGAAGCAGCGGTGTGTCCGGCTTGATGATCACCCCGTCCAGACGCACGGCGTGCAGCAAATTCTTCTTGTCCTCCGCCCCGGAGCGGTCGCCGATTCCGACCATGCCCGCCGACAGGGTCGCGAGCAACAGGTTGTCCGTCTCCTTGCTCATGAACACGTCGCACCACGGCCAGATCCCCAGCGCGCTCGCGAAACGCGACGTGTAAAGGAACGTGTCCCATTTCTCTCGTCTGAACCGGTCGCCGCTCACACGAATGGTCGTGAGATTCCCGTAGCGGACGCCCTGAAGGAAGTGTCGCGGCAACGCCATGGAGTACTGCATGGACAGGCCCTTCTCCTGGGCTGCACGCGCCATACCGTCGGTAAAGGCATCACCAGCGTCGAGGCTCGCAGCGAGCTCCGGGGAGTGCTCGTAGATGACGTTGAGCCAATCCTGCTCATATGTCACGACCTGTGCGGACGACAGGTAACCGATGATCTCCCGCCACCAGTCCGGGTCGAGCGCCGCGAACCCGGAGATGCGGTAATGTTGGTGATACGGGCTCGCGGGATCGATCCAACGATTGTGCGCGATGAGCGGCAGCCCGATTCGCTGCTGAAACGCCGCGAGACCTTGCGGGAAGAGGCTGGGGTGCGCCTCGTATTTGATGAGCCCGCCGTAGCGATTCCATTCCTCCAGCGGCAGACGATCGTTCTCGGGTTTGCCGGTCTTGCCGGCTGGATCCGTATAGGTCTTGTAGTACCACCAGCTATCGAGCTGCAGATACCGAATGGGGATTGCCTCCTCGCGGTAACGCTGCGCCAGCGCCTCGAGCGTGCCGGCATAACCGAGCCTGCGGTCGTAGTCGTAGTAGTACTCACCGCCGTGGTCGGTCCAGTAGCCCAGATAGCGCAGGCCGATGTCCGCATCATTCCCCGGCCGCTGAGTGCCCTGCAGCCCGATCAGCGCGCTGCCCCAGCTGTCCCAGGTCGCATTCACCCCGACGCCCAGGGCCATGAGCGTGCGGTGCGTGAAGTCGGCGGGCAGACCGGCGACGCCTTCATTGAGGCCGCTTGCGATCTCGGTCTTGCCGTCGCCACGCATGCTCGCGATCATGTAGTTCGCGGCTGGCGACAGCACCGCGGCGTGTGTCTGGTCGTCGTACAGCAGCCAGGGCGTCGCGTTTTCCTCGAGCGTAAAACTCGGCGGAGCGAACTCCCTGTTCGCGTAGCTGAAGCCGTGCAGATTCTTCGGAAATTCGGTAAACCGCGGAAAACGGATCACCGCGGCATCGGAGGTGGGTTCGCTCGAAGTGATTCCGAACAGCAGCACGGGACGATCGACGTAGGTCCGGATGCTTCCCTTCAGCACCACCCGGTCCCTCCAGCGAAAACTCAGCTCACGGAAAGCACCCAGTCGGTCCTGCCCCTCCTTCACGCTGATGTCTGAAGCAGCAGTGCCGAGCGTGCCCGCGAATACCCAGTTCGGTTCCTTGGCTCGCACCTCATAGCGGCCCGACTGCTCGTCAATGGTGGCCGTAATGCGATCGGCGCCTGTCACGCTCGTAACCGCCGCGTGACATGGAAGCACCGACAGTGCGAAGGCGAGGGAAAGCATGACGCTGTGGCGCATGGGGATAATTGTGCCTGAGCCGCTCGGGCCGGGAGTGGCGGGCGAGCCTCGCCTGAGGGACTTGAGCTGGGCGAATGACGCTCACCGAGCCGAGCAGAGGGAAGGATTGTGGTAGGATGCGCGCCCTCTCGGGGGCCACCGGTGCAGTGCCAGGCCCTGCGCCCGATCCGGGGGTTTAAAGGGGATTTGAGCGGACGCGAATCAGGAGCCTGATCAGTAAGCTACTGATTTCACGCTTCCGAACGCTGCTTGCTTCCGCAGACACATTCATCTTCACGGCGCGCCCGTAGCTCAGTTGGATAGAGTACTTGGCTACGAACCAAGGGGTCGGGAGTTCGAATCTCTCCGGGCGCGCCACTGTTCCAGGTGTCCATTCCGGTCACATAGGTGACGTTTTATACCGGCGGTAGGTGTCAAGATAGTTGTCGCCTAATCAGGTGTTCGCCACCGCGGATACGCCCGCCGGATTGAGCGTGACGGAGAGCACTGGCGCCCAGTTTCGAGTGGCACCGGTCCAGCGCTCAGGATTGGTGTGTCGGGCCCGTTCATACACGCGCTGGCGCCGAGCCAAGATCTCTTTTTCTCGACCGTAGTGGCGCTCATCCGGGGTCACGTACCGGATAGCACTGTGCCGATGCTCCCCGTTGTACCAGGCGGCGAAGGCCGTCATCCAACGCTGCGCGCCGGCGAGGCTCTCAAAGGGCAGCCGCGGATAGGCCGGCGTATGTTTGAGCGTGCGGAACAGCGCCTCGGAGTACGGATTGTCATCCGAGACATGCGGTCGACTGAAGGACGGTACGACCCCAAGCCATTGTAGCGTTGCGATGAGAGTACTGGCGCGCATCGGTTTGCCGTTGTCGGAGTGCAGCACGAGGCCCTTAGGATCGAAGTTACCCTCTCGGCAGGCGTGTGTGATGAGCTCGGCGGCGATCTCTGCCGAGCCTCGCTCGGCGATGCACCAGCCGACGATGCGACGGCTCCAGACATCCAGCACCAGATAAAGGTGCAGGTATAGGCCCCTAACGGTCGTCGCCAGCCAGGTGATGTCCCAGCTCCAGACCTGATTGGGACCGGCGGCCCGATGCAGTGTCGTGGCACGGGTGATGTCAGTGCGGGCGATGGCACGCCGCCGGACGCGCAACCCATATCGGCGCTGCAGCCGGTAAAACGTGGATTCCGAGGCGAGGTACAAGCCCCGATCAGCAAGCTGCGGTACGAGCTGCTTCGGCGAGAGGTGAGCGAAGCGAGTGCTCATCATGAGCCCCATGAGCTGCGCTTGCTCCGTGGGGGTGAGGGCATTCGCAGGGCGACGGTGCGGTCCACATCGACCGTCATCTGCATGCGGATCACCGCGCCAACGCTCGATGGTTCGAGCCGAGATTCCGGCAATTTGGCATGCCTGACTCAATCGGGCACCGCCCGACTGGGCTTTGCCGATGGCATTGAGGATCAACTCTCGCTCGGCTCTTCGGTGTCGTCGTCCTCGTCGGGATGCAGGCTCGATATCGTTTTTTTTAGAACGAGCAGCGCCGCCGCTTCGGCCAAGGCTTTTTCCTTGCGAGCCAGCTCCCGCTCGAGCTTGCGAATGCGTTTAGTCGTGGTGCTCGACTCGCGGCCGTCCTCCTCGAGTGCCACTCGCCAGCGTTCGAAGTCTACGAGACTGACCCCCTCCCCCTCGAGGTAGGCGCACAGTGCTTCCCCGCTCAGATTCGCAGCTTCGGCCAGCATCCGAGCTTTCTGCTCGACGGTCCATTTCCGCCTTGGGACAGCGTCCGAGGCCACAACAGGAAGGCTACGCGCCTCCTCTAGCCACCGCGACAAGTTCTGCTGACGCACACCGGTCTGCCGAGACAGCTGTGACGCACTCAAGGCGCCTCTCCCAGTGAGCCGCTCGATCATCTTTTGTTTGAACGCTAGCTAGTGAATACGGTCTGGTCATGTCGGCTCCCGGAGCTTCTGCCGCCCTTCGGGCGGCAGACTGCATCTCGGGCTCCAAGCCCGATCAGTCAAGCGGGAAACAGCAAGAGGCGACAACTACCCTGACACAGGGGGCGGAATAAACTGTCACCCATCAATCAGGAAGGGCAAGGAATGATTGCGTACCAGGTGTACCAACGACTCCGCAACATCCAGCTGCTCCTTGCGAATCGCGCTATCACGTACGCAATGCCTCCCGGAGTAGGCGTCGCGCGCGGAGCGATACTTCTACGCTGTTCGGCTTGTCGCTTCGCCCCTGTGCTGAGGAGACTTCACTCTGAACAGGCCTCGCGCCCGGTCGATTGCGTGTTACATGCACGGAAGCTGTTCGGCTTGTCGCTTCGCCCCTGTGCTGAGGAGACTTCACTCTGAACAGGCCTCGCGCCCGGTCGATTGCGTGTTACATGCACGGAATGCGCGCCGGCCTCCGTGATCCCGCTCACGGATGGCTGCTGACGTGACGCGCAGACTACCGGGCAAGAGATATGCGCGAGCACGTTATCAGTCATGAGCATGACCCAACTCATCATCGGCACCGCCCTCGGCTTCTTCCTCGCCCAGGGTGTGCTCTACAGCATCAGGCTTCTCATTGGCTGGCTTCAGCGCAGCGACGCGCGTAAGCGGATTCTCAAGCCGACCCCTTCGCTGGGGTCCGCCTTCATCAGCGCCTTCATCAAGTACGCAGCACCGGTAGGAGCCGGCGCGGCCGTCATAACGTTGTGTGTGTGGGCTGTCGGCGACCATTTAGCGGAGAAATCTGCACGCAGCGCGGCGACGGCCGACGTCCTCGAACCCTCAACCGCCGTGCCCGTATCGGACTCGCATGGCTCAGCGCACAAGGTTGCGGGACTTGCTCCGGCCCCCAAGGTTGATCGCTCTACAGCGGTTCCGGTTGACAACCTTGACCCGTACATCGACTCGGACTTTAAGGTTCAGCGCCGCTCGCACCATGCGCGGACCGCTTTGAGTCTCAAGGAGACTCTCCTACAGCGGTCCGAAGCAAGAGCTCGCGCGGACCTGCTCAGGGAGACTCAACAGCACCTGTACCGGTCCCAGTACGACTGCGAGGCTGCCGACCGCGCCAGCAAGTACCTCAAGGCCGACCTTGACGTTTGGGGCTTCGCAATGTGGCAGATCAGGTACTTCCCGGTGGACAGCTACAAGGGCGCCACGCTCCCGCAGTGCAAGGACATTAAGGATGTCGTCGACCCCTCGCCGTTGCACTTGCAGTCAACCGTCGCGCAGGAGAATCAACCGTGATCCATCCCGCGCTGCCAGTCGCGCCATGGCTGGCGCGCCATTTATCAATGGCTTAGACCCGGCAACCTGACAGTGTTGTGCTATTCAAAGCCAGATGCGCGATTAACCTCATTGCGCCGTTAGTCTTGCTCAGATCGGCTGGTCTATCGATTTGGCCAGTGGCGTGAAAAGTTTTGGACCGGCCTCGGTCATGAACCAACAATCTTCCAGCCGAACACCGAATTCTCCAGGAATGTAGATTCCCGGCTCGTCGGAGAAGCACATCCCGGCCTGAAGTGGAGTTGCATCGTTACGCACGAGATAGGGCGGCTCATGCACGTCCATTCCAATCCCGTGGCCGGTCCGATGCGACAAACCCGGCAAGCCATAGTCTTTGCTCCAGCCCTTCTGCTCGTAGAATGTGCGCACTGCCTGGTCGATCACGCCGACGGGAGTGCCGAGCTTCGCCGCCTCGAGCGCGATCTCCTGGCCCCGCTTCACCGTGTCCCAAACCTCCCGCTGACGAGGCGAAGCGTCGCCGAATACCCAGCTTCTGGAGATGTCGGACTGGTAACCGTGAACGCTGCAGCCAGTGTCGATGAGGATGACCGACCCCTTGCGCACTTCTTGCGGTTTGACAGACCCGTGCGGATAGGCGCTCGCCTCATTGAGCAATACCAGCGAAAATTCATGCGAGCCACCCAGCTGCTCAGTCGCCGCGATCAGCAAGCTCAAGATGTCGGAGCGGTGCATACCGGCTTCGATCCGACCGTGCAAATGCCGCAACGCTGCAATCGTGACGTCGTTGGCTGCCTGCATCAAAGCAAGCTCCGCTGATGACTTGACTATCCGGCAAGCACGGACCAGCTCGTCTCCTGGAACCACCTCTCGTTTTGTGCCCGATGCCTTGGCTAGGTGTTCGACGATAAAGAAGCGCGTGGTTGCCTCCACGGCGAGCGGCCCTTCGATCGCGGAATCGCGGAGTGCGCCGGCAATCAGGTCAAATGGATTCTCATCTTCCTTCCAGGGCCGAACGTCGCCCGTTATCTTCAGTGTTTCGCGGATGGAAGGCTCTTCAAAAAAAGGAGTGACGACGACAACTTTACCCTCGGCTGGGATCAGGGCTGCGGTCGTCCTCTCGGACCTCCACCAGTGGATGCCTGTGAAATACTCGAGCGTTGATCCCGCCTCGACGAAGAGTGCTGCGATCCTTCGCTGCTGCATCGCGGTTTGCACCTTGGCGATGCGAGCGCTGTGCTCCTGCGCGCCGATGGGCTGGACGCCGGTGGTAATCGAACTCAGGCCGGGGGCTCGTGCCTTGGCGGCCCCGACCTTCGCACTGTCGGCAATCGCAGCGACGGCCGTCAATCCAACGAAAGCACGTCTGGAAACTGTTGTCATGGATTCTCCGCACGCAGACAAACCGAGCTGGGACACGCAGGCGATCCCTTTCGCCCGCTGAGGGACCTTTGCGCCTCAGCCAGACTGACTGTGCCGCGATTGTGACATGGGTAGACGGGAATCTGGTATCGAAAGGCTGCCGCGCGGCGTTACGCGGAGGCGGAGAACAACCTCGGTTTCCGCTTCGATACTAATCACGCGCAAGCTCTCGAGTGGTACCGAAAGTCCGCAGCCCAAGGCTTCGCCGCTGCGGAGTACAACTTAGGGATCTGTTATCGAAACGGCGTGGGCGTGCCGGATGGGACTGGTGGTGCAGGGCGGCCACTGACGGCCGCCCTGCTAACCGGATTTCGAAGAGGCGCGGGCCTATGGCTCAATTTGCGCCTGATCGGCAGTGAAGACTCCGGCCGACAGTGTCCCACGTACTTTCACACTCTTGTTCGGAGCCTGACTGAAGAACGCAGCAGCGGATAGTGTGCCGCCATCTGGACCGCTGAACTGCGTCGCCAATGTTGTCACCACCGTGATGCCGAGCACGGTCAGGTTGGGAGAGACGACGTTGCTGGCCGTTCCTTGCAGGTAAGAGTGATTCTCAGGAGCGTCGCGCACGAGGATGTTGGCGTTGAGCCCCCCGCTCTGAGCCGGCGCGCCGCGGGCTTCAACGTAGTCGTTCGTATGCACGTCGCTCAGGTTGAAGAGCCGCATCTGCTGGTTCGACTTGTCCTCGAATTCCGTGGCACTGCTTGTCGTGATCGTCACGCCAAGAACGGTAAGCGTATTGCTCCCGGCGTTCACGTTTTCAACCAGTCCGCGAACGAGGCTCGCGTCGTCGGGCGTCGCTCGCACGCTCTTCGCCACCAGCACGCCGGAGGCGTCGAAAGAGCCTTCAACCTCGACGGGGACATTGACCGCGAGAGTCACTCCATCGAGCATGAATTGAGTGTTTGCATCCGTCGTCACACGCTGTCCGTTGATTACGAAATCCGAATTCGACGTGAAAGTCGTGATAAGGCCCTCGATCTCCCCCTGTTCGTTCGCTGCCCCGCCGAAACCCTGCAACACGTCGACGCGTGTCGCAACCAGGGCGCCGGCAGCATTTAACATGGTGCCGCTTACCTTCACGGTGCCCCCATTCGCAAGCGAGCCCGACGGTGTGATCGCGCTGTAGTCCACGGTGAGCGTGTTCACATGGAACGTATGCGCAGTCATATCAAGTGACTGGACGATTCCTTTGACCTCGAGCGCGCTTCCGGCAGCTTCCAGCTGAACGCGTGATGCGACGATTTCACCGGCCGTGTTGGGGAAACCGCTGACCTCGACAATGTTGCCGACCTGCAGAGTGGCAATGCCGGCCGGCTGGATGGTGTCGTCGAACAGCGTCGAGCCGGACACGCGCACGGTCTGGCCGAGCACCACGAACGTTCCGCCCGCGGTATCGATCCGTGTTATGGGTCCCGCCACATCGCTGCTGAACGTGACTTGCGTGGCCGTGCCGGTCTTGCCATCGGAATTCACACTGCCAGTCACGGTGACGACCTCGCCCACGAGCAGCTGCGACTCGTCGCCGGGCTGATCGTCGATGCGAATCTGTGCGTTCGACGTGGCGTATTCGACACCGTTTACGAAGATGCTGCCGAAACCGGTGATCGGCCCGTAGGCGACTCCGGAGCCCGAGCCCTGGATGCCGCCGAGCTGGGTCGGGCCACCGCACGATGCCAGCAGCAAGACTGCAGCGGCAACGATCGTGGTGAATTTGCGTTTCATGTTACAGACTCCGCAAGGTGCCCATGGTTGTTCTCTAGGGGCGCTCATCAGTCTTGAAGGTGATACACGCCGGCACCCAGACGGATATGCACGGACGTCGAGTCGGGCTCACTCTCGTTCGGCCGCGCCTCGTGCTCGGTCAACCAGGCGTCCACTCGCTCGAGGAATGCCTGGCCTTCGCGGTTGAGAAACTTTTGGAACTCCGGCAACGCGGTCGCCAGAACACGGTCGTTTAGGGCTGCACGCTCAAAACGAGGCGCGACGTCGGCTCGTCGCATCAGGTTGTGTCCGTACGTGGACGCAACGTCAGCGATCACCGTACCCCACAAACGGATCAGTTGCTCATCCATCGTCTGTGGGATGTAAACACGCTTCAGTGCCTCCAACCGTCCATCCGGCGTTTCCCGTATGGCCCCGGCCGCGCGCAGCTCCTTGAGAAGAGTCGTTGCCCGCACATCACTCGCTCCGCAGAGGCGCAGGAGTGCCGTGAATGTGGAGCCATCACCATCCAGCGGGAGCAACGCGGGCATCCCGTAGGAATCCAGAAACCTCGGGTCCTGGTGCCAGGCGGAGAGTACAAGCGATGCCTTGGTAACGTAACCGGTCCACGCTTGCGGCGTTACCTCGAGCCGCTTGCGCTGCCTGCGGACTTCCCGGCGTGCCAGGCCGGTCAGCACTGCCGTGCGTGACACATTTGTTGGGCGCCCTCTCTTGCCGAACTGCTCAGTCGCTACTTCGACATAAGCCGTTTTGGCAAGCTCGGCAAAGTCCTTCCATGTGACACCGCAACGCACGAGCACGTGGACGAGCGGCTTGAGCCACTGGCGCGCGGCTGCGAGAACTTGCGTGACGGAGGCGGAGGCCATAGCCGAATAACAATCTCACATGAGAAGTCTCTTTACTCGCCTACTCCGCAGAAAACCCCGGACAGCCACAACGGCTGTCCGGGGCGGCCACGTGTCAAAGCGGCCAGTGGTCACACTGCTGTGGGACCCCTCAGTCGTTCATACCAGGCGTGTAGATGCGGGCCTCACTCGCGGTCACGATCATGCCAGACAGCTGACCGCTCACTTCTACGCTGTGTCCGGCCGCCTGCGTAAGGAAGTCGGCCAGCGTAAGAGTGGCTCCGCTAGCATCTCGCAGAGTCGCGGACGAGCCGTCAACGGTGATGCCGAACACGCTGAACTGCGGCGAGGTACCCGCGGCGAATGGCGCGCTCACTTCCACTTCAGTGCTCGCCGGTTCGCGATCGAGCCGAGTGGCCACGAGCTTGCCGCTGCCGGCCGGGCTCTCGAAGCCGTGCACATCGACCGTGTCACCGACGCTGATGTTGCTCAGGCTGAACATCTCGACCTGCGCGGAGCTCTTATCCTCGAAGCGAGTGGTCGACGTGACCGTGATCTGGACGCCAAGCACCGTGAGCGTGCCCGCGGTCGCATCCACGGCTGTCACAGTCGACTGCAACTCTACACCGCCGTTTCGGTCGAACGATACGACGTCGGCGACCAGAACGTTCGAGCTATCAAGGCTCCCCTCTACCTCGACTTTTACGTTGAGGGCGAGATCGGCCGCCGTGCCGTTGCGATAGACCGTCGCGCTGGTGGTCGTGACCGGCTCGCCTTCAACGTCAAAGTCAGTGGCCGAGGCGAAGCGGGTGATGAGACCCTCACGCTCCATGTCCTCGTGAGCGCCGGCCTCCTCCGCGTCGCTCATCTGCTTGTCCACGCTCGTTGCGGTCAGCGTCGTGGTGCCTGCATCGAAGCTCGTTCCCTGGACTTCGACGACATCGTCGTTGGCCGGGGCGCCACTGGTAAAGCCGGTGAGATTCGCGGCCGAATAATTCACGATGAGGGCGTTGATCATGAAGGTGTGCGCTACCGTATCTACGCTCGCCACCGTTCCAAGGACCTGCAGCGTTCCGGCCGAGGCCTCGCGCCCGATCCGCGTCGCGCTGATGGTGCCGTCGGCGGCGGTCAGACCGCTGACTTCGACGAAGTCGTCGACTTTGAGTCCGGTGATGTCGGCGGGCTGAACGTCCGAGCTGAAGGACGTGCCAGCGTCGATTTTCACCGTCTGGCCCAGCACCGTGAGCGTGTTGAGGGTGGTGTCGATGGTCGCAATCGGACCTACGACGTTCTCCTCGACATCGACGCTGTCGGCATTACCGGTTCCGTCGGCGCTATTTTTCGAGCCCTTGATACGGGCAATCTCACCGACCTTGAGAGCCGACTGTGCGACGACCTGGCGGTTCTTGCGGATCGTGGCGCTCGTCGTCTTGAAGTGAACACCATTGACGTAGATGCTGCCGAAGCCGGTGATC
>WNFR01005854.1_pt1 | contig 12574 bp, 9 predicted proteins | sample 5400221 | NCBI WGS metagenome assembly WNFR01 (sample SAMN13153357, study PRJNA577476) | soil metagenome | isolation source: 40 cm soil under Madrone tree | place: USA:California | collected 2016-06-14 | reverse complement strand
GGGCGTACGCTATCCACAAGTATTGGATCGCGAGTAGTCTCACAACGCTTCAGCGCATCTATTTCAAGCAATATCTGAGAAGCAGCTACCGAAGCTTCCTACCGAAATCCAAATCACATTACACGACCTTGGCGCGAGTCATACGGGACCCACGGACCGGACGAGAGATTTCAGTGGCCGTTCGGGATGAGGAGGTCGAACCACAACTCGATGAAAACGGACGCATCAAGTTCGACAAGAGACACTATCCAATAATGATGCTCAAGTCCGGCATTGAGCACAAGCAATACGCCTGGCAGGAGAGCATGAGCCCGGACGCAATTGCTTATCAATGGTTCCGCGACACTATCTATGAAGGACAAAGCATCCCTGGTATTTGGCGACCCGCATGGCTTGGCGGTCTTCTAATTCTTTTCTTAGGAACAACCGGACTCACGACACTCGATGCGTTCGCCCAGCGACGTTATCTTAAGGGCGAAGCGATCAGGGGAACACGCCAACTCTCTCCCAAGCACTACGAACGCCGACATCGGAAAGCGAATAGCTACGGGATCAAAGTTTACGTGAATAGAGGCAAAGATGATTGACAGATTAAGACGACTCATTGGGGTTGATGAGCGCTCGTACATGCTGCGAGTGCCCCGCGCTGAAGAGAACGAGGGATTGCTATTGCTTGGTGATCCGGGAACCGGCAAGAGCCAAATCATCCACCAGCTTCTGGAACAGATCGCTAGGCGCAGAGCACCAGAAGCCGTCGTTTGTTACGACCCCGCCGGAGAGTTCATTGAAAGCCATTTTGATCCTTCCGCTGATATTGTGCTCAACCCTCTTGACGCACGATCGCCATATTGGTCGCCCACGATGGAAGTGAATTATGAGACTGCCTCTACTGGCGCGACGGATCGGCATCTCGTCGCGGAAAGCTTCTTTCCAGAGCGCGAGCATGGCGCTCCCACCACTCAATTCTTCGTTAAAGCGGCTCGTAGCATCTTCGCACGAATGCTGGAACTCAAACCCACCGCCGAACGCATTGTGGAGTTCTTAAAGGATGAGCAACTTATCGACGAGATCGTGGCTGGCACCGAACACGCGCATTTAATAAACGAAGGAGCAAAGGGACAGAGAGGCGGAGTGTTGGCGACGCTTTCGGAAATTGGCGAAGCGCTGAAGCTATTGCCATCACCAGAACAGTGCGCCGCTGAGTTGAGCATAACGGAGTGGGCCAGACGACGACGCGGCTGGATCTTCATTACTTCCACGCAAGATACGAGAGACGCACTCAGAACGCTTCACGCAGCATGGATAAATATCCTGATGAAACGGTTGCTCGCGATCCCGCCTCAATTGGCGCGAGAGCATCCGTGCTGGGTTGTGGTCGACGAAGTTCACTCATTGAAGCGGCTGCCTGCGCTCTCAACAACAATCGTCGAGGGTCGAAAGTTTGGTCTTAAGATGGTTCTCGGAACTCAGAACAAAGCTCAGTTCGAAGAGCACTACGGGCGTGGCGCCGCGACGATGCTCTCAGCCCCCCACGTGAAGATTCTATTCCGCTGCAATGAGCCGGAATCGGCCCGTTGGGTTGCCGAGATGATCGGCGAAGAAGAAAAGGAAAGACCGAGGGTTGGAACCACCGCTACAGTTCAGGCCAACGGTCGCGACTCGATCAACTACTCCACATTCACGGAGCGCCGCTTTGTGGTCAGCAAGGAACAAATCATGGCCCTGCCGAATCTTCACGGCTACTGGAAGTATTCGGATTCGGTCGTGCCATTTCGTATCAAGCCTGTGGACCGTCCAATGGTCGCGCAGTCATTCATCCGTCGCATGCCGCAATCCGCCATCGAATTTGAAGAACCAGCCTCAAAGCTCACCGAGCAACCTGCCGAAAGGCAGTTAGCGTTGCCGATTCCCCAGAGCACACCAACCTACTCCAATGAACTTGAGCAAGAGGAAATTGTTTCCGTTGAGGAACTCGCGCCTGAAGAACTCGACGCCCTAGAGACTTATTGAGCCAGGGATTCAACCTATGATGACAATGAGCAAAGCGCTTTCCTCCGGGCAAGCTAAGGACTATTACCAAAAGGAATACACAAGCGCGAGAGAAAACTATTACAGCGAGCGAGGCGAAGTAAACGGACGATGGAGCGGTCGCCTCGCAGAAGAATGGAAGCTCAAGGGAGACGTTCAAAGCGAGCAATACGAGCGTCTTGTCGCGGGTCAACACCCACACACGGGCGAGCAACTGATTCGGGCCGCAAGATCGAAAGAGCAAGTCAATAAGTATGGCGAGGAAATCTCCGTCAACGAGCACCGGGCAGGCTGGGACGCGACCTTCAGTGCGCCGAAATCGGTTTCACTAGCGGCACTGGTCGGCAACGATGAGCGAATCAGGATCGCACATCGTGAGAGCGTTGATGAAGCACTGAAGGAATTGGAGCAATACATGCAAGCGCGTGGCGGCGGCAACAAGCCTGCGATCACCACCGGAAAGATGATAGCCGCGCAATTCGAGCACACGGCTGCGCGGCCTGACCATCAGACGGGATACGCCGCGCCTCAGCTCCATACGCACGTCGTCATCTTCAACATGACCGAAACTGCCGAAGGAAAAATCAGATCAGTTCAACCTCTTGAACTCTACCGAAGCCAGCAGTATGCAACGGCCATCTATCGAATGAACCTCTCGGAGAAACTGCAAGGACTTGGTTATGAGATTGAGATCGATGCTCGCACGGGCGCACCTGAGATCAAGGGTTTCAGCAAAGAGTATTTGCGCGACAGCAGTCCACGTCGCGAAGAAGTACGAAAAGAAGCGCAGGAAATGAAAGAGCGTCTTGAGAGCCAGGGCATTACTGTTAAAGAAGGTGCGGGATTGAATCAAGCGGCTGCCCGTACCGATCGCGCGAGCAAACAGTATGACCATGCGGACATGAGAGAACGCGCGTTGGAGATGGACCTGAAATACGACAATCAGGCCCAACAATCAGTCGAGCGCGCGTTGGAGAACGGCCATTTCAAAAGGTCCGCAGATGAAATCGCTAAACGCGCACAGGAAGCAGTTACCTTCGCTCGGGACAACGCGATGGAAAGAGAAGCGGTTGTTGAGATGCGCAAGGTAAAGATTGATGCTCTAAGACGCAATATGGGACTGACAACCTATCAGGCTGTCGCCACGGAGTTGGCAAAGCGTCAACGGCAAGGTGAATTCATCGGCATCGTCCGGGAGAAACAGTCGCCAGAGACAACTACGCGGCACATGTTGGAGATGGAGCAGTCCAACATCCGGGTAATGCTTGACGGACGCGGAAAATATCCGCCAATAATCGCGCGCGAGCGCGCAAAACAGACCGTCGAACAAGTTTCAACGCAGCAGGAAATCAAACTGAATGACAATCAGCGAGCAGCAGTTGAACAACTATTGACAAGTCACGATCAGATTATCGGATTGCAGGGCGGAGCTGGCACCGGCAAGACAACAGCCCTTTCGGTATTGAAGCAAGTCGCTGAGAGCGAGGGTTACGAAGTTCGGGGTTTCGCGCCAACGACACGGGCCGCGCAACAACTTTCGGAGAGCAGTATCCAGACAGAAACACTCCAAAAGTTCTTGCGCCGGCGAGAGGGACCACCTGAGTACCATAGTAGGCTCTTCGTGCTGGACGAAAGTTCACTCGCCAGCACCAAGAATATACATACCTTCTTTGGACGCCTTGAAGCGCAGGACAAAGTGCTGCTAGTCGGAGATATCAAGCAACATCAGGCAGTCGAAGCCGGAAGTCCGTTTGAGCAATTTCAAAGACATGGAATGGAAACTGCGAAGTTGGACAAGATCGTGAGACAACGAGACGCGCGATTGCGCCAGGTCGTTAAGAAGCTTTCGGCCAACCAGGTGAAAGAGGCGGTCGACAACTTGCATAAGCAAGGACGGGTGGTTGAGATAGCAGACAACGCCAAACGCTTGCTCGGAATCGCCAACGCCTATTGCAAGAGTCCCGATAACACGCTTGTCATCTCACCCGCCAATAAGGAAAGAGCACTGCTCAACACGCTGATCCACAGACAGCTACAGCAAGAAGGCCGAGTCAGCCGAGCCGATCGCCAGATGATGATCTACGTCAATCGTCAGGACATGACTGGCACGGAGCGGACTTTCGCTAATGCGTATATTCCCGATGAAGACATCATCAGATATAACCGCGTCAGTAAGGTGTATGGGTTCGAAGTGGGAGATTATGCGAGAGTGATGGCCACAAACCACTTCAAGAACGAAATTACTGTTCAAATGGAAGACGGACGGGAGGTTACTTACAATCCAGCGCGGCTTTCGGGAGTGAATGTTTATCGGGAAAGAGACCGTGCTTTCTCAGAAGGCGATCGCATTCAGTTTCGCGCACCATTTGCAGAACACCGCATCGCCAATGGCGAGCTTGGCACGATCAAAGAGATCAAAGACGAAGAGCTGACCGTCACTCTTGACAGCGGACGAGAAATTGGTTTTGAAGGTGAGAGGTTTCGCCACATCGATCATGGCTACGCTGTGACAAGTTATTCGTCGCAGGGACACACCGTTGATCGAGTTCTCGTCAACGCAGATGCCAACGAATCAGACATCTTGCTCAATCAGCGAATGGGATATGTTGCCGTGTCACGGGCGCGTGAGGATGTCCTTCTATTTACTAACTCGGCGGATCAACTCCGAGCTTCACTTGATAGAAGTGTTGATAAGGAGATGGCAATCGAGGCACTACGCCAAAGTCGAGATCAAAACTTTCTTTCTCGAGAAGAATCGGCAAACTTCACAACTTCTGCCAATGAAGTGATCATGGAACAAAGCTTCGAGCAGAACAATTCTCGCGAGGATGGCGCTGGCAACGAACAAGCCGGCGAGGAAATCGAACTTGACCTCGGTTCATGATCGATTGAATAATCACTTACGCTTGGCGGCTCTTTGAAAGGTTTTCTCTTGCGGCAGCAAGTTGGGTCACTGTTGGGTCACTACTCATCAAAACAGACCTAAATTCAAGTGATAAAGCGCAAACTCGAAACGCGCAATCACCAATAAAAATGAGCACAAGAGAACAAGCCGGAACTTACGCGAAGACGCTTCCTATTTCTGCAAAACCTTTATTCATCGGTTCGATTCCGATCGCCGCCTCCAATCTTTCAAATAACTTACAGGCAGTCGCCAACCTCAAGTAAATTCTCACTGTGGGGACTTTCGTGGGGGGTCTTTGACGATTTGAGCTTATTCAACGTCAACCTCGAAAATGTTAAAAGGACAAACAGTCCGCGGGTGATGTGGCCAGTCGCAGGTAATATGGATCGCCAGTCTTCCCGGCTCAGTTATTGATGGCGTGAGTTTTATTGATTGCATCTTCCGCGGCGTTCGCTTGGTACAGAACCGGGAGCGGACCGGGGTCCCCGCGCGGGCATCCCGCGTGGGGTGGTGGACGCGACCGGGATAATGGCTCAACTATCCCAAACGGGATCCAATTTTCAGCAGCCTCGCAAAGAGATTCTTGAATCCTTATCCCGCTCCCTACCGGTCGCGGTTCTGTAACAAGAGGTCCACCGAGGTCGTGGAAGCAAGCGGCTCGATTCTGTTCCGCAACGTCAAGATTGAACCGGCCGAGAAGGACCGAAGTTTGAACTCGCGGCCGACGTGGCCGTAAGGCTTGAGGATATGGGTTCGAATCGCAAAGATCGCAGGCCTGACCCCGATTAACTTTTAGCAGCTAGATTAGGCAAGGTAAACTATTGAACTTTCCAAATTGAGTCCCGTCCTTGAAGCGCTCCGCATTATTAGCGAACGGAAACCAAAACCGGGGTCAGGCTTGCGATTTTGCGATTCTAGAGCGGCAGCTGCGAGATCCTTCAACAATACAGCGGTGGAGAGTGACAGAGAATCAAAAATCGCAACCTGTCCCCGGTTCCCGTAACACTTCAGTTGGATAGGGTTCGAAACGCTCAACAGCAAAGCTTAGAGGCCAACAAACAGAGATACGAGTCCTACCGTCGTACGCGACCCTTGCTGTCTAAGATGCCAACTGCCAAAAAGTGATGCCGAAGGCTCAGTGCATCCGCCCTTTGAACACTCTTGTTAACAATATTCTTTGCCAGTTCAATCGCTGGCTGCACCAGCCCCCCCAGGACTCCACCTGCCAAAGCGCCGAGTAGGGTAGTTGTACCGCCTCCAAGCATCCCGGTAATACCACCGGCAACCATGCCAATACTGATGTGCGTTCCTGATTCCGAAAAGGCCGCCTTTATTGAACCGCGCTTTAATCTAGCGTCAAATCTATCTCGCCACGAAAGAAACTCCTCTGAGAGCGCCACCACGAATTCAGCTTCAACCGACGTGAAGGTGTGTTCGCGGACTTGGATCTCTCTGAAGACGCGACTTAGGAAAGCACGCCATTCAGAGAAGAGTTCATCATCTACACGGATTCGTACAAGGTCGGCAGTGGATAGCGCCCTGGGATTCAGGGCTGAAATGCTTCCAAGCACTGCAAGACCGAACGGCTCAGAAACAGCGGTGCTCGCGAATTTCTTCTGCTCTAGCTTTAAGAGTTCGCGCAGGATAAGTACGTAGTCTGTGTGAGGAAAGAAGAGGTCCACGTTATTGTTGAAACGGCGGCGTCTGTACTGTTCCTCGATAATCTTGTGAGCAAGAAGATCTACTACATCGGACGGCAAGTTTGGTAGCCGCTTTTCAAGATCCTTCTGTGTATCTTTGTCCAGAACAGGCAGTTCGTTCAAGATTATCGCCGGATGAGAAATGGGAAGGAGGATACGGCTAGTGATCAGTTGTTTCAGGTCGGCATACTCCGCAAGGAGCGCGTTGACGGCTGGTATCCGTCGCAGTGCCGTATCAGTTTCGATATTGGGCTCAAAGTAGTCAAGAAGATAGGGTAGAGGATCTTCAAATACGAGACTATGGCAGTAAAGGAGGTACCTCTTAAGGTTATCTGACATTTCGCCTTCGGCTGTCGCATCAAATTCGTAGTTAAAGGTTCCCCGGTAGTGCTTCTGTCCAGAAACGTAGTTGAGTCCAACCGAATGGCTTGTTGTAAACCCCGGCGAAATGGAAGGCCGAAGCTCCCCAGTTTCCTTATTAGGCAGACTGTAATGTCTATAGTGATCGCTCACAGCCCGTGCCAGCGTAGACAGGTCTTTAATCGTTAGGGGTGACCGAGCCAAATCTTTCCTTCTCAAGGGTCGGCTCAAACATTTCTCGTATACATCGACGAGGGTCGATGAAATGTTGCTTGTGTCGCTCATATTTATTCCCAGCACCCAAAGACTCTCAAAACAAGTAGCCGCACGTCACAGCGTCTCACCTCATTTTCGACTGTTCGCCACAAATCAAACATAACGAGTGTGCATGACGGACTGTTCGGTAGTTATGACAGCTCTCCATGCTACATTATTGCTCGTAGCGAGACGAAATGAATCAGAATAGAAAACAGCGATTGGTATAAACACTATATCGGAGTCAGGCTTGCGATTCGCTCCAATTGATTCATTGATTCAATCCTGAGTCTTCTGAGAACCGGGGTCAGGCTCGCGATTCTCGAGCGCCCTATCAAACCAGAAGTTCCTTTTGCTGGCCACGCCGCCCTTAACCCAATCCCGATGCATCGGGACTCCGCCGCTCCCCCAACAGACCGAAGCACATCGCGACCGCATGTGGCGGCGCGACGAAGACCTCCGCATTGAAAGCGCTGTTGACGCCGAACGTTTCATCGAAGACGTCGGCTTTGCAAATACGCTGACAGATGCTCGTCGCGCGGGTCCGTCGTTGTACATCGCGGTATGCGGCCGCCGCGATGTTAGTTTGCCCCGCAACGTCCAAAAAGATGAAGAGACGCGGCTCACCTGGTACCTCAAGGACGAAGTCATGCGCCGCGGTCGCGTTTACTACGCGAAACTCGCGGGCGGTCGTTAGGGTGAGGGCTTAGGCTGCGAACCCCAATTAATTACCTTTGTCGTTGAATGCCATTCGCGCACTGTAGAAATCTAAAAAAGGATTGCTCCGTAGACCCTCATCCCCAACCTTTCTCCCAGTGGGAGAAGGGAGAAAGACTCAAATTAGAAACCGATTCCCTCTCCCGCTGCGAGAGGGTCAGGGTGAGGGCTTAGGCTGCGAACTCCAATTGATTACCTTTATCGTTGAATGCCATTCGCGCACTGTAGAAATCTAAGAAAGGATTGCTCCGTAGACCCTCATCCCCAACCCTTCTCCCAGTGGGAGAAGGGAGAAAGACTCAAATCAGGAACCGATCGGAGTCAGGCCTGCGATCCTTGCGATCATGAATAGAATGTTCATGTGCGGTTATCAGTAGGCCATAGACAGGCTAAGCGACGGATACTGACTTCATTGCTGACTGATTGATTCTTAATCGGTGTAATCTGCGTAATCTGCGGATGACTTTGCGTCCGGCCGCCTTTGCCTTGCCGAACGGATTGCGCGACCGTCACTAGCGCTGACGTTTCATGAAAACAAGTTGAATTTCCAGATTCTTTGGGCGGCATGGTATTGCTGATATAATTCGCCCGCTCGCCCAAACATTGCCTGCTCTTCTTGGCCAGGCTGAAGCCAGCATTGTCCCAACGATTCTGAACTATACTGGCACTCATGCGCACAATCCTGCAGAGACTTCAGGAAATCTTCAGCACGGATCGCATCGCGAACTCAGTGGCTCACTTCGCGCCCAGGTTCGTTATCGGGCTGATCGTATTTCTTTTTTTCTACCTGCTCTACCGCGTTCTGAACTTCCTGCTGGCTCGCATGACACGGCGTGCGCGGGTCGAACCGACGGCCGCTACGTTTCTTTTGATGGCGGTCAAGTACGTCGTGTTGATTGTCGGGTTGGTGATGGCACTTGAAGAACTCGGCCTCGACGTTACCACCATCCTGGAGGGTTTGGGCATCGTCGGGTTGGCGCTTGGCTTCGCTGCCAAGGACACGCTCTCAAACATCATCGCGGGGTTCTTTCTATTTTGGGACAAGCCGTTTGTAATCGGCGATCTGATCGACGTGAGCGACGAGTACGGTGAAGTCCGAGAAATTACCATGCGCACTACTCGCATCGTCACCGTCGATGGCAAGCTCGTCAGTATTCCAAATTCGGTGATTGTTAACAGCAAGATCAGAAGTTACACAATGATTCCTCACCTGCGGTTGGATATCGATGTCACTATCGGCGTGAACGAGAACATCTCTGAAGCTCGCGAAGTGATTCTGGGCATTGTGCGCGGCGACGAAAGATTCCTGAAAGAGCCGCCGCCCGAGGTCGTCGTGATCGCCCTCGGAGACTATTTCGTCAAGATAGAGCTCAAGGTTTGGTTGCGCGACCCGCGCATCCACATTCCAGTCCGCGAGGAATTGCGCGAAGCGATCAAGAATGCCCTCGATAAGGCGGGCATTGTCATGCCTTACGAAACCATCGAATTAGTCAAACACGATCCCGATCGGAAAGAGCAAGAATAATGGACTTGAACTCGATTAAGAGACCTGCCATAATGCGTGTGGCAGATTGCCACTTAGGGTCAAGGAGCGGAGATAATGACACTCGCAAAGGCAAAAAAGGTGAGCACGGCAGACAAAGACAGAATGCATTTTCGCTTGAATCCCGACATTAAGGCGCGGGTGGCTCGGGCTGCAGCCATTACCGGCCAGGGACTAACCGACTTCGCCGTCTCTGCGCTTAGCGAAAGAGCCAACGAAATTCTGGAGCAACACGATACCGTGACGCTTGATGCCGAGGACTATAGTTTCTTCCTTAAGTCGCTGGACCGCAGCAGGAAACCGTCGAAGTCGTCTCGCGCTGCTGCCGCTCGCTACCGGCGAGGCCGACGGGAAGGTGTGAGACATCGCCTTGCTGGTTGAACCTATCTCCAGAAGTCACGCCCGGAAGCGTTTCGACTGTGGAGATAAAGAAGTCACACGCTTCCTTCGGGAGCAGGCTCTCCAGGACCAGGAGCGGGACCTCAGCCGCACGATGGTTCTGGTCGACGAGCAAGTCGAGCCCACTCGCATCGTTGGATATCACACTCTGTTAATGGCTCAAGTGAAACAGGAAGAAATACCCGGCGACCGCCCCCGCATCAAGCGCGCTATCCCTGTAATCCTTCTCGGGCAACTGGGCATCGATTCTGAATTTCAGGGTCGGGGTTATGGCGAGCTGATGCTCATGGACGCTCAGGCGCGGGTTGATGAAATATCCAGAAAGACGGGCGTTCGCGCGATGATGCTCGATGCCCGAAATGAAAGGCTCGCTGTCTGGTATGAGAGATACGACTTTATTCGCTTTCCTGATCAGTTCCGCATGTTTAAGAGCATTGACGCCATCCGCGCACTGAAACTGATCGAAAATCGTTGATGAGGAAAGTTGATTTCGCTACGCTGTAGATGAACGATGCGAAACAACAGAAAGAGACGACCGACGCATCCCGGCGAGATCCTGCGCGAGGATGTCTTGCCGGCAGCGGCATTGTCGCAGGATAAGCTCGCTCGCTTGCTTGGCGTCTCGCGACGCACTGTGAGCGAGATACTACACGAGCGCAGGCCTGTTACAACGGATATGGCGCACCGCTTGGCGCGCGCTTTCGGTACGTCGCCCGAGATGTGGTTGGGTTTACAGCAGGACGTTGATCTCTGGGACACGCATCACGCTCGACGCTCGGAATACGAACGCATCAAACGAGTCCCAACGTCGAAAGCGGCGTGATTCGCTGATGACGCACTCGACAATCAGGCGTATATTTTTCTCTGCGTCGAGGGTCGATATGAAACGTTTACTCCTCATCCTTATTTCATTCGCTTGGATTCCCTTTATCGCTGAAGAAGCGCGAGGTTGTTCGTGCTACGAATATGACGTGCCTGTGTGTGCTGCTTACTGGCGAGCGGATGCAGTATTTGCGGGCCAACTCATCGACATCACACCAGTCGAGAAAAAGTCAGACAACGAAATCCCAACTGTGATGCTCCACTTCATAGTCGAGCAGCCATTCCGTGGTCTTGAAGGCGATCGGGTCGATGTCGAGACTCTATACGGAACAAGTTGTGACATGAAGTTCGATAAAGGAGAGAGATATTTAATCTACGCATCGCGTGTACCGGACAACAACCAACTCTTTGCTGGGCCGTGCACGCGAACAACCGAGTTGAAAAATGCCGATGATGACTTGGAATATTTTCGTTCCGTCACTCAGCAAGGAGCTAAAGAGTCCATTCTGGGTCGGCTTGTTCGCAATACGTATGAACCTCTGCCTGGACTCAAAGTCGTCGTGCAAATTGGCGACAAGCCCGTGGAAGCCAAGACCGACACGAACGGGGACTTTTCAGTGCCGCTGCCCGGACCGGGCAAATACGCAGTAAAGGCATTCATTCCGTTCGCGGCGGACATCCTGGCCTACAGTGAACATGATCAGGGCAAGCTGGTGTCTACTGACGCGTTGACGACGTTTGAATACGAAGTACAAGTCGCGAAACAGCAATGCCAGTACAGGCAAATTGATACGTTCAAAGTTGACCTTCATGCAACTGCCGAAGTCTCTGGACATGTTTTGACTGGTGCAGGTCACCCTATTAGTCCCGGGCACGTCTATCTCGTCAACGCGTCGAATGCGAATGATAGTGAACTCAAACAGATTGAGCAGGACGGCTCGTTCAAATTCGACGGTGTTCCGGTCGGAGAGTATTACCTCGTACTAAACCCGCGAAACGAAGCGCCCGATGAGAATGACGCGCCGTATCCGCGCACGTATTATCCCAACATGGCAGAAGCCAGCGCGGCGACGAAGATCGTCGTAACTGAGGGAGCAAAGCTTGAGAACCTTACGCTGCGAGTAGGCCCGCGCTGGAGAGAGCGGGTCGTTACTGGAAAAGTAGCTTGCCAGGATGGAGTTTTCCTTCAAGACGTTCATATCTCTTTGTATGACGGCAATCGTTATGTTCGATTCTTCAAGCTGGACGAAAAAGGAAGATTCAACTTCAAGGTGTATGGTGATTTCAAGTATGCAATTCTCGCGGACACCTGGGAGAATCAAGGACGCTCTGAGCGCGTATCAATCACCGATGAGAAGTCGACCGGCTTGAGGCTGGTCGTGAAACGCGTTGATTGATGAGTTTGGTCGATTTCGACTGTGGGGACTTTTGTGGGGGGTCTGGAGCGATTTTGAGTATTACCGAGTAACGGGCCTCCTCAAAAAGATCAATAAATATGGGCCTATGACACTACATGACACTCAGTGATAGAGGCCACGGTCGAACTGCAAGACCTTTATTCATCGGTTCGATTCCGATCGCCGCCTCCAAGACCTGCTCAACAATTCTTTCGCAGAACCCCAAACTGCCAACGAGCTGGTTATTTCCCGCATATGTGTGTTGCCGCACGGACAGCATGCAAATCAAGTGTTATATTGACTAGCCGATCAATTCTTCAGCCCCCAGCTAAAGACAGCGATCAAGGTGTGGTTTCGGTTTATTGAGTCCAAAAGCCCAGGAGTTTGAATGCGCGACGAGACAATGACTAAGGAAAAGGCCAAAGGTATTAAGTGGAATGCCACCATA
>WNFR01005853.1_pt1 | contig 12575 bp, 12 predicted proteins | sample 5400221 | NCBI WGS metagenome assembly WNFR01 (sample SAMN13153357, study PRJNA577476) | soil metagenome | isolation source: 40 cm soil under Madrone tree | place: USA:California | collected 2016-06-14 | reverse complement strand
TGCCAATTTGGTTGAACCGCTGAGCTCGCGCGCACGCTCGGAAAGAACGTGGAACAACCCCTGTTCGAGGCCGCGGCGCTTATCGCCCTGCCAATCCTTATCGTCGTCGGCGCTAAGATAAACAATGTACTCGCGCGGAATATAGGTGGGACCCCCCGGGGGCGTAAACATCTCGCGCTGCATTGCGGCTTCTACCTCGCGCGCGATTTTAACCAGAAACTCTTCCCAGATCCGTCTTGGGTGCGAATGCTCGTCGGCAGCTTCCAGCAAGTCTTCGCCACTTTCACCGTCAATCCATTTTCTGATCGATTCAATCAGGCCCAACTGTGTCTCTCCTGCTTCACAAGTTTTGGTCTAGCTCGTTGCACCGCAATCCAAATGTCATCAATCAAATCTTACAAACTTCTTATTGATCCACCCACGATCCGACGAATACTGATCGGATTTTGGACGGCTGTGCGTAAGGACCTGGACTTCATACCAGTTGTTATCAGCGCTCAGCACTCTCACTTTTGAACCAACTTCCGCCAACCCGATGGGAGTATTTGACGTGCTGGCCTCAGATCGTAAATTTACATCGGTGGTTGTAACACCTTCCCGTCCAACTATGAAAGTATCTCCCAGCTGCGGAATCGTTGCCAGTGGATTCCAGTGTGACGTGACATATTTATGCGTGGCCAGCAGCATTCCGGAGAAGGACAAAATGAGAGCCAGCGCAACCAGCGCGCGCCTGCCTCGAGTTGCTTGCATGCCTGGGACCGCTCTCCTCCCAAGTGGACTTCCTGATCGTTTACTAACGTCCGTTTGAATCTGATTCTCTCTGGGATTCGGAACGGTTGGGAAGGCGCGGTCGTTTTCAACGTTGAGAGGAACAACAATACGCGGTCGTCTAACTACCTCGGCTTCGTGAAAGAATGTCTCTTTCACCTGAGTCGTTGCAAAGTGAGGCCGCGGAGGCGCGGGCTGGGTAAAGTCGTCAGGCTCGATGGAAAGATCGGCGCTCGGCTTACGTCGTACTTCCTCCGCTGCCGCAATCATTTGCAGTGGGCGAGTGGGAGGTAAGCTTGCCTCGGCGATCTCGTCCCAGAATTCCTGCACAGTCTGATAACGTTCTTCCGCCCGATTCTGCGTGGCTTTTTCCAGCACTCGCTGGATAGGACCTGACCACGAGTAGTCGCTGATGCTCGGGGGAAACTCGGTAATACGGTGTTGTGCAAACCTTCGCGGTGATTCGCCGGCCAGCAACGCATACGTGGTTTTAGCTAATGAGTAAATGTCGGCAGCCGGCGATAAATGATCTCGCAACATGGGAAGGGAAGCTGTGTCGAGTTGTCCGGTCTGGACCAGCGGATTATGTTCAGGCGCCGAATAGATATTCGTGCCGACTCGAGTAATTGCCCCTTCGTTCGCATCCAGCCGGGCTACGCCAAAATCTGCAATCTTCACAATCTGCCTGTCGGCGGTAAGCAATAGGTTTTGAGGCTTGATGTCCCGATGGATGACTCCGCACTTATGCGCATGCGCTAAACCCGAGCACACCTGCTCAAGGTAGAATAGCGCCCTGGCGATTGGTAAAGGGTGGTGGCGCGTCAAGGCAGCCATGTCTCCGCCGGGCAAATATTCAAGGACGATGTAGTGAAAAGTGGTGCCCGTCAGATCTATGGCGGTTCCATGGCCCAGACGGTTTATTACATTTGGATGCCGAACGCGATCGAGCGCCACGGCTTCATTTTGAAAATTAGCGACTAGGGTATGCTCCAGTTCAGCATCGGGCGTGTCCTGCAGAAACATATTAAGAGCCTTGATGACGATTGTTCGGGGTGCGCCCTCCGCGGCTGCATTGTCATTCGCCACGTAGATTTCAGCGTAACTTCCACGCCCCAGGCATTCGAGAATATCGTAACGCCCGTCTAGTCTGCTCTGTTGAAGTTTTAGTTCCGGCATTGGTCCGCCCTGATGCGCATCGAAGTAACGTCCATTAGATGCTCTGCAAAGTTATCAGGGACGCCAGGTCAAGGGGAGCTTGTGTTGGCAGGTGGTTTTGTAATCTCATCGTAATGCAATAGAGCTTTTTCTCTTTCCTTGTCAGATTTCAGACTCGCGGCTGCCAAACCCAGCGTCGCCTCTTTCTTTATCGTGGCATTGGTCGGTGATGGATTCAAATCCGCCTTGCCAATAGCGGCCAAAAAGGCGCGAGTTGCTTCGTCGACATTCCCCGTAAGCAGTGAAGCCCGGCCGTAGAGATAGAGAAACTCCGGACTGGATGAGTCGAGCGGGTTCTGGACACCTTGGTTTGCAAGTTCCTTACTCATTTCATTTGCCAGCCATTCGCGAGGTTCTTTATCGACTTCCCGGCGGGCCCGTTCAAATTTCAAGAAGGTTTCTTCCGTTGGTTCCGCTGCGATGGGTGGAATCGACCTGTTCAAGCCGGCAAGAAACGGCACGCGCTCTTTGTAACGCGCACCTGCATAGAACGCACCTGCAAGAAGGGCCAGGAAGAATAGTACGGCCACAAAACGACCAAAGCTTCGGCCCGCTCCCGACCTAGTGTGACTCAAGCTTCCTCTGTCCGGAGGACTAAGCCTGGCTCCATCGCCGGCATCGCCCGGAAAAGCAATTCGGGACGCCGGCACAAAGTCTGTACTTGAGACCGCGGATGTTTGCTCCGGTTGAGGCTTAACCGCATGGACTTCGGCCTCCGGGGAAATCGTGGGTTCAAGCTCTTCAAGTCGTTCCGAAGTGGAAATACGATCGCCGACTCTTACAATTACCACAGTAAGATTGTCTTCCGCGCCTCGTTCATAGCAGCGTTCTTTCAACTCACTACAAACGGTATCCAGGTCGTCGTTAGTAATCAGAAGGTGTCTTATCTCGTTATCGGAGACATGCCGTGTAATTCCGTCGGAACAAAGTAAAAACTCTGAACCATCCTCGACCTCCATAGTCTTCATGTCGACTTCCACACCCTCTTCCGCACCGAGGGCCCGGCTGATGACATTCTTACTGGGATGGTGCAGCGCCTGCTCAGGCGTCATGCGCCCTGCGCGCACTTCTTCCTCAACCACTGAATGGTCTTCAGTTTCGCGCTGTAGCTTGCCTTCCGGAGTAAGCCTATATAAACGGGAGTCGCCCACATGGCCGATGGTGGCGATATTGCCATTCAGGTGCAGCGCGACGATGGTGGTAGCCATCATCTCAAACTTCTTGTGGTCCTGCGCCATCTGGTGGATTGAGGCATTCGCCCGCTGAATGGCCAGCTCCATGAGGTCTTCGATATCTGCTCCATCGACGTGATAGCGAAACGCTTCATCGAGCACCTCAATCGCGGTTTGCGAAGCTACTTCTCCTGCCTCAGCTCCGCCCACGCCGTCAGCGACTGCGAATATTCTGCGTTCGACATCCGCAAGGAAAGAGTCTTCATTCAGAGGCCGCCGTTCATTGAGACCGCGATCCGTAAGCGCGGAGCTATGGATTGTGACGGGTTTCTTGTCTTCGCTCATTGCACCGCCTCCAACTTGAGTGAAGAGGTAGGTTTAACTGTCGGCCTGTCGGCTATCACTCTGTCACGCGCATTGCGGTTTGAAAAGGCCATCAACATTCCCAACATTGCAAAGCTGGTGATCAAGCTAAATCCACCATGACTGACGAATGGAAGTGTGATTCCGGTCATCGGTAGCGCCCGTAAGATGCCGCCAACATTTACCAGGGCTTGAAAACCCATGAAGGCCGTCAGACCTGCAGCGCAAAGCTTGGTAAACATATCACGCGCCTCGAGTGAAGTGCGAACACCAGCGACAACGAAAATGATTACAGACAAAATTACTATTGCACCCCCTGCCAAACCCATTTCTTCACCAATGGCAGCATAGACGTAGTCAGAATCGGCAATAGGGATAACTTCCGGGTAGCCGAGGCCAAATCCCCTACCGGTGGTTTTTCCGGAAGCAATACCGAAGACCGCCTGCGCCGGTTGAAAGGCAAGCTTGTCAAACCAGATATCCACGTTGACGGTCTTTTGCATCGCCGGACTCTGCTCGGCCAGTTCTTTCAACGTGGGATCCTTGTTCAGCGCATCCTGGTAGTCTTTCTTCCACCAGGAGACTTCTGGCGAAGGCGGATCAAACCCATCGAGCCACAGATGAAAACGTTGCTGAATCCGGGCGGGAAGAGCAGCGCCGATTGGCCGGGCTATAGTTGGCAACAACGGCACTTTTTCCTGGACGTCTCTCGGCAATGCACCGACGACGAGAATACTGATAACTAGCAACACCGAGCCGACGAACAGCAGGAGTTGCGGCCAGCGACGAACGGCAACCAAATAGAGAGTCGTGTAGGCACCGCTGAAGATAAGCATCTGACCAAAATCTTTGAGTGCAAAAAAAGGAACGAAAGGCAGCATAGCCATCACTACCAAAGGGACGATGTCACGGGCTCGCGGAATTCCCCAATAAGTTTCAGCCAGATCCTTGTAACGCGCTGTGAGTATCCCGGCGAAGCCGACGAGAAAGGGAATTTTCGATGGTTCCCAGGGCGTCATGTTTCCAAGAGCCTTGCCTGCACTGGATGTAACAACCGCGATGGCCAGCGGCACCAGGGTAAGCAATACAATAATGAAGCTGTTGCGCTGCAGCCATAACAAGAAACCGTCGCGCACACATAACCAATAGGCCACAGCGAAGGCGATAATGGAGAAGACTGGAATCCAGGTGTAACCTGAAGTAACGGCGTTCCACAGCGTGTAATTGGACGGCTTATGTGGCAATTGCTCGAGAGAGAGCGGCTGTGCGGGTGTGGGCGGCAAACCCATCATCTGCTTCTTTGCCGGGTCGTAGTTTTCCATGATGTAGCGCGTACGCAGCGCGTCCATCTTTTCCTCGCGAGCGCTGGCCTTGTTGCGCGCGTTGTACTCCGGATCGCTGTAAAGCCGGTATTGGACCAGCATCCCGATGGAAAAAAGCAGGATTGCGGTTGTGAACAAGACCCAATTTCCGGCGAATTTCATCGATCTCGACAACCAGAGCACCAGCGCTATCAAGGGAACGAACATCATCAAATCGCGTACGGCGCCGATGATGGATGTTTCATACCCGCGCAACAGACCGGCGCGATGAATTGCGAAGTAGCCGGCAATTTCAAAGCCGACGATTAGCAGTAGGAGTAGTAGATGCGATGACGCGCGGTTTTTCATTCAGCAGGTTGTCTTATTGCTTCGTTTTTGACTGCGCACTTCGCTGGGGTTGATTGTTGGCGACATTGAAATAGCCGGCGTCTCTTGCTTTCAATACCAGCGCAGCAGCGATCGGAGCCGCAGATTTCGATCCATAGCCGCCACCTTCGACAATTACGGCAATCGCGATCTGCGGACGCTCGAGTGGGGCAATACAAAGAAACCATGCGTCGATTCGCGGGTGCTCTTCATCCATGATTAACTCATCATATTCACGAATGATGTTGCCACGATTATCACGTTCGATCTTGTGTCTCGTTTTTGGTGCACCTGTCTTCGGATCATAGACGGGCACTACTTTCTGTGCAGTTCCCGTTTTACCTCCGGTATTAATACCCGCTGCTTTTATTGGAGCAAAAACTCCGCGCGCGGTTCCCCTTGGACCACCCGTCACCAGGCCCATGATGCCACGCAGGGTAGCCGCGGTCTGGGCGGTCATCACCTGCTTGAACATTTCCGGTGGCCTATTGAACTCGATCTTTGGTTTCATTAGCTTGCCTTCCATGTTGGCAACCGCCGAGGCGGCAAGCGCCATCTGGAAAGGAGTCATCTGGCCAGCGTAACCCTGTCCATAGCCGATTAGCGCGAGGTCGTATCTGGTTAGCTGTTTTCCGGTCACGATCGTTGCTTCGCGTGGTGCCAGCGCTTTCTTTACCGCGTCGGTACTGGCGTTCCATAACTCCGGCTCTTTTCTGCCACGCAATGCCTCGGAAGGCGTGTCGTATGCTCCAATTCCTAACAACTGCGCCGCTTGCTTCAGCTTGTCAGGGCCAAGCTTTACTCCCATTTGCGCGAAGTACTGGTTACACGAAACCTCAAACGCCATATCAATTCCGATGCGCCCATGCACCTCGCCCGCACCACCATCGTCCAGGATTGGATTCGATCCTGGGGAGGCCTGAAAGCCGCCACCGCTACAAGTAAACTCCGTGTCCTGCAGCCCCGCGAGGAATGCAGCCGTCATGGTTACCGTCTTAAACGTCGACCCCGGAATGTAGTAGGCGCCCAGCGCACGACTCACTAGAGGCTTATCGCGTTCGTTTGCCTCGAGACGAATCCAGGTAGTTTCGTCTTCGACATCCCGCAAACTGTAGGAAGGTTCACTGTAGAGCGCGAGCACTTCACCGTTTTGCGGATTGAGAACTACAACCGCACCGTGTTTTCCCTTCAACTGATCGACAGCCGCCAGTTGCAGATTGCGATCGATCGTCAAACGCACATCCTGGTTTCCCTTAAACTCCAACGCTTGACCTTTTACTACCTGAAGCGCCTCAGGCAACGCCCCACTCTGGACGCCGAAGAGGGCGCGCTCCAATCCAGGATCGCCGCGGTCTGAGCCCAGGATGTGAGCCAACGCCTTATCCAACGGATACTCGCGATGAATCTCGCCATCTGAGCCTCGGCGGTAATACGCAAACGCCTGATCAAGACGACCACTGCGATCCAGTATCCAACCGCGCAAGGTGGATTCTGACAGACGACGCGCGCGCAGATCTTTGTAACTGAGTTCCTGAAACTTCTCGTTTCTTTCTGCGGCGTACTGGGCCCAGTAAATGTGGAAAGAAAAAACCGCCAGTGAAAGCAGTACAAACAACCAGCGCAGTGCGCGCAAGCCACGATTCGTTGAAGTAGATCCAAGGCGTCGTCTTACATCCTTGGAAAGATCCTGCGGCACTGCGGCGCTGGCCGTAGGCCGCCGGTTGCGAAGTAAGCCAATCAGCAGCAAGAGCGTGATTAGCGCCAGACCGCCGACGTAGATGAGAGTAAGCAACGCGGGTACACGCTCGGGCGTGTGCGGAGGCGTGGGACTTGGAGACTGGAGGAATGACAAGAGTGACAGTGTGAAGTTCATTTAGATATCGATTGCGTCAACGGAAGTCATTTATCATCTATCATTCTATCATTTGACATTTTTCATTTGTCATCTAAAGGAGCGAAGTGAGTCTGACCACTTGTGCAGAATCTCTATCACCGAAGTTAAAGACGAGACTCGCAGCGAGAAATGACAAGTGTCAAAATCAAAAATCACAAATCACAAATTGAAAATCACTTATTCACCCTTCCGAAACCGAACTTCAACATCTCCGAATCCCACCACGTCACCCTCGTCAATCTGCCGCGATTCTCCGTAGGCAATCCTGCGCCCGTTGATGAAAGTTCCGTTGGTCGATCCTGTATCGGCAACAAGGAGCGTGCCCTCTGAAGTCATCAAAACGGCGGCATGTATTTTTGAAACGCTTGTATCATTCAAGCTTAATTCGTTGTCAGAAGCCCGACCGACATTCAATCTTCTGCCCCCCGGCTTGAAGACTAGCGGTACCTCCCTAGAACCTTCTCGTTTGCTAACACGAGCAATTACGCTTATGTCAGGCATTGGAGGCGCGGCTCCGGGCACTGGGGTGCCCATTTTTTCGGCGCGCTTCGCTTCGTCTTCGCGGCGGAGAGCTTCTTCAAACTCCCCAAACGTTGGATCCACCGAAATGCCAGTAGTGAAGATGTCCACTTCGGCTTCCACGCTCGCTGGTGCAAGCGTGCGATAACGATGGTCGTTTATGTGGTCTATCGCGGCGGCAAGGATCTCGTTTTCCAAGTCGTTGAGTATCTCCGGTGGCGCTTCGGAATGAGTACCCCATTCTACTTTCAAGACGAGATGATGAGGCGCGATTCGTCCTTTGTTCCCCTCGTCGCGGACCCGCTCATCTATTAGTTTCTTCATCCGCTCAATCAGCTTTGACGTGGTCAACCCACTCTTCGGTTCAACTGTGCGCCCAAACTTCCGATCGACCACATCGCCCATGCTCTCAAGCACGCGCCGCAGCAAACGCTCAGGGAGAGCTTCCTCGCGTCCCTTCTTCGCAGCCTGCTCTTCCCTGAGTTTTCTTCCAGTTTGATCTTTTGGATCAGTCATGAAATATCAATACGAGTTTAACTCGCAGGGGTTCTCCCTGCTTGAGTTCAGGCGTCTCATCCACCTTTGGTTTTCCCGACCGCAGCCGGATGCTAAAAGCGCAGTCCATCCGATGACTGCGCGAAAAAGGGAACTAATTGCTGGGTCGGCCCGCTATTCTAGCCTAAACAACCTCAAGGTTAGTAGGACGAAAGACGATGCTAGTGTTTGGTTTTCGGTTTTTAAGGCTAACGAGGCCTTTCTCGATGCGCCGCTGAACCACAGCAATATGCGGTTCCCAGGTGTATAGTCAACCCAGAACAAAGGTTCGGAAGGTTTGGTTGGCTCAGGGTCAACTTGTTCGCACAGGCTGCGGGCAACATATCCCGTGTGCGACCCGACATAAAATACTACTGTGCAATCACCCGGCAATCCTAGAGACTTAATAGGAGAAACAATGTCGGAACTTATCCAGGAATACTCGACGCACGCGAGGAGCGACGACGACATCGACTACATCGTACGTGCTTATGCGGAGGAGCGGGCGGACGGTACGTGGGCAGCTTGGATCGAGTTTCATCCTATCGCCGGCAACAATCCCGCGCTGCGAACGGGACAAGAGACTTCACAGCCTAACCGAGTCGCCATCGAGTATTGGGCATCAGGCTTGGAGCCTATCTACTTTGAAGGGGCGCTTAAACGCGCTCTTGCGCACCATCCATAGGCCACAAATGTTCGAACGACACACAGAGAAGGCTCGCCGAGCAGTCTTTTTTGCGAGGTTTGAGGCCAGCCAATCTGCTTCACCGGTCACAAACACATCGGACCTGAACATTTGTTGCTGGGGCTGTTGGGCGAACAGGAATCGCTCGCCGCGAAAGCGCTTGAAATATCTGGAATTAATGCTGAGAACATTCGCAACGTGATTGGCACAGGTGTGAGTGAGAAAACCGTGGTTGCTCGAACTCTATTGGAACGACTAAAAGAAACCATTTTTGAATGTCTGCACGAAACCTTCACGGAAGTCCATGGTGTATATCTCGACAAGGGCTGCTCTCTATTCCCAACACTGGAAAGTGTCTCCGGCCAGGAAGCCTCACGTTCGGTTGCTCCTGACAGTGCTACGGTTGCTGCACAAGTCGAACACGTTCGCCTCTATCTCGATGTTCTGAATGACATTATGAGAGAGAGGAAGATAGTTAAGGTCGACTGGAAAGAGATTTGGCGAACTCACGCGAACTAGACCGAAGGTCAGGAGAAGATGAGCGAGTAAGGAGTCAGTTCGCCTTTTAATCTCATTCACACCGGGGCTTTAGCCCGGTGTCAATGCGAACTTCGGGACCCTGAAACCGTTTTAACGGTTTGGAGCGGGTCGAATGTTTTAGCCTCAAAAGACAAGCGCAAAGAGTCGCATGCAACAGTTACGTTATGTTGAAGCAGAAATCACTTTTCTTTCTCCGTCTGAAGGAGGACGAACGGACCCTCCGATACTCCTTTCTCCAAATGGTACATATCGACCTCACATCGTAATCGGTAATCCAAATCAACGGAAAGCCATTACCGTAGGCACAGAAATCCGTGAAACGTACCTCGGTGTAGTTTTTGAATCCGGGCCCGATCATATTCAGTTTGGAGAACCATTGCGCGCTGAGTTTGTCTTAATCTATTACCCACAATCAGAGCACGAGTCCGTGGTTCCAGATGCAACGTTCACCATACGCGAGGGTGCTAGAGTGGTCGGATATGGGCAGGTCAAGCGAGTTTTCTTTTCTGACCCAGCCGCAAATGTTCATAATTGAAATGAACCGGCACCGAAAAACCGTTAAAACGCTTAGAGAAAGGTGGCGCAGCTCTACCACCGGGCTAAAAGCCGGGGTGTGAATGAGAGTACACAAACAAAAGCACTCACGAGTAGGCTGGTTCCCGATGAAGTAGAGAATCTTTCAAACTTTGAGTATATGACTGACAAGAGCATCTTTAAGATCGTGGTGGTTGGATTTCTAGTTATCACCTCCACTCTTGCCGCCATACTTGTGGTTGCTGGGGTGTTGCAAGCAACGTTAGGGAGTAACACCGGAGGCATTTCCGCGGTAGCAGGAGGCGTAAGTTTTAGATTCATACGTTGGATGAGTGTCGGAATAGTGCTTTCTATCATTCTGATATATCGCATTGTGATCCGGCGGAGACTCAGGTAGCTCTCCTTCTCTGTCGGGCCGCTTCATAAAGCAGGATTCCAGCGGCCACGGAAACATTAAGACTCTCCACTTGGCCATGCATGGGAACACTGACGGTTTGCCGGGCAGCGCTAAGTTCATCGGGCGACAATCCTGCCGATTCGGGACCAAGAATCAAAGCACAGCCCTGGTCCCAATTAACGTCGGTGTAACTAGCTGTGGCCCGGGCGTCCGCACCAATAGTGAAAAGCTCTCTCCCATTGCACCACTCTATAGCTTCGCGATAGGGCGCTCCATTCCAGATTGGTATTCGAAATGCTGAACCCATCGCGCCGCGTAACGCTTTGGGAGAAAAAGGATCGGCGGTGTTCTTCGTCGCGATAGCGCCTGTTGCGCCGGCGGCTTCGGCAGTGCGAAGGATTGCTCCCACGTTCACCGGATTGTTTATTTCGTGCATGACGAGGAGAAGCGGAGTCTCGTTCACCGCCTGGGCCAGCCGAGCCTCGCTCGTGTCAGGCCGCTTGCCTATTACGACAATTCCCTGAGGCGTTTTTGTATAGGAAATAGACTCGAGTAACTTCTCACTAACGGCCGCCACGCGATCAGCCACTCGAGACAACTCTGCGATAACACTCGCCGCTCTTTCCTTTCGGGCAATCTCTTCAGAGAAGATCACAGCCTCAAGCGAAAGATCTGAATGCAACGCCTCCTCGCAAAGCCGCAAGCCCTCGATAAAGATTAACCCATCAACTTTGCCATCGCGGACGGCGCGAGCCTGGCGGAGCAGGGAATTGTCTCGGCTGGTAATGATCATCTATCCCTTTAGATCCACTTCGGCCCAAATCGGCCAGTGGTCCGAAACGTTCAATGGCTGCGCCACCCCCCAACGAGCAATGTTCAGATCGCGCACGAAAATCCAGTCAGCGTGCAAACGAATGCCGGCGCCGCGCCAAGTAGGGGTGCCGGTAACAAACGGGGTCTTGTAACCACGTGCTTCAAGAAAACGGCGTGTCTCGAGCGATTTCTGTTTAGACAGGGTATTGAAGTCACCGAGTATTATTGTCGGATCCCTTGCAGCAGCAGCCTGCTCCGCGATCACCTCGAGTTGTTCCAATTGGCCGTCTGCGGCAGCATGTGGATCTACGTGTGCATTAAAGATGCGGATAGGACGTCCGCCGATCATGACAGTAGCAGCCATCGCCAAACGCGGTCGCCAGGGACACTCGTGCCACGGGAGATCGATGCGTGTTACCTGGGCGAGAGGGAGGTGGCTCAAGAGTGCGACGCCGGTGTCGCCGCTATCGTGGAGTTCGATCGGCTCTTCAAAGTCGAGCCACCATTGGCGCGGTTGCGGTTTGATACCACGCGGAATTCCCGCAGGTGCATGAGCCCAGTTCATGTTCAATTCTGTCGCCAATGCGCGGGCGACGTGTTGTCCGCCGGCGCGAGTTGTTTTCTTGTCAGCCTCCTGCAGGGCCAAAACATCGACGCGCGGTAACAGCGCGCCGGACGAAAATGCCTCTGCAGCAAGATGAATACGTTTAGCGACAGCCTCGGAACGACCGTGTGAACCCCTCAGACCAGCCTTGCGCAGCAATCCACCAGAAATCAAAAAAGGGCCGGCAGCATAACGGATGTTGTATGATGCGACCACTAGCTTTGAGCGTTGAATGCTTTCATCATCGCCAAAGGTAACTTCGCCAAACTCGAGTTCTTCGGCCTTAGTTAGCGGAGGAATTGCAGGGGCCATTGATAGCTATATTTATACCAAAGCACCAGGAATACAAACCCCTCGGGTACTGAAGTATGAGTCGAACCGTAGTAGCAGTTGTTGATGACATGTTCTTTGCTTCAAAGATTCGCGCCACAGCGGAAGCTTTGGCAGTCGAAATCGCCTTTCCGCGCAACAGGGAATTATTTCTGGCAAAGGTTGCTGATAAAAAACCGGATCTGATTGTCGTGGATTTGCACAATCAAAAAGTTGATGTGCTCGAGTTGGTTCGTCAGTTGAAATCAATGGACGAGTTCGCAGGCGTGCCGCTGCTGGGGTTCTTTTCCCATGTTCAGAAGGAATTGCAACAGGCGGCGCTTGCCGCAGGTTACGATCAGGTGATACCGCGGTCTGTGTTTTCCAGAGACCTTGCTCAGATCCTAACCGGCCAGTAAGGAGAGGCAGCAGGCGCAGTCGGCGGATCAGGAGCAGGAGCAGACGGCAGGAGCAGGAAAAGCAAAACCCTAAAGTCCTATTTGAATCAAGCGCTGGTTGTATTGACGGCTTCCTGCTCCT
>WNFR01015310.1_pt1 | contig 12576 bp, 15 predicted proteins | sample 5400221 | NCBI WGS metagenome assembly WNFR01 (sample SAMN13153357, study PRJNA577476) | soil metagenome | isolation source: 40 cm soil under Madrone tree | place: USA:California | collected 2016-06-14 | reverse complement strand
CCCGACCTTGCTCCAGCGCCCGAATCAGAAACGGAACGGTTGCCGGCGTAGCTCGGCGTCCGCCGCGGCGAGCGCTCCGGGTGTGTCAATATTGACCCAGCGGGCGGAGGTGACAAAACCTTGAACCGGGGCACCCGCCTTCAGGAGGCGGGGGTACGTGACCCGGGTCACGCTGAAGGCCGCGCCGGCATCCATCCAGTCGAAGATGGCCGGTTCGAAAACGTGCAGGCCCGGGAACATGAACGGCCGTAGCGGGCCCGGCGCCGCGGGCGGCTGGCCGGTGATGCGTCGCACCCGATCGTCGGCGTCGAGCTCGACGAGGCCGTAGCGCTCCGCGTCCGGGTCCGGCCGGACCACCATGGTCGCGATGGCGCCCCGTTCGCGATGGCGCTCCACGACCTCCACGAGACGGAGCTCGAGCAGGCTGTCCCCGTTCAGCACCACGAACGGCTCGCCCGCAAGGAGCGGCTCGGCCCGCTTGATGCCGCCTCCCGTATCGAGGATCGGATTCTCCCACGAATAGCGGACGCGGAGCCCGAAGCGCGCGCCGTCTCCCAGGTGCTCCTCGATGCGCCGGCCGAGGTGATGAAGATTGAGCACGACCTCGCGAATGCCGCTGGCGCGCAGGAACTCGAGGATGTGTTCGAGGAAGGGCCGGCCCGCCACCGCAACGAGCGGCTTCGGGGTGCTGTCGGTGAGCGGCGCGAGGCGCGTCCCGCGCCCTGCCGCGAGCACCATGGCGCGGCGGATCACCCGAGCTCCGGGACGTGGGCGGCCAGCCGCGCCCGCACCGACGCGAGCTCGGGCAGGGCGTCCAGCATGCGGCGCCCGACCGCGTACACGCCCGGGAGGTAGGCGAGATAGCCCGGCTTTCCGAGCACGCGCTCCAGGTAGTAGAAGCGGCCGATCACCTTGAGCGCGCGGTGGAGCGCGCACAGACGATAGCGCGCCGCGAGGTCGCCCTCGACGGGGAGCGCGGCCGCCGCCCGCGCGCGTACGAAGTGGCGGATCAGCTCCGCCTCGAGCGCCGGCGTGACCAGCGTCCCCGTGGTGCGGTCGGTGAGCAACGCGGCCAGGTCGTACGCGTCGGGCCCCAGGAGCGCATCCTGGAAGTCGATCAGGTGGAACCGCCCGTCCTGCACGTGGAGGTTCCAGGCCATGAAGTCGCGATGGACGAGCACGGGCGCTCCCTGCTCGAAGGGCCGAGCGAGCGGGTCCAGCGCGGCGAACAGCCCCGCGCGCTCGTCGGCCGCGAGGCCGCGTCCGTGGCGCGTCTCGATGCCGTGCTCGATGAAGTGCTCGAGCTCCCAGCGCGCGAGGCGCCCGTCGAAGCGGCGGCGGAAGGCGAGGCACGACGGGTCGGGATGGCGCGCGCCGGCGACCTGAAAAGCCGCCAGCAGATCCACCGCCGCCGCGAAGAGCGGACGCACGTCGGCGGGGCGCGCGCTCGCCGCGGCCCACAGCGTCGTGTCGCCGACGTCTTCCAGCAGGAGGAGGGAGTCGCTCGCCGCCGCGTCGCGATGGATGATCGGAACCGGGAAGCCGCGCGCCGCCAGATAGCGGGCGACGCTCACGAAGGGCAGCTCCTCGCTCGCCGCGCGCTCCCCGAGCTCGTCGGAGCCGAGCGGGAAGCGGTCGGCGCCGAGCAGCATCGCGACCACGGTGGGCGGCGCGCCGCCGTCGGCCAGGCGGAGGCGCACGTAGCGGCGGCTGGACGCGTCGCCGAAGAGCCGCTCGGCCGCGACGATGCGCGCGCCCGCGCCGAAGGCGGCCCGCACGGCACGCGCGAGAGCCTCGTGCGGGATCGCGTCCGGCATCGACGCGAGGCCGCGTAGCAGAGCGCCCGCGGCGAGTCAAAAGCGCGCGCCGGTTACCTTGACAGGCCACGCGGGTTCACCGCATTCTGCACCCGTCCCGATGAACCTCGCCTACGTGGCCATCCTCGTCTCCTTCGGCATCGCGGGTATCGTGGTCGCGGTGCTGCTCGGCGCCGGGGCGTTCCTCCGACCGCGGCGGCCGTCGGCGGTGAAGGCCGAGGCGTTCGAGTGCGGCAACCCGCCGAGCGGCCCCGCGTGGGGGCGCTTCTCGGTCAAGTTCTACCTGACCGCGATCCTCTTCATCGTCTTCGACGTCGAGGTGGTCTTCCTCTATCCCTGGGCGGTGACCTTCCGGCCGCTCGGGATGTTCGGCTTCGTCGAGATGGCGATCTTCGTGCTCGTGCTGGCGCTCGGCTTCGTCTACGTCTGGCGCAAGGGCGCGCTCGAGTGGAGCTGACGCAGCCGGCCGGCGGCCGCATTCGATGACGGTGGAGGCGCTCCTCGATCGCGTGGCCACGCTCGTGCCCCCCGCGACCCCCCTGCGCGGGGAGGCGGCGCACGGCCAGGCGGTGATCGTGCTCGAGCGGCGCGCGCTGCCCGCGGCGCTCGAGACGCTCCGCGACCATCCCGAGACGCGCTTCGAGATGCTCTCCGACCTGACCGCCGCCGACTACCTCGGGCGCACGCCGCGCTTCGAGGTCGTCTACCAGCTCTACTCCGTCTCCCTGAACCACCGCCTGCGCGTGAAGGTCCCGGTGCCCGAGGACGACCCCGTCGTGCCGACGGCGGCCGCCGTGTGGAAGAGCGCCAACTGGGCCGAGCGCGAGGTGTGGGACATGTTCGGCATCCGCTTCGCCGGGCATCCCGATCTCCGCCGCATCCTCATGTACCCCGAGTTCGAAGGGCACCCGCTGCGCAAGGACTACCCGGTCGACAAGCGCCAGCCGCTCGTGCCCGAGCGCGATCCCATCACCCAGCCCTGGTACCCGCACCGGAGCGGAGCCGCGTGATGGCGCGCGCGGAGGGTGCCGCGGGCGACGTGATGGAGATCCAGATGGGGCCGTCGCACCCGGCGTCGCACGGCACCATCAAGTTCAACCTCCGCCTCGACGGCGAGACCATCGTCGACGTCGAGGTCGAGATCGGCTACCTCCACCGCGGCTTCGAGAAGATGTGCGAGCAGGGGACGTGGAACCACTGCTTCCCCTACGCCGACCGCCTGAACTACGCCTCGCCCATTCTGAACAACGTCGGCTTCGCGCTCGCGGTCGAGAAGCTGGCGGGCGTGACCGTCCCCGAGCGCTGCCAGTACATCCGCGTGATCGGCGGGGAGATCTCCCGCCTCACGGATCACCTCACCTGCCTCGGCATGGCGGCGAACGAGCTGGGCGCCATCTCGGCCGGCTTCTACATGCTCGAGGCCCGCGAGTTCCTCTACGACCTGGTCGAAGCGATGACCGGCGCGCGCTTGACCGTCACCTACTGCCGCCTCGGCGGCGTGATGAAGGACTTGCCGGCCGACATGAAGGAGCGCACCGCCGGGGCGCTGAAGCAGGTGCGCCGCATCCTCACCGACTGCGACCGGCTCCTCTCCCGGAACCGCATCTTCTTCGACCGCATGGTCGGCATCGGCACGCTCTCGCGCGCGGACGCCATCTCCTACGGCTTGACGGGCCCGCTGCTGCGCGCGACGGGCGTGCCCTACGACGTGCGCAAGGCCGAGCCGTACCTGGTCTACGACCGGATCGACTTCTCGGTCCCCACCGGGACCAGCGGCGACAACTACGACCGCTTCATGGTGCGCATGGCGGAGATGGAGCAGAGCATGCGCATCATCGAGCAGGCCCTCGCGAACCTCCCCGAGGGCCCGATCGCGATCACCGACCCGCGCTACTTCCTGCCCCCCAAGCAGGAGGTCTACACCTCGATCGAGGGCCTGATGAACCACTTCAAGCTCGTCATCGAGGGGCAGAAGGTCCCGCCCGGCGAGGTCTACGTCGCCACCGAGGGCGGCAACGGCGAGCTCGGCTTCTACCTGGTGAGCGACGGCAGCGGCCGCCCCTACCGCGTGCGCGTGCGGCCGCCGTCCTTCTACGGAATGGGAGCGCTCGGCGAGATGCTGCGCGGCCACATGCTGGCGGACATCATCCCCACCTTCGGGCAGATCAACATGATCGGGGGCGAGTGTGACCACTGACGCCGGAGGTCCCCACTTCTCCGCGGCCGCGCTCGCCGAGTACGAGGCGCTCCTCGCGCGCTACCCGACGCGCCGCGCGGCCCTCATGCCGACCCTCTGGCTCGCGCAGCGCGAGTTCGGCTGGCTCTCGCTGCCCGCCATGGAGTACGTCGCGGAGCTGATGGAGCTGCCGCTCGCCTGGGTGACCTCGGTCGCCTCCTTCTACACCATGTACTGGAAGGAGCCGAAGGGGCGCTGGCACATCCAGGTGTGCCGCAACCTCTCCTGCGCGCTGCGCGGCGCGGAGGACGTCCTGCACGCGCTCGAGGCGCGGCTCGGGATCCGCGACGGCGGGCGCACGGCCGACGGGAGGTTCTCGCTCGAGGAGGTCGAGTGCCTGGCGTCGTGCGGGACCGCCCCCTGCCTCCAGGTGAACAACGAGGAGTACCACGAGAACCTGGACGTGCCGCGCGCGCTCGCCCTGATCGAGCGCCTGGCCGGCGGGTAGCGCGGTGGCCGACGTCGCCATCACCGCCGCGAAGTCGCTCTTCATCGTCCTCCTCGTCGTGCAGGTGATGGGCCTGGGGGTGTTCTTCGAACGGAAAGTCAGCGCGCTCATCCAGGACCGCATCGGCGCGAACCGCGCCGCCATCCTGGGCTTCGCGGGCTTGGGGCTCGTGAACACGCTGGTTGCCGACCCGATCAAGTTCCTCTTGAAGGAGGACGTCGTGCTCGCCGGCACCGACCACCTGCTCCACTTCCTCGCCCCCGTGCTGAGCCTCGTGCCCGTGCTCGTCACCTTCGCGGTGGTGCCGTTCGGCGACGTGCTCCAGGTGGGCGGCCGCATCATCAATCTTCAGGCCGCCGAGCTGAACGTCGGCATCCTCTACGTCCTCGCCATGGTGTCGCTCGGGGTCTACGGCGTGGTGCTCGGGGGCTGGGCGTCGAGGCGCGCGCGCAGGGGCACCTCCTCTGGGGGTGGCTGCCGGCGTGGGGCATCCTCTACCAGCCCGTCGCCTTCCTGATCTTCATGACCGCGGGCGTGGCCGAGTCGAAGCGCATCCCCTTCGACCTGCCCGAGAGCGAGCCCGAGCTGGTGAGCGGCTACTTCACCGAGTACTCGGGCCCGAAGCACCTGATGTTCATGATGAGCGATTTCGTCGAGGTGGTGCTGGTCGCGGCGCTCGTCACCACGCTCTTCTTCGGCGGCTGGCAGCTCCCGTATCTCCTGCGCGACGGCTTCCACTTCCCCTGGGGCGCGGCGGTCGCGCTGCCGTCCTGGGCCGTGGCGCTCCTCCAGGTGACGTCCTTCGCGGTGAAGCTCGTCTTCTTCACCTGGCTCCAGATCGTGATCCGCTGGACGCTGCCGCGCTTCCGCTACGACCAGCTCATGCGCCTCGGCTGGCAGGGCCTCCTCCCGCTCGCGCTCGCCAACGTGGTCGTCTCGGCGCTGGTCATCGTGCTCGCCGCGGGGCCGGCCGCGTGAGCCCGCTCCTCTTCCTCCTGCTGGCGGCGTTGACGGTCGCGTCGGCGCTGACCGTGGTCGTGCACAGGAACCCGGTGCACAGCGCCTGCGCGCTCGTCCTGACGCTCTGCCTGCTCGCGGTCTTCTTCCTCGGGCTCGATGCGCAGCTGGTGGCGTTCCTCCAGGTGATCGTCTACGCCGGCGCGATCGTCGTGCTCTTCCTGTTCGTGATCATGCTGCTGAACCTCCAGGTGGAGGCGCGCGCCATGGCGGGCGCGCTCCTGGTGGGGACCGCGACCGCGGGCGGCGTGGCACTCGCGGTGCTCGTCGTGACGGCGCTCCGGCGCGCGGCCGTGCCGGCCGCAGCCAACCCGCCGGCGGGGTTCGGCGAGACGGCCGCGCTCGCCCGGCAGCTCTTCACCGTCTACCTCCTGCCCTTCGAGCTCACCTCGCTCCTCCTCCTGGTCGCCATCGTGGGCGCGGTGGCGCTCGCCAAGAAGTAGCCATGACGCCGCCGCTCGCCTGGTACCTGGGGCTCAGCGCCGTGCTGTTCGCGATCGGCGTGCTCGGCGTGCTCATCCGGCGCAACGTGATCGTCATCTTCATGGCGATCGAGCTCATGCTGAACGCCGTCAACCTGAGCTTCGTGGCGCTCGCCCGGAGCTCCGGCTCGATGGACGGGCAGGTGATCGTCTTCTTCGTGATGACGGTGGCGGCCGCGGAGGCCGCCGTCGGGCTCGCGATCATCCTCTCCATGTTCCGGAACCGCGAGACCACGAACGTCGACGAGCTGGCGACGCTCCGATGGTGACCGAGACGACGTGGCTCCGCTGGATCGTGGCGCTGCCCGCCCTCGGCGTGCTCTTCAACGTCTTCGTCGGGCGGCGCGCGACGGGCGCGGTCAAGCTCGTCGGCCCCGGGGTGGTGGGCGCCGCGTTCGCGCTGGCCGTGTCGGCGGCGCTCCGGCGGCCGGAGGGCGGCGCGCTGCACGACCACGTCTACACCTGGATCGTCGCCGGGCCCTTCCGCGCCGAGGCGGGGCTCAGCTTCGACGCCCTCGCGATGGTCATGACGCTCGTCGTGACCGGTGTCGGGTTCGTGATCCACATCTATTCGGTTGGTTACATGCACGGGGACCGCGGCTTCGCGCGCTACTTCGCGTACCTGAACCTCTTCACCACCGCGATGCTGATCCTCGTCCTGGCAGACAACCTCGTGCTCCTCTTCGTCGGCTGGGAGGGCGTGGGCCTCTGCTCCTACCTCCTGATCGGCTTCTGGTACGAGAAGCCGGAGAACGCCGCGGCGGGGAAGAAGGCGTTCCTCGTGAACCGCGTCGGCGACGCGGGCTTCCTCCTCGGCCTCTTCCTCATCGTCGCGACCCTCGGAGGCCACGGCATCTGGACGCTCGACGTGGCGACCATCCAGGAGAACCGTGCGCTGCTGAAGGACGTCGCCTGGCTCGTCTGCCTCCTCCTCTTCGTCGGCGCCACGGGCAAGTCGGCGCAGCTCCCCCTCTACGTCTGGCTCCCCGACGCGATGGCCGGGCCCACGCCCGTCTCGGCGCTCATCCACGCCGCCACCATGGTCACGGCGGGCGTCTACATGATCGCCCGCCTGCACTTCCTCTACGCGCTCGCGCCGGCCGCGCTCGCGGTGGTGGCGGTGGTGGGCGCGCTCACGGCCCTCTTCGCCGCCGCCGTCGCCACCGCGCAGATGGACATCAAGAAGGTGCTCGCCTACTCGACCGTCAGCCAGCTCGGCTACATGTTCCTCGGGCTCGGCGTGGGGGCGACCGGCGCCGCCGTCTTCCACCTGGTGACGCACGCCTTCTTCAAGGCGCTCCTCTTCCTGGGGGCGGGCAGCGTCATCCACGGCCTCGGCGGCGAGCAGGACATGGAGCGCATGGGCGGGCTCGGGACGCGCATGCGGATCACCTTCGTCACCATGGCGGCGGGGACGTTGGCGATCGCGGGCGTGCCGCCGTTCTCGGGGTTCTTCAGCAAGGACGAAATTCTCTGGGGCGCCTGGCAGGCGGCGCCCCTGCTCGCCGTGATCGGCCTCCTCGTGGCCTTCCTGACGGCTTTCTACACGGGGCGGCTCTTCTGCATGACATTCCTCGGCGAGTGCCGCGCCTCCGAGGACGTGCAGCACCACATCCACGAGTCGCCGGCCGTGATGACGCTGCCGCTCGTGCTGCTCGCCGTCCTCGCCTGCGCGGGCGGCTTCCTCGACGTCCCCGGCCTGCTCGCCGGCGAGGCGCACCCGGCGCACGCGCCGCTCGCCTTCATGCTGCTCGCGACGGTGCTCGCCGCGGGTGGCCTCGGCCTGGCCTGGGCGCTCTACGTCAAGTGGCCGGGGCTCCCGTCGCTGGTCGCATGGCGCTTGGGCGCGTTCTACCGCCTCGTGCGGGACAAGTTCCGCGTCGACGAGCTGTACGACGCGGCCGTGGTGCGGCCGGTGTTCGCGCTCGCCGAGGTGAGCGCCACGCGCATCGACCCGCAGCTCATCGACGGCGCGGTCAACGGCGCGGGCCGCGTCGTCTCGGCGACCAGCGGGGCCTGGCGGCGCTTCCAGACCGGCAACGTGCAGCACTACGCGCTCTCCTTCCTCGCCGGCGCGCTCGCGCTGCTCGGCTACTGGATGACGCGCTGATGCTGCTGACGCTCGTCGTCTTCTCCCCGCTCGCGGGCGCGGCCCTGCTGGCGCTCCTGCCGCGCGAGGAGGTGCGCGGCATCCGGCGCGCGGCGCTCGCGTTCTCGCTCGTGACGCTCGTGCTCTCGCTCGTGATGCTGGGGCGTTTCCGGGCGGGCGTTGCCGACTTCCAGATGCTCGAGCGCGCGGCGTGGATCCCGCAGTGGGGGATCGAATACCGCCTGGGCGTGGACGGCGTGAGCCTCTTCCTCGTGCTGCTCACCACCGTGCTCACGCCGATCGTCGTGCTCGCCTCGTGGGGCGACATCCACCGCCGGGTGAAGGAGTTCTTCGCCTTCCTGCTCGTGCTCGAGACCGGCATGCTCGGCACGCTGGTCGCCCTCGACATGTTCCTCTTCTACGTCTTCTGGGAGGTCATGCTCGTCCCGATGTACTTCCTGATCGGGGTGTGGGGCGGCCCGCGGCGCATCTACGCGGCGCTCAAGTTCGTGCTCTTCACGATGGCCGGCAGCCTCCTCATGCTGGTCGCGATCCTCTACTGCGCCTGGCGCGTGCCCGGGACGACGAGCTTCGCCTACGAGACGTGGCTCGCGCGGCTCACCCTCTCGCCGCGCGAGCAGCTCTGGCTGTTCGCCGCCTTCGCGCTCGCCTTCGCCATCAAGGTGCCGCTCTTCCCGTTCCACACCTGGCTCCCCGACGCGCACGTCGAGGCGCCGACCGGCGGCTCGGTCATCCTGGCGGGCGTGCTGCTCAAGATGGGCACCTACGGCTTCCTCCGCTTCGCGCTGCCCCTCTTCCCGCGTGCGGTGGCGACGGCGGCGCCGCTCGTGGTCGCCCTCGCCGTCGCCGGCATCGTCTACGGCGCGCTGGTGGCGACGGTGCAGCCCGACTTGAAGAAGCTGGTCGCCTACTCGTCGGTCTCGCACCTCGGCTTCGTCATGCTCGGGCTCTTCGCGCTCGACCGGACGGCGGTGGCCGGCAGCGTCTACCAGATGCTGAACCACGGCCTCTCGACCGGCGGCCTCTTCCTCCTGGTCGGCATGATCTACGAGCGGCGACACACGCGGCTGATCGCCGACTTCGGCGGGCTGTGGACGGCGGTGCCGGTCTACGCCGCGTTCTTCCTGGTCGTGATGCTGGCCTCGGTCGGGCTCCCGGGCCTCAACGGCTTCGTCGGCGAGTTCCTGATCCTGCTCGGGAGCTTCGGGCGCTGGCCGTGGGCGACCGCGGTGGCGACCAGCGGCGTCGTCCTGGGCGCGCTCTACCTCCTCTGGATGTACCAGCGCGTGATCTTCGGGCCGCTCGCCAGCGAGGAGAACGCCAAGCTCCAGGACCTGAGCGCGCGCGAGGTCACGGTGCTCGCGCCGGTGGTGGCCCTCTGCCTCGTGATGGGGCTCTGGCCGGCGTGGTTCCTCGTCCGCATGCAGCCCTCGATCGATCTGATCCTCCGGCATCTCACCCTGCCCCCGGTGGTGGCCACGCGATGATCGACGTCGCGCCCTTCACCGCCAACTGGCAGGTCGCGCTGCCCGGGCTCCTGGTGGCCGTGACCGCGATGGTCGTCATGACGGCCGACGCGCTCGAGCCGCCCGGCGACCGCGACGGCCTCGCTGTCCTCGGCATCCTCGGGCTCGGCGCCGCCGGCGCGGCCGCAGCCTGGCTCTGGTGGGCGGGCGGCAACGCGGGCGGCTTTCAGGACACGCTGCGCGCCGACCGCTACGCGCTCTTCTTCACGGTGCTCCTCTGCGCGGGGTCGCTGCTCACCATCCTCCTCTCGGTCGACTATCTCCGCGAGCAGCCGCTGCCGGCCGGGGAGTACCATGCCCTGGTGCTGCTCTCGACCAGCGGCATGATCTTCCTCGCCGCCGCCAACGACCTGATCGTCCTCTTCCTCGCGCTCGAGATCATGTCGGTCGCCGTCTACGTGCTGGCGGGCATGCTGCGCCGAGAAGTCCGCTCGACCGAGGCCGCGCTCAAGTACTTCCTGCTCGGCGCCTTCGCGACCGGCTTCCTCCTCTACGGGATCGCGTTCTTCTACGCCGCGGCGGGGAGCACGCGGCTCGACGTGATCGCGCAGGCGGTGGTGCGCGACGGGCTCACGGCCTACACGCTCCTCGGCATCGCGCTCGTGCTGGTCGGCTTCGGCTTCAAGGTGGCGCTCATTCCCTTCCACGTGTGGGCGCCCGACGTGTACGAGGGGGCGCCGACGGCGGTCACGGCCTTCATGGCGGTGGGCGTCAAGGCGGCCGCCTTCGCGGCCTTCGCGCGCGTGTTCGTGGCCGGGCTCGGGCGGGTGGCGGCGAGCTGGACGGGGCTGCTCTGGGTGCTGGCGGCGCTGACCATGACGGTGGGCAACGTCACCGCGGTGCGACAGCGGAGCGTGAAGCGCATGCTCGCCTACTCGTCGATCGCGCACGCGGGCTACGCGCTGGTCGGGCTGGTCGCCGGGGGCAGGGACGGCGGCGCGGCGCTCCTCTTCTACCTCGCCGTCTACTCCTTCATGACCCTCGGCGCCTTCGCGGTGCTGATCGCGCTCGGCCGGCGGGGCGAGCCGAACGAGGACCTCGCCGACTGGGCCGGCGTCGGCTTCCGCCATCCCGTCCTCGGGCTCTCGATGGCGGTCTTCATGCTCTCGCTGGCGGGCGTGCCGCCGACGGCGGGGTTCGCGGGGAAGTTCTACCTCTTCAGCGCCGCGGTCGACGCCGGCCAGGTCGGGCTCGCCGTGATCGGCGTGCTGAACAGCCTGGTGTCGGTCTACTACTACCTGGGCGTGCTGGTCGCGATGTACATGACCGAGGGAGAGCGGGCGATCGTCGCGCCCGGCGCGCGGCCGTGTCTCGTGGCGAGCATCCTGGTCGCCGTCGCGGCCACGCTGGCGATCGGCGTCCTCCCCGCGGGTCCGATGGAGCTCGCGCGGCTGTCGTTCGCGTCGATTAAATGATCCCGGGGGCCCGTGCGCTGCTCGCGCGGCTGCGCCGCGCTGCGCTGCTCCGATGCCCCCGGACCCCCGTCGCCGCCCGCGGGCGCGGGCGGCTCCCTTCGTGGCCGCTCGCGCGCTGGGCGCGCTCGGGGCGTGCCGGGCGCGGCAAAGCCGCGCCCGGCAAACCTCGCCCGGCTTCCGCGCGCTAACGCGCGCCGGGGTCGAGCCGGGTGAGGAGCGCAGCGAGCGTCCGGTTGACGGGCACGGCCACACCCGCCCGCGCCGCGGCGCGCACCACGGCGCCGTTGAGTGCATCGTGCTCGAGGCGGCGGCCGCGCAGCAGGTCCTGCAGCATCGAGGTCTGGAAGTCGGGGAGGCCGCTGGCGCTCTCCTCGAGCACGCGCTCGGTCCGCCAGCGCCGGACCGGAACCCCGCTCGCGACGGCGACGGCGTCCGCCTCCTCCATCGCCGCGACCACCAGGTCGCGGCTCGCCGGCTCGGCCAGCACCTCCGCGACGGTGCTGCGCGTGAGCGTCGTCACCGCGTTGAAGCCCGCGTTCCACGCGAGCTTCTCCCAGGCCGCGACCAGGATGTCGCGCCGGAGCTCGTAGGGCACGCGCGCCGCGGCGAGGGCCTCGGCCACGCGCTGCGCGCGCGGACTCTCGCTGCCGTCCGGCTCGCCGAAGAGGATCGTGCCGCGCCCGCTGTAGTCGATGGTCGCGGGCGCGACCAGCGCGACGCCGATGCGCGTGAGCGCGACCATGAGCGGCGGGAGACCGAGCGCGCGCGCCAGGACGTCCTCGTTCTCGATGCCGTTCTGGAGCGAGAGGACGATGGTGTCGGGCGCGACGGCGGGGCGGAGCGCCGCCGCGGCGGCCGGCGTGTCGTAGGACTTGACGCACACGAGGACGAGCTCGGGCACGGGCGCCGCGGCGGGATCGGGGACCGCGCGCACCGGGGCCAGGTGGAGCGTCTCGCTGCCCAGCCGGACCACGAGCCCGCGCGCTCGGAGCGCGGCCAGGTTCTCGCCGCGCGCGACGAAGGTGACGTCGTGCCCGCCGCGCGCGAGGAGCGCGCCGAAGTAGCCGCCGACCGCGCCGGCGCCGTGGACGAGGATGCGCATCGCGAGATGATAGCGAGCCCGCGGGGGCGCGCCAGAGCGCGGCCGCCGCGGCCGTGCTGGCCGTGCGTGGGCCGAAGCTCAGCCCGAAGCCGCGCCCGACAGCGCGTGCGCCACTCGGGTCCACCACGCCCCCAGCGAGGCCAGCCTCGCCGTCGCGACCAGGGTGGCCGCCGCGGCGATCACCAGGATGACCGCCGACACGAGGTTGTGCTCGAGGAAGACGCTCGCCCCGCGCTTCGAGACGCCGCCGTCAGGCCGAACTTCGCCCGCGCTCGCCGCAGATTGCGGCGAGATCCGCGCCTGGCTCATGTCCGCTCTCGGTGCCATTCTGCGAGACCAGTGCTACGGCGTCAGACGCGCTGGAGGCTCAGCCGGCAGGCGACGACGCATTCGCCCTCGTCCTCGCCGAAGGCGTCGGCGATC
>WNFR01013768.1_pt1 | contig 12576 bp, 9 predicted proteins | sample 5400221 | NCBI WGS metagenome assembly WNFR01 (sample SAMN13153357, study PRJNA577476) | soil metagenome | isolation source: 40 cm soil under Madrone tree | place: USA:California | collected 2016-06-14 | reverse complement strand
TTTGGCGGGCTCGACCCCGACCGCCGTGATACTGATAACGCCATGCAGACCGCGCGGGACACTTTTTGGGCTGAAGGCATCTACGGGCAGGCCATCGCGATCAACCCGACTGAAAAGCTGGTAATGGTGCAGTGGTCAACGTGGCAAGAGGCCGAGACCCCGGCGTCGCTTTATGATGAACAGGTTTTGTTCTTCAACGCACTCGCTCGTGCGCTTAGGCAAGCTGCCGTGCGTGGAAAGTGATTCCCAGAAATCCTCGCGCAAAGCCCAATACCAGAATTGGGTCGCCAAATACTGCCGTTCACCGCGGACCGGTTTGGGTCGACTCCGGCCGGAGGGACCGATGGGTAAGGATTTGGACTCGCTTGGTGGATCGTTGACCGGGAATTGATCCCTTGAATCCGGTCAAAGTCGGCCGATCAAGTCTCGTCCAAAGACAGTGCTTGTCTGTAATTGACAAGCGTCGCGTCTATGGTCGCCGCGTCGGGATCAGATTGCCAAAATAGCACCTGCGAGGCCCAATCCCATACTTCGGCTATGAGCTATTCGACTAGTGCTGCCGCGCGGGAAACCATCGTGGCCGGGGCGACGCCGAGGGCACGAGACAACCTGAAAAGTGTGCCCAGCGTCGGTTGCCGAAGCCCGCGTTCCAAGAGCGATATGTAGGTTCGATCGACGTCCGCACGACCGGCCAATTCTTCCTGGCTGACCCCTGCCTTATCGCGACAGTCCCGCAGGATCTGGCCAAAGGCCTCCGCAACTGTCTTGGCTCCCATGCGAGCCATTGATAATTGTGGCGCGACTCACAGTCCACGGACTATAGTCCGCAATACGCTGTCGAGTGCTTGGCAACCATTGCCAAGTCAATAATGACTGACTGAACGGACTTAGCAGTGCCTCAACCACGTAACCACTACGACAACCTCAAGATAGCGAGAAACGCGCCGCTCGAGGTGATCGAGGCAGCCTACCGTGCGCTGGTGCAGAAGTACCACCCGGATCGGAACCCGATTCCGAGCGCCACCCGGGTGATGCGTATCATCAACGCCGCCTATGACGTGCTTTCGGATCCGGTGAAACGACGGGAGCACGACGAATGGATTGCCAATACGGAATGCAGGGCATCATCAAAGGCCGAGGGCGCGATCCGCGTTCGATTGACCACAGCAGCCAGGGCGCTTGCTTCGGCAGCTTTGAGACGATCGCGGAACATTGCAGCCGGACTTGCAAAACGTGGAATGCCCATCGCGTTATTGGCCTTGGCCATTGCGGTAGCGCTGATCCAATTGAAGTCGCCAAACGCCTCCGTGGGACTGTCGTCCACCGCTAATTTGACGCCAGCTGATACGAGCGCTTTGAAACCGAATTATGTGCTCAACGCGCCGATTGAGGCCCACGTCCCGAACCTTCCAGTACAGTTTGCGCCAAATGGGAAACCATGGCCGGCAGCCAGCGGATACGTTCCAGGCGGCCCCAAGCACCGGGTAACAGGGTCATCCACGGTGACGATTGATAATACGGCCGGAAGCTTTGACGCATTTGTAAAGCTTGTCTTCAACCCGGACGGACAGAAACCACGGTCGGTCTCTTGGGTGATCGTAAAGGCTGGCGATCCGTTTACGGTAACTGGCCTACGACCGGGACGCTACGCAACGTATTACCAGGATCTTGTCTCAGGTGAAATGGACAAATCCCCGACCTTTCAATTGCACGAGGACTCCACCGGATATTCAACTGAGCGGATCACGCTTTATACGCTGGTAGGTGGCAACATCCAAATGCAAACCATCGGCTCTCGAGAGTTTAATCACGTGGATAGCGATGCCGATTTCGCCTCGAACGCGCCATGACTCGCGGAGCAGCTCAGTACCGGGGTGCGGGTGCGGAATTATCCACGTCAACGAGGCCTCAGTGACACCGACCATGCCGACAAGACTTATCGCTTGGACGCCGCTGCTCAAACCGGAGCTCATTCCGCTGCTGGCGATTCGTTGCCCTCCCACGCAGCAGCTCGACCGCGACATATATCTGAGCTATCTCAGCGATCGGGTGCAGGCGATGGTGGACGCACTGCCGGAGGAGGACCAAGCCGACGCGGTCCAGCAGGTCCAGGAGGTGATGTTCAGGACAGGGCTGGTGAGGGAAGTCGGGTTCTGCCCGGCGGACGAGGTCGGGGTGAACCTCGTCATGAGCAACTCTGAAATCTGGGAGAAGCTCTCCAACCTGGGTGTTTCCCAGCGATTGAGGAAAGCGAGATACCCGCTAATGGAGAACTTGATGGCGCATCAAGCCCTGATGTCGGACCGAGAGAATCCGGGAGACTGCCTCATGGAGTGGGCTTCGCGGATGGGGGCCGTGTAGCTAACCGCCTTGCAGGCGATCACTATGCCGCCACGCGGAGTGGCAGCATGTCACAATTTCCACGTTGTTCAGTTAATGTGACAGATGTGCTGCAAACCGCAGTCGCACGTAGTCGGCCGTCCATTTTCCCGTTGCGTCGCATAGGTCCGGCTTGATGCGTTCCCGTACACACTCAAGATAGTCCGCGCGTTCCCCCTCGGGCAGTATGGCGGTGAAGCAGCCACAAAAGGTCGTGAGCCATCCCATCACATCCCCCGGCAACGGCGTGGGTCGCGGAATCAGCGCGATATAGCGCACATCGAAGCCGGCGGCGGCAAGCCTCTCCCCGTAATCTTCGACCGTCGGAAAGTACCAGGGGCTGGCGGCGTGGCCATCATGTCCGCGGCGGTCGAGCTCCTCGATGAGTGCCGACAGCAGGGTCTTGACGCAACCGTGGCCGCCCATCTCCGCGACAAACCGCCCGTTCGGCCGCAGCGCTCGTGCGACCCGTCCGATCACCGCGTCGGCGTCCTTCATCCAGTGAAGAGCCGCGTTGCTGAACACTGCATCGAAGCGCGGACCGAAGTCCATGTCCGAGGCGCGCCTCTCGACGATCGTAAGTCCGAGCTTCCTTGCTGACGCCACCAAGTCCGCGCTTGAGTCGATGCCCACCACGCTGCAGCCGAGGTCGGCGATCATCTTCGTCAGGACGCCGTCACCGCAACCCACATCCAGGATGTGTTCGCCCGGCCTCGGAGCGAGCAGTTCTAGGACCGGCTTTCCGAGATCGGTGACGAAGCGCGCGTTCTTCGCGTAGCCCTCGGAACTCCAGGTCTGTGCGATCATGGTCCTTTCATCTAGTGCTACCCGTCCACTGAAACGTCCACCAGAAAACTCACTATCGGCGATCAGTCGCCTTCCCCGTGTTGTAGATCGAGAGCATCGCCCACCAAAATATTAGCGAGATTACAAATCCCACGAACCCTATTTCCCCGACCGGCGGTGACCCGAAAGCAATTGCCGGTATTCAGATGCCGTCCGATATCCAAGCGGCCACCATCAAAATTCGCGACTTGGGTTTGTCGTTTGGTATCAGCAGATGATTCTCTATTTAAACATGCCAACGAGAGCGCGTGCTCAGCGCCGAGCCGGAAGCTTCTTATCTTGCGCCAGCGTCTTCCGGCGCCATCGCCGCCAAACGACGCAGCTTCTCCAAGAACACATCCCATGGTTGATAAATGGGCTGATCTGCGATTGCGGCGGTCGTAACTTCGCCACCACGAACCCCGACCACGGACGTAGTCGTATGCGAATATTCGAAGCATCCCCCCTTTTCGGCAGACAAGAACAAGACAACCTGTCCCGACAACTTCGAGAGATCTGGATGCTCCCTCATCGGAGGTGGAGAATTGCACAGCTGGATATCTCGGCCGCCGAAGGACGCGTCGCCCTTTAATACCTGCAATGATTTGAAGGATACCCATCCCGAGCCAGGCTTTGGCACTGAGCTGCCCTCCGTTTCAAGCCGGCCCAACACTATGACTGATGACTGCTGAACCAGCTCCGCAAGAGTCACAGCGGCTGGCTTCGCCACCAAAATGGGAGCGAGTAGCACCAGCAACACCGCGGCGACAGAGGCACGTTTTGGACGGAATGAATTGCTCACTTGCATAGGTTGCCGATACATTTTCCCTCCAGCGCGGCAGCAGGGGGTTCAGTGGCCGTGGGCACATCGAAGACGAGCCCTGTCGTATGTAGGAGCTCGTGATATAGCGTCGAAGCAAGGCAACCGGGCTTACATGATTTCCCTGGAATCTTCCCCCACGGAACTGTTGATAGAAAGAGACCACGGGGCGGGTCACTAGGCGGAGTCCAGCCGCAGTCACCGGCAAGAGGAGCGTACGCGACTATCATCGTGTCCAATGCATTCAGAAGTGAAGGTAACAGATTGCAGGGAATACAGCCGTCCCCCGAGCTGTTCTGGTGACAAGAACAGCTTTTACTGAGTTCCTTCCGAATCTTCGCCTCAGCTCTCTCTATGTCATTCCACTGTTGATTGCTCCACCCACTGCCTTGCACCAACAAGCCGGTCGGATCGACGTTGCTAATGGGATTATTCCCAGTGTAGGTGTACGTTGAGTAGCTGCCTCCCGCGAGTCCTATGGTGTGTTCGTCAATTCGCGTCCCACCGGACAAGTCCCTTGCCGTATGGAAGAGACTTAGCGGCCATGAGCGAGCAGCGCGGGACACCGTCCAATCCAATTACGGTAATGGTAATGTCATCGTAAGGAATCGGATGCCCGCTGAAGGCTGACAGTCGCTCTCTCGGCGTCGTTTTCCCGTATCGCTCCACGTTACTCAATATAGCTATCAACGGCGAATCCGGACTCCACGACAACGCATCGATGGATTGATGCATGTCCACTGTGCTCAATACTTTGGACGTTGCTACGTCCAAAAGAACTATGCTCTGTGGCTCGACGTCGTGCTCAAAGTCTATTTTCCCGGACTGCCGTTGCAGTCCGGCAACTAATAACTTCCCATCCCCGCTCAGTGAGTAGGGGGTTGTGAGAATTGAACTGGCACTCACTGGGTTGCGGCCAATCACCGTGGGTCCAAACTCCCAGTATTCCCAAACATGTGTACTTCCTGGTTTGAATTGCGAGAAAAACTCCTTATCGAGCGGCTTGGATGCCGCCTTATGGATTGTCCGACCCGTCCATTCAAAAAGATCTGCCGTATCTTTGTCGGACCGCAAGGCAAATCGAATCACGCCGTTCGGTGTGTTCGGACAATCAAGCAATTGTGGCTCTCCCTTTGTAGTGCGGCTCGAATCGGAGAAAGCAACTTGAGCACTCAACGCCATCACTATAAGTATGATTAATCGCATACGCTACTTCCCGCACAGGCAAGGACAGCGTGCAGCCGCTTGCGCAATGATATCGGCGCTGGCTTGCACAGCCGCACCATAGGCACTAGGGGTTGGAATAAGTTCTCTCGATGTGTGTAACGCGAGCCCGAATAAACTTGTCTTCCGCGTTCCATTCCATTCTTGATAGTCCTCGTGAGATGGAGAAAAGCTATCCTGAACGTCGTGCAATGCGTTAGCTAGTTCTTTGATATCACAACTTGCAGAACTTGTTGCTACCCGGTTGTTGTACAGGTCTCTCGCATCCTGGACGCTCTGGTGAACTGTACCGTCACGCATGTGGTGCCAATACGAGTTTTCCGGCCACTGAGAATGTGGCAACCCATCTACTTTAGCGGTGTCTCTTCCAAATTCGGCCGCCCTCTGTGAACAACCGGCTTGATTGGCGGCTGCCCGAGACATAATGTTGTGCACCGGCGTTATCCAAAGGCCCAATGGATCGGAGAATTCGATGGGGTTTCCGCCGACGTAACCATAGGTGTTGATTCCGCCGCCTAAGCCAATCGGATCGGACTCCAAGTACCTGCCGGTGGCGGGATCGTAATCTCTGTAGTAGTTGTAAATGAGCCCGGTCTCGATCTGATAATACTGGCCCGGGAAGCGCAGGTTGTAGATAAAGGTCCCCAGTGAGGCGGGATTCTGATTCGGTGCCGCAGTGCCAAACGGATCGGCGTCCCAGCGCCACATAAGGCCGTTGTCGGAGGGCCGGGTAATCTTACGCGGCGCGTTCAACTGATCTGTGTGCACGTAGTAAATACTGATGGTGCTGCCATTGGGACGCAATGTGGCAACGGGGATGTCGCCCATCCACACGGTTTCTTGGATTAACGCGCCCGTGCTGGAGTACTCGCCCAGCAAATGCCCGGCCTCGTCGTACATCAGCAACGTGATCGTGCTGCCGACGGTTTTCTCGATCATCTGCCCGAGCGCGTTGTAAACGTAACCGTTGCTGGTCTTACCGACCGTCACACCACTCGCTCGACCACGGTTGTTGTAAGTGAACGTGAGATTCGAGTAGCTATTGGTATTCCCGGCGGCGTCATAGAGATACGTTCGGGCGAGGGCGCCCGTGGTCGAAGTGAGATGATTGCTCGTGCCCGAGGGCGTGAACGTTGACGCGCTCGTGCCTGTTTGAGTCAGACGATTCCCATTGGCATCATAGGTCCAGCCGAGTGACGTGCTAGTCCCGGCGGCCGAGGTCAGTCGATCGAGACTGTCATAGCCCAGGGTCCAAGAGTTCGCGTTTGTTCCGGTGTCCGTAATGCCCGTGACGCGGAATGCATTGTCGTAACCGAAAGTGATCACGTCCGCGGCCGCGTTGATTTGCGTGATCTTCTCATCCGTATCGTAAGCGCGGCTCGCCGCCGTGGAATTACCCCACGTCCAACCATTTACCGATCCAAACGGCTCATAGGTCACGCCACTCAAGAGCGCCGATCCGTTCACACTGACCGACGTGATTTGATGGTTGGTAAAGCTATAAATGATGGTTTGACCCGACGGCGTCACGATCGAGGTCAAGTCCCCGTTGGTATACGCGTATCCGACGGCTTTTGTGACCCTGCCAACCGTCTGGCCCCTGCCAATGACGCGACCTAGCGCATCGTATGTCCAGCCCATCGAGTGATTAGCATCTGAAGCACCCGTGAGATGCCCCTTCCCGTAGGTGCCGGCATCGTAGGTGAAGCCAATTGTCTGATCGGTCTTATTACCGCTCTTATAGGCGACCGATGTCATCCGGTTTAGGGCGTCATAGGTGTAGCTCGAGACTGCACCCCGGGCATCCGTCGAAGTGGCCAGGTTCCCACCCGAATCGTAGGTCATGGCAGTGGTGCCAGTGTCGGGACTTGTCTGGTTCCTCAAACTCCCGAAGCCAGTGTAGGTGTAGGAGGTCGTCAGGTTCCGTGGGTCGCTGACGGAAGTGAGATTGTCGCTTGGATCGTACCCGAGCGTCGTGATTCCGTTTCCCGGATCCGTGATTTGCTTTAGGCGATTCAATGCATCGTAAGTATCAGCCGTATTTCTACCCAACGGGGCGCTGACCGCAGTTTGATTACCGTTGCTGTCGTACCCGAAGGTCGTCGTCACCGCCGCCGTCCCGGCGGCGTTCACATCCTCATACAGCTGATTGAGCGCATTGATGACGCGGCTGTGCGTCCGATGCAGTACGCCGGAAGGATCGTAGACATTCTCAGCCGTGCGGTTACCCATAGCATCGAGGGTGTACACAGTCCGATTGCCGGCATCATCGTCGATCTCCGTGAGGCGGTGCGCGGCGTCGTAGAGATACGTCACATAGCTGTTATCGGGGAGCGTGACCTTCTGCAATAACCCAGTGGGGTAATACGTGAAGCCCGTGACCTCGCCGCCCACCGAGCGCGAGGTCAACCGCTGGCTTGCGTCGTAAGTCAGTGTTGCCACCGTCCCGTTCGGGTCTTTGATTGTGAGCGGCTGTCCATCGGCGTTGTACGTGCTGTAGGTGGTGACATTCCCGACTGGATCGGTCACGGTCTGCAACCGTCCGCACTGATACCCCGTGGTGCAGGTGTAGTACGTGTAGGTGGTGGTGCTGTTTACATCAGTTCGCGGGCCCTTGGAGGTGAGCATTCGCCCGTAGCTGTCGTAGGTGTAGGTCCAGGTGCGCGAGACATTCGGTGTCACCGTGGTATCCGTAATCGTCTTGGTCAGCACGTTGCCCATCGAGTCATAGGTGAAGCCAGTAGTGCGATTCGGTTCCGTGATGAGATCCGGCTGCCGCCAGTTCGGGTCCCACTGCGTCGTGATTGTGCGTGCTTGCGCCGTCCCATACGCCTCGGTGCGAGAGGTCTCTAGGTTTCGCGTCAAGTCGTACGAATACTGCGTAACATTGCCATTGAAGTCCGTTTCGGACGAAATGTTTCCATTGACGTCATAACCGGCGCTCTTCGACGCGCTGCCTCCGGCATAGGGTTGAGTGACGCCGTTGGGCTTAAGAACACCGTGAGTCAACTGAAACGTGTAGTTACGCGCTGTTCCGAGACCATCCGTTGCGGTTGAGCTGCCATCTGAATTGTACGTCAGCACAACTTTGTCGACGCCAGCATGGTCGGATGAAACACCACGTCCTTGGGCATCGTAGGCCCATGTCGCCCACCGGACGCCGCTTTCATCGATTATTCCCGTCAACGCATTCGGGAAATTGGCATTCTCGTAAACGTACTGCCTGACAGCTACGCTGCCCGGGGTCGCTCCCGGCTCGTCAACCTCAACTAGATTGGAATTGGTGTCGTACTTATACGCGTAGGTGTTACCTGCGGGGTCAGTGATTGTGCTCAACAACCCCAGGCTGCTGTATCCGATTTGCAGTGTGTGCCCGAATTGATCGGATACGCCAATCAGGTTCCCGTTCGAATCATACGACAACGTCTGTTGAACTCCGCCGTATTTCCGTAGCCAGATTAGGCGAGGGGAAGTGTCGTAGCCTTCATCAACCCCGGCGCTGCCGTGGTAGGTATAGCCTGTACTGGTGACTTCTATCCAGTCCGCGATGTCGGGATCTGCGTGAGCAGTCGAGCCGCTGAGGGTGAAAAAAATCACGCGGCCGTCTGGGCGTTGCGCGCGGATTATCGACGTTCCGTTAAATGGCTCAACAGCCAGCCTACGATTGTATTCATCCGTCCACCCCATTCCGAAACTGTAGACATTGAGCGGGTCACTCACGGCAGACGCGCTGTTGTAATAGCGTTTGATCTGCAGCGGAAACGCCCCGGTGCCAACATAGTCTTGCTCCACTTGATTCTTGTTGCCGATGGCGCCGTTTATCGGGTTTGTGCCGTTGTCACATGCAGCCTGGCATCCTAGATTTTTCTGCGGAACTACTCCGGTCGGACCACAGGCGCCCAGGGCGCCGTACTGACCCATGATCGTAATTTGCTGATAACCAGCGGGACATTGAGGAGTTCCATCGATAGGGTTTCCGGCGGCCTCGTTGCCCAGATTCGTAAGAACAATGACGTAGCCAAAAACGTCGGCTGCGGCACCACTACCGTACCAGTATGGACCGGTGGCGAGTGGTTGAAATGAAGTCGTGTAAGGCGGTATTGGATAGTAAGAAGCCCAACAAGATTCGGAGGCCGCCACCGCAGCCTTAACAGTCGGATAACTTTGGTTGAAGCACGCTCCTATATCGGCTCCCGCATAGGGCGCGCCATTAAATCCGGGTACCACCATGTCTTGTGCGCGAGCGCATGGAGTAAGCCAACATAGCAACACCAGCGTCGTTATGAGGTTTCCCAACGACCGTCGCGATATCAGTATCGGTAACTCACTAAATTCCAGTGGATCACGTGTCAAGCTTGTCATACCAACTCCTCCGTGTGCGGAAAACTGCTGTTATCCCGAGTCGCCGTTGTGGACCGCCTTGTTGGCGCAACCGGAAGCGGTAGCACTCGGGCGCAGACAAGCGTTTTCGCGAGTGCTGGCGAGTGAATGCGAAGACTTCTTGGCGCAGGCGCCCTGCGGGCAGGTCCGGGAGAACGCGCGTCATCTGGGAGACTATTGATGCTTAAGATAAAGGACTGAGACTCGAAGTCGATCCCAAGCCATATGGTTGTTTTTCATGCCACCTCCTTGCGACAGCGTCCGTTCGAATGACGGCCGCATTAGGCGCAGCCTCCATGCCTTTAATTCGAGTATGATCGACGATCACGATAATATCAAACTCCTGCCTAATGGGCCCATCCCCCTTTTTTGAGGGAGGTACGAAGCCGAAGCGGCAAACGGCTCGCGGCCCCATTGAGAATAACGGGGCGACGTAGACGCCTAATCCCGCCAAAAGGCCTTAAATCGGTCCGGCGCCAAATCGGTGTAACGCACAGTGTGCGCGATGTTCTTGTGCCCCAGATAATGCTGCAGCGAGCGCGTGTCGTGGCCCTCGTTGGCGAGTTTGAAGCCACAGGCGTGGCGCAGCATGTGCGGGTGGGCCGGGAAGGGGAGCTTCGCGGCCAACCCCGTGCGGGTCACGAGCTTGCGGACATTGCTCGCCGTCATCGGTCCCCCGCGCTCGGACACAAACAGATACGGGCTGTCGGGCCAGTCGCGCCGAAGCTGCCGTAAGGCGCGCAATTCCGGACCCCGCAGCGGGTGAGTCGACGGGACCCCATGCTTCAATCGCTGGACCGAGAGGAGGCCGGCCTTGAGGTCGACCTGTTCCCAGCGAAGACCGATCGCCTCGCTCACGCGAAGACCGTGGCGGTACATCACCAGCAGCAGCGTTCGGTCTCGATGACCGTAGCGGCCAGATGCCGCAGCGTCCATCAGGGTTTCCATCTCGGCCGGCGTCAGGTATTCCCGGGTCCGGGTGGCGTGGTTGGGCCGGCGACGGGGCGGAGCAACTTTCCCATTTACGGTGCTTCGGGTAACTTTCCGACGTTTCCGCAATTCAATGACTTGGCCCATAAGAATGCACTATACTCTCCCATTAATGAACATTAAAGGGAAAGTGCCATTCGGGCGATGGTCCTTGTGGGACGCAAGCACCATAGGGCGTCTGGTGGGAGTGCAGTGTGCGCAAGTCGGCAGGTCAATCCGAAGTGCGCTGTTAAAATGGGAACAGCCAAGGATTTAGAAGGACCTTCATGGCGCGTATGAAATCGAAAACTGCGGCCGTCCAATCGTCAGCCACCATCGGCTTCAAGGCCAAACCCTGGCTTGCCGTGGATAAGCTGCGCAACAACAAGGACTCGGTCGAATACAAATACGTCGTGGCATCCGAACTCACCCTCACCGTATGAACAAGAAATCTCTCACCGAGGCGGACATCCGCACCAAGTTCATCACCCCCGCTCTCGTCGGTGCGAATGGAGATAAGTGGAACGTGATGACCCAAATCCGCGAGGAGGTTTATTTCACCAAGGGGCGCGTCATTGTTCGCGGCAAAACCGTGAAGCGGGATGAAGCTAAAAAGGCGGATTATATTCTCTCCTACAAACTGAACCTTCCCCTTGCCGTGATCGAGGCAAAGGACAACAGTTACTCGGTCGGCGCCGGTATGCAGCAGGCGCTGGAATACGCCGAGATCCTCGACATTCCCTTCGCCTACAGCTCCAATGGCGATGCCTTTCTCGAACACGACCGCACGGTTACTAGTGGCACAGTGACGCGAGAGATCCCGCTCAACCAGTTCCCCACGCCGGAAGCACTCTGGGCGCGCTATTGCGGCTCTAAGGGCTGGACGCTCAGCCAGCAGAAGGTCACGACACAGGACTACTACGACGACGGCTCACGGAGATCTCCACGATATTACCAACTCAATGCCATCAACCGAACCGTGGACGCCATTGCGCGAAGTGTGGACCGCATCCTGCTCGTGATGGCTACAGGCACCGGCAAGACCTACACCGCCTTCCAGATTATCTGGCGCCTATGGAGATCCGGCGCGAAGAAGCGAATTCTGTTTCTCGTTGATCGCAACATACTTGCTGACCAGACGAAGACGAACGACTTTAAGCCGTTTGGAACGGCAATGACGAAGATCACTAACCGCACGGTCGATAAGTCCTTCGAGATCTACCTCTGCCTGTACCAGGCAGTCACCGGCACCGAGGAAGATCGGAACATCTACAAACAGTTCTCGTCGGACTTCTTTGACCTGATCGTGATCGACGAGTGTCACCGGGGCAGCGCTGCAGAGGACGCAAACTGGCGGCAGATTTTGGAATACTTCAGTACCGCCACGCAGATCGGTCTCACCGCCACACCGAAGGAAACCAAGGACGTATCCAACATTGAATATTTTGGAGAACCGATCTATACCTATTCACTGAGGCAAGGTATCTCCGATGGCTTCCTCGCGCCCTACAAGGTAGTGCGTATAGGGCTGGACAAAGACCTTGACGGCTGGCGCCCCGAGAAGGGCCAAACCGACAAACATGGTTTTGAAATCGAGGATCGCGAATATAACGACCTCGACTTTGATCGTAATCTGATTCTCGAGAGGCGGACGCATCTTGTGGCCGCCAAGATCACCGAGTTTCTGAGAGCAACCGACCGCTTCGCCAAGACCATTGTTTTCTGCGAGAATATCGACCATGCCGAACGCATGCGGCAAGCACTGGTTAACGCCAATCCCGATCTGGCCTCCGCCAACAGCAAATACATCATGCGTATTACCGGCGACAACGACGAAGGCAAGGCACAGCTGGATAACTTCATCGATCCGGAATCCACCTATCCGGTTATTGCCACCACTTCTCAACTCATGGCCACCGGCGTTGATGCTCAGACTTGTCATTTGATTGTGCTGGACAAACGTATTGGGTCGATGACTG
>WNFR01013229.1_pt1 | contig 12576 bp, 12 predicted proteins | sample 5400221 | NCBI WGS metagenome assembly WNFR01 (sample SAMN13153357, study PRJNA577476) | soil metagenome | isolation source: 40 cm soil under Madrone tree | place: USA:California | collected 2016-06-14 | reverse complement strand
GCCCACCCACTTCATTCGCCGCCTCAACATGCGCGAGCAGCTGATTCGCGAAGTCGAAATCGTGCCGCTGGAGGTGGTGGTGCGGAATGTGGCGGCGGGATCGCTGTCGCAGCGCCTTGGGATCGAGGAAGGTACCCAGTTGCCGCGCTCGATCATCGAATTTTACTACAAGAACGAACAGCTCAACGACCCGATGGTCTCCGAGGAGCACATCACGGCGTTCGGCTGGGCGACCCCGCAGGAAATCGACGACATCATGGCCCTGGCGATCCGCGTCAACGACTTCCTCACCGGGCTGTTTCTCGGGATCGGCATCCGCTTGGTTGATTTCAAGATGGAATGCGGCCGCCTGTTCGAGAATGAGATGATGCGAATCATCGTCGCCGACGAGATCTCTCCTGATTCGTGCCGGCTGTGGGACATCAAGTCGAACGAGAAACTCGACAAGGACCGCTTCCGCAGGGATCTTGGCGGCCTGCTGGAGGCCTACACCGAAGTCGCCAAACGGCTCGGCATTCTGATGGAGAACGAGCGGCCCGTCGGCTCGGGTCCGGTGCTGGTGAAAGGCTGAGGGTTCCAGTGAAAGCGCGTGTTACCGTTACTCTCAAATCCGGCATTCTTGATCCGCAAGGCAAGGCCATCGAAGGCGCGCTGAAGTCGCTCGGCGTGGATGGCGTCGCCAGTGTGCGCCAGGGCAAGGTGTTCGACATCGAATTATCAGGCTCTGACAAGGCCAAGGCCGAAGCGGCGCTGAAGGACGCTGCCGACAAGCTCTTGGCAAACACGGTGATCGAGAATTACCGGGTTGAGCTTCTGAGCTAGGCAAGCGAGCCAAATGAAGTCCGCCGTTCTCGTCTTTCCCGGAATCAATCGCGAGCGCGACATGGCCCGCGCGCTGCGGCTGGCGTCGGGGCATGAACCCGCGATGGTCTGGCATGCCGAGACGTCGCTGCCCAAGGGTACCGATCTCGTGGTGGTGCCCGGGGGATTTTCCTACGGCGATTACTTGCGCTGCGGCGCCATCGCCGCGCGCGCGCCTGTCATGGACGCGGTGCGCGCCTTCGCTGGCAGCGGTGGCCTCGTGCTCGGCGTTTGCAATGGCTTTCAAATTCTCTGCGAGGCCGGCCTTCTACCCGGCGTTCTCATGCGCAACGCGCGGCTGAAATTCATCTGCCATGACGTGCATCTGCGGGTCGAACGATCCGACACGCCTTTCACGCGCGGCTACAACGCCGGGCAGATCATTCGCGTGCCGATCGCGCATGGCGAGGGCAATTACGAGGCCGACGAAGAGACGCTGAAGCGGCTCGAAGGTGAGGGGCGTGTGCTCTATCGCTACTGCTCCGCCGACGGCGTGGTCGACGAGCGCTCCAACATCAACGGCGCCGCGCAGTCGATCGCCGGCATCGTCAACGAAGGCGGCAACGTGCTCGGCATGATGCCGCATCCCGAAAACCATGTCGAAGACATCATGGGCTGCACCGACGGCCGTGGCCTGTTCGCAGGGCTCGTAGCGCATCTGGAGCGCGCGGCGTGAAGGCTGGAAGTGTGCTGCGGCTACTCGCGGCTGTTACGGCATGCTTGCTTGTTGTCACCGCCGCCTGCGCACAGGATTTTCCAAAACACCCGATCACCATGATCGTGCCGTTCGCGGCCGGAGGCACCTCCGACGTGATCGCGCGCACCGTCGCCGAGCAGATGGGCAAGGCGCTCGGCCAGCCGATCGTGATCGAGAATGTCGCCGGCGCCGGCGGCTCGACGGCGCTGGCGCGGGCCGCGCGCGCGGAGCCTGACGGCTACACCATCGCGATCGGCAACGCCGGCACCAGTGCCGCGGCCTACACGATCTACCCGATGCTGCCGTTCAAGCCCGATGCGTTCGCACCGATCGCCGTTGTGGCGAAGACGTTTGGCATCGTCGCGCTACGCAGGGATTTTCCCGCCAAAACCGTGCAGGAATTCATCGCTTACGCTAAAAGCAATCCCGGCAAGATCAATCTCGGCCATGCCGGCGTCGGCTCGTCGAATTTCCTGATCTGCAAGAGCTTCGTGCAGGCGGCGGGAATCGAAGTAACGCTGGTTGGCTATCGCGGGGCTGCGCCTGCACTCACCGACGCGATCGGCGGCCAGATCGATGGCGTCTGCGATGCCGCGGCATCCGTCTCACAGGCGATCGACGACAAGCTGGTGAAGGGGTTGGTGGTCGGCTCGACGGTGCGGCTGGCGACGCTGCCGGATTTGCCGACTTCGGCGGAAGCAGGCCTTCCCGAATTCGAGGCGCAAGGCTGGAACGGCCTGTTTGCTCCAAGAGGGACGCCGCCTGAGATCATCGCCAAGCTCAACGTCGCCGCCCGCACGGCGGTGGAAAGCGACGCCGTCAAGAAGCGGTTCGCCGATCTGTCGACGGTGGCGCCCGACGCCAGCGAGCGCGCGCCGGAGGTCCTCCAGCAATTGGTAACGCGCGACGTCGAGAAATACCGGAAGCTGTTGCAACCGCAGCAATAGCACGTAGCCGACGGGCCGTCGCCCGGGGCGTCTCCGGCTGGCCTGAAAATTGCTCCTGCATTCCCTGCCATTCGCCGAAGGCGGATTCCGATCATCGGACGGGGAGATATCATGCTCATTCGTAAGGCTTCCACCACCTTCGCGCTCGCAGCCGCTTTGCTCTCGCTCAAACCGGCGTTGGCCGAGACTACGCTGCGCATTGCCATGACAGCGGTCGATATCCCGACCGCAACGGGGTTGCCAAATAACGGCTTTGAAGGAATGCGCTTCCTCGGCTACCCGATCTTTGAGGGATTGGTGCTGTGGGATTTGACCAGAACCGACCAACTGGCGGGGTTGCGTCCCGGGCTCGCAGAGAAATGGGAGCGGGATCCGGAGGATAACAAGACCTGGATCTTCCATCTGCGCCACGGCGTGAAATTCCACGATGGCACGGATTTCAATGCCGATGCCGTGATCTGGAATCTTGATCGCTATTTCAACAGCGGCAGCCCACAATTTGAGCCGCCGAGTTCGGCCATGTCGCGATCGCGCGTTCCGCTGATGGGTACCTATAGGAAGATCGATGACGAAACCGTCGCAATTACCACGACGAAGCCGGCATCTTATTTCCCCTATATGGCCGTATATCTTCTGTTCACCTCGCCCGCGTCGTTCGAAAAGGCTGGCCGGGATTGGGCTAAGGTCGCGGCCTTGCCGGCTGCCGGCACCGGGCCGTTCCGCATCACCAAGGTTGTGCCGCGGCAGGAGGCGGATCTGGCGCGCTGGGATAAGTATTGGGATGCCAGCAAGATGGCGAAAGTCGACAAGGTCGTGCTGATGCCGATCCCCGAAGCGAATTCGCGACTGGCCGCCTTGCGTTCCGGTCAGGTCGACTGGATCGAGGTGCCGCCACCCGACGGCATAGCCTCGCTGAAGTCGGCCGGCTTCGCGATCACGACCGGCTCATATCCCCATGTCTGGCCCTGGTTTTACAACATCGGCGCGGTCAACAGCCCCTTCAAAGACGTGAAAGTTCGCCAGGCCCTGAACTACTGCGTGGACCGGGACGGGCTGGTGTCATTGCTTAATGGGACCGCGGAGCCCTCGGCCGGCTGGCTCAAGACCAGCGATCCCGATTTCGGAAGCCCGGCCAACCGCTACAAATTCGACCCGGCCAAAGGCAAGGCGCTGCTCGCTGAAGCAGGATATACACCGGCAAAGCCACTGTCGTTCAAGGCGATGATCTCTAGTTCCGGCTCGGGGCAAATGCTGCCCTTGCCAATGAACGAATTCCTGCAGCAAAATCTGAAAGAGGCCTGCGGCGTCAATGTGGAATTCGACGTGATTGAATGGCAGGTTCTTTTGACGGCGGCCCGCGCCACACCCGATAGCCCGAGTCTGCAAGGTGCTATGGCGCTCAATATCAGCTCGCCATCGTCCGACGTCGGCGTCATGGCCCGCTATTTCTCGTCCGCCAATTTTTCGCCGAACGGCTTTAATTTTGAGCAGTGGAAGGACGACGAATTCGACGACGCCCTCAAGACGATTGCGGAGGCTACCGATCCGAAACTAATCTCGACCGCCTATCGCAAGGCGCATGAACGTCTCGTCGACAACCCTCCCTGGCTTTATATTGTCCACGATCTGAACCCTCGCGCGATGAGTCCGAAGGTCAGGGGATTCGTCTCGCCACAGTCGTGGTTCGTCGATCTGACCTTGGTCAGTGTACAATAAAACCGAGGAAGGAGATCCGCGGGATGCGACGTCGAGAAATATCGGAAGCTGTTGGAAGCGAAATAGGCGGCGGTGTTATTTCGTGGTGCTGCCCGCATCTGCCGGAGCCTCCGGCGCGGGTGATTTCCCCGGAGCCTTCGACCAGCTCGCCTTCGCGCGCGGCGTCGAGAAATTCGCAGGCGAACGACACCGTCACCCCCGGCCCCTGGAGCACGGGCGCGGCCATGGCGAACAGGCAATAGTCAGCGAACGTCATGAAGCAGCCGCCATGGACATTGCTCATGCCGTTGAGGTGCTTCTTCTCGACCCGGAATGCGCAATGTATTTGGCCGTCGTGGTCCATCCGGTGCCAGAAGGGCCCATTATGGGATTCGAAAGTGTCGCGGCTCCAGGTCCGCCAGCCCTGGAATTCGCCTTCAGTGCCGACGTGCAGATCGGGGCGGTTGAGGAATGCGGATTTGGTCAGATCGTCCAAGCGATTTGCCCTTTGATTTGAGATATTCAGCCCTTAAATCCGATCCATCCACGAAGTGCAAACTCCCCTTTGAAAGTGCGCATGATCTTTTCGCCAAACCGCGCCCACTTTGGCGGATCATGCGCCAGATGCACCGCCCGCCCGCAAATCTATGGACAGCAGGAAATTGCGCCATAAAAGGCCTTTTCCACCCCTTCCGATCTCCCTAATAAGGGACCTCAATCGCGCAAGAAGCCTCATGAACCAGCCGCAAATCACTCCCGAACTCGTCGCCAGCCACGGTCTCAAGCCGGACGAATATGAGCGCATCCTCAAGCTGATCGGCCGGGTGCCGAGTTTTACCGAGTTGGGGATTTTCTCGGCGATGTGGAACGAGCACTGCTCGTACAAGTCCTCGCGGCTGCATCTGCGCGGGCTGCCGACCAAGGCGCCGTGGGTGATTCAGGGGCCGGGCGAGAACGCCGGCGTCATCGACATCGGCGACGGCCAGGCGGTGGTGTTCAAGATGGAGAGCCACAACCATCCGAGCTACATCGAGCCTTATCAGGGCGCGACCACCGGCGTCGGCGGCATCCTGCGCGACGTCTTCACCATGGGCGCCCGCCCGATCGCGTGCCTCAATGCGCTGAGCTTCGGCGCGCCGGAGCATCCCAAGACCCGGCATCTGGTGTCTGGCGTCGTCGCCGGCGTCGGCGGTTACGGCAATTCATTCGGCGTGCCGACCGTCGGCGGACAGGTGCGCTTCCACACCCGCTATGACGGCAATATTCTGGTCAATGCGATGGCGGTCGGCCTCGCCGACACCGACAAAATCTTCTACGCGGCGGCCTCGGGCGTGAACATGCCGATCGTCTATCTCGGTTCCAAGACCGGCCGCGACGGTATCCACGGCGCCTCGATGGCGTCGGCCGAATTCGACGACGACTCCGCCGAGAAGCGTCCGACCGTGCAGGTCGGCGATCCCTTCGCGGAAAAACTGCTGCTCGAGGCCTGCCTCGAAATCATGGAAGCCGATTGCGTGATCGCGATCCAGGACATGGGTGCGGCGGGCCTGACCTGCTCGGCGGTCGAGATGGGCGCCAAGGGCGATCTCGGCGTCGATCTCGATCTCGATGCGGTACCGACCCGCGAAACCGGCATGAGCGCTTACGAGATGATGCTCTCGGAAAGCCAGGAGCGCATGCTCATGGTGCTCAAGCCCGAGAAGGAGAAAGAGGCCGAGGCGATCTTCCGCAAATGGGGACTGGATTTCGCCGTGGTCGGCTACACCACGCCGAGCAAGCGCTTCGTGGTGAAGCATGGCGGCGACGTCATGGCCGATCTGCCGATCAAGGAATTGGGCGACGAGGCGCCGCTGTACGACCGGCCGCATGTGCCGTCGCCGCTATTGCCAGTCATCCATGCGCGCGACGTGAAGCCGCCGATCGGAATCGTGGCGGCGCTGGAAAAGCTGATCGCGACACCAGAGCTCTGTTCGAGGCGCTGGGTGTGGGAACAATACGATCACGTCATTTTGGGCAATACGGTGCAACGTCCCGGCGGCGATGCCGCCGTTGTGCGGGTGCAGGACGGACCGAAGGGCCTGGCGCTGACGGTCGACGTCACGCCGCGTTATTGTGAGGCCGATCCTTATCAGGGCGGCATGCAGGCGGTGGCCGAGGCCTGGCGCAATATCACGGCGGTCGGCGCGCGGCCGCTGGCGATCACCGACAATCTCAATTTCGGCAATCCGGAACGGCCGGAGATCATGGGTCAGTTCGTAGGCTGCCTGAAGGGCATCGCGGAAGCCTGCCGCGCGCTCGACTTTCCCGTCGTGTCCGGCAATGTCTCGCTCTACAACGAGACCAACGGCAGCGGCATCCTGCCGACGCCTTCGATCGGCGGCGTCGGACTGCTCGACGACTTCACCAAATCCGCGACGCTGGCGTTCAAGGCCGAGGACGAGGCGATCCTGCTGATCGGGGAAACCCATGGCTGGCTCGGTCAGTCGGTGTACTTGCGCGACATCTGCGGCTGCGAGGAGGGCGCGCCGCCGCCGGTCGATCTCGCGGCTGAAAAACGCAATGGCGACGTGGTGCGCGGCATGATCCATGCCGGCACCGCGACTGCGGCGCACGATGTTTCCGACGGCGGCCTGTTGACCGCACTGGCGGAGATGGCAATGGCGGGCGGAATCGGTGCGCTGCTGCTGCCGGCCCCGCAATCGATTGTGCCGCACGCGTATTGGTTCGGCGAAGATCAGGCGCGTTACATCGTGACGGTGCCTGCGGAGCAGGCCGGGCTCGTGCTGGCAAAGATGAAGGGCTGCGGCGTGCCATGTGCGCGTATCGGTACCACCGGTGGCGATGCGATCGTCATCTCAGGCGAGGCGCCGGTTTCGGTTACCTCACTTAAGACCGGCTTCGAGGGCTGGTTTCCGGCCTATATGAGCGGCAGCGTGTCGTGAAGCCTCTCACAGCACCCGCGTCGCGCCTGGAATTTTGCGCAGCGCTACGGTCACAGCCCAGCTCAATGCGACGGTGAGCACGAACGCGATCGAGGCCTTGACGATGGCAGGGAGATCGAAACCGAACAGCCAGTATTGCAGCCAGAGCACGATCGGGTAATGCACCAGAAAGATGCCGTAGGCGTCACTCTGCATCGGATCGAGCACGCTCCAGCCCGATCGTTCGAATCTCAGGAAATACGCCAGGATCGCAAACAGGATGGCCGCGCTGAAGGCGACAAAGAATAAGCCGTAGCTCGCCTCATACCAATGCGGCAGGACGGGCGGATTCCCCAATATTTCGCGCTTGATGGTGATCAGTACCCACAGCAGGCAATACGGAACGAGAGTCGCGATTACCCAGCCCCAGCTGCTCTTCGCCAACCGTCCGTTCGCACTCAGCAGGCCGCGATCGAAATTCGCAGCACCTACCCCGGCCCCGATGAAGAAGTAGGCCGCGTACAACAGCACCCGGTTGGCCTGCACGTCGAACGGTCCGAATTCGAACCAGCGGCTCGGTCCGAAATAGAGCCGCGCCGGAACATAGACGATGGCGGTGACCGCGACGAGAAACAGGTAGAATTCGGCGGGGTGCTCGTAGCCGCGCAGCGACATCCGATTGATCGGATCGAGGAGGCGGGGCGAGAGCCGATACAACAGGCTTGCCGAAAGGTCGAAAACCAGCAGTACCCAGACGAACCATATCGGACCGCTTGGCCAGGGACCGACGGTGATCGTCTTCCACCAGAATGCCGCGAAGCCGATATCGGGATGCTGACGAAGCGCGATGGCGTAATAGGCGATCGGTATGATTGTGAACGCGGCTATCGCGAAGGGCAGGCCAAGCCGGAGCAAGCGATCGCGAATAAAGATCTGCGGCGCTTTATGCGCAAGGCTTGGCCATACGAACAATCCGGAGAGAAAGAAAAACATCGCCATGAAGAAGCTGTCGGTGGCGAGAACGACGGCATCAAAGCCGAGCCACGACTTGGGATCGGTGTGACCGAAATAGGTGTAGGGAATGACGGCATGGTGGAGCACGACCACCAGGGTCAGAAAGGTACGGGCACGATCGAGCGCGGCATTGCGCGCCTTGGCCTTTGGCGCTGCCCTCGTCTCTGCGGACGCCACTGAGTCGGAAATCGATGTCATGTCGCCCCCGGGCAGGTGGTCGTTTCAGATGTTGCCGCCGGGAACCCGATTCAGCAAGGGCCAATTATCACGAGACAGATTGCCAATGTGATTTCGGCTTCTACCCCGGGAATGATGGACACCGGAGTTTTCCCGAGCGGCCTGCCAGGCGATGATCCGAACCATCCGGTTTTCCCGAAAAGTCGGCCAATAGTTGAGATCGGTCAACCGGCGGCGATCAGAAACGCCGCCCATCTCTCACCGGTTGCCGGAACCAGTCCGATCGCCCGTAGTTAGATCAGCAACTTCGACGGCGCCGCCGATCCGGCGGCGCGCTTGCTGGAGGAATGGGCGATGACAATTCTGAAATGGGCGCTGGTCTTCTTTCTGGTGTCGGTCGTCGCCGGCATCCTCGGTTTCACCGACATATCGGCCGCATCAGCGGATATCGCCCGCTTCCTGTTTTATGTCTTCGTCGTGATCTTCCTGATCCTGCTTATCCTTGGCCTCACCATCTTCAGGGTGTGAGGCGGAAAGCCGGTTTGCAAGACTTCAGGGAACCTCCTCGATCTTGACCTTGTCGGGATAGAACGCCAAATGGCCGGAGATCTCCGCCATCGCCGGAAATGGCGTCTCATAGGTCCAGATCGAGTTTTCGATGGTCTTGCCGTTCGCAACGACGCTGAAGTAATTCGCATCGCCCTTGTAGGGGCAGTGCGTGACCCGGTCGGTACGCGCCAGCAGCGCCAGGTTGGCGTCCTTGCGCGGCACATAGTGCACCGCCGGGTAGCTTGCTTCCTTCAGCGTCAGGGCATGGGTGGTGTCGGCGATGACGACGCCGCCTGCGGAGACGCGGACGCGGTTCGGGTTCGCCGTAATGGTGATGGGGTGGTCGGGACCGGGGAGTTTCATGGTTGTCAGCCTCTTTCGGTCAGCCGTTGCGATCGCGCGGGTACGACCCAGCGGCTTTGCAATGATTGGATCGCGAATATAGTGCGACAAGGCGTGACGTAGAAGGGTAGCCGCGCTAAGTTCGGGCAAAGCCGCGGGCCGAACGCCGGCCGCGATCGAACCGCCGGATTGGAGAAATACTGGGATGCCAATGGACGCCCGCGATATCGAATCGATGATCAAGGCGGCTATACCCGACGCCGAGGTGACGATCCGCGATCTGGCCGGCGATGGCGATCATTATGCGGCGACCGTGATCTCGGAGTCCTTCCGCGGCAAATCCCGCGTCCAGCAGCACCAGATCGTCTATCAATCGCTGCAAGGCCAGATGGGCGGCGTGCTTCATGCGCTGGCGCTGCAGACCGGGGTACCCGGCGGACCCGGGGTGCCGAAGGGCTAGCGGGGCAGGCGCTCCATGGCGGGGGACAACCAACGCGGCGCGCTGTTTCGTCAATATGTGCCGAATCAGCATAGCCGCGTCACCTACGCCGAGCTGCTTTTCGATCTGGTGTTCGTTTTCGCGGTCACGCAGATATCGCACACGCTGCTCGGCCACTTCACCCCGCTCGGAGCGTTGCAGACGACCCTGTTGTTCCTGGGTGTCTGGTGGGTATGGGTCTACACCGCGTGGGTCACCAACTGGCTCAATCCTGAACTCACGCCGGTTCGCCTGCTGCTATTCTTGATGATGCTCGGCGGGCTTGTGCTCTCGACCTCGATTCCAAAGGCCTTCGAATCGAGGGGACTTTGGTTCGCTATCGCCTACGCCGCGATGCAGGTCGGCCGGACGACCTTTCTCTTGGCATCGGTCCCGCGAGCGCAGCTTTCGATCCGCAGGAATGCGATCCGAATCCTGGTCTGGCTATCGATATCGGCTTTATTCTGGATCGCGGGCGGCATCGCGGAAGGACATTCGCGGCTGCTGCTCTGGGCCGTGGCGCTGGGAATCGAATATATCTCGGCGGCGGTTCGGTTCTGGATACCGAAATACGGCGCGTCTTCGATCGAGGACTGGGCCGTCGAAGGCGGCCACATGGCCGAGCGCTGCGCGGGATTCATCATCATTGCGCTCGGTGAATCCATCGTCGTGACCGGTGCGACATTTGCCGATCTGGCCTGGACTACCGAAACTGTCAGTGCTTTCGCGTCGGCCTTCATCGGTAGTCTCGCAATGTGGTGGATCTATTTCCATAGGGGTGCCGAGGCAGGGTCCGAACTGATTTCAAAATCCAGCGAGCCGGGGCGACTGGCGAGATTAGCCTATACCTATCTGCATATGCCGATCGTGGCGGGCATCATTCTCTCGGCGGTTGCCGATGAACTCGTACTGCAGCATCCAGCCGGCCATTCCGATCTAAACACGGTCCTCAGCGCGATCGGCGGACCATTGCTGTTTCTGCTCGGGACCATTCTCTTCAAGCACACCATTCGGGGTTGGCTTCAACTCTCGCATGGCGCCGGCATCGTTGCGCTTGGCATACTGGCCTGGTTCGCCGGCGGGCTATCGCCGCTGATGCTGTCTGTCCTGACCACCGCGATCATGATCATGGTCGCTGGGTGGGAATCGATCTCGCTGAAATCCAGCGCGGCCAAAGCGTTTTCGAGCGAAGCGGACGCTGGTTCGCGTTAAGAAAACGCGTCAAAGCGAAAACAGGGCCTCAGTCCGAGGCCACCAGCGCGTGAACAGAGAACATGCCGGCCGCATCGGTCCACAACTCCCGCGGCGTCCAGCCCGAGCCGCGCGCCAGCGCGGTGAAGCGCTCCAGGCTGTATTTGTAGCTGCTCTCGGTGTGGATGCTTTCGCCGGCGCGGAATGAGAAACTCCGGCCAAGCACGCGCACGGTCTGCGCCTTGCGGCTGATCAGGTGCATTTCGATCCGGTGACGCTCGCGATTGTAGATCGCGCGGTGGGTGAACGCGCTAGTGTCGAAATTGCCGCCCAATTCGCGGTTGATGCGGTTGAGTACATTGAGATTGAAGCGCGCGGTAACGCCGGCGCCATCGTTGTAGGCCTCATACAGCACGCGCTCGTCCTTTTCGAGATCGACGCCGATCACCATCTGCGCGCCCTTACCGAGAATGTCGCGGGCGCTGCGCAGGAAACCGCAAGCTTCATGCGGCTCGAAATTTCCGAGCGTCGACCCCGGGAAAAACCCGACCTTCGGCATCGCGCCGATAGCCTCCGGCAATGCGAACGGCGCGGTAAAATCCGCCGTGACCGGATAGACGTCGAGATCGGGGAAATCCTTGCGCAAGGCGTCGGCCTGCGCTTTCAGGAAGTCGCCGGAAATATCCACCGGAACGTAGGCGCCGAACGCGCATTCGTTCAATAACAGCCGGACCTTTGTGGTCGCGCCCGCGCCGAATTCCACCAGCGCCGAGCCTTTTGGGATAATTGCCGATATCTCGCGCCCGCGATCACCCAAGATCCCGAGTTCGGTGCGTGTCGGGTAATATTCCGGCAGCAGCGTGATCTGTTCGAACAGCTCCGAACCTGCAGCGTCATAGAAATATTTTGGCGACAGCCGTTTCGGATGCTGCGACAAGTCGTCGATCACGTCGCCGGCAAACGCCGTGGTTTTTTCATCGAAACGATGCGCTTTGGCCAAAGCGGCGGCGTGCACATTCATGATACTCTCCAGAACGCGCTTTCCGGCGCGGTTGAATTGGAACGAAATCAGGTGGCGTAATCGGCGAGGCGCAGTCCCGTGAATTGCCAACGATGGTGTGGATAAAAGAAGTTGCGGTAGGTAAGACGGCTATGCCCGTCTGGGGTTGCAAGCGAAGAGCCGCGCAGCACCAGCTGGTTGACCATGAACTTGCCGTTGTATTCGCCGAGCGCGCCCTCAATGGCACGGTAGCCGGGATAGGGGGCGTAGGCGCTGCGGGTCCATTGCCACACGATCCCGAACGCGTCGTTGAGATGGCCGGCTCGCCCAGCGACTTCCCACTCCATTTCGGTCGGCAAATGCTTGCCGCTCCAGCGCGCGAACGCGTCGGCTTCGTAATAGCTGACGTGGCAGACGGGGGCGGCAGGGTCGACGGGCTTCAGTCCGGCCAAGGTCATGACCTGCCATTCGCCCGATATCTCGCGCCAGTGGCCGGGCGCCTGCCATTGCTCGTTGCTGACGGCCGCGAAGCCGTCCATCAGCCAGAGCGTCGGCGTGGAGTAGCCGCCGTCTTTCATGAACGCTAGCCACTCGGCGTTGGTGACGAGATTGCGCGCCAGCCTGACCGGCCCCACCAGCGCGCGGTGCGCCGGTTTCTCATTGTCGAAATGGAATGTTTCGCTCGCATGCCCAATGGTGTGGAT
>WNFR01009253.1_pt1 | contig 12577 bp, 11 predicted proteins | sample 5400221 | NCBI WGS metagenome assembly WNFR01 (sample SAMN13153357, study PRJNA577476) | soil metagenome | isolation source: 40 cm soil under Madrone tree | place: USA:California | collected 2016-06-14 | reverse complement strand
CGCGCTTGAGCGTGTGGCTCTCGGCCGTGAGCGCCACGCGGAATTCCTCGAGGCCCGCCGTCAGCGGCTCCAGCCCGCCGCGATCGTGCTCGGCCAGCGCGGCCTCGCCACGCACCAGATGGATCGCCGCGCGCTTCTTCGTCCCCGCCTCGGTCATGACGAGCGTGCCGGTGGTGAAGTCGAAGGCGGCCACGCCGATCCGGCCCGGCGGTCGGGCGCCCGCCGCCTTCCAGGAAAGCCGCCCCGCGATCATCAGGTGGACGACGACGAAGCGCTCGGCGTCCAGCGCCAGCACGATCCGCTTGCCGAGCCGCCTCACGCCGGTGACCGTGCGGCCGACGACGTCGCCGAGCGGTGGATCCACGGAGCGCAGGACGAAGGCGTTGACCAGCCGGATCCGCTCGAGCCGCGCGCCCACGACGCGCTCGCGCAGCGCCTCGACGTAGACGGTCACGTCCGGCAGCTCAGGCATCCTCAGTCACCTGGTCGCACGCGCGCGTAGACGAGGCGATCGATGGTCTCGCCGTCCTTGGTGACGTTCTTCCGATGGCGCGCCTCCAGCGTGTAGCCGGCCTTCTCGAGCACGCGCATCGACGCCGGGTTCCACTCGAACACGCCCGCGTGCAGGCGGCAGAGGTCGAAGGTCACGAAGGCATACTCGGTCAGGGCGCGCACCGCTTCGGTGGCGATGCCGCGGCCCCAGTAGGCCTCGCCGAGCCAGTACCCGATCTCCGCCGAGCGGTGGAAGACGTCGTGGCCGAGCTCGACGCCGATGCCGCCGACGGCCTCGCCGTCCACCGTGATGGCGAAGTCCGTCACCGGCGACTGCGCGCCCGCGCGGGCGATCCACGCGTGGGCGTCGGCGGTCGTGTACGGATGGGGCAGCCGCGAAAGGTTGCGCCACACGCGACGGTTGTTCGCGTGGCGGACGAGCGAGGCCTCGTCGCCCACGCGCCACGGCCGCAAGGTGCTCCGCGCCAGCTTCAGTTCCACGCGTCAGCATTTTCTCACGACGGGAGGCGGGGCGCGCACCCGGTCCGGAGGTACAATCGGGGCCCTATGCGCCCGGCGCCCCCTCTCGCGAAGCGCGTGCCCAAGACGGACGTGGTCCACGGCGAGCGCCGCGAGGACGAATATTCCTGGCTGCGCGACAAGGACAGTCCCGAGGTGACGGCGTATCTCGAGGCCGAGAACGCGTACACCGACGCCGTCATGAAGGGCTCGGAGGCGTTCCAGGACGCGCTCTACAAGGAGATGCTCGCGCGCATCAAGGAGGACGACTCCAGCGTCCCTTATAAGCGCGGCCCGTACGTCTACTACGCGCGCACGGAGACCGGCAAGCAGTACCCGATCCACTGCCGCCGGCGCGACGTGCCGGGCGCGCCGGAGGAGATCACGCTCGACCTCAACCGGATGGCGGAGGGCCACGCCTTCCTCTCGCTCGGGGTCCACACGGTGAGCGACGACGCGCGGCTGCTCGCGTACTCCGTCGACTTCACCGGCTTCCGCGACTACACGCTGCACGTGAAGGACCTCGAGACGGGGGCCGTGCTCGCGGATCGCGTCGAGAAGGTGTCCTCGGCGGCCTGGAGCGCCGACAATTCCATCCTCTTCTACGTCACCGAGGACGAGGCCAAGCGCCCGTATCGTCTGTGGCGCCATCGGCTCGGGGCGGCCGCCGACGATCTCCTGCTCGAGGAGACCGACGCGCTCTTCCGGCTCGGCGTCTTTCGGTCGCGCAGCCGCAAGGTGGTGTTCGCGGCGGCGCGCTCGTTCACCTCCGGCGAGTACCGCTGGCTGCCGGCCGCCGAGCCGTTCGGCGAGTGGCGGATGATCCGGCCGCGCGAGAAGGACCACGAGTACGACGTGGATCACGGTGTCGACGCGGCCGGCGAGCGCTTCTGGATCCGCACCAACGGCGGCGGGCGGCGCAACTTCCGGCTGGTGACGGCGTCGCTGGACGACACGCGCGGCGAGCGCTGGACGGAGGTGCTCGCGCACCGCGACGACGTGATGCTCGAGGACTTCGACGTCTTCGCGCGGCACGTCGTGGTGCACGCGCGCGAGGACGGGCTGATCCGGCTGCGCGTGCTACGGCCGGCCGACGGCCTGTCGCACCACGTCGAGTTCCCCGAGCCGACGTACGAGGTCGACGAGGAGGCCAACGCCGAGTTCGACACCGACCGCTACCGCTTCCGCTACCAGTCGCTCGTCACGCCCGCCTCCGTCTTCGATTACGACATGGAGGGCCGGACGCTCGCCCTGCTGAAGCGCACCGAGGTGCTGGGCGGCTTCGATCCGACGAAGTATCGCAGCGAGCGGATCCACGCGACGGCGCCCGACGGCACGCGGGTGGCGATCTCGCTGGTGACTCGGGCGGACGCCGCGCGCGACGGTTCGAGCCCGATGCTGCTGACCGGCTACGGGGCCTACGGCCTGCCCTACCCGGTGAACTTCTCGTCGAGCCGCCTCAGCCTGCTGGACCGCGGCGTGTCGGTCGCCATCGCGCACGTGCGCGGCGGCGGCGAGGGCGGCAAGCGCTGGCACGACGCGGGCCGCATGCTCGCGAAGCCGAACAGCTTCACGGACTTCGTGGCCGCCGCCGACCACCTCGTCGCGCAGGGCTACACCGCGCGCGACCGGCTGGTGATCGAGGGCGGCAGCGCGGGCGGCCTGCTCATCGGCGCCGTGCTGAACCTGCGTCCCGATCTCTGCGCGGCGGCCGTGCTCCGCGTGCCGTTCGTGGACGTCATCAACACGATGCTCGACGAGTCGCTGCCGCTCACGGTCGGCGAGTTCGAGGAGTGGGGCAACCCGAAAGACCGCGCCTACTACGACGTGATGAAGTCCTACGACCCCTACGACAACCTCGCGAGGCGCCGGTACCCCGCGCTGCTCGTGCGGACGTCGCTCAACGACAGCCAGGTGATGTACTGGGAGCCCGCCAAGTACGTGGCGCGGCTGCGCGCGCGCTCGCCCCAGACCCAGGTGCTCTTCAAGATCAACATGGCGGCGGGTCACGGCGGCGCGTCGGGGCGCTACGACTACCTGCGCGAGATCGCGTTCGACTACGCGTGGATCCTCGGCCGCCTCGGGAGGGCGGCATGAAGGTGGCGCGCCTCGAGCACCTGCACGCCGATGCCGGCAAGGGCGTCCTCGACTTTCTCAAGCTCACCACCGATGACGGCGTCGTCGGCTGGAGTGAGTACAACGAGACGTTCGGCGGCGCCGGCGTCACCGCGGCCATCGACGGCCTGGCCCCTCTCGTGAGAGGCCGGGACCCACGCGCCCGCGAGGCCATCGTCTCCACGCTCTACGCCGTGCGCCGGCAGGCGCCCGGCGGGGTGATCCAGCAGGCCATCGCCGCCATCGAGAACGCGCTGCTCGACGTGCAGGCGCGCGCCCTCGGCGTCCCGGTGTACGAGCTGCTCGGCGGGCCCCAGCGCGAGCGGCTCCGACTCTACTGGTCACACTGCGGCTACTTCCGTCTCTTCGCCTCGCAGCCGATGCAGATTCCGCCGATCCGCTCCCTCGCCGACGTCGTGGCCCAGGGCAAGGAAGTCGTCGCGAAGGGTTTCACGGCCCTCAAGGCCAACATCTTCCTGTTCGACGACGGGGCGCCGCGGCCGCACATGCCGGGCTTCGCGCGGCCGAGCCCCGAGGTGCCCTCGCTCAACGCCGAGCGCCGCATCATGGGCGCGCTGCGCGACGAGCTGGCGGCGTTTCGCGAGGGCGCCGGCCGCGACGTCGACATCCTCGTCGACCTGAACTTCAACTTCCGCACGGAGGGCTTCGTGAAGGTCGCGCGCGCGATGGAGCCGTTCGACCTCTTCTGGGTGGAGATCGACTCGTTCGACCCGGCGGCCCTGCACGAAATCCGCTCGCGCATCGACATCCCGCTGGCGTCATTGGAGAGCCAGTACACGCGGCGCGGCTACCGCGAGTTCTTCGAGCGGCAGGCGGTGGACGTGGCCATCGTCGACGCCCCCTGGAACGGCGTGGCGGAGTCGCTGAAGATCGCGGCCATGGCCGACACGTACGAGGTCAACATCGCGCCGCACAACTTCTACGGGCACCTGGCCACCATGATGAACGCGCACTTCTGCGCGGTGGCCCCGAACTTCCGGATCATGGAGATCGACGTGGACGCCGTCCCGTGGATCGACGACCTCTACACGGTGACGCCGACCATCAAGGACGGCCACCTGATCCTGCCGACGGGCCCCGGCTGGGGCACCGAGGTCAACGAGGCGGGCGTGCGCAAGCATCCCGCGAGGAGACCCGCATGAAGATCGAACGAGTCGAGCACCTGCACGCCGACGCCGGCGATCGCAACTTCGACTTCCTCAAGGTCATCACGGACGACGGCCTCGTGGGCTGGAGCGAGTACAACGAGACCTTCGGCGGCCTCGGCGTCACCGCCGTCATCGACGGCCTCATCCCACTGGTCATCGGCAAGGACCCGCGGGCCTGGGAGGCCATCGTCACCCTGCTCTACGCCGTGCGGCGCCAGGCCGCGGGCGGCGTCGTGCAGCAGGCGATCGCGGCCATCGAGAACGCGCTGCTCGACGTCAAGGCGCGCGCGCTCGGCGTGCCGGTCTACGAGCTGTTCGGCGGGCCCGTGCGCGAGCGCGTGCGCGTCTACTGGTCGCACTGCGGCACCTACCGGCTCGCGCGCTGGCAGGCCATGCAAATTCCAAGAGTCAAGACGCTGCAAGACGTGGTGAACCTCGGCAAGGAGGTGCGCGAGAAGGGCTGGACGGCGCTCAAGACCAATCCGATGATCCTCAACGTCGACGAGCCCTACCAGCACGCGCCGGGCTTCGCGCGCCGCAGCCGCGACTTCCCCGAGCTGAATGCCGACCGCCACGTGCTCACCAACGTCCGCGACCAGCTCGCGGCCTTTCGCGAGGGCGCCGGCAAGGACATCGACATCCTGGTGGACCTGAACTTCAACTTCAAGACCGAGGGCTTCATCAAGATGGCGCGGGCCATGGAGCCGTTCGACCTGTTCTGGGTCGAGATCGACACGCGCGATCCCAAGGCGCTGCACTACATCCGCAGCAAGATCAACATCCCGGTGGCCTCGTGCGAGTGCCTCTTCGGCCGGCGCGACTATCGCCCGTACCTCGAGAACCAGTCGGTGGACGTGGCGATCGTCGACACACCGTGGAACGGCGTCGGCGAGTCGGTGAAGGTGGCCAACATGGCCGACACCTACGAGGTCAACGTGGCGCCGCACAACTTCTACGGCTGGCTGTCGACGTGCATGAATGCGCACTTCTGCGCGGTGGTGCCCAACCTCCGCATCATGGAGATCGATCCCGACGTCGTGCCCTGGTACGACGAGCTGGTGACCACGGTGCCGAAGATCGAGAAGGGCCACCTCGTGCTGCCCACCGGCCCCGGCTGGGGCACCGAGGTCAACGAGGCGGCGGTGAAGGCGCACCCGCCCAAGAGGCGCGCATGACCGTCGAGATCCGCCACCGCACCCTCGAGACCAACGGCATTCGCATGCACGTCGCGGAGGCGGGCGACGGGCCCCTGGTGGTGCTGTGCCACGGATTCCCGGAGTCCTGGTACTCCTGGCGTCATCAGCTCGTCGCGCTCGCGGACGCGGGCTATCATGTCGTCGCGCCGGACATGCGCGGCTACGGCCAGACCGACCAGCCGGAGGCGATCGAGGCGTACTCGCTGCTGCATCTCGTCGGCGACGTCGTCGGATTGCTCGAGGCGCTCGGCGTCGCGACGGCGGTCGTGGTGGGCCATGACTGGGGCGCGCCCGTCGCGTGGCACGCGGCGCTGCTGCGGCCGGATCGGTTCCGCGCCGTGATCGGCTTGAGCGTGCCGTTCATTCCGCGCCGAGCGTCGCGCCCGACCACGACGATGCCGCGCACCGACGACGCGATCTTCTACCAGCTCTACTTCCAGGAGCCCGGTGTCGCCGAGGCGGAGCTGGGGCGTGATCCGCGCGAGACGCTTCGACGAGTGCTCTTCGGAGGCTCCGCCGACGCTCGCCGCGACCCACTGGCGCCGGGCTCGGGCGGCGTCGGCATGGTTCGGCGCGACGCAGGATTCCTCGGTCGCCACGAGGCGCCGGCCACACTGCCCGCGTGGCTCACCCAGGCCGACGTCGACTTCTATGCCCGCGAGTTCACGCGCACCGGATTCCGCGGCGGGCTGAACTGGTATCGCAACATCGATCGCAACTGGGAGCTGCTGGCGCCGTGGACGGGAGCGAAGGTCACCGTTCCCGCGCTGTTCGTGGCGGGCGACCGTGACCTCGTGCTGGCGTTCCGGGGCATGGACCGGCTGCTGCCCGCGCTCAAACAGTTCGTCCCGGAACTGCGACAGACGATCATCCTGCCGGGCTGCGGCCACTGGACGCAGCAGGAGCGGCCGGGCGAGGTCAATGCCGCCATGCTCAAATTCCTCGAGGAGGTCCGCTGATGGCCGTCGTCGGCTTCGACGTCACCCTGCGCCGTGCGCTGGCCGAGGGCAAGTCGTTCGGCGACGTGGGGCCGTACGAAGAGCTGAAGGGCCGTCTCCGTTACGCGATCGATCCGGCCCACGCCGCCAACCGCGGCGTGACCGACGTCGCGCTGGCGCCGAGAAATGCCGCCGGCCTCGTGGAGTTCTCCGCCGACCTCTCGCTGCTCGTGCCCGTCGACCGCGCGCGGGCGAGCGGCCGCGCGCTGATCGACGTCGTCAACCGCGGCAACACCGTCAGCGTGCCGAACTTCAACCACGCGACGCGGCCGGCCTTCGTGGCCGGCTCCGACCCGAACCCGCCGATCGACGTCGGTGACGGCTTCCTCATGCGCCGGGGCTACGTCGTGGCCTCCTGCGGCTGGCAGTTCGATCTGCCGGAGGTGCCGGGGCTCATCCGGCTCTACGGCGTCGAGGCGCGCGAGCACGGACAGCCGCTGCGCGGCCGCGTGTACGTGCAAATGCAGGCGCCCGAGGACGTCGCCGACTTTCTGCTGTCCGACCGCGCCCACCAGGCCTATCCCGCCGCCGATCTCGACGAGCGCGACGCCGTGCTGACGGTGCGCGACATGCCGGACGCCGAGCCGGAGGTCGTCCCGCGCGCGAAGTGGAAGTTCGCGCGCGTGGACAACGGCCGCGTCACGCCCGATCCGCGCCATGTCGCCCTGGACGGCGGCTTCGCCAGGGGCCGGCTCTATCACCTCGCCTACACGGCCACCGGTGCGCAGGTGATCGGCCTCGGCCTCGTCGCGCTGCGCGACTGCGCCGCGTGGCTGAAGCACGGCGAGGCGCCGGTGCGCGTGCGCCGGGCGTACGCGTACGGGCGCTCGCAGACGGGACGCCTGCTGCGCACGCTGATTCACGACGGCCTGAATGACGACGAGCAGGAGAACGAGGCGTTCGACGGCGTCATCGCCAACGTCGCCGGCGGCATGCGCGGCGAGTTCAACCAGCGCTTCGGCCAGAACAGCAAGGACCGGCCGTGGACGATGGGCCACCTCGCGCCGTTCCAGGTCGAGCCGCCCGGCCGCCTCAAGGTGATGTACACCAACACCTCCGCGGAGTACCACCGCGGCGATGCATCGCTCGTCCACACCGATCCCGGCGGGGCGCGCGACGTCGAGCACGGTCCGAGCGTGCGCGTCTATCACTTCGCGGGCACCGAGCATGGCACCGGTGTGTGGCCGCCGACGGACACGCAGCCGGCGCCCGCCGACCCTCACGGCTGGGTCGACCGCTCGCAGAACCTGCGTGGGGTCGTCCACTACGGCCGGCTGCTGCGGGCGTGCCTCATCAACCTCGACCGCTGGGTCACCGACGGCGTCGCCCCGCCGCCGAGCCGGCACCCGCGCGTGGCCGACGGCACCGCGGTGCCGCCGGAGACGCTGGCCAAGACGTTCGACGCCATTCCCGGCGCGCGCTACCCGCGCCGCCACGCGCGCCCGCTGCGCCTGGACTTCGGCGCCGACGCCGAGATGCGGCGCATCACGCTGGCGCCGCCGAAGACCGGCGCGCCGTACGGCACACGCGTGTCGGCGGTGAACGGCGACGGCAACGAGATCGGCGGCGTCGTCCTGCCGGAGCTGGCGGTGCCGCTCGCCACGCACACGGGCTGGAACCTGCGCCACGCGGACATCGGCGGCGTGGAGCAGCTGCTCGTCTTCGCCGGGGCCACGCTGCCGTTCGCGAAGACGCGGCACGAGCGCGCGGCATCCGCCGATCCGCGCCCGGCCGTCGCCGAGCGCTACGGGTCGCGCGACGACTATCTCAGGCGTGTCCGCGCGGCGGCGCGCGTCCTCGTGGAGGACGGCTACCTGCTCGAGGAGGACGTCGAGACGTCGCTCGCGTTCGCCGCGAGGATGTGGGAGGCGTGGGCCTGAAGGAACGTTACTTCGCCGCTTTGCGGCGGTAGTCGGCGATCGCCTTCTTGAGGTCTTCGTATTCCTCGCAGGGGATGAGGCAGATCGTCCGCAGCGCGCCGAGGTGCTCCTCGGCTTTCGCCAGGTCGTTGACCATCAGGTAGGCTTCGCCGGCGTACTCGTGGGCGCCGCGGTGACGCGGGTTGAGCTGCAGCGCGCGCTCGTAGTGCTTGAAGGCGAGATCCAGCTGGCCGGTGTGGCGATACGCGTAGCCGAGGTAGTTCTGGATGTCGGCGTTGCGCGTGTCCCGCAGCGCGGCGGAAGAGAGCGCCCGAATGGCCGCGGACCAGTTCTTCGCCTCGATGGCGGCTCGGCCTGCGGCGAAGTCGGGATCGACGGCCGCGCCCTTGTCCTCGACGGTGGGGTCGGCGACCGCCGCCGCCGGCAGCGCGGACACGAGCCCGAGCAGCGCGGCGGCGACGATCGCGCGACGATCATGCACGAAGATCATTTGGCGGCGACGCGCTTCCTCGCTTCCTCCAGCTCGGGACGATCGCTGTCGGCGTTGCGGGTGAGTTGCGACAGCTTGTCGAAATACTCGCGCGCCTTCCGGGCGTCGCCGACGGCGTCGGCGGCCTTGGCGGCGCCGTAGAAGCCGCGCAGCCGCATCGGCGCGTTCTTCATCGACGTCTCGTACTCCTTCAGCGCGGCCTTCGCCTGGCCATGGATCATCAGCATGTCGGCGAGGAGCTCGCGCATCGGGTAGAGGCGGTTCTCCATGGCCACGTGCTTCTCGCTGGCGTCCTCGAGGTCGGCGGCGGCGCGCATGAGTCGTAGCGCTTCCTCGCGATTGTTCTGGCCCTGCGCGACCCAGGCCTGCGCCGCGAGGACCTGGATCTCCGTCTGTCCCGCCCAGTACGCCTGGTTGGACTTCTCGAGGCCGTTGCGGAGATCTTTCAGCGTGTCGATATCGGCCCGCGCGGCGACGACATCGCCGCTACGCGCGGCACCGAGCGCGCGCGCGAAATGCGTCACGGCGCGTGCCTGCGGTGCCTTGACGATGTCCAACACCTGAAGCGCGGCGGCGCCCTTCCAGTCCTGGCGCTCGAGCGGGTAACGCGCCTGCGTCGCGGCCGCGCCACACTCCGTGGGGTAGCGCGGCGCAAAGATCTTCGTCACGGTCCCGACTTCCTCCGCCAGCGCCTTCGCCTTGCCCTCCTGGCCGAGCTGCAGGTAGGCGTACTGCATGAAATCCCAGGAGTGGGGAAGCGCCGGATAGATGCCGTCGAGGTTGTTCTTCGCCGCGTACTCGTTGCTGGCGACGATCGTGCGCTGATTCGCCGCGATCGAGGCCTCCCACATGCCGACCATCGAGTAGATGTGCGACGGCATGTGCAGCGCGTGCGGCGCGGAGGGCGCGATCTTGGCGTACTTGTTGGCCGCCGGCAGCGGGAAGTCGTAGCTGTGGATCAGGTAGTGCGTGATGCCCGGATGGTCCGGGTACTTCCTGTCGAGCGGCTCCAGGATCCTGATGGCCTTCTCGAGATTCGCCATGCTCTTGTGGTCGAACGTCTCGTTCAGCGCCAGGGCGTAGAAGATCTTGGCCTCGACATCATCGGGATACTTCTTGACCAGCGCCGCCATGGCGTTCTCGTAGTTCCTCGTCCGCGTGTCCTGGTCCACGGTCTCGTAATCCTTGTAGAATGCCTTCAGCGCGGCGAGCCAGTCGCGCTCGCGCTGGGTCTTGGGGCCGATGGCCTCGCCTTTTTCTATCGCGTCGAGCCCCCGCTTGAGGACCTCTGCGGGGAATGGCGGGACCAACGGGTTCGGACGCTGGCTGATGGCGATGCCCCAGTAGGCGATGGCACAGGACGGGTCCGTCTCGGGAATCGACGAGAACGTCTTGATCGTCTCGGGAAAGAAGAACGAGTGCAGCATCGCCAGGGCCCGCTCGAACTGCTTCTGCGCCTCGGGCGAGCACGACGTCTTGAACAGCACGCGGCCGAGCTTCTCGCCGCGCGCCTTCGCTTCGTCGTCGCGGGCCGAGGCCGCGGTCGTCGAGAAGACCAGCATCAGGCCAAGGACCAGCGCAAAGATCTTGTGGTTGCTCATGTCGTGCCTCCCAGCTTGGGTGAAGGCTGCAATACTAGCCGATGTGGGAGGCGCCGTCATGGGCAAGCCGAAGACGTTCTCGCTGCACTGGGGCAGCGGCGTGATCGAGGAAGAAGCGCAGATCGAGACGCCGTATCATCGGCCGACGGTGCAGCTGCTGAGGTTCACGCGCGGCCAGGCGCGCTCGCCGCTGATCCTCGACGCCGCCGACGTCCCGCGCCTGGGCCGCGCGCTGCAGAGGACGCCGAAGCTGCGCCGGCTGCTGGCCCGGCTGGTCCGCTAGAGCAGCGGCGCCAGCGCGCCCGCCGTGTCCTTGCCCGCGACGACGGGCATGCTCAGCGATCCACGATCGCGACGGCGCGCGTCCAGCCGGTTGTGCAGCTTCTCGAGGTGGCAGTAGCCGATCTCGCGGCCGGCCTTGTGGCCCTCCCAGATCAGCGACGCGTCGCCGGTCTGCTCGAATTTCGCCTTCGTGTGCACGAACGGCGCGTCCCACGACCACGCGTCGGTGCCGGTCACGCGCACGCCGCGCTCGAGCAGGTACAGCGTCGCCTCGCGGCCCATGCCCGCGCCCGCCGAGACGTAGTCGCGCTGGCCGTAGGCCGAGCCCGCGCGGGTGTTGACGACGACGATCTCGAGCGGCCGCAGCGTATGGCCGATGCGCTTCAGCTCGGCCTCGACGTCCTGCGCGGTGACGACGTCGCCGTCGCGCCGCGCTCGAAAGTCGAGCTTCACGCCCGGCTGAAAGCACCATTCGAGCGGCACCTCGTCGATGGTGATCGCGCGCTCGCCTCGGTTCATCGTCGAGGCGAAGTGATAGGGCGCGTCGAGGTGCGTGCCGTTGTGGGTCATGAGGCGGATCCACTCGATCGCCCAGCCCTCGGCGTCGGGCAGCTGCGCTTCCTTCAGCCCCGGGAAGAAGGTCGTGACGTCCTTGGCGGTGTCGCGGTGGCGGAGGTACTCGATCTTCGGGCCGTAGCCCGGCGGATCGGAGACCACGTCGTTTTCGATGGGCATCGACAGATCGACGATCGTTCTGGCCATGCCGGAAGTTTATGCGATTCTTGGGCGATGGTCAGGCTCTACTTGGTCCGTCACGGCAAGGCCGCGGCGTCCTTTTCCGAGGCGCCCAACCCCGGCCTCGACGACACCGGCGCCGCGCAGGCGGAGGCGATGGCCGAGCGGCTGGCGCCGCTGGGCGCGCTGCCCATCGTCACGAGCCCGCTGCGACGCACGCGCGAGACGGCGGCCCCCCTCGAGCGGCGCTGGCGCTTCACGGCGCGGATCGAGCCGGCGGTGGGGGAGATCCCGTCGCCGATGGAGGATCCGGCCGCGCGCGGCGAGTGGCTGCGCGGCGTGATGGCGGGTGTCTGGTCCGCACAGGCCGACGATCTGAAACTCTGGCGCCAGGACGTCGCCGACGCGCTGCTCGCGCTGCAGCGCCCGACCGTCGTCGTCACCCACTTCGTCGCCATCAACGTGGCGGTGGGCATCGCCGAGGGCGACGACCGCGTCATCGGCTTCGCGCCCGACCACTGCTCGGTCACCGTGCTCGACGTGGAGGACGGCGCGCTGCGTCTCGTCCGCCGCGGCGCCCAGCGCGCGACCCAGGTGCTCTGAGCCCGAGAGGAGACCACCATGACCCTCCTGGAGTCGCTCTCCACCGACCTGCGGCGTCTGCACGACGTGCTCGACAAGAGCCTCGACGGCCTCACCATCGAGCAGCTGCACATGGTGCCGGCCGGCCATCCGAAGGCGAACACGATCGCGTGGAACCTCTGGCACTACGTGCGGACCGAGGACAACGTCGTGCGCTTCGTGCTGCAAAACCGGCGGCCGACGGTGTGGGTCGAAGGGGGCTATCCCGAGCGGCTCGGTCTGCCGCCCGCCGCGCAGGGCACCGGCATGTCGACCGAAGAGGCGCAGGCGCTGCGCCTGAGGGACGTGCCGCTCTTCGTCGGCTACATGAAGAAGGTGTGGGCGAGCACCGAGGAGTACGTGAAGGCGCTGTCGCCGGCGGAGCTCGATCGCAAGGTCGCGCTCAAGTTCGTCGGCGAGATGCCGGTGGCCCGCGTGCTGGCCATGGTCGGCATCACCCACGGCTTCACGCACTTCGG
>WNFR01005850.1_pt1 | contig 12577 bp, 10 predicted proteins | sample 5400221 | NCBI WGS metagenome assembly WNFR01 (sample SAMN13153357, study PRJNA577476) | soil metagenome | isolation source: 40 cm soil under Madrone tree | place: USA:California | collected 2016-06-14 | reverse complement strand
GGCCGGACTGGCTTCGACTCGGAGATCTGGGGCGACGCCGAGCAGATGCTGCAGGCATTCCGGCGCACCGGATTTTCGGCGGTCATCTTCAAGCTCGCTGACGGCGACCGCTTCGATGAGGTCAAAAGCATCATCGAGTCCGATCCCCGGTTGACACTCGACGTCAAGCGCGAGACGCGCTTCTACGCCGATCAGTCGGAGGCGTTATCGAAGTTCATCAGCTATCTGGGCACCAGCATCTCGGTCATCTTTTCCATCGGCGCCATCATCGGCGCCATGATCACTATGTACGCGAGTGTGGCGAGCCGTACCAGCGAGATCGGCACGCTGCGCGCGCTGGGCTTTTCGCGCGCGGCGATCCTGGTCGCGTTTCTGGGCGAATCGTTGCTGCTGGGACTCATCGGCGGCGTTATCGGCGTGGTGTGCGCGTCGTTCATGCAGGCGCTGTCGATCTCGACCATGAACTTCCAGACCTTCGCTGAGCTTGCGTTCCGCTTCGTGCTGACGCCGGGCATCGTCCTTGCCGCAATGGTGTTCGCGCTCGGCATGGGGTTCGTCGGCGGATTTCTGCCGGCTGCGCGTGCCGCGCGGCTCAAGATCGTCGACGCGCTGCGTGCCGCGTGAGCACGCGCATTTCCCGCGTTTCCATGGAACAGCTCCGCAATTACGCGGTTGCGCGCTCGCTTTTTACTGTTCGCGATCTCGAAGCCGCAGTGCGGATGCTCGGCTTCGTGCAGCTCGACCCGATCCGCGCGCCGGCCCGCGCGCAGGACCTGATTCTGAGGCATCGGGTTAGCGGCTATCGCGCCGGCGATCTCGAGAAACACTATCCATCGCTGCCGCTGGTCGAGGAGCACCTTCATGTCTACGGTGTGCTGCCACGAGATTCGCTTCGCTTGCTGCACCCGCGGCCGGTGCGCGACCCGTGGCAAGTCGAGCGCGAGCATCCGCGGCTGGCGAAGCGCATTCTCGCTCACGTCGGCAAGCATGGCCCGACTCATCCGCGCGAGCTGCAAGAGGCGCTCGGGATGGCGCGCGTCATCAACGGCTGGGGCGGTGAATCGATCGCCACTACCCGCATGCTCGAAGTTCTGCACTATCGCGGCCAATTGCGCATCGCGCGTCGCGACAAGGGCGTCAAAGTCTACGAGCTTGCGCACACGCTGCCCAAACCGCTTGCGGCAGCGGAGCGCACCGCCAAGTTGCTCGACCTCGTGTTGCACCTCTACGCGCCGCTGCCCGAGCGCAGCTTGCGCGAGCTTGCCGCGATCGTGACCAGGACGTCTCTGCCTGGCGCCAACGCCGCAAAGGCGGTCGAAGGGCTGATCGAAGGGCGGATCGAAGGCGACCGCATCCGCCACGCGATCGTCGGCGGAGTGACCTACATGTGGCCAGCCAGCGAGGAGGTACAGGTCGAACCGCACGACAGTGTTCACCTGCTCGCGCCGTTCGACCCGATCGTCTGGGATCGGCGCCGCTTCGAGCTTTTCTGGGGCTGGGCATATCGTTTCGAGGCGTACACGCCGCCTGCGAAGCGGCGGCTTGGCTATTACGCGCTGCCGCTCTTATGGCGCGACACGGTCGTCGGCTGGGCCAACGCCGCGCTGGTCGGCGGTGCGCTCGAGGTCGAAACCGGCTATGTCGGCAAGCGCCCACGCGACGCTGCATTCCGCCGCGAGCTGGACACAGAGATCGAGCGGATGGGCGCGTTTCTCGGCGCCCGGGTCGGCAAAATCATCGCGCTCTAAGAACTCACGGATCACAAGCTAACAAGCATTACGAAGGCGTGCGCCCGGATCCTATCGTCGTCATTCCCGCGGCCCTTAGTCGCCGCGAAAGCGGGAGGGAGTCCAGCGTCTTGGACCCTTTGCGAAAGCTGCAGCCGATTTCGGTAATCCTCAGCAATTACACTTGACCGCAAATGCGAATGGGAACCACCACACTCTTCATCATCTGTTCTGCGATCTGGGGCTCGACGTGGCTGGCGATCAAGTATCAGCTTGGCGTGGTCGCGCCCGAGCTCTCGGTGGCCTATCGCTTCGGGCTTGCCGCAATAGTGCTGTTCGCCTGGTGCATGGTCACGCGAAGATCGCTGCGCTTTTCCGCGCGCGCGCACGGCTATCTCGCTGCGCTGGGCGTCATGCTTTTTGGTTTGAACTACATCGGCATCTATTGGGCCGAGCGCTTCGTTACTTCCGGCCTGGTCGCGGTGCTGTTTTCAACGATCGTGTTCATGAATCCCGCCGGCATGCGGCTCGCATTCGGCACACCGTTGTCGACACGCACATTGATTGCGGCGACGATAGGCGTCGCCGGTGTCACGCTGCTCTTTCTGCCGGAGCTCGACCAGGCAACGCACGGAGGCTCCGCGGGCTACGGTGTTGCATTCGCGCTTGGCGCCACGGTGATCGCGTGCGGCGGCAATCTGATCGCGATACGTAATCAAAAGGCCGGCATCCAGACTTTTCCGGGCACCGCGTGGGGCATGACCTACGGCGCGCTCAGCGCCGCGCTTGTCAGCGGCGTGCGCGGCGTGCCGTGGGCGTTCGATACAAGTCCCGCCTATCTGCTTTCGCTGGCGTACTTGTCGGTGTTCGGCAGCATCATCGCCTTCGGTGCTTATCTCACACTGCTCAAGCGCGTGGGGGGCGGCCCGTCTGCATTCGTCGCAGTCGCCACGCCGGTGATTGCGCTTGCGCTCTCTACCTTATTTGAAGGCTATCGCTGGACGTGGGTCGCAGCGCTCGGGGTCGTAATGGCGGTGGCGGGGAATTGGCTCGCGCTGCGGCCGGGGCGTGAACGCCTTCATAAGCAGACGTTCAACTCGAAGCGATACTAACCTGCCGCAGTCCCCGATGCGCATTGAACACCTTGACAGATTGGCGTAGCATCTGCCGTTCGTTTTCAGAATGAAATCGTGAGAGTCAAATCGAGAGGGCGATTTTTCTCGGCATACTCGCATATCATCCCGCACGAGTGGTGAATGCACGTTCTGAATTCGAGCTTCGATTCGTCTTATCTATTCGCTTTACAACTAGGAGGAGCATTAATGAAAGGACCCACACTTGCCCGGCTACCGCGTCTTGTGAGTATCGCACTCGCGATCACAGCGAGCGCGGTACTAGCTACGGCCGCCGAGGCCCGCATCACCAAGATCGATATCACCAGTGCTGAATCCCCCACTTTCGGCGGCACGACGTTCGGGACGGTCGGCGCGTACGAGAAGCTTCGTGGCAAGGCTTACGGTGAGGTCGATCCCGCGGATCCGCGAAACGCTTTGATCACCGACATCGAGCTTGCGCCACGTAACGCCGGCGGGAAGGTCGAGTACTCGATGGATATCTATATTCTGAAGCCCATGAATTTGAGTCAGGGTAACAATAAGCTCTTCCTGGAAGTCAACAACCGCGGCAACAAGCTGTTTTATGGCCTCAACGGTTCGAGTGCCGCCACCGCCAATAATCCCACTACCGCCGCCGACGCAGGCGACGCGTTCCTGATGAAGCAGGGCTACACCTTAGCTTGGAACGGCTGGGACATCTCGGCGCCACCCGGCGGGGATCGCCTCCTGATCACCGTACCCGTAGCAACCAACGGTGGAGCGACGATCACGGGCCCTTCCTATGAATACATCGTCTTTGACAACAGCACGACGCTGACGAGTACCCTCGCCTACGCGGCAGCAACCACTGACAAGTCCCAGGCCACGCTGACCGTGCGCCAGCATTTGACCGACGCTGCCGTCACGATTCCCGCGACTGGCTGGGAGTACACGTCGGGCGCCGGTACGGCAATCCGATTGCTGCCGGCCGGGACAGCGTTCCAGCAGAGCGCAATTTACGAGTTCTCCTACACGGCGAAAAATCCCTTGGTTGCCGGGCTCGGGTTGGCAGCGACGCGCGATTTCCTGTCATTCCTTCGGCACGCGACAGCAGATGATTTCGGCCATCCCAATCCGCTTGCCGGACATGTCGAACATACTTACTCGTTTACCGTTTCCCAGCCGGCGCGTTACGTGAACGACTTCCAGACACTCGGTTTTAACGAAGATGAACAGGGCCGGCCTGCTATCGACGGGATCCTGAATTGGATTGGCGCTGGAAGTGGTGTCAATATCAACTTCCGCTTTGGTCAAACCGGTCGGACAGAGCGCAACCGGCAGAATCACCGTTATCCGGAAGCAAACTTTCCATTTGCCTATCCCAATCTGACCGATCCATACACCGGCAAAACCGGAGGGCGCGGTGTCCGCTGCGCCGCATCCAATACCTGCCCAAAGGCCTTGGAAGTAAGCTCGGCCAACGAGTATTGGGTAAAGGCAGGGTCACTATTGCACACCGATCCCACGGGAAAGGACCTGCATCCTGACCCGGACAATGTTCGCTTTTTCATGCTCTCCAGCGTCGAGCACACCGTAACTGGAGCGCCTCCCCTCTCCGCAGGGACTTGCCAGCAATATCGCAACCCGACTGATCCAAATCCGGCCCTGCGTGCGCTGTTCGTCGCGTTGGATGAGTGGGTGACCGCCGATGTCAAGCCGCCGAATAGCGAGGTCCCCACCAAAGGAACAGCGGTGTACTCGATTCCACTATCCAATGGGCTCGGCGTCGTCCCGCAAAACGCCCTGGGGTTTCCCAATATTCCAGGCGTCACCTATACCGGGGTGATAACGGTCCGGCATCTTTTCGATTTCGGACCATTATTTGATGATGGAATCATGACCATCAATCCTCCCGCGTTCTCGGGGCCAGTGTATCCGTCGTTTGTCTCGAAGGTCGACAAGGATGGCAATGACATTGCCGGCGTACGCCTGCCTCCTGTCGAAGCACCGATTGCCACCACCACCGGATGGGCGCTTCGGGCAGCCGCGTTTGGCGGACCAGACGGGTGTGAGTCGTCTGGCCAGTGGATACCCTTCAAGACCACCGAGGCAGAGCGCCGAGCTGCCGGCGATCCGCGTCTTTCTCTCGAAGAACGCTACAAGAGCCACGACAAGTATGTGAAGGAAGTCGCGAAGGCTGCCAAGGATCTCGAAAAGCGGCGGTTGCTTCTTCCTGCCGATGTGCAGCGTTATATTGACGAAGCCCAAGCGAGCAGCGTGCTTCAATAGCTGCGCAGTGTAATTCCGCCAAACAGATTGCAGCGGCGTAAACGCGAACGCCCGATCCTTTGCGGGATCGGGCGTTTTCATCGGACTCGTGATTCCGCACAGGGGAACGGATCACCAGTCGTGGCGGCCTCCTTGCCCGGTCCATGAGCCGGCGCGACGATCGTTATCGCTACACCTTCAGACATTTTCATCCGAGTTACGGCCCCCGGGACTCTCTATCACCAGATATTTCCCGCACCCGGAGTGTAGCTTTGGCTGACAACGCTGTTGCTGATCAGCGTATCGCACTGCACTACCGCGGCCGTCTTGATCGTCGAGGGTGATCTGCACGCCGTTGCGAGAGCGCATGAGCTTCTTGTTGTTGTCGACAGCCATTGTCCCCGGCGGAGGGTTGGCGCTATTCCATAGACTCCCGAGGACGTAAGGGCGGTCCAAATTGCCTTGCTCGAATGCGACCACGACTTCGTCGCCCACATCGGGAATGAACCAGGTCCCGCGGTTGGCACCAGCCATAAGGGTGGCTATCCGGGCCCATGCTTCGTGGGCGCCCTCTCCGGCCACCAGCACCTGCGGTAGCCGAACTTTTCACACGCCCGCTGTTTGCGGGATCGATGTTGTCAACTACGATCGCCGACTGGACTCCGCCGTGCTCTTTCATTTATGCCTCCGCTTCAAGCGCACCAGAGAGGGGACATTACTTGCTGACTAAGCATAAGTTCCGGAGAAGCTTACATCGTGAGCCCATCTCCTACACGACTTCGGTGTTCGGCTGATTGCCGTCGTCCCTTCTCTAGAGCAATATGTCAACTTCAATGGCTAAATCGCCAACTGAGTTTTCCCGTCCCCGGGACACCAAGGCAATGGTTTCCTTTGTGCGCGGGGTCGTCGGGATCTGGTTTCTCTTTTCCCTGGCGGTAACAGCCGCGCCAACGGCCGTGAGACAAAGCTTTACGGTCACCGCGCAGGTTCTGGCGGTCGATTGCACGACTCGTTCTGTGCGAACGAAGGCATGCGTACCGGTGATCGTTACTACCGAGACACCGCCGCCTGAGAATGCGAGGAGCGGCGCATCGGTGGTCGTTACTACCGAGACGCCGCAGGCTGAGAAAGCAAGGAGCGTGGTAACGACCGTGCTTTATTATTGATGGCGCACACGGTTAACTATTGACTCTTCGTGGGCGCGCCTGGAAGCACAGCAGCCACGCCTTCCGGGTTGATGTTGAACGCCAGGAACGTCAACGGCACAGCGCCAGGGTTTCCCCACTGGTGCACGAGGGCGAACGGTTCGTAGATCAAAGAGCCGGGTGCCCTGGTCTCCAGCTTCCCTTCGACCGTGTTTGCGCCGGTTCCAGAGATGATGTAATAGAGCGCCGCGCCCGATCGATGGTGCGGCGCGTTGGACGCCATCTCCGGCGGAAAGCTGACTCGCGTCAAGTTGAGGTCATAGCGGCCGGGCTTCAGCGCAGGAAGAGGTGCTGCGGTTCGATAGAGCTCCTGCACGACGGCGGGTGGCGCTTCGAGCGGTTTATCGAGATCCGCGGGCGCGGCGAGCAGGAAGTGCAGAAAAGTCGAAGAGGCACCGTCTCCCGCCTTCAGCGTCGCCGCGTTACCACTGGCGACAAACAAGCCCTCGCCCGGGCTTAATGTCTTGACCTCGCCACCGATCGAAACCACTGTCGACCCCGAGAGCTGATAAAGAATGCCGTTGCTCGAAGAGACACCGCTACTTGCGCCTGACGGAATGGTGACACTCACTGCCTTGAAGTGGACCGGTGTATCCCCGAGCGTCGGCAACTTGGTCGAGGCCACTACCGTTCGCGTAGCTGCCGGCGCCGGAGGTGGGGTTTGGCCTGCGGCGGAGACGACGAGTGCGGCCGCGCACACCAGGAAACCTCCAATTGTTGTGGCTCGCATGTGGCTCTCCTTGAATAAGTTCATAACCATCGACCAAGCGCTATCTCCCGGCACGCATTCGTCACCTCGACAATAGCGCTTGCGCATGCGGCTGTGCGAGCCTCATTCGGCAAATTCGGTGAGCAGCTGACCCGCAAGCGGCGCTTTTTGCAGTAGTCCTCTGCGGTCGGCCACCTTAGTGCCGTTGACCCACACGCCATGAACGCCGATGGCATCCGTCGTTAGCCGTGGAGCTCCGCCGGGCAGATCGAACACTCTGTGCTTGGGACCGCGGCCCACGCACTCGGGTTCGAACAGCAGCAGGTCGGCGGCAAAGCCTTCGCGAATCAGACCGCGGTCTTTCATGCCAAAAACGGCGGCAGGATGGGCCGTGAGTCGCCGCACGGCTTCGCTCATCGCCATCACACCCAGATCACGGGCCCAGTGGCCCAACAGGTGCAAGCCGAAGCCCGCATCGTTGAAGAACGTCAGGTGTGCGCCGGCATCGCTCAAGCTGACGATGCTGTACGGGTGATTGAGCATGCGACCCACCGCATCTTCATCGGTGTTGAGAAGCTCGGCAGTGAACACGGTTTTCAGATCTTCGGCAATGGCGAGATCCAGCATGACGTCCAGCGGATCGCGAGCCTCCGCTTGTGCGATATCGGCAATATTCTTCTGCTCGTACAACGCGTTTTGCGGCGTCGCGACTTCCACCACCTGAACCTTGTCCCATTCACCATTGAACAGGCGGAAGCTGGCGCTGGACGCCAGCTCGGCACGCAGCGCGTCGCGAAACTTGGTGTCCGCGAGCACGCCTTTGAGCGCGGCCGCTGCCAGACCCAGTGCCGGCTTCCAGCTTTGCAGCCCTTCCACCGGGTAGGGTGACGCGAGCGTGAAGTCCATCGTCAACGGGCAGCACGAGACTTGACCGATCAGCCTGCGACCCCGCGTGTTGGCCTGCGCGATATCGTCCAGATCGTTGAATACCGCCTGAGGATTGGTGCTGTTGTGCAGCAGCGCCGCGATCATCACGGGCCTGCCGCTGCTGGCTGCAAGAGACTCCAGAAACGAAACGGCCGTATGGCCACCCTTGGTAAGCATGTAGACGCCTCGGCCCGATTCACCCATGGCATTGACCAGCGCCGCCATCTCGCGGTCCTCCGCCAGGCGTGATGGCATTGGCAGACCCCCTTCGCCGTTGTGGGCCGGGCTGGTGCTGCTGGCAAAACCCACCGCACCCGCGCGCATGGCTTCGCGCACGATCTGCCGCATCTGTGCGATTTCATCATCGGTCGCCGCACGCGTTGACGCGTCCCTGCCCATCACATAGGTGCGTACCGAGGAGTGTCCGATGTAAGCCGCGATGTTGACTGCGCTGCCCCGCCGGCGCAGTTGCGCCATGTATTGCGCAAACGTCTCGAACCCCCAGTCGATGCCCTCGCGCAGCACATTCAGCGACATGCCTTCCACTTGCGTCAAGTTGCGCATGGTGATTTCGCGGTCGGACGCTCTGCACGGCGCGATGGTGAATCCGCAGTTGCCGATGACGGCGGTCGTCACGCCCAGCGCCGGCGAGGGACGCACATAAGGGTCCCATGTGATTTGCGCGTCGAAGTGGGTGTGGCTGTCGATGATGCCGGGCATCAACGCCAACCCATCGGCATCGACCACTTGAGCGGCCGATTCAGAAAGAGAATGGCCGATCGCTCTTATCTTGCCTTGTTGAATTGCGACATCCTTGACGGCGGGCTCGGTTCCCGAGCCGTCAAACACGAGCGCGTTCCTGATGAGGAGATCAAGCATGCGCTGGAATCCGATTGGCGAATCTTCTGAGCGGCCGTTAACCGGACAGTACCGACGTCGCGTCATTGAAAAACTATCACCCTTTGTATTCGAGCACGTGCATGCCGGCATTCCAGTCGCTGACGAACATCAGTCCTTCCTTGGTGACAAACAGGTCGGCCGTCTTCGCGTCGAGCGCGATGTTGGGGCGCGGATCGATCAGTTTTGCCGGGATCGGCGGCACCCAGTAGGCGATTTCCTTCGGCGCGAATTGATCCTTGATGTCGAACACGCGCACGCCCGCGTTGTTGTAGGTGGCAAAGATGATTTCCTCGCTTTGCATCGAGCCCGGACGGTTTTCGTGCAGGTTGTGCGGCCCGAAGGTGCCAAGCGAGCAGTAGTCGCGGTCCCGGGGCGTTGGGAGAGTGGAAATCGGCACCGGGTTCTCGGGCGCGCGCACGTCGAGCACGAAAGTATGGAAGGTGCCTTTGGCGCATTGCTGCGCGTTGGCCTCGTCGGCGATCACCGCCAGCTTGCGGCCGGGAAGCGGCAGCGGCGTGTGCGTGCCGCCCGGGAACGGCGGCGACCAATTGATGTGCGACAGCAGCTTCGGCTTGGCCGGATCGCTGATGTCGAGAATCGTGAACCCGCCATCGCGCCATGCGCCGTAACCGAAATTGCCCGCGGTGATCATATGGTGGAGCGCGGCGCGCTTGCCTTTCGGCAGCGTCGGAGCCTCACCGGCCGCGCGGTTCATGCCGGGCAGGGCCCAGCGCGAGACGATTTCCGGCTTGGTAATGTCTTTGAGATCGATGATGGCGAGGATATGGTCGGTGTAACCGTCGAAATGCGCGGCCACGGTGGCGTAGCGCCCGCCCGGCCACCAGACCCGGTTGATGCCGAAGCCGGGAATTTCGAGAAACGCGATTTCCCTCATCTCGCCGGGCTTGGAGATATCGTGAATCGATAGGCCGGAGCGGAATTTTTTGCGGTTGGTGATGCTGTCGACCAGGTTGTTCTCGAAATAGCCGCGCATGCCGTCGTAGGATTGCATCGCCACGATGTTCTCGCCATTGGCGAGCAGCAGCAGGTCTTCCGCGGTTTGCAGCTGGTGCGTGCGAGTGCCCGTTCCGGCCGTGAAAAAGCCGACCGGCTTCAGCTTGCGCGGATCGGTGGCATCGAGAATCGTCACCCCGTCGCTGAACATGTGGCCGACGTAAACGTGCTTGCGATTGACCATAACCTGCACGCCGTCCGGCCGGCCGCCCTGGTCGCTGTACGAGATGTGCTCGATGCGCTGCCCGATACCTTGCGGCGGCACCGGCTCCGGGGGCTTCGCGGTAGCGGCTAGCGCGGCAAGGGGTGTGCCGCCCAGAGCAGCCATGCCAACCAGCATCTTGAGATGCTCGCGCCTCGAATTGTTGCTCATGATTCCTCCTTTGCTGCCATGATCGCCTGGTCGAAAATACAGGCTCTGGTCTCTAGTGTCGTAGCCGAATCCGGATGCCCGAATCCGTTCACCTTCGGTGAGGTTTCCGGCTGAACAGCTTACCCTTGTTGGATGGTATTGCACGTTTTCGCGCTTTGGGTCGATAACGGGAGTCCTTGAGCATTGACCTTAGCTGTTGTCGCGCGCTACGCTTCACCCGGGGGTTACACTTGCCGCGCCAGGCACCCGCTGGCGATCTCCGTCGGGACTATCAACGTTTGATCGAGCGGCAGTCGCCATAACTATCGCGCCCGTATCGCCCGCAGTTTTGCACGCAGCAAATGTAGTTGCGCGGGCGCTGCTTCCCGTGTTCGGCATACTGTTCCTCGGCTGGTCAGGCGGCAAGGTGATGCTTGTTTACTTTGCCGACACACTCGGGTCGATGTACGCCGTCTCGACCTTGGCTGCGTACGCAGCCGCGCAAACCGAGCCCGAATTTCAGGCCTGGATCAAAGACGGTATTACGCCGTTGAAGCGCCTTCGTATCGTGGTCGGCACTGCCTTGATCGGCTTCCTTGGTCCTGTACTGATTGCGATTCCGTTTGGTGGTTTCCTGGCCATTCTCCTTACCATTCAGGATTTCGCGTGGTCGGAGGCATTGGCTGATCGCAGCCTCTGGATCAGTATCGGCTCTCAGTTCGCAGGAACGGTCATGCTCATGTTTGGGCAACTCCATTGGATCGCGACGCTCAAGGACCCAGGGAAACTTGTGCAGGCCCGAACGGGATTGCTGTTCGCGCGCTGGGTTGCGATGCTGCTTGTCGGAGTGCTCGCAATCTCTTTGCCGCGCGAAATCTTCTTGGTGCTGGTCGTCGTGGCATATGCCGCGAGCACCGTGGTACTGGAACTGGTGCCTGAGCGCGTACTCACCGCGATCAATGCACAGAATCTGGTGGATGCGTTGACGCCTCGTGATGCCGATCCGATCGCGACATCGGAGGCTCCGCAACCTTATGACGGCATTTCCAGGAGCGTATTGCGTCATCTCCGACGGCATGTCCGGAAATGAAAGTCCTTGCACACATCAATGAGTCATCGAGATCATCGGGTCCATTCGAGCATGGCAATAACACATAGCCCTGGCAAGGACGAGCTCGTGAGCATCGCGCGCGATGCGATGCTGAAGCGTGGTCTGCTGCCGGACTTTTCACCCGCGGTCATCGCGTCGCATTCCGGTCGTGCTCTACGGGTCGAGCTACTGGAACGAGATCATCGCGCGCTTTAGATCATCGAAAGCAGACGCCTCCTGCGGATGGCGACCGCCGCAAGACCAATCGCAGCCGCTGCAAGGAGGCTGAGGCTGGATGGCTCGGGAACCGCCGCCGGTAGGTAGATCGGCAGGATCTGCAATGAGACGATCCGATCGGTCGTGTTGCAGACGCCGCCCGTGGATTCCTTGTAGCTAAGGGTGCCGCAAGGAGGGCCAAAATTATCGAAGTAGAAGTTGAAGTCGCTCCCGCTGGCCACATACGAAATGCCGCCGTTGCTCAAGAGCGGATTATTGGGATAGAAAAGGAAATTATCGTTGTTCTCGAAAGCACTGGGCGGAAGCAACCCCATGATGTCGGTCCCATTTCGGGATCCCAGAATATCGGTCACGGTGTAATGGCCACCAGTTGGGCTGCCTGTCGTGGTCAGTACACCGGTCGCTGATATTCCGTTCGCCGAATAGGCGAAATAGAAGGCACCGGAAGTGGGCGCGAACGGCCTCACTTCCAGCACCACGGGCTGGTCGGTCGTGCTGCAGACGCCGCCCGTGGATTCCTTGTAGCTAAGGGTGCCGCAGGGAGGGCCGAAATTATCGAAGTAGAAGTTGAAGTCGCTCCCGCCGGCCACATACGAAATACCGCCATTGGTCACGAAGGGCGACACCGGGAAAAGAAAATTGTCGTTGTTCTCGAAAGTGCTGGCCGGCAGCAAGCTGGTCATGCCGATACCGTTCCTATAGCCCAGGATGTCAGTGACCGTGTAGTGCCCAGCCACAAGCGTATCGGTCGTAACGAGTAGACCTCCTGTGGCAATGCCGTTTCCAGCATACGAAAATTCGAAGAATCCTGCATTGGCCGGCAATGTAAATATCGCCAGGATAAATCCGATGTACATGGCGAAGGCATTTCTTGCCGATACGTGAAACCTGTTCGCTACCCATCTCATTACATTTCTCCCTCTAAAATTCTGCTCCCCCATCTGCCCTCGGCGAGGTAAATGCCAAGGCAGGCGCGAAAGGCCGTAATCCAATGTGATTCACTCGATGGGTTGTATAGCTGAACCCGCCTGCCTAAGCACATTTCGTACCGTCG
>WNFR01005849.1_pt1 | contig 12577 bp, 10 predicted proteins | sample 5400221 | NCBI WGS metagenome assembly WNFR01 (sample SAMN13153357, study PRJNA577476) | soil metagenome | isolation source: 40 cm soil under Madrone tree | place: USA:California | collected 2016-06-14 | reverse complement strand
CCCGCACCAGGTAGGCGATATGTTTTGAAATCATCTGCTGCGATAGGGCAAACGGTTCCGTCAATCCATGCACAGAGGCAGGCCCATGGGAGAGTCGTTCGATCATCGCCCGGCGGGTTGGATCAGACAGAGCCGCAAATGTTGTATCTAACTTATCCACAACCATATGGTAGTGAATTATCCGTAGATGTCAAGTGTGGATTTTAGAGTTCCCGATTTCTGTTTCCTGATCTCTGAACCCCTGACACCTGCGCTAATTTATGCTTCCCCAGGCGATTCAAATACCGAAGGTAGCGGGCGACGGTTAGTTTGTTCAGTCCCAACTCTTCAGTTAAATACCGAAAGAAGCCAGGCGCTTCCGACTGAAACAGAAACCGTGGACGGCCCCGCTCCCGAGCGACCCGGCCCTCAAGGGTCAGCCGCAGCATCTGGCGAATAATGCTGCAGATGTCCCGACGGAGCCTGGGACGAGTTTCGAGATTCCAACACCTGTTACCGGCTATCCAGTGGTCGCCAAACTTTTCGACCAGAGGACTCGCGGAAGGAAGATCGGTGGCACCATTTGTTCTGGCAAAATCAGCAAAGTGGCAGAGGAGGGCAATTCGACGAGTAATATTGTGCCCGGCGTATTTTTGGGCGTGCATCCACTCGACGTACTGTTCGATCTGAGGAGCTAACCAGTTCGAACGGATTCGATCAACGGTGGTCGGTCTAAGGAAGTATTGTTCCAGCATGGCAACCTCCATTCAAAGACTTGGAATGGAGACCATCATGCATCTGATTGTGGCTCGTTATGTGCCCTCAGCAAGATTCGTCCGAGGTCCGACACTGAATTCCGGGGATAATTGCGCCGGCTCCGGCGAGCAGGATAAGAGCCCCAGCGCCGTGCCAAGCCGGAACCGGCCGTTACCAATGAGAGTCCGGCCAAGCGGATGGGTGTGCCATGCAGACCGCGCGGGACGATCGTCCCGCGCTTTGCTGCCCATCAGTCCCGAATCGACAAGTTGATTCTGTTTTGAAACCAACGAGCAGGAGCCTTGGTCCGAGTTCAAAGAAAGATCCGGCTCCCATCAGCGACCGCTCATCCGCAGCAGGTGCTCGGGATACCGATCACCCTCCACAGTGATTTTCGAGGCCGCGCTGTCGATTTCGCGCAGGTCGTCTGATGTGAGTTTGATCGCGACCGAGCCAATGTTCTCGTCGAGGCGAGACAACTTGGTCGTGCCCGGGATCGGAACAATCCACAGCTTCTGCGCAAGCAGCCAAGCGAGAGCGATCTGAGCAGGTGTCGCCCCTTTCTGCTTGGCGATCCTGCCAAGCAGATGGACAACGGCCTGGTTCGCCTTCAGAGCCTCTGGCGTAAAGCGAGGGAGAGTGCTGCGGAAATCGGAACTCCCAAACTTCGTATTTTCGTCCATCTTTCCGGTTAGGAATCCTTTTCCCAGTGGGCTATACGGAACCAAACCGATTCCAAGTTCCTCAAGGGTCGGTACCACTTCCGCTTCAGGCTCTCTCCACCAAAGCGAATATTCGCTCTGAAGCGCCGCGACCGGGTGAACGGCGTGTGCGCGACGGATGGTGTGCACACCGGCTTCCGAGAGTCCGAAGTGTTTCACCTTGCCTTGCTGGATGAGGTCTTTCACGGCTCCGGCGACGTCTTCGATCGGCACGTTGGGGTCTACGCGGTGCTGATAGAACAAGTCGATGACATCAGTCTTGAGACGCTTGAGCGATGCCTCGGCTACCTCCTTGATGTGTTCTGGACGACTGTCCAGGCCACTCCAACGCGGTCCACCATTGGGATCAGGCTTCCAACCGAACTTGGTGGCGATCACCACCTGGTCGCGAAGTGGAGCCAGCGCTTCGCCCACGAGTTCTTCGTTTGTAAACGGGCCATAGACCTCAGCCGTATCGAAGAACGTGATGCCCCGATCCACGGCCGTCCGCAGAAGGGCAATCATCTCCTTTTTGTCATGAACGACGCCGTACGAGAAGCTCATGCCCATGCAGCCGAGGCCAAGAGCAGAAACTTCCAGGTTGCTATTTCCAAGTTTGCGCTTTTGCATTGTTTCTCCTTCCGAACCCGTTTCTCTCATCCCGAGATTAGAATCAAACGCCACGGAAGCGGTAGCCCGATCCTTCCGATTTATTGCCTATTCCTCTCGTTAGTGAAAGAATCATTGGCGCATTCGGAGCCGCGCGGCTATTCTAGGCAACAGTCAAAAGAAGCCATGAAGGTGAAAAACATCAATAAAAGCGCCACTCCGTCGCTAGATCGAGCACGTGAATTTGCGGACGGAGCTGGCTCGTAAAATTGCCTCGTTCATTGGGTCCAAAGAGAAACTGATAACCGACGTCCCCGGCTTGCTGCTCAGTCGGCGGACCGCCCTACTGCACCGGCCCCAGCCACCTACGAGCCGAGTCTGGCTGTGGTCGCGCAAGGGCGCAAGCGAGCAAACCTCGGCGGGACCACGTTCATCTTCGATGAGTCGCGATACCTGCTGACATCGCTCAATTTGCCAGTCGTCTGCAACGTGATCGAGGCAAGTGAGGACGTGCCTTATCTCTGCTTCGTCCTCAAGCTCGAAATGCCTGTAGTCCGAGAACTTCTGAGCCGAGAGGAGATTCAGTCGCCTGAGGCACCGTCTGACAGTCCTGCCATGGCCACTGGTGAGACCACGACGCGCGTCTCGGTCCTCTGCCTGGGCTTCGGCATCGTAATCGCTAGCGCGGCACTTTTGTTTCTACGCCGACGCGATATGTTTCCTGCTCGCGCCTGCCTTGTCGGTCTCAGCACCGCCTATCTGGCCAACGCGGCACTCTGCCTGGTTGTTTATAGCGCGGCAACGGGAACCGTCCGTTCAAGATCCGGCTGGCTGGTTACAATGGTGATCGTGTGGCCCATGGTTCTGGAACTTGTTTGGATCTTCATCCAAACTCCTAAGACACAACCTTCCCAAAACATTTCTCCCGCCCTTTAAACGACTCTCTGCCTAGAAGTCGCCCTCTCAAGCTCGGGTTTTCTGTCTGCGAGCACAGCATTACACGCTGAACTCGTATCGTTGGGAGTGGTGGGTGGTTTTCGGATTGTTCGAAGGTAAGCAGACTACAGGCGAGGTGGTCGCAGGCTGTGCGGTTTCCGGTTGGGCGACTATACCTGCGGAATGTGCCGTACGCGAACTACAATTCGACAAGCGCACGTTATACTTTCAGTTGCGAGCAGTTGTTGGGTTCCGAAGTTGACCGGTTCTGTCGGACTTCCATTTTGTCGCTATACATGCAATTGCCAGGCATGTTGCCGGTGCATTTGAGATTATGAGGGGTATGGAATGAATCATCGTTCCATAGACAAGCCAGAGCAGGACTCCGAAGAGATAGAGGTACAGCATTTGATATGACAGATCGTGGGCGCCGAAGCGGCGCATTTTCAGTAGCTGGGGTAACAGGGTCACTGTGCTGCAAACGGCCGCTATCGTCCCGATCAACGACTTCCAATGTTCGAACGACATTCTCAATCTCCGAATTGCAATGAGTCGAACCGATTTCGGACTGTTACTTCATCCCAATGGTGGAAACGTTGGAAAGGGGCCCTCAGAGATTGACGGCAATATGGCAAACGGCAATGCGGCTAATTCATTTCGGAGCTGCCCTACTGATTGGAAGTGAATCGACGTGATTCCTAGTGCCCGGGCAGCTTGTACGTTTATCTGTTTATCATCCACAAACAAAGCTTCAGAAGGCGTGACTTGAAGGCCCTCAAGGCAACGTTCATATATAGCTCTATCAGGCTTGATCAATCTGACCTCGCAAGATAGAACGTGGTAAGTCAATTTATTGAGCCAGTGAAATTTCTGGCGCGCGTGGACAGCCATATCGAAAATCATGTTAGAAAGCAGGGCCGTTTTCAGTCCTGCTTCTGAGAGACATTCGAGCCACCGGATCATTTGAGGGTTAACAGTGCTCCACATTTCAACGTCTAATCTGCGGAGTTCCTCGATCTGGGCTGGATCGAGCCTTACATGGGCATCTTCTGCGAAGTTCAACCAATAGGTTGCGGCTGTGAAATCACCCCGGTCGTACGGTGCCCGGTCGGTAGGATACAGCGTGCGAAATTTGTCCGGGTGGACACCCACCACGACCGCCATCGAGGCCATCTTTTCGGAACTAGGTGGGATGGAGATGACTTCCCCGTAATCGAGAATCACGGCCCTTATACGCGACACTTCGCAATGATTTGGGTCGCTTTCGGTTAACAATTCTTTTGCCCCCTACTCGGTATCTTCGGGCATCCACGTTGTTTCGTCTAATGAATCATTACGCCGCCAGTGATAAACTGTGGGTATGTATCTGGATCCGTATGAATTGAAATCCTTTATTATCCTGACGCGTGAATTGCACTTTCGTAGAGCTGCGGAACAGCTCTGCATGTCGCAACCCGCGCTCAGCAAGCAGATTCGACGGCTTGAAGAGAAAGTTGGTGGAGGACTCTTTGCGCGAACTCGCCGAAAGGTCAGCTTGACGGAACCCGGCAGAGTCTTATTACCATTGGCCGACAAATTACTGAAAGAGTCGGAATCGGCACTGACGATTACAAAGGAAGCGAGTAATGGCCGTGCCGGCATTCTCCGCATAGGATTCGGTCTGGCGGCAGTCTCCGATATCCTTCCCCGCACAATTTTGCGTTTTAGCCGAGAATATCCTCTTATAAAACTCCAGATGTGCGACATGTCCACGCCGTCGCAACTCACCGCACTTTTGCAGGAATCATTGGATCTTGGCATTTTGCGGCTGCCAATTGCATCGGCTGAACTTGAAAGTTTGCCCTTGATTCGCGAGCGGCTTGTTCTGGCAGTCCCCGAATCATTTCGGTACAGTCACAGAAATAGACTGTCAACTTTACGCGATGCTCCATTCGTATTGATTTCCCGCTCCGCTTCAGCCACATTTCATAACCATGCGCTCAGTGTTTGTCGCAGCGCAGGATTCACACCAAACGTAGTCCAGGAGTCGGGCGAAGCCTTTACTATTTTGAACTTCGTTCGCGCCGGATTGGGTGTGTCATTGGTTCAGAGCGCCGCCGCTCGGATGAAGGTACCGGGTGTCCGCTTCCACGAATTAAGAATGAGCGAATCGGAATGGGCCATCGGAATGGCATGGATGCGCAGTTGCGAAAAGCGAGATCTGATTCAAAAGTTCGTTGACACAACCCGAACTGTTGTTCGAGTTCCTCACTTTTTAACAAAAAAAGCTAAGACCAAGGATGAGGATTTGTGACTAGAGCCAGCACGGCCCTGAGCGAAGGGGCGTGGAGTCGCAGGCTAGCGTCTGCTTTATGGGAGGACCCATGCTCTTTGGTGAGGAACCGCGAAAGCAGAAGACGCGTAGGCCGGAGCGGAGAGGAATTACCCGAGCGGTGAGCCCAAAGAAAATCGGGAAAAGAAAGAAAGGAATGTCCAAGCTCAGGAAAGTCGGAGAGAAGGGAGTCCCGGAAAGGGGATCGGCGCGGTTCGAATACTTCAATCACCGCTGCAATGGAAGTCGTAGACGATGGAGTGAGAGCTTGCGAGGGCTACTCATATCGCAAGGCCACGATTGGATCTACATGTGTGGCCCTTCGAGCTGGGATATAGCACGCCACGAACGCAACACCGCAAAACAGAAGAGACACGGCAGCGAACGTTAACGGATCGTTCGACTTTATCCCGAACAGGAGCCCCGCGAGGAACCGAGTGAAGGCGATTGCACCGACGATTCCGATACCAAGACCTACAACCGTCACGACCAAACCCCGCCCGACCACGAGCCGCAGGACATCGCGACGACTGGCTCCTAGAGCCACGCGAATCCCAATTTCGTGAGTGCGTTGCGAAACGAGTTGCGAGAGAACGCCATAAATGCCGATCGCCGCCAGCAACAGAGTCAGTGTCGCAAGAAGTCCCATAAGCGCAGCGCGAAATCGAGGTTGCGCCAAGAATTCGCTATAGCGTGCCGACATCGTCTGGATGTCGTAGGCCGCAACGTTGCGATCCAGAGATGAGATTTCCCTTTGCGACGCAGGGCTCAAGCCCATCGGGCTTCCTGCAACTCGCATCACAAGAAACATTGAAGTAGCCGACGCTTGGTTCACGGGAAGATAGACGAGCGGAGGCTCGACGTAACCCATCTCCTGGTAGACTGTGGCACGCTTCTCATTGCCAACAACTCCAACAATGGTGAGCCACGGAGCTTTGTCCGTAAGCTTAGCGAGTTTGATCTGCTTGCCGAGGGGATCTTCGTTGTGGAAGTACAGACGAACCATTTGATCGTTCACGATAGCGACCGGCTGCGATCCTTCACGGTCACGCGAATCAAACGGACGACCTTGTAGCAGTGGAATACCGAGCACGCGAAAATAATCGTTGCTTATCTCTTCTCTGTTAACGGCTTCGAGATTTTCAATCACAGCTTTTCCTGCTACCGAGAGTTCACTGGAGTGGCCGCCCTCATATCCCAGCACACTTGAACACAGAGCAACTCCGTCGACACCTGGTAGCGTACCCAGATGGGTGATCAGATTCTGGAAGAGAAGGGATCGCTGGTTGAGTTTTGCATAAGCGGGTGGCGGGAGAGCGACCTGTGCAGTCAGGACATGGTCAGGGCGAAGTGCCAGCGGCACGGAGCCTAATCGAACAAGGCTTTGAATCATTAGACCGGCACCGGCGAGCAAAATCGATGACAGCGTCACCTGGCCAATAACCAAAAGCTGGCTCGTACGATATTTGTACGGGGTGATGCTTCGGCCTGCCTCCTTCAATACTTCGTTTAAGTCGACCTGGGATGCTCGCCACGCCGGGAACAACCCGAAGAGCAAGGCGGTCAGTGTGGTAAGGAAAATTGCGAATCCCAGGACCTGAGAATTAACCGCTACGGGATTACCTGGAGGGAGCTCAACCACATTCACTGAGTTGAAGTAGCGGACAGCCGCTACGGCTATCAGAATTCCAATGAGAGTTCCTAAAATCGAAAGCAGAATACTTTCCGTGAACAATTGACGGACCAAGCGGGAACGTCCTGAACCGAGGGCGGAACGAACTGCTAACTCCCTTTGCCTCTCCACGCACTGCCCCAGCAAGAGATTAGTCACATTGAGACACGCGATGAGAAGCAGCAATGTGACCGCCGCAGACAGAATGAGCAGTGCCGTCTGCAAGTTGCGGCCTGCCATCCACGTGAACTCTTCGCGCAGATCGCGGACGATCGGTGTGATCTGTGCCACCCAACTTCCAGCGGGCGATTCTTGAATGACACGGTGATGAAGCCCAACCAACTCGCGCTCAGCGCCCGCCATGGTAACGCCAGGTTTGAGTCGCCCGAAGATTCCGACAGGCGAGTTGACGGGTTCTTTTGAAAACTGGCTGTCGGGAGTAATAAGCGTCCACAGAGAGGTCTGTTTCGGGTAGAAGTCGAAACCACGAGGCATTACTCCAGCGACTGTGCACGGTTTTCCGTTAAGTGCGAGCGCCGCGCCGACAATGCCGGGAGCACCTAACTCCGTTTGCCAAAAAGAATGCGCCAGGACAACAGTGCATCCGTTTTGAAGATCTTCTGGACCAAACACTCGGCCCCTCTCGGCAGACGCACCCAACAAGGAAAAGAAATCCGCGCTTGCGGGGATTGCCAGGACTTCGTGCGGCGAACCATTCCATGTAAGAATCTCGCCCGCCCGAGCCCAGGTCAGCGCCGCTAATCCGTCAAAGCTGTGACCGTGGGCGCGGAATTCCTCAAAGTCGCTGTATGACGCGAATATCTTTGTGCCGGGCTGACCGATTTCGGAGCACCACACAGCGACCAGACGCTCGGCGTTCTTATAAGGCAGGGCTCTTAAAAGTACGGCATCCACAATGCTAAAAACAGCCGTATTGGCGCCAATCGCGACAGCGAGAGTGAGCACAGCAATGTAAGTGAAGCCGGGATTCTTACGCAAAGTGCGGAATCCAAACCGCAGGTCCTGCCAGCATGTTTCGACAAATGATTCCCAGCCAGCAGAGCGTACAACCTCCTTTGCAACTTCCAGGCTGCCACGTTCCAAGCGCACCGCTCTAAGCGCCTCCTGACGGCTCATCCCGTCCTTCATCTTTTCTTCGACGGCCATCTCCACGAAGCCGTGCAGCTCCTCGTTCAGTTCAGAGTCGGCGCGTTCCCTGTGGAACAGTGATCGAAGTCCGCTCATTATGATTGGCAGAATTGGCATGGCCACAATGCCTCCGACAGCCTTCAGCGATACAAATCCAAATCCCTAACTCGAGCGCAGCGCGTCCATGGGATGTGCGGACGCGGCACGGGCTGCGGGAAGGATCGATGCGAGCAGCGCCATAGTCGTCATGACCAGCACGCAAGTCATATAGATAAGAGGGTCGGTCGCGCTGACACCGAACAAGAACGAATTGATCAGCCGCGAGACGGCCAAAGAACCGAGAACGCCAAGAGCACATCCGAGCAGCGCGAGCTTCGCGCCCGAAACGAGAACGAGTTTGGCAATGCCGACACGCTGCGCGCCCAGAGTGATACGAATCGCAATCTCCTGCGTGCGCTGAGACACGGAGAAGGCCATGACCGCATAAATCCCAGTGATCGCCAGCAGAAGTGCGACGGTTGCGAACACCGTGATCAGGTCCGTGTTGAAATGCCGCGGTGCCTCAATGGCCGAGACTGCATCCGTGACAGGCTGCACGTCCTGCAAAGCGAGGAGTGGATCGATCTCGGCGATGGCCGAGCGCAGCGTCTGGATCATGTCTTGGGGGTCGAGCGCTGAGCGCATAGTGATGTATCCGCTTGGCGGGCCGCTGAGGTTTCCCGGAGTCCCCGAACCGTAAAGAGTCGCAGGCTGATCCATCGGCGTGTACCACTGATCGACGCTGGGCACATCGCGGGGCATTTTTGTATCAGCGACAACTCCGATGACGGTCGCCCAAGGCAGTGGCTTCTGCGGGTTGCCGACATGCATGCGCTTGCCGATGGCGTTCTGCCTGGGCCAGCAATCTTTGGCCATCGATTGGCTCACAATGACGACTAGCGGCGAGCTGGAGTTGTCGTGCCTTGTGAAGGTCCGACCCTCCAGCAGAGGGATGCCCAAAGCGGCGAAGTAGTCCGCATAGACGCTGGTGAATGCTGCGAATTTCAACTTCCAGTTTTCTGAGGACACGCCCTCGACGGTGAACGCAGATTGTGGGGAAACGTCGGATGCGGCGACCGCGTTGCTGATGGCCACAGCGATTACTCCCGGCTTGCTCGATAGCTTGTCGACAACCGCCCGGTTGAACACGCCGACAGACGCTTCGGTGGGGTATTGAGCCAGAGGAAGTTGATACCCAGCAATCACGGCGTGGTCCGCACGAAAACCGGGGTCGACTGCCTGCATCTTCTGGAGGCTGCGCAAGAAAACGCCAGAAACAGTGAGTAAGACCAGCGCGATGGCGACTTCTGAGACGACCAGGGCGGAACGTAAGCGTGCATGGCTTGCAGCCCCGCTGCCGGTGTGCGCGCCTTCTTTCAGGCTTTCTATCGAATTGGTCCGCAATGCTGCGAAGGCTGGCGCAAGACTACACAAAAGGCCACTCGCAATGGCGACGAACAGGGCAAATGTAGCGACGATTGGGTTGATCGACACGGAATCAATGCGAGGCATGGAGTCAGGTAGGAGATGCAAGGTGGTGCGAATCGCAATTGCGGCAAGGGTCAGACCGAGCAAGCCGGCAACCATGCTCAGCAATAGTCCTTGCGCAGCGGATTCGCGGATGATTCGAGCGGGACTGGCGCCAATGGCAATGCGAACCGCATATTCGCGTCGTTGACGGATGGCCCGTACTAACAGCAGGCTCGACACGTTCACGCAGGCAATCAACAGCACGACGGCCACGGCCAGAAACAGCGTCTGCAACACCGGGCGAACATCTGCGACTACGGTTTCGCGCAGCGGCCTCACGTCGCCTTGGATGTGAATCGCCGACATGCTCGCAGGGAGATCGCGCATGATTTGCTGCGCCACTCGGTCGGCATCCTGAGCGGCTTGCGGCAGAGACACTCCGTCCTTCAGGCGAGCGATCATGTGGTAGCCCCAGAAGCCGGAGTGTTGATCGGAAAGCTCGTCGGGAGTCAGGCTCAAAGGAACCCAAAGTTGCGCTCGATACAGACGGCCGAACCCCAGCGGGAATTCAAAGCTCCGCGGCATCACGCCAATGACAGAATAGGGCTTGCGATCGAGCACGATGGAGCTGCCGAGGACGTAGCGATCGCGATGGAAGCGGTCGCTCCACAGCGCGTAGCTGATCACCGCGACCGGTTGACGAGCGTCATCTTCCTGCTGGGTAAAGACACGGCCAAGGATGGGCTCAACTCCAAGCGTCGGAAACATTCGAGAATTCAGGCGTACCGCATCGATTTGTTCCGGCTGTGCGCCTCCCGAAAGCTCAAACGAGGCCGTGATATAGCCACCCAGACTCGAAAATGTTTGGGCCGCACTTGTGTACGTTGCAATCTCGCGAGCCCGGACGGACATGCCTGGCCGACCTCCCAAATGATCTCCTAACAGAACTAGCCGGTCGGCATCCTGGAACGGAAGAGGGCGCAGCAGCACGCCTTCGACGAGCGAGAAGATCGCGGTGGTGGCACCGATGCCCACCGCGAGGGTCAGAACGGCCACCACGGTAAATCCGGGATTCTTTCGTAGCATCCGCAAGCCGTAGCGCAAATCCTCCCACAACGTTTCCACAAAAGATTCCCAGCCGGCGGCGCGGACAATCTCCTTTGTAATATCGACGTTCCCCTCCTCCAATCGCACCGCCCGAACAGCGTCCTTGCGGCTCATCCCTTGCTTGATCTTTTCGTCGGCTGCCATCTCCAGATAGGCGTGCAACTCCTGGTCCAACTCGCGGTCGACCTGTTGCTTTCGGAATAGTGATCGAAGCCCGCTCACTATGCTTCGTAGCAAAGACATGGTCCTTACGGCGCCTCCAGAACCGCGGTTACTATTCGTAACGCAAGGTCACGATGGGATCCACGCGTGTGGCTCGACGCGCCGGAATGTAACAGGCAAGAATCGACGTTGCCGCCAGGACGATTGTCACGACGCTAAACGTCACTGGGTCGGCTGGGCGCACGCCGTAAAGCAGATCGGTCATCAGTCGCGTCAAAGCCAATGCTACCGCTGTTCCTGCGGCAATCCCGAAAAACGCCAGCCGTGCGCCAGTGCCTACTACTAGCCGCAGCACGCTGCCTCGGTCGGCACCCAAGGCCAGGCGCAAACCGATTTCTCGTGTCCGCTGAGCCATGGAGTATGAAAGCACACCGTAGATCCCCAAGGCCGACAGGACTAGGGCCAGACCAGCGAATGACGTCAGGAGCGCCATCACCATGCGCTGCTGCTTCAACGGTTCTAGCGCAATCTCTTCCATCATGGTGATGTCCGCCACAGGCTGGTTCTTGTCAACGCGATGGATTTCCTGCGTCACCGCGCGCACTAGACTCTCTGGCTTTACGGTCGCGGACGTGCGCACGACTAAGTGTTTGGGCCCCTCGACCAACCACGGAAACTGTTGATACGGGATGTACATCTCTGGATTAAAGCCGCCATCAGGTCCTTGGCTCAGGACATCGCCAGCGACTCCAACGACCGTGCGCCAAGGGCCTTGGCCTCCGATTCGCAACTGCTTCCCTAACGGATTTTGGCCCGGCCAGTAAGATCTAGCTAGTTGTTCATTCACGATCACGACTCTCTCGCCACTTTGTGTATCGTGATCGTTGAAGCTGCGGCCTCGACGCAAGGGAATTTCCATAGCGCGAAAATAATGCGGGCCGATAACAACATAATTGGCCGCTGGCACTTGTCCAGCCGGAGGATTGGGATCGTCCAGGATGGTGAAGAATTGCCCATCCCACCCGCTGATTGGCAGACCACGAGAGACGCTTGCTGCTTCCACACCCGGCAATGACTCAACAGCGGAGACCAAGTGTTCCCAGAATTGCGCTCGGACTTGCGGCTCTTTGTACCGCTCACCCGAAAGCGGTACACGCAGCGTCAGGACATTCATCGGATTGAAGCCCAGGTTTACGCGGCTCAGCCCCGCGAGAGTCCGCACCATAAGTCCGGCCCCAATCAAGAGCACCATGGCGAGTGCAATTTCAGAGACCACCAGAGCACTGCGAAAGCGGCGGCTTCGGGGACTCTGCAGCGCGCTGCGACCGGCTTCTTTGAGGGTTTCTGTGACATCCGGGCGAGCGCTCTGAAGCGCGGGCGCCAAACCAAAGAAGAAAGTGGTCGTTATCACTGCGACCAGGGTGAAAGCGAGAACCCGCACGTCCGTCGCCCCGGCAGCCAAGCCCGGGGCGGACTTCACCAGGAATGGCGGAGCTAGCGCCACCAAGGCTTTGCATCCCAAAGAAGCCAGCAAAACTCCCAGAACTCCACCGGCGATAGAAAGCACTAAGCTCTCGGTTAACAGTTGTCGAATAATGCGACTCTTGTCGGCACCCAACGCGTTTCTCACCGCGAACTCGTTCGCACGGCCCGAGCCTCGTGCAAGCAATAGGTTGGCGATGTTGG
>WNFR01005848.1_pt1 | contig 12579 bp, 13 predicted proteins | sample 5400221 | NCBI WGS metagenome assembly WNFR01 (sample SAMN13153357, study PRJNA577476) | soil metagenome | isolation source: 40 cm soil under Madrone tree | place: USA:California | collected 2016-06-14 | reverse complement strand
CGTCAAGACGCCGAGGGCGAAGCGCTCGTCACGCGCGAGCGTCTCGAGGAGATGCGGCACACCCGGCACGGCCTCGACGCGTGTCGACCCGCCGGCGATGGCCGCAGCGAGATGCGTCGCCAGCGCGTCGTGGAACGCCGCGAGCGCGGCCGCATCGGGCTCGTGCGCGACGCCGGCTTGCGCCAGCAGCTCGGTGACGATGCGTGGATCGGTCTTGCCGTCCGGGCGCATGCGCCGCAGCGCCACGTCGACGCCGAAGACGTCGCGCATCGCCAAATCGAACGGCACGTGGCCCGCAGTGTGCCGCGCGTGCAGGATGGTGCCGTCGAGATCGAACAGCAGAAGCTTCATCCGCCCGCCTTGCGGTGCCGCATCGGAAGAAGGTAGCAGAGAGCGCGGCGACCCCGCCAATGCGCGGGACTCGACGCGATCATCGACGAAAGGGGGAGCGGCGCGAATTCACTTCGCGCCGCGACGCCCATCGGAGCACGGCGCGCGCAGCGCGCCGCGCGCACGGGGGCGAAATTGAATTGAATTGACGCCATTGACGTCCGCATCTAGAACCCACCCGATGCTCGGCGACGTCCTGCAGCGTCGGCTCGTGTTCGTCACCGGGAAGGGCGGGGTCGGCAAGACGGCGGTGACGCTCGCGCTCGCGACCGCCGCGGCGCGCGCGCGGCGGCGCGTGCTCGTGGTCGAGGTGAACCCGCACGGGCGCGTCGGCGAGTACCTCGGCGGCGTGACGCTCGGGCCGGAGCCGACCGAGGTCGCACCCGGGCTTTCGGTCGCTGCCATCGAGCCGACGGTCATCCTCGAAGAGTTTGCGTTGCGCATCCTGCGCATTCGCGCGCTCGCGCGCAGACTCCTCCAGAGCCAGACGTTTCGCATCGTCGCTGCGGCGGCGCCCGGCATCGACGACTTCCTCACCTTGGTGCGCATCGGCGGCTGGGAGGATGCGCGAACGGGCTTGCAGCGGCGCCGGCACCGCTTCGACCTCGTCCTCGTCGACGCGCCGGCGACGGGACACTCGGTGCCGCTTCTCGCCACGCCCGGGAGCCTGCTGAAGATGCTGCCGTTCGGGCCGCTCGCGGGAACGGCACGCGAGCTGGCGCTCTTGCTGAGCGATCCGGAGCGCACCGCCGTCGCGGTCGTGACGCGCGCCGAGGAGATGGCGGTGAACGAGACGCTCGAGCTTTCGGCGGCGATCATGCGGGTCGGCGTGCCGCTGCTCCCGACGATCGTGAACGCGGTCGCGCCGCTGCGGTTCTCGCGCGCGGAGCTGCGCCGCCTGCTGAAAGAGCCGCCCGACGTGCCCGCGAGCTTGCGTCCGCTCGCCGCCGCCGGCGCGTTCAGCGCGGCGCGGCAGCGCGCAGCCGAGCGCGAGATCCGTCGCCTCGGCCGCGCGCTCGCGACCACCCCGGTGTCGCTGCCGCTCGTGGCGACGCGGCGGTTCACGCCGACGGCGATCGACGAGCTCGCCGACGCGATCGAGCATGCCGGCGCGCGCCGCCGCCGTGCCGCCGGTGTCGCGTGATCGAGTCGCAACGCCGGCCGCCGCCGCCACGACTCGTGGAGACGCTGCATCCGTTCGCGCGTCTCGTCGACCGCCATCGCCTGCTCTTGTGCGTCGGCAGCGGCGGCGTCGGCAAGACGACGACGGCGGCCGCGCTCGGCGTCGTCGCCGCGCGTCGCGGCCGCCGCGCGGCAGTGCTGACGATCGATCCCGCGCGGCGGCTGAAGGACAGCCTCGGCATCGACGCGCTCGACGGCGAGCCACACCGGGTACCGCTCACGGACGTCGACGAGCGCGGTGGGTCGCTCGACGCGATGCTGCTCGACGCCAAGCGCACCTTCGACGCGGTGATTCGCCGCTATGCCACGTCAGAGGCCGCCGCCGAGCGCGTGCTCGCGAACCGGATCTACGACACGATCTCGACCGCCCTCGCCGGCTCGCAGGAATACATGGCGATGGAGCGCCTGCACGCGATCGCGTCGGAGGACCGCTACGACCTCTTGGTCGTCGACACGCCGCCGACGCACCACGCGCTCGACTTCCTCGAGGCGCCGCAGCGACTGGCGGCCCTGCTCTCGTCGCGCGCCGCGGCGATCCTGCAAAATCCCGCGTCGATCCTCTCGGGCGAGAGCTCGCGCCTGGCGCAAGCGGCGCTGGCGGCGGTTCTGCGAGGCCTCGAGCGCTTTACCGGCTTCGCGCTCCTCCGTGACGTCGGCGAGTTCGTCGCCGGCATGGAGGGATTCTCGAGCGGCTTTCAGTCGCGCGCGGGCGAGGTGGCGGCATTCTTACGCCGGCACGATACCGCGTTCGTGCTCGTCACGACGCCGGAAGCGGCGCGCGTCGGCGAGACGCTCGCGTTCCATCGCGAGCTCGTCCGCGCCGGATTGCCCTTCGGCGGCTTCATCGTGAACCGCGTCCTTCCGGCGCAGCTCGTCCGCGAAGCCGCCCCCGAACCGAGCCGCGAGATCGGACCGGACGCGGCGCTCGCCCGCAAGCTCGCAGCCCTGCGCGACCGCTTCCACGCGCTCGTCGAGACGGAACGCGCCGAGATCGCCGAGCTCAAGCGCGCCGCGCCCGCCGCGCCCATCGTCGAGATCCCGCTGCAGGCCGACGAGCCGACGTCGCTGCGCACGTTGGCGTTGATCGCTGACGCGCTCGACGGCTGACCCGGACTACGAGCCCGTCGATGCCGCGCGCGGCTTCTCGGCGCGACGTCGCTTCGGCCGGTCGCGCTCGGCGAGCAGGCGGTCGAGCTTGATGTTGAGGTTCACCAGGCTGCCTTGGAGCGACTCGATCTTCGAGAGCAGCCGGTTGTAATCGGCCTTGGATGGCACGTTCAGCAGCCCGAGGAGCATCTGCATGTTCCGGTCGACCTGTCCCTTGGTGCGCGCGGCGCGGTGCAGGGCGGAGGAGAACGTCTCCGCCATCGTCGGGTTGGCGAGGATCTCCTCGGCGAGCTGCACGAGTCTCGCCTCGCCCAGCTCGACGATCCACGAGAGCATCGTTCGATCGCGTCGCGCCGCCATTACGTTTACAGTCGAAAAGGTGGCGACTATAGTGACACGCCCGCGGAGGGTCAAGGTAATCGGTCGTTGCTTGCGGCGCGCGGGTCATCGCCACACATGAAGATAGAGCTCGCGCTCGGCTGGCTCACGGGCCTGCGATTTCTCGCGCCGTACCCGCTCGATCTGCCGACGCTGATCGCGACGGGCGCCGTCGTGAACATCTGCGACGCGGTGATCTGCCGACTCATCGCGCGCAACAACGGCTACGCGCCACGCGTGTGGACGGTGCTCGGTCTGGTCTTCGGGATCTGGGCGGTCGCGCTGTGCATTCTGCTGCCAAACCGCCAAGCGAGCGCCCGCTGATGGGTTGTCACGTCGTACCGGCGCCGCGCGAGCGGCGCGGCCCGGCGCGCGCGTCGACGAAACCCGGCGCACACGCGGCGATATCGTCCGCGGCCGTGCTGCACGCGAGCGCACCGATCGACGCCGCCGTCGCCGGTGCGACCGTCGCAAAGGACGCCGCGACAGCAGACGGCGGTGAGCCGTCGACGCATGACGGCACGCGCGCGCCGGATGTCGCGCCAGGACCGACCGACGTCGGCGACCTCCTGCGGACGCGCATCAGCCAGCTCGGATTGCGGCTCGAAGGCTCGCCCGTCGAGCGCTGCATCGAGCAGCTCTACCGCGAGCTCGCGCGGAAAGGCCTGCACCGCTTCCGTCCGATCTGCTACCTCTCGGACGAGTGGGGTTGTCCCTCCGGCGAGCCGGTGATCGGGATTCCGTTCTATCTCGCCGATCCCCGCCTCGAGCGCCTCGAGCGCGAGATCAACGATCTAGAGGACGAGCGCGAGATCATGTCGTATCTGCGCCACGAGGCGGGGCACGCGCTGAATTACGCGTACCGGCTCTATCGCGATCCGCTGTGGCGACGCGTCTTCGGCCCCTTCAATCGTCCCTATCGCGACCGCTACCGCCCGGTGCCGTTCAGCCGCGAGTTCGTCCGGCACCTGCCCGGCTGGTACGCGCAGAAGCACCCCGACGAGGATTTCGCAGAGACGTTCGCGGTGTGGCTCGCGCCGCGCTCGAATTGGCGGCGGCGCTATCGTGGATGGCCGGCGATGCGCAAGCTGCGCTGGGTCGAGCGCACCGTGCGCCGCATCGCCGATCAAGACCCGCTGGTGCGCACCGGCGACTTCGACGTCACCGTCGACGACATGCACGTCACGCTCGAGGAATTCTACGCGCGCGGCGTCGAGGAGACGCACGCTGCGGAGACGATCGCGATCGACGCCGATCTGGAGCAGATCTTTTTCCGCAAGGGGCGCCGTCGCTCCGCGCTGAAGCCGGCGGCCGAGATCATCGAGAAGCACCGCGTCGCGCTCACCAACACGCTCACGTATTGGACCGGCGTGCATCGTCCGCTCGTGCGCCGGCTCTTGACGCGCATGGCGAGTCGCGCGCGCGAGCTCGATCTCTACGGCGCGCAGGGACGCGAGGCCGACTATCTCGTGCCGCTCACCGCGTTCGGCACGACGCTCGCGATGCACTACGTGACGAACGGCAGCTTCGACCACCGCGCGCACTGAACGCGGAGCGTCGGCGTCTCCGATTTCCCATCATCGTAGACAGTGCATTTCGTTCTTCTTTTGTCGTGTGGCTTGATGCTATATTGTTCGCGATGCCGAAGCTGCGAGTCGGCGTGCTGTACGACGCGTGGGATGACGGGACGGAGGACGCGGCGGAGGAGAAGGCCCCGCGTCGCAAGCGTCGTCGCGAAAAGCACGACCACGAAGAGATATTCGAGGCCCTGAAGAAGCTGGGCCACGATCCTTTCTACCACGTCCTCGACGGTCGCCCTGCGTCACTGCACGCGCTCGCCGAGCAGCGCGCCGATCTCTACTTCAATCTCGCGGAGTCGTACGCCGGCGACGACACCAAGGAGATGAACGTCGCCGCGTACCTCGAGCTGCTGGGCCGGCCGTTCACCGGCACCGGCTCACACGGCCTCTACCTCGCGCAGGACAAGGCGCTCGCAAAGAAGATCTTCGCCTTTCACGGCATCCGCACGCCGAACTTCATGACCGGCTACCGCGGCCGCCTCGATTGGGCGCACGACATTCACTTTCCCGTGATCGTCAAGCCCGCGCTCGAGGACGGCTCGATCGGGATTCGCTTCAGCGCCGTCGTCGGCAGCTTGAAGGAGCTGATGGAGCGCATCGACGGCGTGCACGCCGAGTTCGACGCGCCGGTCTTGATCGAGGAATACATCGAGGGCCGCGAGATCTACGCCGCTGTGATCGGCAATCGCGATCCGGAGGCGCTGCCGATCGTCGAGCTCGATCTCTCGCAGCTGCCGAAGGGCACGCCGCGCATCGCCGGCACCGAGGTGAAGTGGGAGCAAGGCACCGCGATCTACCGCAATACCCAGCCGTTCTTTCCCGACGACCTCGATGAGAAGACCGCGCAGCATCTGAAAGAGACCGCGTGCGCCGCGTACCAGGCGCTGAAGCTCCGCGACTACGGCCGCATCGACATCCGCCTCGACGACGAAGGCCACGCCTACGTCATCGAGGTGAACCCGAACCCGTGGCTGCTCTCGACCGCGGAGTTCGCGAAAGCGGCGAAGAAATCCGGCCGCCAGCATTGTCAGCTGGTCGGCGAGATCGTCGAGCTGGCGATGTCGCGCTACGGCGCCTGACCACGTTTCGCGACGGCTTTAGCCACCCGCCGTCGCGGTCAGCTCCAGGTCCATTCCTTTTCTGTTTCTGCGAGCTCGTCGACGTCGCCGGCTTCTTCAGTCAGCTCGATCGGGAGTTTTGCGGCGCAGAAGCGGCAGACGCGGGCGGCGACTTTTACCAGCTCGGCGCACTGCGGACAGGAGCGGAGACCGCTCGTGTCGGCGACGCCGGTTTGCGCGATGTTCGCTTGGTACTCCTCGATCAGCTGCTTCAGACGTTGCGCGTCACTGTTCGAGTGGCCGTGGCTGCGCAGCGGGTCCGTGCCGCCCGACGAATGGACGATGATGTCCGACCAGACGGCGCCGCGCGCGATCGTGATCGACGAGACCTGACGAATGCCGATGCTCTCCTCGGTCTGCCCGACCATGGACGTCTTGATGCGCGTCACCTGGCGGTGACTGACCTCGAGCACCGTCGGAAAGAGGCGATTCCCCGGCGAGAGCCGGCTCGCCCGAAAGCGATGCACCATCCCCTACCCCTCCGCGGGGCGCATCTTACTTCAGTCGCGACGGCGACTGCCAGCGCCGCGCGTTACTCGCCGCGGAACTTGGGGGGGCGCTTCTCGAGAAACGCGCGGACGCCCTCGGCGTAGTCGGCGCTTTCGAAGCACGCCGCGATGAGGGCGCGGACTTCCTCGACGTCGCGGCTCGCGGAGTCGCGCTGGACCTCGGCGATCGCGCGCTTGGCGGCGCGCAACGTGAGGGGAGCATTAGCGGCGATGTCCGCGGCGTAGCGGGCGGTGAACGTCTCGAGCTCGGCTTTCACCACCACCTGATTGACCAGACCGATCCGCAGCGCCTCGGTAGCGTCGTAGCGGCGGGCGGTGAAGAAGAGCTCCGACGCCGCCGACGGACCGAGGAGGCGCACGAGACGCTCGACGCCCTTTATGTGATAGCCGAGGCCGAGTCGCGCGGCGGGGAGCGCGAGACGCGCGTCGTCGGCGGCCACGCGGAGATCCGCGCTCGCGGCGAGCGCCAGGCCGCCGCCGATGCAGATACCGTGGATCATCGCGACGAGCGGCTTCGGAAATCCCGTCAGCGCCTCGAACGCCTCCGCCGTCGTGCGCTCGTACGCCGCCGCCGACGCGGCGTCCTTCCGGTGCGTCGAGAACTCCGAGATGTCGGCGCCGGATGCGAACGCCTCGGTGCCGTCGCCACGCATCACGACGACGCGCACGCGCCGATCCGCCGCGAGGTCGGCGACGAGCGGCGGAATCGCCTGCCACATCTCGAGGCGGACGGCATTCAGGCGCTCCGGATTGCGGAGCACGAGCCACGCGACACCATCTTCCTGACGAGCGACGTCGACGCCGAATGCGGCCATCGAGATCGTGTAGCGCAGCCTCGCTCGTCCCGCCACCGCTGCGGAGCGCGCGACGACTGACGCAACGACGCTCCGGCGCGCGTCAATCTTCGGCGATGACGTGCGCGAGCGCGTGCGTCGCGGTGTGCGTCAGCGAGAGGTGCAGCCGTGCGACCCCGGCGGCCGCGGCGGTCGCCGCAGCGCGCCCGGTCAGCACGATCGCGGGCCGGCCGTCGCGGCGTACGACCTCGACGTCGAGCCACGTCGCGTCCGGCCCCCAGCCGACGCCGAGCGCTTTCATCGTCGCTTCCTTCGCGGCGAAGCGCGCCGCGTAGCTCTCGAAGCGTCCCACACCACGAGCATCGGCATACGCACGCTCGCCGTCGGTGAAGACGCGCGCGACGAAGCGGGCGCCGGTTTGCGGATGCTCGATTGCCGCGCGCACGCGCGCCACCTCGACGAGGTCGACACCGGTGCCGACGATCGCCATCCGCCGCGCGCTCAGCAGGCGCCGCAAAGGCGGCAGGTCGTCACGTCGCACGGCATCGTCTGCCGTTCGGCGTAGGCACGGGTGCGCTCGACCCACAGGAATCGCTTGTGGAGCGAATGGTCGATGAAGTCCCACGGCAGGATCTCGTCGACGGCGTACGTGCGGCGCACGTAGAAGTCGGGGTCGACCATGCCGGGCTCACCGTCGCGCGCCGCGCGGCGGTGCTCCTGGACGACGCGCCACCAATCGCCGTCGGCCGCGTGAATCGCGAGCAGCAGGCGCGACACGCGGCGGTCGCCGCGCGAGAGGAGGGTCGCGTAGTACGCCTCGCGCGGTGACTCGACATCGCACGTCACCTTCGGCAGCCGGCCGATCTCGCGACGAAGATAGTCGATCTTCCCCTTCAGCGACTTGAGGTCCTCCATCGGCTCCCATTGGAGCGGCGTCCAGGGCTTCGGCCCGAAGGGATTGATCGAGAGCGTGAGGCGCTGCACGCGACCGTCGCGTTGGAAGCGGGCGCGGATCTTCTTCGTCAGCTCGACGATCGCGACGACGTCCTCGTGCGTCTCGGTCGGGAGACCGATCATGAAATAGAGCTTCATCGCCTGCACGCCGGAGCCGACGAGCCAGTCGGCGGCGCGCAGGATCTCGGGCTCGGTCAGGTTCTTGTTGATGACCCGTCGCATGCGCTCGGAGCCCGCCTCCGGCGCGACGGTGACGCTCTTCGTGGCGCTCCGCCCGAGCGCCGTCGCGAGGCGGCGGCTGATGACGTCGGCTTTGAGCGACGACGGCGACGGCCGCCCGCCGCGGTCGGCGACGAACTCACAGAGCTCCGCGATACCCGGCACGCTCGCCATCTCGGCACCGACGAGCCCGATCGTCGGCCGCGCCTCGAGCCCCGCCACGACCGTCTCCTTCAACTGCTCGAGGCTGCGGCTGCGGATCGGGCGATACATGTAGCCCGCGGCGCAGAAGCGGCAGCCCCACTCGCAACCGCGGCTCGCCTCGACGAGGTACATGTCGCCGAAGACCGCCTCGGGCGCGAGCACCTTCGACGCCGTCGAGAAGCGGTCGAGATCGGCGATGAGACGCCGCTTCACCGCACCGCCGCCCGGCCCGCGGTAGCTGACCGACTGAATCGTGCCGTCGGCGGCGTACTCGATCGTGTAGCGATCGGGGCGGTACGCGCCCTCGACCTCCGCCGTCGCGTCGAGCACGCCCGCGCGTCCGCCGCCGGCGTCGCGTGCGGCGACGTAGCGCGCGAGGAACTCCGGGATCATCTCCTCGCCCTCGCCGATGAGAAAGAGATCGAAGAAATCGGCGATCGGCTCGGGGTTGAGGAACGTCGCGGGGCCGCCGGCGAGGAGAAGCGGTCCGCTGCTGCGCTGCTCACGCAGCGGCGCAATGCCGGCCGCTTCGAGAATGTCGACGACGTGGAGGTAATCGGACTCGAACGAGATCGAGAACGCGACGAGCTCGAAGTCGCGGAGCGGGCGGCCCGACTCGAGCGACACCACGTCGCGGTCGGGATCGTCGCGATCGGGAAGGAACGCGCGCTCGCAGCGCACGCGCGGATGACAGGCGAGGATCTCGAACACCGCTTGGAAGCCGAGGTTCGCCATCCCGACCGCGTACGTGTTCGGGTAGACGAGGCAGACCGCGACGTCGCCGCCGCGTGACGGCTCGAAGAGCATCCGCTCTTGCGCGAGTCGTTGCCGTGCTCGCTCTCGTGGACGTGGTCGCATGGTCAAGGTATCGGCGCGCGGTGCGGACGAGGTGTCGTCGCGCAGCGCGACCTGTGATTATACGCAGCCGGTTGCAGTCCCCTCAAGCTTGACGCCGCGGGCCGTGGCAGCGATGGGTCGCGCCATGCGCGCTCTCGCCCTCGTGCTCGCCGCGTTCATGGCCTCCTGCGGCCCGTTTGTGGGTGGCCTGATCGATCGCGTGCGCGAAGCGCCGGCGCCTGCCGTATCCGAGCGTGCCGCGACGCTGCATCGGCAAGCGCCGGTCGTCGATCTCCACGCCGATCCGCTGCTTTGGGGACGCAACCTCCTCGCTCGGAGCACGACCGGCCACGTCGACGTCCCGCGGCTGCGCGAGGGAGGCGTCGCGTTACAGGTGTTCGGCATCGTGACGAAGTTCCCGATCGTCCCGAGCATCGAGCGTACGAATCCGCGGTGGCCGGATGCGGTGACGCTCCTCGCGCTCGCAAGCCTGTGGCCGCTCCGCACCGTCGGCAACATCGAGGCGCGCATGCTCTACCAAGCCGGCGAGCTGCACCGCATGGCCGCGGCGTCGAACGGTACGCTCGCGGTCATCGAGACGAGGGCGGATCTCGAGCGTCTCCTGGCGCGCCGCGCCGGCGGCGCCGACGTCGTCGGCGGCCTCCTCGACATCGAAGGCGCCCACTGCCTCGGCGACGACCCCGCGAACCTCGCGCACGCATTCGACGCCGGCGTCCGCATGATCGGCCTCGCGCATTTCTACGACACCGCGTTCGGAGGCTCCGCGCACGGCATCGGCAAGATCGGCCTCACCGATCGCGGCCGCACGCTCGTCCACGACATGGAGCGCCGCGGCGTGATCGTCGACCTGGCGCACTCGTCGGCCGCGACGATCGCCGACGTCCTCGCGATCGCCACGCGCCCCGTCGTCGTCTCGCACACCGGCTTGCGCGCCACGTGCGACAACCAACGCAACCTCTCCGACGATCAGCTCCGCGGCGTCGCGCAGAACGGCGGCGTCGTCGGCATCGGCTTCTGGGACACCGCCGTCTGCGGCGTCGCCGCCGCCGACATCGCCCGCGCAATCAAGTATGCCGTCGACCTCATCGGTGACGACCACGTCGGTCTCGGTTCCGACTTCGACGGCGCGGTCACGACAGGGTTCGACACGAGCCGCATGCGCGTCGTCACGCAGGCGATGCTCGACGCCGGCGTACTCGACGCGTCGATTCCGAAGATTCTCGGCGGGAATGCGGTGCGGGTGTTGCGGGAGGTATTACCGCGTTAGCCTCTCAAGAGATGTCAGCTCACGTGGGCGCTCGGCACGTTCCCGCGACGCAGGTCGCACCGTCAAAGAGGTTACAGCAGTCCTCGTTCGCGGAGCAGCCCGTGGCCCCCAGCTCGAAGCAACAGCCGTGGTTGTCGGCAGCGAACTGATCGCACGTTAAGGCGCTCGATCCGCGTACCGCAGACATCGTGGTCGCCGCCGTTGCCAACCGGCTACGAATGCTTATTCCAGTAATCGAACGCGCGTACGACGATGGCATAACCGTGAATAAACGGTTGGTGGTTCAAGTCGGGCAGGAGTGGTTGCGCGTGTTTCGCTAACGGCGCGCCCTCGGGTAACCATCCGCGCGGCTAACCCGCGCTGCCGTTCACTGGATGAAGGACGTACCGATGGCAATCGGCGCAACTAGAACGAGGCACACGATCATCCAGGATGGGATCGGTGAATCGGATTGCCGGAATTCAGCGACAATGTCAGGTCGCGCCAACCATCGGCACACGACCGCGACAGCGACGAACTCCGCGAGGCCGATCAATGGAGCCACGGTATGATCCCGCTGGAAAACGATAAGGAAGGCGCGCAGGGAAAACAGCGCGCCTACAAGGGTCGCATAGATGCCAAACTTTCGGCCCCACTCCTCCTTGGTGCGCAATGCCCGTGCCGTAAGAAGGGACAGCATGCCGCCGGTCAATCTGCGGACGTCATCAACGGCCGTCGCGGTCACTGCATCGTGGGACAGTACGCCCATGACCCATAGATACACTTCGAGGGTTACCCGTAACGCGGAGATGCCGACCGCGAACCAACCGACGAGTCCTAACCACCGCGCAACCCGGCCGACGATGCTGCTGTCTGATGCCATCCACCACCGCCCTTGGGAGTGACGTTTCGGAGTCGCCGGCAGGGTGCCACAACTCAAGCTGAGCGGTCGAACAGGAACTCGGGTCCAGTCACGTATATTGCTGCCCTAACACGTATATTGCTGCCCTAATTTGAGGAGCGCGTGTTCCGGGAGCCGCCGAATCCGGCACGGTGGTCGCCGCCGCTCCCTGTCGCGTATCGCCCCTCTCGCGTTGTCTTGCCGCACACCTTGCACTCGTACATCAGCTCGCCGCGCGGCATCACGTCCGGGTCAGGGACAGCTTTCCACGACCCATCCCGTGCGCCACAATGGGCGCAGCTTCCGCCGGGTGACACCGTTGATCCCTGCGGCATCGTCGGAACGGGCTTCGCGGCTTCATCGATCCACCGCGCCCATACGGTGCCGTTCTTGTCGTTCCTGATCTGCACTCACTTCTCCCTTGCTGGATGCTCGGCGGCGATTGCCGCACGCACCGCATCGACGGCGCCTTCCGCGGGTCGCTCGCGACTCATCTGAACCACCCTCCAAACAGGGCGGCGACGCAGTTGGGGCACCAGTCCGCATCGTGTCGGGCTGAAACGTTCACAAACTTATTTCGCGGCGCAGAGCCTTGAAGCAGCGCGCCGCAGAGCGGTTGCCAGCTATGGCCCTCTAGCGGAGCGATGTGGACCTTCCCGCGCGGATAATGCTTGACCTCGCCGTCGCGCAACTGACTACCAAACGCCTCGCGCCGCTGAAACCGCATGCCGCAACAGAGCGCTGCGGCTTCGGGTACGCCCATCTTAGCGCCTCCTACCTCAAAACTAACTGCACGCCGTCGAAGTCCGATACGTCGAATCGGCACCAAGCTCTCGAGGCAGCCGTACCGTTGCCGGCGTGTCACAAAGGGTCGCCCGGCGATGGAATCAGGGAAAGCGCTTCTACGCGCGTCAGCGGCGCCGTGTGCCTACCGTGGGTGCGACGGCTCCGCGAGCCTTTGGCCGAGTCGGGCGTGATCGAACCGCGGGTCGGCGGTGGATCGGTTGGAGCGGCCGGATGGGCACCACGTGAACATGGCCGCCCCGGATGCCGCTGCGAATGTCGAGCCGCGCCAACAACGCCTCGAGCTGCTGCTGATCCGTGGTGGCAACGCCGATGAAGAACAGGATGCTGCTGCG
>WNFR01005846.1_pt1 | contig 12581 bp, 9 predicted proteins | sample 5400221 | NCBI WGS metagenome assembly WNFR01 (sample SAMN13153357, study PRJNA577476) | soil metagenome | isolation source: 40 cm soil under Madrone tree | place: USA:California | collected 2016-06-14 | reverse complement strand
GCCGAAGCCGACATATCGGTGTCCACCCACCCCGGCGCGACACTGTTGATGTAGATTCGGTCTCGTGCCAGCTCGGTGGAGAGGCCTTTGACCATGCTGATGAGCGCACCCTTGGTCGCAGCATAATCGCAGTGGAAGGCCTCGCCACGCTGCCCGGCGGTCGAACTCACCAGCACGATGTGTCCGGCTGGAATGCCGCCTTGTTTCTTCATGTGGGATACGGAATGTTTGACGAGCGCAAAAACGCTGTCGAGGTTGACGGCAATCGTGCGATGCCACTGCTCATCCGACAATCGGTCAATGGGAGCGTCCTCGGGAGGCCAGATGCCGTGATTGGCAACCAGGATGTCGAGTCGCCCGAAGGTGTCGATCGTCGTCGCGACCAGTTGCTGTGCCGCCTTGGTGGTGGAAAGGTCAACCTGCACGGCACGGCAATTGGCGGGGCCGCATTCGCGCACGAGATCCTCGGCCTGCGCCTTGGCCGACTGGTAGTTGAAGACAACCTTGGCCCCGGCGCCAGCGAACATCCGGACCGCGGCAGCGCCTATGCCACGGGAGCCTCCCGTAATGAGTGCGACTTTGGAATTAAGAGTCAGGTTCACGATGGCTACAAGTATCGCATGTCAAACGCCTGTCGCTATCTAGCTCCGCGGCCTATTCGTAGCGCAGGCTCTCCACAGGATCTAGCTGCGAGGCTCGGACCGCTGGAAGAGTGCCGAACAGAATTCCGACCAGCGAGGAAACACCAATTGCAATGATGGCGGAAAGCCCGGAAATCGGGATGCGATATTCAGTGAAGTAGCGGACGGAAAAGGGAATGGCAAGTCCGATGATGATGCCGACAACGCCGCCAGTGAGAGAGATGAGTATAGCCTCGGCAAGGAACTGAAAGCGTATTTCGCGGTTGGTCGCGCCAATTGCCTTGCGGATTCCTATCTCGCGAATCCGGGCGCTGACGGTGGCCAGCATGATATTCATGATCCCGATACCGCTGACCAGCAGTACGACCAGCGAAACGGCAAGCAGAACGAAGGTCATGGCGGTTGCTGTCTTGTCTGCAACCACGACCAACTGAGTCAGGTTCCGAACGCTATAAACCGACTCCGGCCGGTGCCGCGATTGGATTACGCGCTGAACCTGCGCAGTGATCGGAACCACCAGGGAGGCATCCGCAGCGGAGAAAAAAATCTGTTTCACCGTGGGCGTTTCCTGAAAATAGCGGATCACCGTGTAGGGAATCAGCATGGTGTTGTCGGTCACTTCGGATTGACCGAACGTGTCCACGCGCTCGCGAAACGTTCCGATGACGGTGAAGGGCAGCCCGCTCAACTTCAGCGTTTTGCCGAGCGCGCCTTCCTCCGATCCGTAGAGTTCGATCGCCAGCTTCGTGGTGACCACGCCGACCTTGTTGTGCGCCTGGGAATCCTGCTTATCAAAAAAGCGCCCCTTCAGAATAATCAGATTGCGAACCTGCTCGTATTCCGGATAAACCCCCATGATCTGCAAATCGCGCTCTTTGCCGCGTCCGACTGCCACGCGTTCATTGAGAGGCACGACCGGAGAAGCATAGGTAATTCCGCTGACCTGCTGTCGGACCGCTTCCAGGTCGTTAATCGTCAGAGCGTCGTTGCCTGTGTTGCTGATGCGGTCACCGCCGCTTTCGTATTCTGCATAGATCCAGTTCGACCCAATGGACTGGATCTGATTCAAAAGGTACTGCTTGCCAGTAAGACCGATCGTGGTAACGAGGATCAGAGATGCGGTCCCGATGACCATGCCCAGAGCGGTGAGAGCGAACCGAATCTTATTGCTCGAGAACGTTTCGTACGCAAAACTGAAGATCTCGCCGAGCGCAAGATACGCGCGTCCGTTGTTGGGAGCTGTGGAATCCATTGTTTGATTAGATGTCTTGACTAGATGTTACGGGCAGTTTGCAGGGGCTGCAAGCTCTGTGATTTGGCAGGTCTCATCGAGCAACCCCTTGTGAACATGCGGGTATAGCTCAGCGGGTGATGGAGATGCAACTAGAGACCGTACTTCTCACGGAGCTCCATCCACCAGGTCAGTACCTGGGCTCGTTTATACACGTCGGGCACGGACCGCACCTGCCACCGTTTGTTACGCCATGAAGATTTACCATCTGCGGGCTATTGCTTGCCGAATCATTAATGTAAAGTGTTGCGATCGAACTTCCCGTACCGTCGCCATAGCCCACCAGTAGCGTACAACCATTCCCCGGTTGGACAGGCTTCCCCACTGCACATGTTCCTCCCGGATCAATCGAGAAGCCCGCACCTTGAATGGTAAAAGATGCGGGAACGAGAGCTCCCGGGCTGTTGTTATTGAGTGTTACTGTCTGTGGATTGGCATTCCCAACGCCCGTGCAAGCGTTATAGCTGAAACTGAGAGACGTCGGGATGACAGTGGCGGGGGGTGGGGGTGGGTTCGTACCCAAGGCCGTTAAGTAATTCTGGTTACCAACATAAACCTTGCCGTTAGCTATCGTGGGTACGGAGAACCTGATGGCCCCGCCCAAATGGTCACGCGTAGAATTCATGGAACTGTTGTACAGTTCCATGAGGTTTGTGGCGTCGTACGCGTGTAGAACAGCGCAGCATGATGACCCGTAACTGCTATTATCCAAGGCCCAAACGATGCCGCTGGTAGTGCCATTCGAAGAGGTGGATGGCGTGGGTCCCGGCCATGCAAAGACGGTTGAGGTAACAGCATGGCCTGATAGTATTCCGTTGCCCCCAGCGTTGAGGGAATATGCCTTCATAGAATCGGAGGTGGCGGGGCTGTCAGTTGCGCTCCCAAAGTAAACGTAGGCATTCCAATATGCGGGGGATCCCCACATGCCAACCAAGGCACCGGGAAGCTCTTGCACGACTCTGTCAATGCACGGAGGCATGCCGCAGTTTTGCACCATGTTGTCGCGATCCAGTAAGTAGATCGTGCCGTTTTTCCCGGCTTGCACTAGCAGGTGCTGATGAGCGGAACCCGAAGGCAAGTCCGGCAGCAAAAGAACGCCTCCAGCGCCCACGTCCAGATCGCTACCCCTTAAAGCGTCCCAGTTGTAGGGCGTGAACCAATCCCCTACCGAGAACTGTGCCCCCCCCGATGGGTTTAATCGAATAATGCTATTTCCGTAGTCCGAACCGGCACGGCCATCGTAGGTTCCGTTGCCCGTTGCGAAGAATATATTGCCATTAGCATCAGAAGCGACGCCGTTCCCCGACATCCAAACAGCCGCCTGACTTCCATTTGGAACGACATCGAATATCGTTGGAATCTGCGCAAGGTTCGACGCGTTGTACGCCAGTACCCAGCCATGGTACGGACCATTGTCGCATCCCGTCGAACCGAAACCCATCAACACTTTTCCGTTCTCGAGAAGCAGCGCAGACCGGTTCAACTGGTCCTTCGCCGTGAAATGTCGCTCCCCACTGTCGCAGCAATCACCACCGGGCCGCCGAACTTCTCGTTGCCCGTAACTACATCAAGGGCATGAACTCGGTAGAAGTAGTATCCATTCTCCAGTGTCTTAGCGACAACGTAGATTGTTCCAGTAACAGCGTCTATCACAGGCGTGCTTGTGATTCCAATTTCGGGTCGCAAAACAGGGCAATTGTTGTTCGGATCCGTGGTCACACCTGCAGCCGGATTTATGAACCCTTTCCTCCAGTATGTCGTGCCATTGTCGGCATCGACCGCATAGACACTGTCATGTTCAGTCGCAACATACACGACATTGTGGGTACCACCTCCGATGCTTAGGTTCGACAGCACCAGCGGTTGGGCGTATATTTGGCCGTCAACTGGAACTCGGAAGAGTTTGCCGAACGATGAAGCATTTACATTGGATGTAGTCAGCACTGTTTCCAGTGTGTTCTGGCCGGTTCGCGCGTTGTCGTTATGGTAGGTGGTGACGCTTACCTGAGCATATGTAACTAGACGAACCAGGCACAAAGATGCAATCGCAAGAAACTGTGTCAGGCGGCGAAGACGATCCATAGGGAACGCAGTCTATATAGGTCCTAACAGCTCGTCAACTCGGAAAGCGCACCGCTTGTCTCGATCTAACTAAATTTTCGCGGTCAATGCATCCATGTTCCGCTATAGTTATTTGATTGCGGATCATCAACCAAACCCAAGACTTTCCCCCCTTGCCAAGCTCATCCAATCCGAGCGCACCTCTCGAAACGCTGAGGCCTGCACGCATCCCCTCATCGTCTCTGATTTCCATGGTTCTGGCAGCACTCGCCATCCGGTTGGTCGTCATGATTTTCCTGCTGCCCGAACAACTTGACCCTCAGCGGGATCACTGGCGATTCGGATACGAGACCGGTAGAATTGCCCGGTCAATCGCGGAGGGCCGCGGCTTCAGCAGTCCCTTGTTCGAAGACACAGGCCCCACCGCATGGATGACCCCTGTCTACCCCTATTTGGTGGCCGGAGTTTTTAAACTTTTCGGAATCTACAGTAAGACTTCTGCCATCGTCCTCCTCTCCCTGAATGCCTTGACGTCAGCGCTCGTCTGCTTCCCCGTCTTCTTGATCGCGCGCATCAGTTTTGGAGATCGCGTCGCCAATTGGTCCGGGTGGGCGTGGGCATTTTTCCCCTACGCTATTTACTTTCCCGTGGAACGCATTTGGGAAACGTGGCTTGCGACGCTGCTGTTAGCAGTGCTTTTTCTGATGACGCTGAAGCTTGAGGACGAAGACAGGCTTTGGAGTTGGATAGTCTTCGGACTGGTCTGGGGGTTGGCCGCGCTCACGAGTCCATCGCTTCTTTCGGTGCTTCCCTTTCTAGCCGTATGGGTTATCTATCGACGGTATCGTCGCGGGCGGCGGTGGTTCGCTGTGAATGTTGTCGCGGCCATCGCATTCATCGCCGTGGTTTCTCCCTGGTTCGTCCGCAACTACGAGGTCTTTCATCGCTTCGTCCCATTTCGCGACAACATGGGACTCGTTTTACGGCTTGGCACAAAAGGGCCCACTTCTTATTGGGCACAATCCGATCTCGGACCCTGGCGCAGCGATGTTGAATGGAATGAATTCAAGCAGCTAGGCGAACTCGGATACATGGACAAGAAGAAACAGCAGGCAATCGAGGCGATTCGTAGTGATCCCCGGTGGTACATGTGGAGGTCGTTGCGCCGCGCAGTTTTTATCTGGACCGGCTATTGGAGCTTTGATCGCGATTATCTGGCCCAGGAACCACTCGATCCGCCGAATATCCTATTTTCGACTGCCCTGACCGTTTTCGCCCTTCTTGGCTTGTGGCGCGCCTGGAAAGCAGATTGGTCTGCCGCTCTGGCCTACGCTCTCGTCCTCTTTTGGTTTCCTCCCATCTTTTACATCACGACTCCAGAACACTACTACCGGCGACCCATTGATCCGATGTTTGTGATCTTAGCCGTAATGTCACTGATGCCAAAATCAAGGGTAAGTGAGCAACGCGAGGCAAGGTAGGGCGTTGTGACTACCGCGAGAACTGGCGAATGGCTTCAGCGCTTCCGCGAAAGGAAGCCGAGAATTTTGCTGGCAAGGTCGTCCGAGAAACCGAAACGTGCCTTGGCTCGCGAATAGAGATCCACAGCCTGCTTATCCAGCCAGATCATGGTGGCCTTTACCGGACCGTCTTCCGGGCGCGAGCGGTAATTTGTGGAATGCACTTTGACTTCCTCGCCCGCCTCGACCGTGTAGTAATAGAGGGCCAGACTCTTGCGCGATTCGTTTTCGGGACAACGCAACGGGTCCGGAAACCCGTGGTACGAGATTTCATCGGTCCGAAAGATCAGCGCATGATTGAGCAGCGGCGGGACTCTAGTCACGCACCGGCGCATCTCCCGATCCCACAATTCCAGCGCGCCGCCCCATTTCTCGTCCCAGTCTGGATTGAGATAAAGAATCAAGTTGATCTGTCGTCGCCAGTGCTTATGGTAGTGATGATTGCTGAAGTCGGTATGCACATTCAGGAATCCGCCCGCGCCGGACTGGTGTAACCCGCCGCCCTCCAGCATGTCGTCCGAAACCAGGTTAGGAATTCCCGTCAACTCCGAAAGCCAGCGCACGAACTCAGGAGAATTTAGCTCGTCCACCACTTCTCCGAGGAGTGACGGAAAGAGCGATCGCTTTGCCAGCCCAAGTTTGTTCTCGTTCTGGTGTTTGTAACGTGTCCAAGCGTCGGTCGCCATGTCTGGAAACTCACGAGCGAGCGCAATCGCAACTTCTAGGTCGAGAAACTCTTCGAGGTGTATATGCGGGCAAGGTTGATTGTGGCGAAATCGCCGCCGCAAGCTGGGAAGTTCGGACGACCATCTCAGGAAGGGAAACAGCGCTCGAGTTGGGGCTAAAATCGGATCGGCCATGACTTCGATGATGATCGGGTATTGAGCCTAAGCTAACACACGCCGCATGTGACGCGGCGTGGCTTCTATTGGACTATTGATAATCGAAGATCTGTTTTTACGCGGTAGCTGGCCGTTCTCCGCCTTTGACCGGGGTGCGTCCCGGTTCGGGCTTGATGACCTGCTGCACACCGTCGTCATTCTTGGTGGGCAGCGGCTTGATTGGAGGCAGGTTCGTTCCCTCAACCAGCATCTTGATCTCGACCGCGTCCAGTACCTCGCGCTCGATGAGCGCCTGGGCGATCCGAGTCAGAGTGTCGCGGTTGTCGGAGAGAATCTGCTTGGCCGTGTTGTAGCCCGCGCTGACCATCTTGCGAACTTCTTCGTCAATCTGGATTGCAGTGGCTTCCGAGTAGTCGCGGTGCTGCGCAATCTCACGGCCCAGGAAGATCTGCTCTTCTTTTTTGCCAAAGGTCAGTGGCCCGAGTTCGCTCATGCCCCATTCGCAGACCATCTTGCGCGCCAATTCTGTTGCCCGCTCGATGTCGTTGCCCGCGCCAGTGGACATGCAGTTCAGGAAGAGTTCTTCCGCCAACCGTCCGCCCATCAGGATCGCGATCTGCGTGTCGAGATAGTTCTTGTAGTAGTTGTGGCGATCGTCCGTCGGCAATTGCATGGTGAGACCAAGCGCCATTCCACGCGGAATGATCGTGACTTTATGCACCGGATCCGAATGCGGCAACTTGGCGGCAACCAGCGCGTGTCCGGCTTCATGAAAAGCCGTATTTCTCTTCTCTTCGTCGGAGAGCAGAAGCGATTTGCGCTCCACGCCCATTAGCACTTTATCTTTCGCCACTTCGAAGTCGTACATCAGAACCGCTTTGCGATTCTGGCGCGCAGCAGCGAGTGCCGCTTCATTGACCATGTTGGCCAGGTCAGCGCCGGAGAAGCCCGGTGTGCCGCGCGCAAGTACGGACAAATCCACATCGTCGGCAAGAGGAATCTTGCGGGTATGCACGCGGAGTATTTCTTCGCGCCCTCGAACATCAGGACGATTCACTACAACGCGGCGATCAAAGCGTCCAGGACGAAGCAGAGCCGGATCCAGCACATCAGGTCGGTTCGTCGCTGCCATCAGGATGACGCCTTCATTCGATTCGAAACCGTCCATCTCAACCAGCAACTGGTTCAGAGTTTGCTCGCGCTCGTCGTGGCCGCCACCCAAGCCAGCACCGCGATGACGTCCAACCGCGTCAATTTCGTCGATGAAGATGATGCAGGGAGCGTTCTTTTTACCCTGCTCGAACAGATCGCGAACGCGGCTCGCGCCCACACCGACGAACATTTCGACAAAGTCCGATCCGGAGATGGAAAAGAAAGGAACATTGGCCTCGCCGGCCACCGCCCTCGCCAGCAGGGTCTTGCCTGTTCCTGGAGGGCCGACAAGCAGAACGCCCTTCGGAATGCGTCCGCCGAGCTTCTGAAATTTTTGCGCTTCGCGCAGGAATTCAATGATCTCGCGCAGCTCCTCCTTGGCCTCATCCACGCCCGCCACGTCCTTGAACGTGACTTTTTTCTGTTGCATGGAGAGCAGGCGCGCGCGACTCTTGCCGAAGGAAAGGGCCTTGTTGCCGCCGGTCTGCATCTGGCGGATCATGAAAAACCAGAGCGCAGCCAGCAGCAGCAGCGGAGCCAGATTCAGGATCCAGCTCGGCCAGGTCCCGTTGCTGATGTCCCGAATGTTGACGCTCACCCCCTTATCAAGCAGCATCTTGTAGATGTCAGAGTAGTTAACCGGAATGCTGAGATGGAAACCGGAATTGTCGTTCTTATATTTGCCGCGGACTTCCTGACCGCTGATGGTCACCTCGCGCACAAGGCCCTGGTTCACCTCTGACATGAACTGCGAAAGGTTGACTTCTTTATCTTTCTGGCCGTTGCTGCCGGAGCGGACCACCTGCCACAGCAGGAACGCCGAGACAATAATTACCGCCCAAAACAGCACCGTCTTGACTGTTGAATTCACCTAAAACTCCTCTAAATCGAGCGCCTTGCCCATTTTTCGGGGGAAAGCAGCTGAACAGCTACTCCCCAATTAGATGCCGTAGACACAATTTCGGCTTAGGCTAAGCGGCGTGCTCTTATTCTAGACCTTTTCTGGGGAAAATGGGGAAACGGAAAGAGGTGACAGAGGTCACGGGCCGAACCGAGTTTGGGGAGCACCCTCGGGTCCCGCACCAGATGATCCCTGTAGGGCGGAACGCTGCTTGCCAATCCCTCTCATGCCCCGAATCATAAAGAACCAGAGCCCTGCTAGTAGGGCCAAAGGAGCTATATTCATCAGCCATGTTCCCCAGGTCGGATCCGGTAGTTCGTTAAACCAAATATCCACATCGTGTTGCTGAAGTGCATCGAGCATCGCGGATTGATTCGCAGGCGCAATCACTTTGAACCGGTTGCCTTTGTCGTCGTACCCGCGCACTACGTTGCTGGCAATGACAACCTTCGTGACGTGCCCGTCGGCAACTTGTCGAAGGAATTGCGAATAGCTGATTTCAGCTACATTCTTATCTTTGGGATCGGTCTTCACCACCTGCCAGAGTAAGAATGCACTCCCAAGAATGGTGAGCCAGAATATTACGCTCTTGGAGGTCTTGTTCACTGGTCAACTCCCTACGTCTTCGCGGCCAAGTACGGCAAATTGCGCCCTGTCTGCTCCGGGCTTCCCAGACCGTAGCCGCACAGAAAGGCATCATCTACCAGAAATCCAAAATAGTCCGGCTGCAGCGGCACCCGCCGCGCCGACTGCCGATCAAGCAACGTAGCTAATTTCACCGACGCTGCGCCACGAGACCGTAGGTTGCTCATCAGATATTCGGTGGTTACACCGGAGTGGACCAAGCCTTCGACCAGCAGAATGTGCTTTCCGGCGATAGCCAACTCATGGCTGAAGAAGATTTCGAGCATCGGCGCTTCGCCCTGCGTCTCCTTGTAGGTCGGCTTAATGAACGTGCAAACCACCGGCACTTCCATCGCGCGAACTAGGTCAGCGATGAACATGAAACCGTTTTCCAGAATACCCAGCGCGATCACCGTTTCGCCGCGGTAATCGTCGGAGATTTGGCGTCCAAGCTCGCGAATTCTCTTTTGGATTTGGTCGGCGGAGATGACCTGGCGCAAGGCTGTATTCGGCGAAGCGGTCATAAAATCCAGTCGTGGTCTGGAACGAGGAATAGTAACAGCACTTGGCCCTTGGCAGTTAACACTTAGCTTCTAGCGCCGGCGTGCCGCCTGTCGAGAGGGCGATCTCGCCCGCTCCCTGCGCATAGGCTGCTCAGTCCGCGATAACTCGGATCCAAAGCACTCGACCAGAGTCCGGCGTGGGCGAGAATTCGGCGGGCGTTGGGAATCCCCGCACCCATACCAAGCCGCGACCTTCCGCCACAGCAACCGGCCAGCTCGCCTTTGCCGCTCCTACGATGTGTTGATCGTTGAGCAACTCCTTAACCTTTTTTGCTTCTTTTCTGTGCGCAGGCCAGAACCTGTCCCCTGCACGCCAGTTGCGAAGAGTCAGCTCTTTTGGCAGACGATCTGGATCGAGCAATTGCCCGCGCTCTGTTTCCGGTACGCTACTCCTTTCGATCAGCACGGCCTCAATCCGAATACCGAGCTCGGGGAGTTCGACCTGACCCGGAATACGCAGGCGATATTCGTAGTCTGGCTGAGCCTTCTCAATACTGACTTGTTCGAGGCATAGGCCTTGCTGCGTTCGGCGCACGAAGTGTCCGCACGGCAATTCGATTCTCTTCCCGACTGGACCGTCGGCAAGGTCGCGTACTTCTTCGATTACGCGAAACGAAACGCTTAAGTTCGGAGCATTCTCTTCAAGCCACTGACGAATCAATCGGCGTTGCGCGGCGAGAGGCAGCTTCGACAACGTCCCAAGCGCGACCGAGCGCTCCGCTGTTTCTGGTGAGTCATTGCACCGAATCTCCGGATGCGCCAACTCCCAGTGCTCCTCTTCGGCCCGCGCAATTTCTGCGAGATCGGCAAGATTCCCGATGGCCGCGACTCCGAAGTCTTCTTTCAGCAGCGGCAGCAAACGATGGCGCACACGATTGCGGAGATAGGCCAGGTCGCGGTTGGAGGAATCTTCACGCCACTGCTGACTCCGATTCCGTAGGAAGGCCTCGAGATCGGCGCGCCGAAAATCCAGCGATGGACGAACAACTTCGTCGTGGCCTTCGAAAACAAGTCGCGGATGAATTCCGGAAAGCCCGCGGATTCCGGTACCTCGCAGAATGCGAAGCAGGATCGTCTCCGCCTGATCGTCGAGCGTGTGCGCGGTCGCAACCTTGGAGACGCGGCCTTCACGAACCAGTTCGCGGAAGAAGTCGTATCGCAGTTTGCGGGCGGCGGCTTCAATCCCGGAATTTATGGGGATCAGGGGCGCTGCTCGCGCATGCAGTTCCAGGCCGTGGTGCTGAGCGAGTTCGATAACAAACCGCTCGTCCTCGTCGGACTCCCGCCCTCGCAACTTGTAATTCACATGAGCGGCAGACAGCACAATGCCGAGATCGCCCCGCAATTCGAGAAGCAAAAGCAGCAAAGCCACAGAGTCTGCGCCACCTGACACAGCTACGGCTAGCCTGTCGCCGGCCTTGATCAACTGCTGCTTGCGAATTGTCTTCAACAACAGCCTTGCAAGCTCGTGCACGGGGAAATGGTACAGGAATCCAGTTGCCAGCCGCCGGTTGCCGCGGCGACTAGCGACCCGCGCCGGCAACTGCTATCCTCACCAACAATGCATCGTGGGGTCGCCAGGCTTCTTGTATTGGTCATGATCGTTTCGGCCTTCGGGCCGCTGGCGATGGCTCGTGCTGCCCAACCGCAGGCCCCGCACTGTTTGCGGCATGCGACGAAGCCGGTCATGCAATGCCATCACGGAATGTCGATGGCGCTGGAGCAGTCGGAGCCAACGACTGAGACCTCATTCCAGGCGACCGACCAATGTTGCTCGAACCATGACTGCTGCCGCGGGATGGCTGCGCCGCGTTGGGCGCAACCACAATCCCAACTTACCGCGCAGCAAACTCAGCCGACCTCGCCGGCTGTGCATACGTCGGTCACGCAATTCGCGCCATCCGCCCTCGCTGACATCGATTCCGCCCGCGCTCCGCCTCGCAGCTGACTCTCCGTTCCGGGGCGCGATCTGCCGCGTCTCTATCCACGCTCACGTGTGAAGGCTGACCTGATTTTGAGTCGCCTTCGTCCGTGCTTGCCTGCGCCGATTAGCCGGCGCGAGGAACGAAATGAAGACTTCACGCTTCAGTCATGCACGCTCGGCAACTATTCTCACCGCTCTGCTGGTCGTCTCTTTAGTCTCGACGGTGCCAAGCGCCAACGCGTCCATCCTCGGCTCAGTCCGCGGATTGATTCACGATCCCCAGCATCGTCCCGTGACCGGCGCAACTGTGAAGTTGCAGGCGGCGGGATCGGCCTTCCAACAAACAGTTACCAGCACCGAAACCGGAGAATTCGTTTTCGAGAATATTCCTATCGGCGAATACACGGTGGATGTTCAGTCGTCCGGCTTTCGAACCGAAGAGCAGAAGTTAACGCTTGGCCCAGGTCGTGATGTCCGCCTGCATTTCTCTCTGAAACTCGCAGCCACGGCAGAGACTGTCGAAGTCACTGACCAACCGGAAACGGTGAGTCCGACCTCTTCTACTACGGCCACACTGATCAGCCGTGCCTCGATCGCGCAAACGCCTGGCGCCGACCAGGCCAATTCGCTGGCCATGATCACCAGCAGTGTGCCCGGAGCGTACATCGTGCACGACCTACTTCACATCCGCGGTGGGCACCAATTCTCCTGGCTGCTCGACGGTGTGCCGGTTCCCAATACCAACATTGCATCGAACGTGGGACCGCAGTTCGATCCCAAGGACATTGACTCTCTCGAAGTACAACGCGGCGGCTACAACGCCGAGTATGGCGATCGCACCTATGGCGTGTTTAACGTCGTCACCCGCTCCGGATTCGAGCGCAACCGGCAAGCCGAGTTGGTCGCGAGCTATGGCAGCTTCAACGCCACCGACAACCAGATCAGTTTCGGCGACCACTCCGAACGCCTGGCGTATTACGGAAGCTTCTCTGGATATCGCAACGATCTAGGTCTCGAAACCCCGATCACGCGCGTGGTTCACGACCAAGCAGCGGGGCTTGG
>WNFR01041686.1_pt1 | contig 12584 bp, 15 predicted proteins | sample 5400221 | NCBI WGS metagenome assembly WNFR01 (sample SAMN13153357, study PRJNA577476) | soil metagenome | isolation source: 40 cm soil under Madrone tree | place: USA:California | collected 2016-06-14 | reverse complement strand
CGGAGCTGCGGCCTTGCGCGGCCAGAGTGCCGTCGGTCGATTCTACCTGGTTTGGAACCTGGATCAACAGTGTGGGAACATTCTGCGGCGATACGATCGACTCGGGATGTAATCCTGAAGAAGCCGGTTCAGTGGTTTCTTTGCGAGTGCCGACCTTGTCTTCAGGGGGACCCGCCGCGGCTTTTTTTTCCGCCACCACGCTCTTTGCCGACAATTGAGCCGAGGTAGCGCTTGAACCCTCGACGCCAAACAATGTTGCCGCAATCGTTCTGAAGTCGGAAGGGGAACCCGCAGACGAGTCTGCGAATAGGAAATCGGCCAGCGACGAATTCGCAGGCGGCGCCGGCGAAGTGCTGTGCGCGGGCCCGGTCGCGGAAATAGGTAGGGTGACGTTCACAAAGCAGTCTCGATCGCAAGATAATTAAGCACGCCGCAGACCAAAGCGTGTCATTTTGGAAAGCATTCCCGAGAACGAACGCTTGTTGTGAATTAAAGACTTGGAGGGAATGTGCCGATAACGTCTACGAAGAATGTGCCGTCGAAGTGTCTACTAGGCAAGGCTTGCCTACCGTTGCTAGGCAAAGTGTGCCTAGTCTGCATCTTTCCACCGCGCCAGGAACACGTCGTCCAACATCTTTTGTTCCTGCCGCCTCTGCTCCGTTCCATAGGAACGTTGTTGTTGCTCGCGAAGCTCAGTGAGAACCTGGCGGTCCTGATGGGCGCTTTGATAGACAGCTAGTTGTTGGACTCGCTGGGAGTCCAGTTGCTGTAGTTGTGCGTGCAGTCGATTGGCTGCCTGGCTCAACTCCTTCTCGCGTTCTGCAATTCCCAGGAGATGGAAGGCCGGGAGCTTTTGCCTCAGATCACGTTCTCTCCGCTCGCGAAGTTGGGTCTGCTGCAAGTTGACCTCTTGCAGTTCTAGTTCGACCTCAGCAATTTCGCCGACAATGCGGTGCAAGGTGGCCTCTTCGGTGCGTTCCACACCCTCCCGAAAGCGTAGGACTGCATCGAGTCTGAAGCGGAATGGCATGTCTAGACGGGCAGCGCAAGGAGTCGTTGAGAGGTTTCCGCGGGTGACGGGATTTCAGCCGGATTTTGTTGCAAGAATGCGTTGATCGCCGGCAGGGAGGCGATGGCCTTGTCGAGCACGGCATCGGTGCCGGACTTGTACGCCCCAATGCGAATCAAATCTTCGGCCTTGGCGAACGCGGCCATCAACATTCGTACCTTGCCGGCTTTCTCGAGCTGTTGCGGGCTGCTGATCGCCGGCATAAGACGGCTCAGGCTGTCGAGAACTGAAATCGCAGGATAGTGATTGTGCAGAGCCAAATTGCGGCTCAGCACCACGTGTCCGTCCAGGAGCGAGCGCGCTGTATCCACAAGTGGATCCTGCTGATCGTCGCCTTCCATGAGAACGGTATAAAAGCCGGTGATGCTTCCCGTAGAAAACCGCCCAGCCCGTTCGATGAGTCGCGCCATCATCGCCAGCACCGAGGGAGTGTAGCCCTTCGCGGTGGGAGGTTCGCCTGCGGCCAGACCAATTTCACGCTGTGCCATCGCGAATCGCGTAAGCGAATCAAGCACCAGGAGGACGTTTTTTCCGCGTGCGGAGAAATACTCAGCTACGGCAGTTGCGGCCAGCGCCGCACGGATACGCAACAATGGCGATTGATCAGATGTCGAAACGACGACGACGGACCGGCGCCGACCCTCCTCCCCCAATGCTTTCAGAAAGTCTCCCACTTCACGTCCGCGCTCACCGACGAGCGCAAGTACGGTGAGGTCAGCGGCCGTGGCGCGAGTCATCATGCCGACCAGAGTTGTCTTGCCCACGCCGCTGCCGCCAAATATGCCCACTCGCTGGCCGCGACCGCAGGCCACAAATCCATCGATGGCGCGGATGCCACAGGTCAGGGGCTCGCTGATGGCTACGCGGCTCAGGGGAAGCGGCACCGTGCCGTCAATGGGGACTGTTCTCGTGGCCCGATACTCGCCGAGAGAATCGAGAGGATTGCCGCGCGCGTCGATGACGCGTCCCAATAGTTCCGGCCCGACGCGCAGAGACGGTCTTGCGCCCCAGGTTACGATGTGGTCGCCGTAGCGAATGCCCTGAGGTTTGTCCAGCGGCATGGAAAGGACCGTCGAGCCACGAAACCCGACCACTTCGCCGGGGAACAGGTTTCCATTAGAATCTTCCATCTCGCAGGATTCGCCCACCGAACAGAACGGACCTACGGACTCAACCAGATTGCCAACGACGTGCGTGACGAGCTTCGACTGAAGGATCGGCCGTGACTTCCACCCGAATGTCCGCGGTCGTATTGCCTTCGAAGTAGCGGTTCCAGTCAGCCACTTCCTCCGGCGGAACCCGGACTGTCGCTGCCGTTCCACGCTGCAGCTTTTCCATGGCGACCTTTACCAGCGCTGCCACCAGCATGCGATCCACCTGGGCCTCGCGGTGCAGAATCTTGCCTGCGATGGCGAGGGACAAATGCACCATTTCGACTTCAGCCCGCGAATAGTACTCGTTGGTCTTCTGCGCAAATAGGCGGATCGCCTCCGCGATCTGCGCGCGCTCCTTGACAAGTTCCTTTTCCAGCGATTGTTGTGCTTGTTGCAATCCTTCGCGAATTCCGTCGGCGTGAGCGGCAGCCAGTTTTGGCTCCATGTCTTCAGGCGCATTCCGATTCATACTCGCGCCTGACGGTACGGCGCGATCCTCGGATGCGTCTGCCGCCCCCGTGGAGGCTGCACATGACCCGGGATCGTGATATTCAAAAGTCTGCACTTGCGCCAGCTTAGGCGACGAACTCATCGTCGGACTCCGCTCTTAATACGATTTTTCCCTCGGCTTCCAGTTGACGTGCACTGGCGATGGCTTCCTGCTGCGCTTTAGCGACGTCTTTGGCACGTACCCGGCCGAGCACTTCCATGTCTTCTTTGAGCATTTCGACTGCACGTGACGACATGGCCTTGAAAATGTGCTCCTTCACCGTCTCACTGGCTCCCTTGAGGGCCAAGGCCAGAGTTTTCTTGTCAACCGCTCCTAACAGGTCTCGCAGCGCGGTTTCCGGAACTCCGACCAGATCTTCGAATGTGAACATGAGATTTCGAATGTTGTTGGCGAGCTCGGCGTTCTCCTTCTCAATTGCTTCCAGGATTGCCCGGGATGTCGCTGGCGCCAGATGGTTCATCAGCCCGGGTACGCTATCCAAACGCGATGTCACCTGCTTCTTTTCACCGCCGCCCTGTTTTAGTTTCTGGTTGAGAACGTTGCTGATGGTCTCTGCCGCCTCCGGCGAGAATTGCTGTAGCTGAGCGATACGCTTGACTACGTCAATCTGAATCTCGCTTGGCAGGATGGAGAGAATAGGCGATGCATGTTGTGGTTCCAGGTGGGCGACAATTAGCGCAATAGTCTGAGGATGTTCTTTCTCGAGGATGGCTGCGAGCTGCTTGGGATCGGCATTACGCAACCAATCAAGCTGGCCAGCGCCACTTTGCTTTATCTGGGTGAACTTGTGCGCGAGATCCTTGCCGCTCTCTTCACCAAATGCCTTTTTCAGCAGGCGAGTTGTATATTCAGGACCACCTTGAATGACGAATCGCTGGGCAGTAGCTTGCTGCTGATATTCCTCGAGGACCTGCTGCGCCAGGTCCGGCGGGATAGCATCGAGAGATGCGAGTTCGGTCGCGATCTGTTGCATGTCGGGCGAAGAGAGTTGGCGGCAGATGACGGCGGCCGCTTCCTCGCCTATCACGGTCAGCAGAATCGCTGCTTTTCGTGGACCACTCAGGGTTGATTTGGCGCGGGCTCCACTCATTGGTTATTGCGCTCCCTCACGCAGCCAGGCCTGCACCAGGCGCCCCGTAACCGCTGGTTCGCCCTTTGCCCTCTCGGCAAGCTGCTTCTGCAGTCCCAAGGACTGCCGGTCCGCCTCACTAAGGGCTACCACCTCCGCGGAGCCAGGGACTGCGGTTGCCATTTCCGCTTTCAACTGTGCGGCCGACCGGTCGGGCAACTGACTGAAAACGGCAAGCGCCTGCTTTTTGATCGGACGCAGCAGGAGCATATAGATCAACGAAAACAATACTAAGATGACTGCATATCGAATGAGTGAAGACCAGTCATTCACAATTACGCGGATGCGGTCGACCTTGCTGGGCGACGCAGGCGCCTGCTGCGGCAACTGCTGGAACGAAAGGTTCTGGACCGCCAGCGTGTCGCCGCGTTTTTCATCAAACCCGATCGCCGCCGCGGCCAGGACTTCAATTTGTTTCAGTTCTTCCGGGGTCCGTTTTCGGCGGGTCTCGGTGCTCTTTCCATTTGCCTGTTGGATCTCGACTGCGTCATCAACGAGCAGGGCTGCCGTAATCCGGCGAATTCTTCCCACCGGTTGGATAATGTGCCGGACCACTTTGTCTACAGCGTATGTGGCGTTCTGGGTCTTCGATGACTGAACCGTGTCGTCGTTTTCATCTTCGGACTTGGCGGGAGTGTTGGCATTCGGAACGTTGCTTGCCGTTCCCGGAACACCGCCGGTGGTTTCTCCACCGGATGTTTTCTCTTCTGACGTTTGCATGGTAACTGCAACTGCGCTCTTGGGATCGTAGGTCTCCTGATTTTCCTCGCTGCTGCTGGAGTCGTAGTCCACATTCACGCTGGCGCGTATGCGTTGCGCTCCTACTACCGGTTCCAGGGTGCTCACCAGCCGCTTCGAAAGCTGGTCTTCCAATGCGGCATCGGAGGTCGATCCTGGCCGATGCGAGATGATTGGTTGGTTGGTATCTGCATCGGTAATAGTTACGTTCTGCGGATTCAACTTGTCCACCGCGCCTGAAACCAGGCTGGCAATAGATTTCTGCGTGTCTTCTGAAAGCTGTCTTGATCGCAGCCGCAAGATCACCGAGGCCTTGGCTTCACGCTCACGATCGAGGAAAACCGAATCGGTCGGCATGACCAGGTGAACGCGGGCACTCTCGACATCGCGCAACGTCTGAATGGTGCGTTCGAGCTCGCCTTCCAGGGCCCGCTGATAGTTCACTTTCTCATCGAATTCCGTTTGTCCCCAATTCAGCTTGTCGAAAAGCTCGAAGCCCAGCCGTCCACTGTGGGGCATGCCCTCGCTGGCAACTTCCAGGCGGATGGAGTCGACCTTGTCGGATGGAACGCTGACGGTTTTTCCATCCGGGCTGATCTGATACTCGATGCTCTTGGCCGCCAGCCGGCTGGCCAACGCCTGTGCGTCCGCGGGTTCCATGCCGGTCATGAGCGGTTTGAAGTCTGGAGTGACGATCAGGTGTCCGAAGAAAATGATGACGCCAGCCAGAAGCGCAGCCCCGCCGGCCAGCAGGATGAGCTGCTTGGTATCGAGCGCCGCGAAGGCGTTCTTTCCCTGGTTCGCAATCTGACTGAACGAGGCCATGGTTTATCAGTTGCTAGAACTGCATGCGCGAAACTTCCTGATACGCACTTACGATCTTGTTTCGTACTTGCATCATGAGCTGAAACGCGATGTCCGCTTTCTCTACTGCGATCATTACGTTGTGGACATCGCTGCGATCGCCCTTCAATAAGCCTGTGACCTGTTGCTCGGCGCTGCCGTGAAGCTGTTCCACCTGGTTGATGGCGTTGGTCAGAACCGAACCAAAGTTGCCCTCACCTTCGTTCGTATCCGAAGCAGCCGTGGACCCTAGCTGGTCGAGGTTGGGGAATGCCGGGAGATTTGAAATTAAATTGTTCATGAGGGTTCCTATTTAAGGATGTCCATCGCTCCCTGGATCATCTGCTTGGTGGCGCTCACCGCGGCCGCGTTAAGTTGATAGGCCCGCGCCGCGCCCATGAGGTCAACCATTTCCTCAATAGGATTGATGGCTGGATATGCCACGTACCCGGATTTGTCGGCATCCGGGTGACCTGGTTCGTAGCGCATCACCGGGGGTGAAGGATCGTTCACGACTTTGGATACGTGAACGGCGGATCGTCCTGTCAGGCGGCGAAAGCCCGCGAGCAGGAGTTGAAAGGGTGAGTTGCTGGCGCCCGAAAACACCACTTCCTTCCGGTGATAGGGTCCGCCCGAAGGTGTGCGAGTGGTCTCTGCATTCGCCATGTTGGTGGCAACAACTTCGGCCCGCTGACGTTCGGCTCCCATTGCCGCACCGCTGATTTCAAGTGCTGAAAACATGCTCATGAGTCTTTGCCCTCGTTTATGGCCATTACCAGACGGTGAAATTCGCTGCGAATGAATTGAACCCCGATGCGGAACTGCATCTGGGTTTCGGCTAGCAGCAAGCCTTCCCGGTCCATGCTCACGTCGTTTCCATCGGGACGCTGCAGCAGTCCCGCCACTTTGTGGGCAACCGGCGCCATGCTTGCTTGCTCCGGAGAACCCACCGCGTGCTCCAGTTCGGCGCGAAAGTCAACGTCCCGGGTCCGGTAGCCGGGTGTGTCAATGTTGGCCATATTGTTGATGACCAGTGACTGGCGATCGGACGTGACGTTCAGGAAGCGCTCCAGAAATTGAATGATTGGCATCGAGCTCATCAGGCAAACCTCCGCGGCGGCAGTCCGAATTCCCGGATCTTGTTCCGAATCGTTCGTAAACTTATTCCCAGCATCGTATCGGCGTCCCCGGCTGCAATCCGCCGTGGGCGGCGGGAAAGGTTTTCACGACGAGTGGCCGGGAAAATTCTGCCACCAGATGCTCAGGCCCAATGGTCGTCGCGTGGGTCATGGTGACGACCCGGCGCATGAAATTGGAAAGCTCGCGGGCATTCCCAGGCCAGGCGTGCTGCTTCAGGCCGTTCAAGAAGTCGGGATGAAAGTAGGGCGCGGGACGTCCGGCTTGCTTTGCGAACTTCGTCGCGAAGTACTCGCCGAGAACAGGAATGTCGTCAAGCCGCTCTCGTAGTGGAGGAAGGCCTAGAGGAATCACGTTGAGGCGGTAGTACAAGTCTGCGCGAAAGCGTCCTTGCTCGACCATGGCCTGAAGCGAGACGTTGGTGGTCGCGATGATCCTGATATTTATGGGGATGGTGCGAGTGTCACCCACGCGCTCGACTTCACGCTCCTGCAAAACGCGCAAAAGTTTCGGCTGCAGTTCCAGGGGCATTTCGCCGATTTCGTCCAGCAATAGAGTCCCCTCGTTTGCCAACTCAAATTTTCCTGCCTTCGCAACGGTGGCGCCGGTGAAGGCTCCACGGACGTGACCGAACAATTCACTTTCCAGCAATGGTTCCGGCACTGCGGCGCAATTGACGGCGATGAAAGGTTTTTCGCAGCGCCGGCTGGCTTCATGGATGAAGCGCGCCAGCAGTTCTTTGCCAGTACCACTTTCGGCTTCTACCAGGATGTCGGCGTCGGTTTGCGCCGCCAGCCGGGCGCGATCCAACACACGCATCAGAGCTGGCGAATTGCCCACAATGTCTGTGCGACTCTGCTTGGAGGCTTTGTTCCAGGGTGAGCCTTGCATGACCCGTTCCACAGTTGACTGCAGCTGCTCAAATGAAAATGGCTTGGTCAGGTAGTCGCAGGCGCCATCTTGCATGGCCTGGACTGCCTGGGCCACGGTCCCGAATGCTGTCAGTATGATTACGGCTGTCGTAGCGTGTGCAGCTCGCACCCGACGCATCAGTTCCAGGCCGTCGCCATCTGGCATACAGACATCGGTCACGACCAGAGGAAAGGAATTCTGGCTGTACTTGTGGACTGCTTCTGAGGCCCCGGAGGCGGTTTCCACTCGCCAGCCATCGCGTTCGAAGTTGGCCCGCAGCGCCATGCGCATCCCGGGCTCGTCATCGACCACCAGCACTGATCTTTTTTGCGAAATCCCTGGCGGCGTGATCATAGGACGGGAAGCTCCAGGGAGAACCGTGTCCCTTGGCAGGCGCGGCTTTGCACACGAATCATGCCGCGGTGTTGTTCCATGATGCGCTGGCAGATGGTGAGTCCCAGCCCGGGCCTCTGATTGCTCCCGCTGAAACCCGGATTGAAAATCTTCGTGAGATCCTGCTCGGCAATGCCCTCGCCGGTATCCGCAAAGTCGACGAGCAGAAGTTTGCCGTGCGGCCTGGCGGCTATGCTTAAAGACCCTCCCGCCGGCGTGTGCCGGAAGGCGTTGATGGCTAGATTCAGAATTATCTGCTGCAAGCCGTTGGCGTCGCCTTCAATTTCTTCGTTATCAATTTCCAAATTGATTGCGAGCTTGATTCCGGCCTGCTCGGCCAGGGGGCGAATGAACACGATCCCATTCTGCAAAACCGTTTTCAGCTTTAGCCGAGCCAGACCCGCTGAGCCGTGGCCGTGAAACTGCAAGACATTATTGACGGTCGCAGAGAGAGAGCGGATTCCGGCCTGCAGATGCTCGACGCAATACTTCCCTTCTTCGCCAATCGTGCTCTGCTTGTCCAGCACGTTGGTCCAGAGTTCCATGCTACCGAGGGGATTTCGGATTTCGTGGGCCAGAACCGCAGCCATCTCCCCCAGGGCAAGCATGTTGCGGGATGTTTCGCGTTGCCGTTCCGCCTCTTTGCGGGCGGTTACATCGCGAATTATGAGGACGAATTGATCCGGTCCGCGCACCTTGTCATGGGACGGTTCGATGTGCAGAGCCGTGCGGCGGATCGATAGCCAGCGAGCAACTTTCTCTGCATCCAGCGTAATTTCGTGCTCGTCGTCGCGGCAGATTGCCGCCTTCAGGAGAGCTTGAATGTGAGCAGGGAACTGCTGCAGCAGGGAGGCGGAGTCAGCCGATGTGCCCAGGAGCCGGCTTGCCTCGGGGTTCACGAGAACAATCCCGTCGTTGGCGTCAATCACGATCACGCCGCAGGGCAAGGCGTCGAGAATCCGCTTCAGCGCGGCGCGAATATTCTTGTTTTCCGCCAGGCTCAGGGTGAGGGCCGCATTCCGTTCTTCGAGCTCGCGTCGCAACCGCGCGACTTCGGTCTGAAGTTGACCGTAGGAAGCCTCCATACGATCTGCCGTCGCCATGAATGCCTTGAATGCCTCCGCCAGCGGGCCCTTGACGGCGCCTGGAGGCGGAATCATTGCAGCCTGATGAGAAGTAGGCAACATATGCCTAGTTGGAATGCAACGCGGATGCCAAAACGTTCTAATTTAGAAGGGTGCGGTGACTGGAGTAATCGAGAGAACAAGCGTGGGATGGAAAAGCCAAGCGACAAGCAAAAGCCAGTGTTTGGAGGCCGACGAAAGCTCTTCGCGATCAGCAATAACAACCTATATAACAATATGCCTGGCCAACAGCTGACGCTCATCCTGCGCGAGGATGGTGGCTCTTTCGATTACGTTCCGTAACTCGCGTACGTTGCCGGGCCAACTATGTTGCAGGAGTTGGAAGGTGGCTTCCGAGCTCAACGACAAGCGGTGTGAGCTGAATCGGTTGAGAAAACTTGCTGCCAAGGTCGGCAAATCTTCCATGCGGTCCTTGAGGAGCGGCAACTCGATGGGGAAAATTGCTAGGCGATAAAAGAGATCCTCGCGGAATTGTTTTTCCTGAACCAGTTTGCGAAGGTTTCCATTGGTTGCCGCCACAACCCGGACGTCCACTTTGAAACTGTCCGTGCTGCCCAATCTTTGTACTTCGCCCTGCTCCAGAAATCGTAGCAACTTGGACTGCAGTCCGAGCGGCAAATCCCCGATTTCGTCGAGGAAGAGGGTTCCGCCCTGCGCCGCGTGAATCCGCCCTATGCGAGACTGCACTGCTCCGGTAAACGCCCCTTTTGTGTAACCGAACAATTCCGCTTCGAGTAAAGCTTCGGGGATGGCAGCGCAATTGATTTTCCGGTTCCGCTCTGCCCCAGGACCAGAACGGTAGTGTCGCGGCGGGCAACCAGCTGCGTCATATAGTAGACACGCTGCATGGATGCGGAACGCCCAATCATTCCGGGCAGCGGGCTGACTGTCTGGTTAAGCGGTTCGTGGCCGATCATTTCTGGTGCGTGGCTGACCACTACCTCGGTGCCCAACAACCCCGCAAGCTCATCGCCGAGTTTTTCTCGAGGGGAAGACGGCAACGGCAACCCGGTTTGGCGATCCAGTGGAAGAATCTGTAAGTGCGGAAACTGGCTCCGCACCAGTTTCTGGAACTCGTTCGAATTCAGATCGGGCAGGGAAGGGTCGAGGAGAAGCAACTGGAAGTCTTCCGACTCGAGTTGGCCAAGCGCATGAGCGCCACTGACCGCTTCCATCAAGCGCCAGCGCTCAGATTTCACGCGTGACTTCAGTGCACGCCGCAACTCGCCATTAGGGCTGACAATCAGAACTCCTGAAACGGTGTCACACACAGGCATGGGAACGATGCTCATAGGCTTTGGAAAACGTCCTCTTTATGAGGGGTGACGGCGTTTCGCCGGCCCCGAATCAAGACATCTTGGACAGTCGATGTGAAGCAATGGAGAGGTGCGCACTGGTCAGACCGGATGCCTTGTTTTTGTCGATCACCGCGGCACTGCTCTCTTGTCTCAACGGGAAATCGGCGACGATGAGTAAGGGACTGGTGCTGACGCTAAACTCGCCTCCTCCACTGATCACGATGGCCTCGGCAAGAGCGAGCGCCCGGTCAACAATTTCATCCTGAGGTGATAAGGCGCAGACGGTTTGTCCGGTTTTGGCAGGAGCGTGCTGGATGCGCAATCTCAAATGACCGGTGACGACATCCGTTTCTATGGTGGCGAGATCTCCCGCCTGAGAGTAGCTCTGCACGGCCTGCAGCACATAGAAAAGCATCTGTCGCAGACGCGTGGGCGACACGCTAATCAAAGGCTCAGGTTCGGAGTGGCGAAACACGAGCTTAAGCTGGGCTGTGTCCAGCGTGCGTTGCAGGCTTGAGATGATCTCCTGTAGAGCGGCGCTCAGCGAGACATCTCTCACATCTATGGCCGGTCGCTGAAAGCGGGACAGCCGGGCGGCAAACTGCATGGAATCGACGGCACTTCGCAGTTGGGCCAGGACATTCTCTGCGATCTCTTTATATTCCTGGGCCGTGGTTGGGCTCAGCAATGCCATTTCCAGTGAGGCCTGAATGGTAGACAAAGGTTGTGCCATGCGGTGCATGCTCTCTGAAATCGTGCGCAGGAACTTGTCCTGCGCAGTATGGTGTCGATGAAGTTGCATTGCGTTCCTCAGTTCTCCGAGAGTACATATCCCACGCCCCGAACAGTACGAATCATCTGCGAGGAAAAGTCAGGAGTGTCGACCTTGTCGCGGACGTACTTGACGTACACATCAACCAGGTTGGTGGAGTTATCGAACGGCATGTTCCAGACGTGCTCCATGATCATGGCGCGCGTCACCGTCTGACGCGCATTTCGCATCAGGTATTCAAGCAGGGCAAACTCTTTGCCCGACAGATTGATTCGTTTGCCGCCCCGCTCCACCCGATACTCGCGGATGTCGAGAGTCAGGTCTCCGACTTGCAAAGGGCTTCCCGGCAAATATGGATGCCGACGCAGCAGCGCCTTCACTCTGGCCAGGAGCTCGGATACCGAGAAAGGCTTGAGCAGACAATCGTCGGCGCCGCTTTCCAGAGAGAGAACACGGTCTTCGACCTGGGTGCGCGCCGTCAAAACCAAGATCGGCAATTGCGGTAATTTAGGGCGGATGTGGTTCAGCACCGCAACTCCGTCCATCTTCGGCATGTTCAAATCCAGAATCAACAAGTGATATTTATCGCGAGCGAGGGCTTCGGAGGCCAATTCGCCATCCTGAACCAGGTTCACTTGGAAGGACTCCGACTCCAACTGGCGACGGAGAAAATTGCCCAACGGCACATCATCGTCCGCCACCAGCACATGGGGACTAGGCGTGTTCTGACGGTGCACTTCCGTGTTCACAGGTTCCTTTCGTAGCGTCGGGCGGGTTGCCAGCTTACGGCGCTGGCAAACTCTGCTGCGACAAGAGCTAGTTGTCAGAAAGCCGGCAGATCCGGCTTCTGAAGAATTTGAACTGATGTACCGATATAGATCCCGAGAACTCTGGCATGCGAGAACTATGAGTTCGCAATGCCGCCCCAAGCAAATGCTTCCTGGAAGAGAAGCACTTCCAGCTAATGCAATTGCCATGCCAACGTGTTTTTGCTTAATTTGCTGTTAATTCGCGTATCTACGTTGGGGGGACGTACGATTTCCAGACAGTGCGTCTGGTTGACAGACAATGGATGTTGCGAGATCGTGGAATTCACTTCGAGATTCCTAAGCCGTCCCGATGAAAAGCGATGACAATGCCGGCTCCGTAAGGTCGTTTGGCTTTCGCGCTCCCCGCGTTTCGACAAACTTCAGCTTCTCATTGGAAGTAACGGCCACGGGTGAGCGTTACGAAGCAGTGTGTACCGACATCAGCGAGGATGGCCTTGCCGCCGAGTTGCTCGAACCTATAGTTCCCAAGATAAATGTGACAATATGGATGCTGCTTCCGGGCGGCGCCGCGCCTCTACAGATTCGGGGTAGCGTCGAATACAGTCAAGAGGGCCGGTGTGGCCTGCATTTCGTCGATTTGTCTGCGGAAGAACAGAAGCAGATCAGGTTGTTCGTCCAATCCGTCTCTTAGTTCAGTCGTACTCAGGTACCCG
>WNFR01016779.1_pt1 | contig 12585 bp, 7 predicted proteins | sample 5400221 | NCBI WGS metagenome assembly WNFR01 (sample SAMN13153357, study PRJNA577476) | soil metagenome | isolation source: 40 cm soil under Madrone tree | place: USA:California | collected 2016-06-14 | reverse complement strand
AATTGGCAAGCGCATATCCCACCGCCGAGTAGACGTTGGCGGCAATCTTGTAGACCCGCTGTTCCATTTTCTTCGAGTGCTCGGTCAAGCGCGGCGGAATCGTCTGCGCGCTTTTGTCGTAGGCCAGGTTCTTGTGCTCCTGCGCAAAGGCGGGGGATGAGACGCCAGACAGCGTGGTCACGAGAAGACCAACAAGAATTGAGCGTTCAACGAATTGCCTCATCCCGTTTCTCCTTTCTCATGAAGTCTATGCTACCTCGTGCTGACAACCTTCAACATCACAACGCCGTGTGAGGGAACACTCGCCTTGAAGCTGTCAGAGTAGACCCCGCGATCCGCGTGAGCCCACAGGTCTCGCACTTTGGCCTTGCCCGACGGCAATCCGACTTCGCCCCAATTAGCATTGATGTCAGCGGCCGCTTCGCCGCGATTGAAGAGCACTACCGCAACCGCGCCCTTCTGCTTCAACGGCTTCGCCCAAACTTCCAACCCGCCTTCCGCCCGAATCCTGGTTCCTTGTTTGCCGGCCGCGTCTTGATCGATGGCGATCACCTCGGCGTTCATCAGAATGTCCTTCGTAGCTTGCGACATGCTTCGAAGATCATTCCCTGCTATCAGAGGCGCAGCCATCATCGCCCACAAGCTGAAATGCGAGCGGTACTCGGCGTCAGTCATTTTGCCGTTGCCGACTTCGAGCATGTCCGGATCGTTCCACCCGCCGGGTCCGGCAGCCTCGGCGTGCTGTTGGCTGGGGTTGTCCAGAATCTTGAGCGCGCTTGCCCAGTTGTCTTGAATGTCGCCGGTCGTCCGCCACAAGTTGCCCGTCGCCGGTCCCCAGGTCCACGGTTGGTTCCGTCCCCAGTTGCAGATGCTGAAGACGATCGGCCGGCCACACTGCGCCAACGCGTCGCGGAACTTAGTATACTGTTTTTGTGGATCGAGCCCCTCGGTGTGACACCAATCGATCTTGACGTAATCGACTCCCCAGTCGGCGTAGGTTTTGGCGTCTTGCAGTTCGTGGTCAAGGCTGCCCGGGCGCTTCTCGCAAGTCATGGTACCGGCGTCGGTGTAGATGCCGAGCTTCAGGCCTTTCGCGTGAACGTAATCCGCGAGAGCTTTCATGCCGCCCGGAAATCTGACGGGATCAGCTACGATGTTGCCGGCCGAATCGCGGCTCACTTGCCAGCAGTCGTCGATGTTGACGTACTGATATCCGACTCTCTTCATGCCGCTTGCGACCATCGCATCAGCGATCTCTTTGATCAACTGCTCGCTGACGTTGCAGGCGAACTTGTTCCAACTGTTCCAGCCCATCGGCGGCGTCCGTGCGAGGCCGTTGCCCACAGCAAGGGCGTTGGTTTGAAGGCCCGCCAGTAAGAGAGCGAAGACGAGGCTCGTAGATATGAGCGTCGCGCTCAGGTTGAGTTTGCAGCTTGGCATCGCTTCCTCCATTCTCAGCCGCTATCGAAACAAAGTATTTCACTTATGGCAAGTTTGTTTTGTATATTTTAAGGATGGACGAGAAATCTCGTTTAGCGGATCGGAGATCATATGAAAATAGCAAGCAAATGGCCGAGCGTTTCTGTATTCACAAGTTGGTTGCGCCGTGCGTTGCCGTGCTGACGCTGCTGTTTACAGCGCACGCCTCGCTCACCGAAATCACTAGCCAAAAGACTCCTTCCATGAAAAAGCCGCTCTTGATCGCGCATCGGGGCGCGTCGGGCTACGCGCCCGAGCACACCCTTGCCGGGTACCAATTGGCGATCGAGCAAGGCGCCGACTTCGTCGAGCAAGACTTGCAGCTCACCAAAGACGGCGTGCTCATTTGTCTTCACGATCCCGACCTCGAGCGCACAACGAACGTCGCGGAAGTGTTCCCCGATCGCGCGACTCTGCGCGATCCCCTCGAGACCGGCACGCCAAAGCGAGGCTGGTACACGATTGATTTTACGCTTGCCGAGATCAAGCGGCTCGATGCCGGCTCATGGTTCAACCGCGCTAACCCATTCGCCGCCAATCCCGCCTACGTGGGTCAGCGCGTTCCGACGATGGAAGAGACGATCAAGCTCGTGGGCAATCGCGCGGGGCTGTACATTGAGCTGAAACACTTTACGTTTTACAAATCGCTGGGTTTCGATGCTGCCGAGAAACTCGCGGCAGTCCTGAAAACGCATGGCTTCGATCAGCCGGCTCAGCGCGATCGGATTTTCATCCAGTCGTTTTACAAGGAAGCTTTGCTGCGAATGCGCGAGCTTGCGCCCGGCTTCGCTGGCATACAGCTCTTGCCAATGGAAACCGCAGGACGCGAGAAAGACTCGGCAACGGTAACACCCCAGCTTGCCGCGGAAATCGCTGCTTACGCGAAGGGAGTCGGCCCAAGCAAGAGCCTTCTCAAGGGTCCCGACGATGTCGCGACCTTTCACAAAGCAGGGTTGCTGATTCATCCATACACGTTTCGAGGTTCGACCTCCGCAAATGCACGACGCCCTTTGAATGAAGCTCAATCAAATGGCTCGACTGTGCGCGCGAACATCATCGCGGACATTCAGCGCTTCGTCGCATACGGTATAGACGGCGGGTTCACGGATTATCCGGAGCTTTGGAAAGAGGCGGTCGGTCACACTGCGCCGCCGAAGGCTTCGAAGTGACTATCTGAAGTCGCCCACCAGAGAAAACCCAGCCCAGTAGAAGGGATGTTGATACTGCCCGCTCCGAAGAACTCTGAGCATTGCCCGCTGCAGGGCCTTTGCCTTGGAAAGCGGGACTCGCGGCGTCGAGGCGGCCTGCAAGCTTCGGTGTAGTTCCAATATCAATTCTGTTGTCGAGGGCGAACCGGTTGCCCAACGACCGGTGACCGACGACGGACAACCCGCAATGAAGAGTGACCAGGCGAGGCAAGACATCGCGTCGCCCGTCGCGTATCTGTCCCGGCCGCTCTCGCTGGACGACAACACAAGCAGGTCAGCGCTCAAGTTGAGCTTCATGATCTCCCGTACCTCGAGCAAGCCGTCGTCCTTACCGTTCTCTTCCGTTTGCGACAGGGCGATGCGAGAGTAGAGCGGGCTTGCATCAGAGAGCAGCGCTGGGGCGGCCAAATGAATCACATTGAATTTCCCCGCGTCTTGTTTGACGAGCGATTCGCTCGCCTGTGCGCCTACATAAACCTTGCTTCTCGCCGCGGAATAGAGACGCTCCAACGACCTGACCTCATTTTCAGATTCAGGTGATGAATCAATCGTCCCGATGCCACTCAGCCGACTTCCTTGCTCCGCGGTTTGCTTGCTGATCGCCGGGTTGCCGACGGCCAACAGTGTCGGTAGCACGACCGGTCTCGGACTCGTTCCGTCGCGAGCCTTCGTCATTTCAATGAGAGCCGCGAGTGAAGGCGCGTACGCAATCGCGCGCTCTTCGATCAGATAGCGATTCTCCGCTGGCTGCAGCGCCGCAAAGGGCATATGCCACAACGCATCATCGGGCGCAATCAACCACGTGGTCTTTCCGCTCAACTGCTCTCGGGCAGCGTTGAACAATAGTAGATAAGTCTCGCGAGCAGTCTGCTGAATCTTCTCATCGCGTTGCGCGATCATCTCTCGAACTGTTTTCACGCGTTCGGCAAGTTCCGCGCGCCCCGCTTTAATGACATAGGCGTTCAACACGAAGACTGAAGCGCGCGACCGAGCGGCTGGCGGATTCTTCGACTCGCGAGTCAGCGCGAACAAGTAGGTGTAGCTGTCAGCCACCACAAACTCTATGAACGCGGTTGAGGAGTCCGGTAACAAAGCGGCGGCGTCTTCGAGTCCCTGCGGTACGGCCTCGCCTCGAAGCGTCTTCAACCGGGGATGCGCCGCGTAAAGCGCCGCCTCGAACGCGCGATAATCGGCGAGAGACTGTTGCAGGCGCAACTCCAGAGTGGCATAGCGTTGCAGATTCGGCTGTTTCTTCTCTCGCTCGTGCGACATCTGGGCTTTGGTCGCGACGACCGTTCTCTCGAGCTTGCGTTCCTGTTCCACCTCGGCTGATGTCATAGCCTTGCTGATCTGGGCTCGTTGAAAGATGTCGATGAGCGAGTTCGCCCGCATGCGTTCGGCGTAGGCGAAGGCGTCGGCCACTTTGTTCTGCGCGACCAGCAACTCCATCATCGCGGAGTATGCGGCGTTTTTGTTTTGGAAGAAATGTTGCGCATCGGGCTCGCCGCGAACGAGCTTGCTGCGCATCGATTCGATTGCGGTGATGGATAGCTGAAAGCTTTCCTTTGCCTGTTCGATTTTATCGGTTGCGCGAAGGGCGAGCCCTTGCGTGTATCGCGCCCGCCATTGCGCATCCGAGTTCCCAGTCTGCTCGGCCATCTCGATCGCACGCCCGACGAGCTCCAGACTCGCCGCGTATTCGCCCTTCGAGTAACGGACGCTTGCAATCCGCTCGATGACTCCTGCGGCGCGAGCCTTGTCGCCGAGCGATTCGTACTGCGTGAGACTCTTTTGGTAGAACTCGAGCGCGAGATCGTATTTCTGTTGCGCGTACCGCGTTCCAGCGATGCTCGCAAGCATGCTGGCCACGCCGGGCGCGTGCTTTATCGCTTCGAACTGCGTAAGCGCCTTCTCGTAGCTCTCAACCGCCAGATCGAAGTTGCTCATGAAAAAGTGCACGTTGCCGATTGCGTAGAGCCTCATTGACAAATCCGCGGCGCTTCTTAACTCTTCGAAGATCTGAACGCTCCGCTGGAAATGGCTGAGCGCAAGATTGTAGTTGCGGAGTTGAAAATAAGCTTCGCCCGCGTCTGCGAGCGTGATTGCGGTCTTGTTCTTGTCGCGCAGCGCCTCGAATACCGCGAGACTCTGTTGCAGATACTCAAGCGCGACGCCGTAATTGCCGGTTGCTGAGTATAGGGTAGCTATGTTCACTCGCAGGTTTGCCGCGACGCGCTTGTCGTGCAGGGTCTCCTGGAAGCTCAAGGCCCTCAGATAATAGTCGAGCGCGGCTTCGTAAGAGCCCTGCGAGTACTCGGCGCTAGCGATGTTGCTCAACGTGCTCACGACCGCGTCTGGATCTTTGAGCGCGTCGGCAACCGAATTGTTGAGCTCCTCGAATCCGGCGAGCGCCTTCTGATAGTGCTGGATCGCCGCGGTAAATTCCTGCTGTTGGAAGTACACATTACCGATGCTGTTGATCGTCGCGGCTACCTCCGCTTTGCCTGCGAACGTCTCGCGCAGCTTCAGGCATTTCACGAGCAACTCGAGGGCGCGATCGTAACTCTCCTGATCGTAGTAGACGCTGGCGAGTTCTTCGAGTGTGTCCGCTACCGCTCTTGTAATACATGGCCGCCGCGTCCTGATAATGCTTCAACGCATCGGGCCAGCGGCCCCACTCTCGAAACGCGTCGCCCATTTGCCGCTCGGCCATCGCGACGCCGCCCTTGTCTCCGAGTTGCTCCGCGATCTTCTGAACCAGTCGCAGGAGACTGACCGCGCGGTCATAGTTACCGGGAATCTGGAGCGGCCCGACCTTGCGAGTCAGCGCAGCGTGAAGCTCCGTCGTGACCATCTTCTTGTTGTCCGAGAGCAGGCGCTCGCGATCCGCTTCGCTTGTGTTGACCAGCGCGACGGCGAACTGTTCAAGCGAGTCCGCCGATACCTTCCACTCGGAACCCTTCTCGAGGAAGGCTGAAAGGTCTTGCGAATTGTCCGCGTCGCGCCATACCTTCCACTCGGCGCCTTCCTTGATAAGAGCAAAGTTGCGGACCCGCTTTTGGTGTCGTCTGACTCCGGTCTGCGCGTCGGATGACGCAAAGTCAGAGGACGCTTGCAGAATCGCTTTGTTGCCGGCGATCTTGATCTGCGAAATGGAAACATCGGAAGCGCTATAGACTCCCTTTTCCATCGCTTCCAGCGCTTCCGCGATTCCGGCGCGGAGATCGGGGGAGCGCTGGCTCCAAAAAGTCACAAGTGCCCCAAGGTCTTTCTTCGAGTAAGCGTCGTAGTACCGGGTTATCAGCGAGCCGAGTGCGGCTTCATCTGACGGCTGGTTTTGCGGCGGCGCGGCTGATGATAAAGAGGCAACGGCGAGGGCGAAACATAGAAGCTGGAGTTTGCTCGGCGCTTTCAATGACGCTCTCCGGATCTAGTGGCCTATAACAGTGACTTCCGTAGTAGATCGACTCTACTTAAAGCCATTCGCGCCATAGCTTACGTTTGAACTAGGCCCTAGCAATCTCTCTGTTACGGGCCACGAGTTTGATTATTGCTGACAAGTGAGATGAAGCTTTTCCCGCTTTCCTTAGACACTAGGCGTCTGAGATTTGTTCCTGGTTCCACGGTGCTATTTTACCTCGGGGACGACTTTATGGTATACGTTCGGTTAGCACACAGGCGACCTTCCTGCGGGAACCGCAGCGAGCTACGATTCCCGTTACGACACGTCCTGACACTCGAAAGCACGATCTCATAGTATGAGTTTTCACAGGAACGGTTCAGCGCATGCGTGGGCACAGAGTCTCGGTCTAATTGAAGGCCCGTTCTTCTCACATCGTACGAGTGCTGACGAGAGTGTTCATTTTGTGCTTCTTAATGGCGGACAGGGCTCGTTTGCGTTATCTGTTTCGAGCGTTGAGGATTTAGACATTGATCAAGTTGCAAGTTGGGTTTGGTCAGCTGACCTCCCCCACCACATACAAGTCAGCCCTGACCACGTAACACTCTCCAGATGGGATGATCCAACATCAACCCGCAAGTTTAGCCGCATTAGCGTGGAGAATAGGCTAGAAACCCTGTACAGCTATCTACTTTTGGATCGGGTAAAGAGTAGGTTTGATATTGTGGAACATTGTGTAGATCTCCTGAAGCGCATTCGGAGCCACGTCTATGAACGCGGTCTCCCGGATCAGGCGAGTATGCACATCTTCCTATACATAATCGCTATGGCGCTGTCAGGCACTGAAGACTCATACCGGAATCCCGACGTACTCCTAGAAGACTTTGCACTTGATGCCAACTATGTAGATGCGTTCCGTGCCCTGGGACAGCATGAGGCGTTGGCGCTACTGGCCCAATTCCGGTCATCGGAGGCGAGCCTTCGACTATTGAAACTAGTGCCAGAACTTCTGGTTAGGCATGCGGCTGGTACCGTCTTTCAGGAAGCGCACTTTGAGTTTCTACGGAGCAATCCAGTGGATCTTTTTGGTCTGGCCGGTGCTGCGCAGGTGAGGATTGACACCCGAGGCGGCACTCACTTCACACCTCCTGGGTTAGCCAGGGCTGTGATAGAGCAAGCATTCAAGGAGGTAGATCTTGGTCGTCCCAGCTTAACAATCCTCGATCCAGCATGCGGAGCGGGAGCATTTCTCCAAGAGGTTGTGCGATTCCTGCACCGAACGAATTACAGAGGGGAAATCAATCTTATTGGATACGACGCCTCCCCGATCGCCATTTCCATGGCCCGATTCGCGGTGAACGAGGCAAAGAAAGACTGGGCCGACGGTCGCATACAAGGGATGGCCATCGATGTTCGCGACTCCTTGGCGGCTGAACATTCTTGGCCCCTCGCTGATATCGTCCTGATGAACCCGCCGTTTATATCTTGGGGTAATCTCAACCGTGAACAGCGGGAACGAGTGCGCTCAGTACTGGGGAAATGGCACACGGGGCAGCCAGACTATTGTATGGCCTTCATTGAACGCGCTCTAACGAGTGTTGGGGATCAAGGTGTTGTAGGGACTCTCCTACCAGCCAGCATTTTGAGTATAGGCTCTTCACTCAAGTGGCGGCGGCATTTGCTGGACGTGGCAACGCCAACCTTTCTAGGCATTCTGGGTGACCATGGTATCTTTAGGTATGCGGTCGTTGAAGTCGGAGTTGCGGTTTTTTCGAGGACCGCCAGGGCTGAGGGCGACTCCCATGCAGTAACCTCGTTATGGTCAAGCGAAAAGCGAGAGGCATCAGGTGAGGCGCTACGAAATCTCAGAAAATGGAGCAAAGGTCTTTCGTCATCACTCAGTTCGAGAACTTCGTCCTCGCGGGTTGCACCCCTCTGGAGAATAACCGGCGTGACCGTTGGAAAGCTTAAGCGCGCCGCGGACTGGAGGCCTAGGCCTAATCTACTAGAAAACATTCTCTCAAAGATTGAAGACACCTTCGATACAACAGTCAAGGATGTCTTCCACGTAAGAGAAGGCATAAGAGCGGGACTAAGGAAGGCATTCATTTTATCGCCGAAAGATATCGAGTCATTAGGAAGCAATGAACGAAGATACTTCCGCCCCGTTGTCGAAGGACGTAATATCAAGAATGGGCACATTGAACCCGGTGGCTTCATTTTCTATCCGACGACGAGCGACCTGGAGCCAATTGCAGATGAGGAGACTCTGCGCCGTACACTACCAATTTACTACGAGGCCTTCCTTGAACCGCACAAAAGCGTTCTAAAGACGAGAGCCGGCTTGGGCCAGCGTAATTGGTGGATGTTGAATCGGCCGCGTTCTTATTTTACCGAGCTTCAACCGAAGCTAGTGAGCGCGTTCTTTGGCAAAGCCGGCAGCTTCGCGTTTGATGTTGATGGTGCCTACGTCGTGGTTCAAGGGTTTGTCTGGGTCCCGGCTTCAGGTCTAACACGCGAGATCAGCAAGCTGGAAAAAAGTCTTCGAGATCAATACGTCCATCAAATCCTTCACGGATATGTAGCGCTCTTGAACTCAAAGCCTTTCTCCTTGTTGCTCGCAGAGTTTTGCCCTCATGTGGCGGGTGGCCAGTATAATCTCAGCAAGCGGTTTATAGACCACGTGCCGCTTCCGAATTTGGCGCAGCTAGGGCTGGAGAGCCAGGACGGAGGTTCTGAGGTCGAATCGTTGGCCGAATTTGGGCGAATGATGCAGGCCGGCAACGAAGTCACGCAGGACCGACTGACCGAATTGGCCGCTCAAGTATTCCGAGTCCCAGTTGAGCTGTGGCCAGTCTCCAACGCGTAAATGACCATTTCTCTACTAGACCAACAACAAAGCGGGATACAGAAACATGCTGAACTCTTGCTGGAGGAGCTTAAGGCCATCCTTCCTAAAGCCGGTGGGAAGTACTTTTTCGAGTGGGCAGCCTTCCAGGGATTGACAGCAGATCTGTCGTGCAGCAGCTTCTCTACTCTTAGAGCCCTGCGACAACGTGGCGGCAACGTGCCCATAGTGCCATTATTTGAAACTGACTCGAATGAGTTCAATTACTGGTTAAGCCTTCACCAGGAATGGGTGGACAGTCCTACGCTGAAATCTAAGGGACTCGCTTATAACACCACAAGCTTGACAGTCTTCTTCGGGTCATCTCAGAGCGTCGACAAAGTCCAACTCTTTCGAGCGGAATGGGCAGGAGTCAGATTGAAGGGTGATAAAACTCTTGGCTTCGAGGCTCAGGGAGCGGGACACCCCCATTGGCAATGTGATGCATACCAGCGACAGGCAATCCAGCTTGAAGCAGAGCGCAAGCGATTGGGCGAACTCGCAAACACTCTGCAAGATCTATACGACGAACAAGACTTCGCCGAGTCTGTTACGGCAGAATTGATGCCCGGCGAGATCGCTGAGCTTAGTGCATGTCTTGACCGCCTAACGCGTATTCACTTCGCTAGCTTAGCAAACTGGCCGATCACGCGATGGGACGGCGATAACACAAATGTGGCAGCACATGCCAGGGGCCGACGGCTACGAAAGAGATTCTGAATTGGGTCGTTTCAACCCTGGCATACATCAAGTGCGAACTACGCCGTTAGAAGACGTTAACTAAAATCTCTAGGACGCCGACCGCTAGGCGACCATTCCGAAGACTCTAACCAAGGCAGAGTGTCACCCACTCGCTTTGTCTCGCAAAAAGGCGATTCTAAAGAAAGCTTCGAAGGCGTTCTTGTGCTCCTGCAAAGTCTTAGTTTGTGTTTTGTTACTTAGCTCGCCGAAATCGGCACCTGGATCGGCGCGGTCAACTGCATCTTGCCCCAGGCGATCTTCAGAGTCACGTCCTTCAAGTTCCCCTTGTGGAAAGTCAGATCGATCGTCAGCTTGTCTTTCGACTCAGCCGCCTGCTCGACGGTCATTGGAGCCTTGAATGCGACTGGCGCGCGCTCGATCTCCGAGGCGTCCACGTGAGCGGCGCGAGCTTTGGCCGGGTCAATGAACACCAGGCTCCACGTTGCTCCGTCTTCCGAACGGTGCAGTCCCAGATACCACGAACCTGCGGGAACCGTCTTGCCTGCAATCGTCAAAGGCATATCGGAGTCAAGCGTCGTCCAGAAATTGCTTCCGAGCCGGTACACTTTGCCCTTTGTCATCTTGTCAAAGTTGGCGGTGTCTTCGTACTCCTTGCGCCATACCGGTCGTCCATAGTCGATCGCGAATTGCCCGGCGCCCATGTTCTTCTCGTTGTTCCAGTAGCCCACTCGGGTCGTCCCACGCTCGGGTGAATCGCTGCCGAACGCGATGAACTTGGGTCGAGGCTTGTTCTCCTGCGCGTAAAGCGCGGACACAAAACACATTACAACAGCCATACCGAATAGTATTTTCGCAGTCTTGGATTTCATTGCCTTCTCCTTCTCCAAAAATTAGGTCACAGTCCGTAGTCCGTAGTCCGTAGTCCGTGGTCAGTGGTCAGTGGTGAGTGGTCAGTGGTGAGTAATCAGTCTCTTAGTCGACATCTGACTCCGAGCTACGGACTACGGACTACGGACCACGGACTACGGACTACGGACTACGGACTACGGACCACGGACTACGGACCACGGACCACGGACCGCGGACTATTCATATCTCAACGCGGTCATCGGATCCACTTTCGTCGCTCGGCGCGCCGGGATGAAAGTGGCTCCCAGAGCCACTCCAGTCAGGATGATCGAAATGCCCGCGAAGATCACAGGGTCGGTGCTGCTCACGCCGAATAGCAGGCTCGACATCACGCGGGTCAGCGCAAAGGCTGCTCCGATTCCCAGCCCGACGCCCATCCCGGCCAACTGCAACCCTTGTCTCAAGACAATTCTGAGCACGTCGCCGGCCTCGGCGCCCAGCGCCATGCGAATGCCGATCTCGTGTGTGCGCTGTGTGACCGAGTACGATATGACGCCGTAGATCCCAATCGCCGCTAGCAAAAGCGCAACCGCCGCGAAGATTCCCATCAACGTCATGTTGAACCGTTGCGCCGCCAGCGAAGCCGCCATCACATCGGTCATCGTTCGAAGCTTAGTCACCGGGATCTGCTTGTCCACCGACCAGATTTGATTCTTCACCTGCCCGGCTAACGCCCCCGTATTTCCGTCCGCTCGCACCGCCAGATACATCCATCGCTTCCAGGCCTGATCCTGCTGCTCGTACGAATTGTAAAACGCCGGCAGCTCAGGAAGATTCAAGCCGTAGTGCCTAACATCGCCGACTACTCCGATGATGGTCATCCACCGGCGCGGATTCGCCCGTGCCCAGGCTATGCGGCCGCCAATCGGATTGTCGTTTGGAAAATACTCTCGCACGAAGCTCTCGTTCACCAGTCCTACCGGCGGCGCTTCTGCTTTATCCTGCGCCGTGAAGTCGCGTCCTTGAAGCACAGGAATGCCCATCGTATGGAAGTAGTCGCCCGCCACCGTGCGCGTTTCAAGCTCCGGTTCCTCGCCGGGCGCCAACGGAGGCCGGCCTTCGATGACGAAGTTGTGCATCAAGTTTTCGGTCATCGGCAGCTCGCTTATCATTGTTGCCTGCGCGCCGGGAATGGCGTTGACTGCATCGAGCGCGCGCTCGCGAAACTGTATCTGTTTCGGAATCTCCTTGTATCGCGATTCCGGCAGCTCGATTCGCATCGTCAATAGGTTTTCAGGGTTGAAGCCCGGATCGATCGTTCGCAGCCTCCAGATGCTTTTGATCAACAGCCCTGCGCCAATAAGCAATACAAGCGCTAGCGCGATTTCAAAAACCACAAGCAGGCTGCGAACGCGATGCGTGCCGATGCCGCCGGTTGACGCGCGACCCCCTTCTTTCAGCGCTTCGTTGACGTCGAGCTTCGACGCGCTCAACGCGGGGACGAAACCGAAAACGATTCCCGTCAGAATCGAAACCCCAAGCGTGAACGCGAGCACCCATCCATCGATTCCGATCGACGACAGCCGCGGCAGGTTTGCGGGCTTCAGCGCGGTCAGCAGATCGACGCCCCACCTAGCCAGCAGCAGCCCGCCCGCTCCACCGAGCACCGACAGCAGCGTGCTTTCGGTCAACATCTGCCTGATCAAGCGCCCGCGTCCCGCGCCAAGCGCCGATCGTATTACGATCTCTTGCCGTCGCCCGGCTGCGCGCGCGAGCAACAGATTTGCGAAGTTTGCGCACGCGATCAGCAACACCAACCCCACCGCGCCGAGCAAAATGAGCAGGGCGGAACGGGTATTAGCGACGACACGCTCGTGTAATGAAAGCAGCACTGTGCGCCGGCCCTTGTTGTCCGCGGGATACTGCTGCGCCAACCACTGATCGATGCCTTCCATCTCGCCCAGCGCCTGGCTCACGCTCACTCCGGGTTTCAGTCGCAGGTAGGTTCGAAGGAAGTGTACGCCGCGAAACTGCGCCGCGATTGCATTCACGACTCGCAC
>WNFR01016777.1_pt1 | contig 12585 bp, 9 predicted proteins | sample 5400221 | NCBI WGS metagenome assembly WNFR01 (sample SAMN13153357, study PRJNA577476) | soil metagenome | isolation source: 40 cm soil under Madrone tree | place: USA:California | collected 2016-06-14 | reverse complement strand
ATTCACGTTGTCATCGGACGCCGGTTGGCATACCGTACCCACGTTTCCTGGCGGGATGAGGAGGAGGTGAGGGGAGAGGGGGAAACGATCCCGGCGCCCGCGGCGTTCCAGCACACGTGGGTACGCCCATCCCACCGACATGATCATCCTCGTCTGTAATGACGACGGCATCCGTTCCGAGGGCGTTCAGCAGCTGGCACGCGCGGTCGAGTCGCTGGGCGAGGTGTACGTCGTCGCGCCGGACCGGGAGCAGAGCGCGGTCAGCCATTCATTGACGCTGCACCGTCCGCTGCGCGTCGAGCAGATCGCGCCGCGCCAATACGCCGTCGACGGCACGCCGACCGATTGCGTGAACCTGGCAATCTCCGGGATCTTGCCGGCGCGGCCGGGGCTCGTCCTCTCCGGCATCAACAAAGGTGCGAACCTCGGGGACGACATCACGTACTCCGGAACGGTCTCGGCCGCGATGGAAGGCACGCTCCTCGGCATTCCATCGATCGCGCTGTCGTTGGTCGCGCGCGAGGAGTTCGCGTTCGACACCGCGGCCGACTTCGCGGCGCGGCTCGCGGCGCAAGTGATCGCGCGCCCATTTCCGGTCGATACGCTCCTCAACGTCAACGTCCCGGGGATCGCGCGCGAGCGCATGTGCGGCTACCGGATCACGCGCCAAGGAAAGCGCCGCTACGGCGAGGCGCTGGTCGAGAAAACGGATCCGCGCGGCAAGAAGTACTACTGGATCGGCGGCGACGAGCTCGATTTCGTCGACGAGCCCGGCACCGATTTCGCCGCCGTGCAGGACGGCGCGGTCTCGATCACGCCGATCCACCTCGATCTCACGCACTATCCGTCGTTCGAGGCGCTGTCGCGTCTGGCGCTGGAGTGGCCGTGAACTACGAGCGCGCGCGAGCCCGGATGGTCGAAGAGCAGCTCGTCGCCCGTGGCATCTCCGACTCGCGCGTGCTCGCCGCGATGGCCCGCATCGAGCGCCATCGCTTCGTCGAGGAGGCGCTCGCCGTGCGCGCCTACGACGACAAACCCCTGCCGATCGGTGCCCGGCAGACGATCTCGCAGCCGTTCATGGTCGGGCTGATGACGGAAGCGCTCGCGCTCCGCGGTGGCGAGCGCGTCCTCGAGATCGGCACCGGCTGCGGCTATCAGACGGCGGTGCTGGCCGAGCTCGTCGCGAACGTCTTCTCGGTCGAGCGTATCTCGAGCCTCGCCACGGCCGCGCGGCAGCTCCTCGACGAGCTCGGCTATTACAACGTCGCGATCCGCGTCGGCGACGGCACGCTCGGCTGGAGCGACGAGGCGCCGTTCGACGCGATTGTCGTGACGGCGGGAACGCCGCAAGTGCCGCGACCGCTGATCAGCCAGCTCGCCGACGGCGGCCGGCTCGTGTTTCCGATCGGCGAGGAAGAATTGCAAACGCTCGTGCGAATTCGTAAGGAAGGGGAGCGCCTGCGCGAGGAGTACTTCGGCGATTGTCGATTCGTGAAGCTCGTGGGACGCTACGGGTGGGAGCGGTAACGGCCTGACCGCGGCGCGTGAAGGGAGCCGCGGGGCGGGGTGAGCTGCTGGCGCTGCGAGGCGGCGCGGAGGTGTGGTGGTGGAGAGGACGGGGTTGAACGCGTCGGCGCGGCGACCGCGCGTGCGGACGACATGGGCCGCGGTGCTGATCGCCGCGGCGGGGTGCAGCGCGGCCATTCATGAACCGGCGGTTTCGGTGCCGGGACGGGGAATCGTGCACGAGGTACGTCCGGGCGAGAACCTGTACCGAATCGGCAAGGCCTACGGAATCGCAGATCGTGAGCTCGCACGGGTCAACAACCTCTCCAATCCCGACCGCGTCAGGGTGGGGCAGCGCATCTTCATTCCGGGCGGCCAGCGGGTATTGCCGGTGAACGTCATCACCCCGAAGCGCGCCGTCGTCGACGCGCCCGAGCCGCACGACTTCCCGCACGGCGAGGGGGTCTTCATCTGGCCGCTCGCGAACGGCACCCTGACGTCGACCTTCGGCCCGCGGGGCCAGAGCTTCCACGACGGTATCGACATCGGCGCCGCTCCCGGGACGCCCGTGCACGCGGCGCGCGACGGGAACGTCATCTACAGCGATACGCTGCGCGGCTACGGCAACGTCGTGATCGTCGAGCACGACGGCGGCTACGCGACCGTGTACGCGCACAACGAGGAGAACCTCGTGCACGCCGGCGATCGCGTCCGGCAAGGCGACGCGGTCGCCCGACTCGGCAATACCGGGCGTACCTCCGGACCGAACCTGCACTTCGAGGTCCGCAAGGACAACATCGCCCGCAACCCGATCTACTTCTTGCCGGCCGGCCATACGGTCGAGCGACAAATTGCGCAGCGCGCGGAGGACGACGCCACATGACGCTCGACGAGCTGAAGACCTACATCCGCGACATCCGCGATTTTCCGAAGCCGGGCATCGTGTTCAAGGACATCACACCGCTGCTCACGTCGGGACCGGCGTTCCAGGAGGTCGTCGATCGCATCGCGAGCCGCTATCGCGAGCGCGTCGACATGATCCTCGGGATCGAGTCGCGCGGCTTCATCATCGGCGCCGCGGTGGCGTACGCGCTCGGCCTCGGCCTGACGCTGGTCCGCAAGCCCGGCAAGCTCCCGCATGAGCGCTATGCCGCGCGTTACGAGCTCGAGTACGGCTCCGACACACTCGAGATCCACCGCGACGCGCTGGGCGACCGGAGCCGCGTCCTGATCGTCGACGACCTGCTCGCGACCGGCGGCACGGCGTCGGCGGCGATCGAGCTCGTCCGACGGCTCGACGGCGAGGTCGTCGCGTGCGCGTTCATCATCGAGCTCGCGTTCTTGAAGGGCAGGGCGCGACTCCAGACCGAAGACGTGTTCTCGTTGCTCTCGTACGCGGCCGAGTAGCGTCGTCGCCGGGTGATCGCGATGCTTCCCGCCGCGACGCTTTTCGTGGCGGTCTGCACGCAGCGCGACTTCTGGCCGGGCGGCGCCACGCCGCTCGTCGACGCGGTGACGGCGGCGAACGTCGCGGCGCTCTTCGCGCTCGCGGGGCGGCTGCGCATTCGCGAGGGTGGCATCTGGTGTCAGCACGCACCGGCGGTGCAGGCGCAGGCGTCGCCTCCTGCGGCACACCCGAGCGCGGCCGGTCTCGCGCCGCATTGTCTCGTCGCCAGCCCGGGCGCCGACGTCGCCGCCGGCTGCACGCCGGCCCTGCCGCTCGCGACCATAGCGGCAACGGTTGCACCGTCGATGGTCGCACCGGTGCTCGATCGTGGCCACGCCTACTACGTCGGTAGTGGATGCGGCGCCGCGGTCGATGCCGATCCGGTCCATGCGCGTGTGTTCGATCACCTCACCGCCGGGGTGGGCGACGCCGTGGTCTTCGGCGCCGGTGTCGAATACGGCGTCGCGTGTGCCGTCGACGCGCTCCTGCGCCGCCGCGTGCGCACGCACGTGGCGCTCGATGCGGCCGCCGCCGTCGACGACGCGGATGCCCAGGCGGTGATCGCCGACTGGAAGCGTCGCGGCGTCGACGGCGCCACGGTTGCGACGCTCGCGCGCCTCCTCGCGCGGGGTTCCCAGCCGTGACCTCGAGCTGACGATCGAAATTGACACGTCTTCCCGGCCTTGCTTATGCTCCGCCGGTGCCGGCCAATCCCAGCTTCAAAGCGATGATGAACGAGGTCGTGGCGTACGGGAGCTGCTGCGAATGCGGCTCGTGCGTGCTCGTCTGCCCGCACAACGTCATCGAGTACATCGATGGCAAGCCGAAGCAGGTCGCGAAGGCGAGCGCGCCGTTCGACGCCTGCGGCATCAGCACCGGGATCGGCTGCGACGTCTGCGCCCAGGTGTGCCCGCGCCTCAACCCGCGTGAGTTCGAGCTCGCCGATCTGCTCTACGGCGCCGATCAGCCGTACAAGGGCGCCTTCGGCGTGTATCGCCGCGTCCTCGTCGCGCGTACCACGGATCGCGACGTCCTCGGACGCGCGCAGGACGGCGGCGTCGTGACCGCGATGCTGCGCTGGGCCCTCGAGCGCGGCGTCATCGATGGGGCGGCGGTGTCCGTCGCCGATCCGGAGCGGCCGGCACAGCCAATGCCGAAGCTCGTCACGACCGTCGACGAGCTCCTCGCGAGCAGCGGCTCCTGGTACACGTACTGCGCCAACAACCTCGCGCTCGCCGACGCCGAGCGCCTCGGCTGCGAGCGCGTCGCGTTCGTCGGCGTCCCTTGCCAGGTCACGCCCGTCCGCAAGATGCAGCTCGTCGACGAGTCCTATCTCGTGAACGGCCGCAAGAAGGAGAAGCACATCGAGCGGCAGACGAAGTTCTTGAAGGGGTTCGGCGCGCGCGTCACGCTGAACATCGGGCTCCTCTGCACCGAGGTCTTCACGTACGAGGGCTTGATGGTCGAGAAGATCCAGGGCGAGATGGGCATCCCGCTCGCCGACATCAAGAAGTTCAACGTCAAGGGCAAGGTGCTCATCTACAAGCATGACGGCAGCCTGGTCGAGATGAAGCTCAAGGCGGCGCAGGAGTACGCCCGTCCCGAGTGCCATCACTGCGGCGACTTCTCGGCCGAGCTCGCCGACATCTCGTGCGGCGGCGTCGGCGCGATGGATTGGACGATCACCATCCTGCGCACGGCGCGCGGCGAGGAGCTTTTCAACCGCATGGTCGCCGAAGGGCTCTTCGAGGTGCGGCCGATCGAGGAATTCGAGAACTCCATGAAGGTGCTGCTGCGTCTCACCAACAAGCAGCACCTGCGCGTCCCGATCCCGCCGGGTCAGGACGCGTCGCGCGTCCGCGCGGTGTGACGAGCCGCATCGCCTGACGATGGCCGGACGTGCGGGAACAGCCGCGCTCGGCGACTTTCAGGTCTTCTTCGGCGTGGGCGTTCTCGTCGGCGTCTTCGTCCGCGTCGGGGTCGGCGTCTTCGTCCGCGTCGGGGTCGGCGTCAGAATACCGGCGGCATGCAGCACGAACGTCCCCGCCGTGCTGACGGTCCCGTCCACGGTCGTCGCGGACCCGCTGAACGTACGCGGTGCTCCCGCGAGCCCCTTTGGATACACTACGCAGCTGTGCGCGATGCCGGACTGCGCGACGATGCCGGTTCCGGTCGACGCATAATATGCGGTGACGTCGCACGACGGCAGCGCGGCCGTCGACCCGTCCGTGACGGTCACCCTCGCGTCTGCTGGAACGAGTTCGAAATGCACGGGTGTCCCGTCGGGAACGAAGTTGCCGCTCGAATCGCGCACCGTCGCGTCGAGAATACCGGTCAACGTGCCGTCGCCGTTATCCGCAGCGCGGCTGATGAGCGTCAGGGAGATCGGCCCCCCCGGCGTCGCCGCCGGATGCGGGGTCGGCGTTCCAGGAAACGGCGTCTTGAAATCCGGGGGAGCCTTGATGTACGGGTTCGCGACGAAAACCTGCGGACTGACGTTTCCGTCCCCCTTCACGTCAGCCGACGAGACGAAGCCGTACATCTCAAAGAACGTCGACGTTCCGCTCTGCGCTCCCGCGGCGACGTTCGTGTACTGCGTGATCGTCTTCAAGTGTCCAATGCGGTACTGGAATACCTGCGGCACGCCTTGGGTGCCTTGTCCGAGAAGATCGGCGCTCGAGACGAACGTCAGTCGGCGGCCGTTATAGCCAAGCGACGGATGCTGACTCGGGGCGTTCCCCTTCGTGACCTGGGTGAATACGATGGGGTGCCCCAGTCGGAACTTCGCCCAATAGATTTGGCTCATCGGGCCGGTGGAGCTCGGCTGATCCCATTCGAACGCGATCCGCGTTCCGCTGCTGTTCACCGATGGCGTGCGGGCGTCGGTGGTTCCGCGCGTGAGCTGCGTCAACGATCCTTTCGCGACGAGGTAGATCTGTTGCGTCCCCGGGTGCGCGCCACCGCCGGCGAGATCGCCGCGTGATTCGAACGCGATCGTTTTGCCCGTGCCGTCGAGGACGCCGTGCGTACCGCCGCCCGTCGTGACCCGCGCGACCGGAGGTCCAGTGTTGGGGACAGCCGGTAGTAGCGGGACGCAATCTGGACAGACCTGCGTCAGATCGACCTTGTACAGCTCGGGGACTGTATGGACCATTCCATCGCCCAGGACATCCGCCGACGACTCGAACACCAGCCAGCGGCCGTTGCCGCTCAGGCTCGGATTGTGACAGTCGCCGGCGACATCCGTGATTTGGTAGATCTTCTGCGTCCGAACCGCGGAGACGAAGATCTGTCGGCCGAGCGCCGGCGATGCGCTCGCACCGCAATTGTTCTGGGGATCTGCGCAGAGGCCGCCGTCGGCCTCGAACGCGACGTCGAAGATGGCGAACTCACCGTTGCGCGACATCATCGGATTGCGCGGATTGTAAGAGCCAAACGTAAGCTGGCTGATTCCGGTGAGCCCCGCGAAATCTCGCTCTAGCAAATCGAAGAGGAAGATCTGCCAGCCGACATTACCGTTGCCGAGTGGGTCGCCATTCGATTCGAACACCCATTGATCCGGAAACGGCGCCACCACCCTTCCGATGTCGCCACGCCGGACCGTGTTCGGGATCACCGGCACGACCGGTGGTGTGAAGTGATGCAACGCCACGCTCGTTCCCGGAACGGCCAGTACGAGTGCGAGCAATACGATCAACGGCAGCGCCGTGCGCCTTCGCGTGTTCATGGTCGTCTCCGTCCTTGGATGCATAGATCTATTTCTTGGTTTGAATGACGTCGATGTCGCCGCGATTGAGGCGGCCGAAAATGACGTCGGTCTTGCCGTCGCCATCGACGTCTTCGCATGCCAGCGCACGCGGGAACTTGCCGACCGAAAAGGTCCGCTCGCCCCGTCTCCAGGTTCCGTCACCGTTGCCGAAGAGGATCATGATGTCGGTCGTGCGCGTGCTGGCGATCGCGACGTCGACATTGCCGTCGCCGTCGAAATCGCCGGTGCAGAGGGCTCTCGGGGTCTTGCGACCACGGCTGTGCACCGTCCCCTTCGTGAAGTTTCCAGCTCCGTCGTTGAAGAACGTCACCAGGTTGCCGGTGGCGGGGAGCCGGTCCGAGTTGATCACGGTTGCTGTTGACGGTGATCAGGTCGGGAATGCCGTCGGCGTTGACGTCGGCGACGATCATGTTCACCGGTGTTCCGCCCGTCTTCAAGATGCCGATGTTGATGAGGCCGCGATCCATCAGGTGATCGAGATTCATCAGGAAGAAACCGATATTGGATGTTCCTTGAAAGCTGATCGCGAGGTCGAGCACGCCGTCACCGTCGAGATCGACGAGCCCGACGCCGCTCGGCACCCGCCCGATCGGCGCCAGCGTCGCCGGCCCGATGGTCCGGAACTGCCGGTTGCCCTGGTTCAGAAAGACCGTGATGGTGTTGCCCGCTTCATTGGCGACGACGAGGTCCGGCAATCCATCTCCGTTGAGATCACCCATCGCAAGCGCTCGCGGCTTGACGTCGTTCGTCGGTAAGACGACTTGCGACGTGATCGCACCGGCGACGTCGCGGAACAGCACGACGACACGAGCATCGCGGCGGCTCACCCCGACGAAATCGAGAATGCCGTCGCCGTCGACATCGGCGACGGTGAGCGTCTTCAGCTGCCGGCCGACGTAGTTGCTCGCGACGGGCGGCAGATCGCTCATGAACGTACCGCTTCCGGTTCCGAAGTACGGGGTGCAGCTGGTGGCTGGGCTCGATTGGCAGACGACGACGTCCTGGTGGCGATCGTCGTTGATGTCGGCGATCGTCGTCGATGCCCGGCCCTTCCCACCGCGCACCCCGCCAGCGCCGCTGCCGGGATCGATCGCCGGCACGCCGTCCGCGAACTGGCCACCGGGCCCACCGGCATAGAACGTCGCCGTGCTGTGCGCGGCGGAGCCGGAGATGGCAAGCAGGTCGAGCCACCCGTCCTCGTTGAAGTCGGCGGCAGAGAGCGCGCGCAGCCCTCGCACCGCGGGGATCTGCGTCATGTTCGGCATCCCGCCCGCACCGTCGCTGAACAGCACGGCGATGCCGCCTCCGCCCGACCCCGAGACGGCCAGCGCGAGATCCGTGGCGCCGTTGTGGTCGAAATCCGCCGCAATCAGCGGTGGCTTGATCGTGCCATCGACCGCGACACCGGTCGCGGTGAAGGAAGCCGTGCCGTCGTTCAGCAATATCGTCAGCCCGCGCGCACCCGCCTGATGGAATACCGCGGCGATGTCGGGGACGCCGTCGCCGTCGAAGTCTCCGATGACGGCCGGCATCTTCGCGGCGGTCTTGCCGAGCAGCCGGACGTCGCGGAACTGCCCCTTGCCGTTTCCGAGGAGCAGCAGCAGCCGTCCCGACGCTCCAACCACCAGGAGATCTTGATTGCCATCACCGTCGAAATCGGCGGCGGCGATCGAGACGATCGACGAACCGATCACCGGCGCGCACGCTTTGCAGAGCGGCGTCGCGATGTCGCAGAGCTCGCCCGTATCGAGAACGCGGTTGCCGCAGCTACCGGCCGCCGCGGACGGCGGCGGATCGTACCCACCGCTGGAATTCCCGAAAAAGATCTGCAGTCCCGTGCCGCCGTGGCCCTTCGTCGCGACGATGGCGTCGGCGATGCCGTCGTTGTCCATGTCGGCGAGCAAGACGGTCTGCGGCGGATCTTGAACGGCCACGAGCTGTGTCGTCTGGAGCGTCGCGCTCGCGCCGAGATCGACCGTGTCGACCGTCCGAGTGATCGGGTTCACGGTGACGATGTCGGTCGACGGAATGGCGTCGTCGAACGTTCCCGCCCGCGGGGCTCCGCTCCCCTGCGGCTCGACGACCGTGTCGTCCGGAACGAGGTCGTCAAAGGCGCGGAACGGCGCGTACTGCAGATTGCCGAGACCGCGCAGGAGCAGGACGCTGTTGAACTTCGCGAGACCAAGGGCGATGTCGAGCACACCATCGCCATCGAAGTCCCCAAAATCCATGGATTGACCAATCTTCGGCAGCGCCAACGTCTGGCCGAGCGCGAACCCTCCCGCCGGCGTGCCGAGATAGATCGCCACGCTGCCGTCGCGCGATAGGATTGCGAGATCCGGAATGCCGTCGCCGTCGAGATCGGCGGCCGTGACCGAGCGCAGCGCTGGCAACGACGGCAGGGTTACGTCGGACGGGACGAAGACCTCGGTGCCGTCGTCGCCGGGACCGGCGTCGTGAAAGAGCGTCATGCCCCGGGTGCCGCTCGTGCCTCCCCCTACGACTGCGATATCGAGCTTGCCATCGAGGTCGAAATCCGCGATCGCGGCGGAGCGGGGGTGCCGCAACGTGAGCGGGATCGTGATCGAGCGTGGGAACGCGCCCGTGCCGTCCCCGAAGCGAATCGTCATGATCCGCAAGCTCTCGCTGATCGTCACGAGGTCGAGATGGCCGTCGCGGTTGAGGTCTGCAGTCTGGACGGAGTTCGGCTGGTTGCCGGTGGGGTAGCTTACCGTTTTCTTGAATCCACCGCTCTGCTGCCTGATGTAGATGATCAGCGTGCCGGCGTCGCGATCGATCGAGGCGACGTCGGGCATGCCGTCGCCGTTGAAGTCGCCGCAGATCGCGGCGCGAGGGCGCGCGCTCGCCGTGATGCTGGTGAAGAATCCGAATCGGCCGTCGCCGATGTTGCGGAGGATGGTGAGATCCTTCGAGCCCTGATCGGCGACGATCACATCCGGAACGCCATCGCCGGTGCAGTCGCCGGCATGAAGTCCCTCGGGAATGTCGGTGACCGGGAGCATGTACGTTCCGATCTCGTACGCCGCGAAGACCGTTGCGCGCAGCCCGATCGTGCCGGTGAGGACCAGAAGGAGCAGCGACGCTCGCAGTGCCCGACGACCATGCGGCCGTCGCTTTTCGAGACACGGGGCGTTCGCTCCGGATCGCGGCGCACCGGCACTCGAGGTCCTCACGATCGGCATTCGGGTCCCTTCCTCGTCGCGGTCACGTCGGTCCTGCGGCTCACGGCCGGCCAAAAAGTATGCTGGAGCGATGAAACAGGGCACGGCACAGTCGCGCGGCCGACAACCGCGAGCGGGGCGCCGCACGTAGGCACCGCTTCACCAAATCCCAAGAGCTGAGCAACAGCCGTGCCCGACTGCGGGAGTAAAATCGTACAGTTGCACGAAGCATCCAGGCGAGCCCGAAGGCTCAGTCCTGCGACGGTTTGCAAACTTGCAACACTCAGTACTGCTTCGCGCGGCGGTGCCCGCGGCTCGTCCGCGCGGGCGGGGAGCGCCGGGCTCCCGAACCTGACGACGCGATGCCTCCCAGACGCCGCGGTCCTTCATCACCATCCCGCGACGCAGCGAGCGCTCGATATGCACTGCTCTTTGCGAATCGCGGCACGGCCTGCGATTACGGCAGATGCGGCCGGTAGCTGCAGACGCCAGGATATGCACGGCCGAGCCCGGCTGCCGTCAACATCGAACACGCGTCGTTGAACTCCGCACCCACCATCTTTTCGACGCGACTTGCTTGCGCGCCCAAGACGCAGCTCGCGATCTGCGCAATCGTCGTCGCCGCGGCATCGCATGGATTACCGATGGCGGCGGGGACGACGCCGGCGCACTTCTTCGCGATTTTCGCGACGAGACCAGCGCGGACCTTGGGAAGCGTGGCGCCGGGTTCCTGCGGGTCCAGCGTCTTCGCGCATGCCGCCGCTGACCGCTCGACGTTCTTCTGCTGTGCGGCATCCTTGAGAACGCGGAGGAGGCAATTGGCGAGCCCCGCGTGCTCGCGCTTGCGATCGCGCCCTGGCATACACGCGCTGCCTTGGTGAGCGGCGTCGAATCGGCGGCGAACGTCTCGGCATCCATCTCCGCGACGCGCTTCTCGTGATGATCGAGAATGCACGCGGTCGCATTCTCGATCGACCCCGCTTCGCGGTCGCACGGCCGGTTCAATGATGTCACGTCGACCCCGGCGCACTTCTTCACGATCGCCTTGTCCGTATGGCTGCGAGCCCTCGCAAGCGCTGAGCTGGGATTCCCGACGTCGAGCTCTAGCGCGCACGTGGTTTCCGCCTCGTGCGATCCGTTGCCGGTGGCAAGCGCCTTGCGCACGAGGTTGTGGCACGCGGTGCGTTGCCCTTGATCGACGGTGGCGAACGCACGCGCCTGCGCCGCGATCATCGCCTGACACGCGAGCGCCGGCTTGCTCAAGCGCGGCGGCCGCAACGCCGGAATGATCGGCTGCCCACGCGCCAGCGGTCCGAAGCCGACAGCGATCCGCGTCATCCCGTTCGCGGGATTCCCATCGGTGTCGATCTCCGTGTTGGACGCCGTATCGATGACGGACACCGTCGCGTCGGCGTGGTTCATGACGTACACCCGCGTGCCGTCCGGATGCACGGCGACGTCCTCGGGATCCTTGCCGACGGGAATGGTCGTGAGCAGCGTCTGGAGGGCGGTGTCGATCACCGCGAGCGTGCCCGGCCCGCTCGCGGCCACGTATCCGCGCGTGCCGTCGGGACTGAAGGCGACGCCCTCCGGAAACGAGCCGACCGTCACCGACCCGGTGACATCGAGCGTGGTCGCGTTGAGCACGGTCACCTGGCTGTGGGTGTAGTTGGTAACGTAGATGCGGTCGCCCGCCGGACTCACCGCGACGTGCGTCGGATTGACGTAGACCGGGACCGTCGTCAGCACCTCGTTGGTCTCGGTGTCGAAGACCGTCATCGAGTCGTCGCTCTTGTTTACGACGTACGCCGGATTGCCGGCGGGGTTCACCGCGATGCCCATCGGGCTATTGCCGACCGGAATCATCGTCACCACCTCGTTGGTCGCGCTGTCGAGGACCGTCACGCTATTTCCGTCGCGGCCGGCGACGTAGACACGCGTGCCCGGCGGCTTCAGGGCGATGCCCTTGGGAGTGCTGCCGATGGGGATCGAGGTGCCGGCCTCCGTCGCGGTCGTGATGATGGAGAGCGTCTCACTGTAGAAGTTGCCGACGTACACGTGCGCGCCGTCGGGATCGACTGCGAGACCGAAAGGCTGACGTCCGACCGGCAGCGTGGCAATGGATTTGTTGGTCGCCGTATCGACGATCGAGATGCTGTCGGCGCCGTGGTTGGCCACGAACAGGAACGGAGCGGCGACCGCCGGCGCCGTCCATAACGTCGCGGCGAGCGCAAGTAACGCAGATTTCCAGGGAACTTCATCCATGGCAAAGCACTCCTTCGTGTCGAAGATGTGGACGACGTCAACGATCGACGCAGCGATCTTCGTCGAACTCGCATGCGGAGGCATCGCACCGCAGGGTCCCGCCGCTGTACCCGAGGGAGGCGCAGGTCTCGCCGGCCAAGTTCGTGCCCTCGCATTCCTCGTCGAAGTCGATTACCGCATCGCCGCAGTAGGCGCGTTTGCAATTGGTCCGGCAGGCATCGGGGACGGTGTCGGAGTTCGCGGCGCCGTTGTCGCATTCCTCGCCGGGTTCGACGATGCCGTTGCCGCAGAGCGCAGTGCTGACGCACCCGCTCGTATCGAGGTGGCAGTCCGCCGTGCACGCGAGCGAACCGGACCCGAAGCCGAGCGACGCGCAAGTGAACCCGCCGAGGTCGCCGCCGTCGCACGCCTCACTG
>WNFR01020439.1_pt1 | contig 12586 bp, 8 predicted proteins | sample 5400221 | NCBI WGS metagenome assembly WNFR01 (sample SAMN13153357, study PRJNA577476) | soil metagenome | isolation source: 40 cm soil under Madrone tree | place: USA:California | collected 2016-06-14 | reverse complement strand
GAGGACGGCATCACCTACGAGCTGACAGAACAGAGCGGGAAGACGACGCTGCGGCTCTTACAAGGTGATTTTTCGGTAATGGCTGAAGGAGAGAAATACCACCGCCTGAGCGCGGAAGTCTGGGATCGCGTCTTGCCGAAAGTAAAAGAGTTGGCTGAGAAAGAGAACTAGTCGATCAGGGTGCAAGTCGCTCTGCGAGATACTTGAGGCTCAAGGGGTAACGATATTCAATGCTCATGTGGGTCGCGTCGAATAACTCGAAGAATACACCGGTGACACCACTGTGTTCAAGAGCACGCCGGAATGCCTCTGCTCCCAGGTCCAGGAAGAATTCGTCGCGTTTGCCCGCATCGATGTAGATAGCTTTCATCGACCGTAAATCCTCCGCATGGGCTTCTACCATGCGCACGGGATCTTTGGCCAGCCATCTCTCCCACACCAGCGGGATAAGCTGTCCCGTCGCGATATCGTAGGGGAGGTGAACTGTACCGTCCGCGTCAGCAGAATAGCAGGCGGCCATACACCAGTCGTTCAACAGGTAGCCATCGCTCTCCTTAGAGAAGGCTGGCCGGCTGCGGAAATCCTCCCAGAATTTTTCAAACGAGCCTGCATAGTGATCCCGTAGTGCTCGCACAGACCTCGGGAACGCAGGCAGGTAGGACATCTCGAAAAGCGCGTCCCCGGCATGGGTGGCAAGTCCGCCCCACAGGTCGGGACGCAGCATGGGAGTGACCATAGCGCCATAGCCGCCGCTCGACTTGCCAGCAATCCCCCGGTGCTCACGCTGCGGCAGCGTCCGGTAATGGCCGTCGACCCATTGAACGATCTCGTCGCACAGGTAGGTATGGTAGCGACCGGTGGCGGGGGAGTCTAAAAACTGGCTTCTACCGAGCGATGTCCAGCAGGCTACCCAGACGATGATACAAGGGGGAGCTTCGCCTCGTGCGAACAATTCATCGGCCAGCTCGGGAAAGGTCTTCCTGAAAGGTGCGCGATTGCGCCACATATCTAACTGGCCAGTCAAACCCTGGATTTGATAGATCGCCGGGTAGCGCCGGTTGGGCTCTTCATCGTAGCCGGGAGGCAGGTATACCCACAATGGGCGTTGATAGGGGTCTCCCAGGGGGTTATCTTTGAGTACCATGCTTTCAAATAGTAACTCTTCGTAATGTCCTCGAATCTCGCCTCACCATGGATACATATTTTACTCTCTTTCTTACTTGTCAATGGAGTTCGATGCTTGCAGGAGTAGCAGTGCATCTTCTCATTTTATGACTATACGGTAGCTGTCAAGAGGGCGCATCACGTACCTCTTCTTGCGGATTTCCAGACAAGGTTGGACTTTTTGGGGAAGCATCAGCCTGCACAGGGATGGCCAGTCTTCAGATAATATGCCTGCCCGGCACATCTCACTGGCAACCCACAGCGCACCCTCATCCGCCAGCAGCACGCTGCGAGAATTTGAATTGCCTCGTCCAGCCAGGCAAGGCTTGCAATTGCATGGCTGCGGTAGTAGACTGATCTTAACAGGACACTCGCTGTACAAGCCACGTTACCCATAATCCCTGATACAAGGATAGTCCATGAGTGACCGAGATGGCGTGAGAGAGCGCCAGAGCGCACAACCTTCCGATGCATATGAGCTTCTGAGAACCAAGCTTGCTCTTCCGCGACCGCATTCATCGCTCGTGCCGCGTGATCTCCTGCTGGCGCGACTCGACGAAGGGCTTGGCCACAAACTCACGCTGGTATCCGCTCCCGCCGGCTTCGGCAAAACCACGCTTGTCAGCCAGTGGCTCGCATCGCTTGGCGAGCGACAGGACCCGCCTCCCGTTGCCTGGGTGTCGCTCGACGAGGGTGATAACGATCCCGTTCGTTTCTGGAGCTATGTCATCACCGCTTGCCAGGAATTTCATACTGATATCGGTGAGGGTGCTTTTGCACAGTTGCAAACATCGCGCCGCCTCTCCCTGAAGAGCGTGCTTACGACTTTCATCAACGAGCTTGCGCAGCTCGCCCAGACCGGCATCCTTGTCCTGGAGGACTATCACGTCATCACTTCACCCCAGATTCACGAGGGTATGGCATACTTCGTCGAACATCTACCTTCAGAACTGCACCTGCTGCTGCTGTCCCGCAGCGATCCACCGCTGCCCCTGGCTCGCCTGCGCGCCCACGACGATCTCTATGAACTGCATGCCGCTGATCTGCGCTTTTCTCTTGAGGAGACCCGGACATTTCTCCAGCAGGCTCTTCCTTTTCCGCTTTCTGCAGAGGCGATCACCCGCCTGGAGTCACGCACAGAGGGCTGGGTGACGGGGCTGCGCCTGCTGGCGCTCGCGCTGCATGGACGCAGGGACCCGCAGGAGCTTGAGCGCATGCTCGTCACCTTTACCGGCAGCCACCGCCACATCCTGGCGTATCTTGTGGCTGATGTGCTCTCTTCCCAGACAGAAACGCTGCAGCGGTTTCTGCTCCAGACGGCCTTTCTCAAACCCCTGACCGGTTCTCTCTGTGATGCGGTCACCGGCAGGAGCGATAGTGAGATGATGCTCGAACAGTTGGAGCACGCCAATCTGTTCCTGATCCCACTCGATGACGTTGGGCAGTGGTATCGCTATCACGCGCTCTTTGCCGAGGCTATGCAGCACGAAGCGCGCCGCCGCCTTGGAGAAGACAACCTGCGCTCGCTGTTCGACAAAGCCAGCCACTGGTATGAACAAAATGGGCTGCATGCCGAAGCGGTCGAAGTCACGCTCTCCGCCAAGAACTTCGAGCGTGCCGCCATGCTCATTGAAAGCAGCATGTGGTCTTATAGTGCCGTCAACGAGCTATATACGTGGTTGCGCTGGGTAGAGCAACTGCCGGAGGAGATACTCCAGACGCGTCCCGCGCTTTGCCTGGACTATGCCACAGCCCTCCTTTTCGCCCTGGATCGCAGCGACCCGGCGCTGCTCGTGCGCATTCAAAAGCCGCTCGAGATGGCTGAACGCCGCTGGCAGGTCGAAGGCAACCGACCCAAACTCGGCGAAGTGCTGGCCTTACGCTCCCAGGTTGCCTGGTGGCAGGGAGATTTAACGAACTCGTTTACCTCTGCCCGGCAAGCCCTTGAACTGCTATCCGATCAGGCGACGCTCTGGAGGGCGAGCTGTATGCTCGCTGTAGGGATAGAGGAAAGGCTTGCAGGCAAGATCGACGCTGCCCGGCAGGTGGCTCTAAAGTCGCGAGCGCTCTTCGAAGACACCGGGAACCCTTTCGGCACGCGTGCTGCCACATTCGAGCTAGCAGAAGCCTCCTTCCGGCAGGGGGAGCTGCACCAGGCCGCCCATATGTATCAACAGTTGATCGCAGAAGCCGAAGAAGATCCTCTTGATAGGGCAACTGCGCTTATCTGGCTTGCCATGCTCTCTTATGAGTGGAACGATCTGCAGCAGGCGGAACAGCAGTTAACCACGGCGCTTGACCTGTGTAAACGCTATTCAAATGAGGTCGGTAGGTACTACACCGAACAATCCATCCTGGTTCCCGGTTCGCTCGTTCTGGCTCGTGTGCTGCATGCTCGCGGCGAGACCCTCAAGGCGCAGCAGTTGCTGCAAGAGCTGGTTGCTCTAACGCAGGAGTACAGGTGGCCGTATCTCCACCGGGAGGTACTTGCGAACCAGGCGCGCCTCTCGCTGGCGTCCGCGGATCTTGCCTCCGCGCAGCGGTGGTCGTCCATCATAGAGCAGCTTGGCGAGGACTTTCGGCTTGTCCAGCAAGAGCAGGAAGCGCTTATCCTTGCCCGCCTGCTGATCGCGCAGGGTGATGCAGAGGCAGCTCTCGCTTTGCTCGATCCCTGGCTGGCGTATGCACGCGTCCAGAGACGAGGCCGAAGCGCATTAGAGATCCTGATCCTGACATCCCTGGCTCACTCCTCGCACAAAGACCAGCCTCAGGCCAGGCATTCGCTAGGGGAAGCGCTTACGCTGGCGCGACCAGAGGGTTACCGGCGTCTTTTCCTGGACGAAGGAGAGAGGCTGGCAACATTGCTGCGTGCCGTATTGCTCGATATGCGAGAAGAGGCACCGGCTGCTTACGTGCGAAGCCTGCTACTCGACTTTGCCGCTCTTCAAACAAAACAGGATGACTCTCCACCTCCCTCACCCGCCCTACTTTTTGAGCCAATTAGCCCCCAGGAGCGGCGCGTCCTGCGCCTGCTCACTGCAGGCCGTTCCAATCCTGAGATTGCCCAGGAGTTGGTCGTCTCGGTCAATACCGTGAAAACGCAGGTGCAGAGCATCTTCCGCAAGCTGAATGTGAAGAATCGCTGGGAAGCCCGTGAAGCCGCCCGCCGCTTGAAACTGCTATAAGGTGCCGGGCTTACCTCGCACTGGTTGTATCATTCACCCGCCGCGTTGTCGTCTAAATCACCCTCTCAATCATCCAGCAGGGTGAAGTCAGTTCACCTTGTTGAAATTTATACTTCTCCCAGTTGATAAAAACCATTGCATCATTCACTGGGAAAGGACGATAAACAACATGAATGATACGTTCAAAAACACAATTTCCTATGATAAGACTGTTCCGGTTTTGATCGTGGGTGGCGGCCTGATCGGCCTCTCGACCTCCCTCTTCCTCTCCTGGCATGGCATTCACTCGCTGCTGATCGAACGCCATCCCGGCACCGCGATTCATCCGCGCGCCGTCGGCTTTACCCCGCGCACGATGGAGCTGTTCCGCAGTGTGGGGGTCGAGGAGGCCATTCGCCAGGCCGAGCCACCTATCACCCTGGGCGGCGAGACCCTGCTGGTGGAGAGCTTGATGGGCCAGCAGTTCGACAGTTACCTGGAAGATATTCGCGACCTCTTCATGACTGATGCCAGCCCGGTGCAGGGCAGTGCCATTGCTCAGGATGTGCTGGAACCGGTGCTGCGAGCGCGGGCCGAACAGCTCGGTGGAGATCTGCGCTTCGGGACCGAACTGGTGACCTTCGAACAGGATGAAGATGGCATCACGGCCACTATCTGCGAGCGCGCCAGCGGGAACACGTGTAGTGTGCGCGCCCAGTTTCTGGTAGCCGCTGACGGCGGTCACAGCGCGATCCGCCAGCAGCTCGGCATCGGCACGCATGGAGCAGGAAGCCTGTTTCATTGCATCAGTATGATCTTCGAGGCCGACCTGATGAAGCTGTTCCGCAAGCGGAATGCCATCATGTGCTTCCTCAGTAACGAGCAGATCGCGAGTGGAGCGCTTGTCCCGTACCCAGGCTCTGCTGCGCGCCCAGATCTCTTTCGGCTGGACGTGGGCTATAACCCCGAGGAAGAGACGCTCGCCGACTATCCAGAGGCACGCTGCCTCTCGCTCATCCGGGCAGCGGTAGGCATCCCTGACCTGCCGGTGCAGCTCAAAACCGTGCTGAACTACGAAGCGGTCGAACTCGTGGCTGATCGCTTCCAGCAAGGTCGAGTCTTCCTGGTGGGTGATGCGGCTCGCACCCAGCCACCCAGCGGTGGTCTGGGAGGCAATACCGGCATCGCTGAAGCGCACAACCTGGCCTGGAAGCTGGCGGCCGTCCTGCGCGGGGAGGCGGGAGAGGGATTGCTCGCCACCTACGATGCTGAGCGGCGCCCGCTGGCGGACTACACTGCCGAGCAGGTGGCGTTGCTTTCCCAGCAGCGCCAGACCGAGGGATCAGCCGGGATCACGGTGGATCTCGTCATGCTCAATGCGGGCTATCGCTACAGCGCGGGAGCCATCGCGCGGGAAGAAGGCGATGAGAATCTTCCTCTGGCCCAGCACCCGGATCGGTGGAAGGGGCAGCCGGGGACCCACGCTCCGCATCTCGTGCTCGAAAGACATGGAGAGCAGATCTCGACGCTGGACCTCTTCGGGCGAGAGTGGGTGTTGCTGCTCGGTTCGGATGGTCATGCATGGCAGGAGGCTGCTCAACGTGCAGCAGAACGGCTCAGCCTCTCTCTGAACATCTACAGGATCGGCAGCGATCTCGTTGATGTCAACGGCAGCTTTTATGCAGCCTACGGAAAAACTCCTGCAAGCGCCGTCCTGGTTCGCCCCGACAGCTTCATCGCTTGGCGAAGCGAGCACCAGGAGAAGGAACCTGAGCTCGCTATAGAGCAGGCGCTCTCCAGTCTCCTCTTCCGCTAAATCCGTCTGGTCCATCAGATATGCATGATTGAGAAAGGAATAAAGAAAGGCGGCTGAGTTCTTCACGCGGCAACAGATGAAGAAAGATCAGCCGCAGCATATCGCGCGCCTCAAATCTCTGATTGCCAGCAGGGCCTGACACAACACAATTTTGATATGAAGATAGACAGAAAGAGAAAGCACATGGACAGGAAATCAATCGTTCAATTATCCAGGATACGCCAGGCAACAACAAAGGAACAGGTTCTTCGCCTGCTAGACGTAGCACTCATCACTGCGCTGCCCGCCCAGCCTGGGAACGCTGAGCTGAGGGTAAGGCAGGCAGGCGCATCTATGAACTTGTGAAGCCACACCAGGGAAAGGTCGGCGATGCGTTCCATGATAACCTCTGTCAGGGCCTCTCCGATGCTGACCATAAGGCTCCGTATAATGATCCAGTCTTCCCGAATGGTACTATGCCAACGTGGAAAAGCCATTTCTACGACCCTGATACGGGCACGAACTGGCTGGGTGAGACTGCTCCAACGGCAGTGACTTGTGGCAGTCTCTATTACTACCTGTCTCGCGATGCGTATGGGAGCGGTGATATGCAGCAGGCGGGCTATGAGCTTGGACTGGCTCTCCACTACCTGACGGATCTGACCCAACCGATGCATGCGGCTAACTTCACCTGGCTGGATTCCCGGCGCTTCGGCTACCATACCGATTTCGAGAACTACGCACGCAATGTTCGGCGTCGTCTCTCCCCGCCTGAGAAGTATACTCCGCTTGCGTTTGGCTCTGCGCCATATGGGTATCTCCAGGCAGTGGCGCACCGGACGAAGGATACCTACTACCACCTTGTGTGTAAGCCTGAGTGGATACAGTCTTACGAACGAGAAGCGATGACTGAGGAAATGTGGGATCTGCGCCTGGGCCGTTACATGGCGCCGATGCTCGGTGATGCAATCCTCATTACTGCGGACTATCTCCTCACCTGGACGGAGTCGCTCTCGTCTGCGCTTCCGGTGAAGGACACGCCGCTCCTTGCAGTTTCATAGCAAGGGACAATGGGGCAAGTACCATTGAAACACAGTATCAGAAGAGGTGAAACATGCGTATCGCCGTTATCACAGAAAACTTTCTGCCAAAACTGGATGGGGTGACACGGACACTAGCCAGGCTCCTGGAATACTTACAGGCGACGGGCCATCAGGCCCTCCTGCTTGGCCCTGAGAGTGGAATGCAGCAGTATGCCGGGGCAGAGGTAATCGGCACTGCCGGCATTCCACTGCCGTTCTATCCTGAACTCAAGGCTAATGTGTTCCGCCCACTTTTCCTGCAACGCCTGCATGAATTTCAACCTGATGTGATTCACCTGGTTGATCCAGTGATGCTTGGAGCGACGGGCCTGGCAGTGGCTCGCCTGCTGCAGGTACCCGTCGTTTCGTCCTACCATACGAATCTCGCGGCGTACTGCAAGCACTTTGGCTTCGGTTTTTTAACCGAGCCAATGTGGGCCTATAACCGCTTCATCCACAATCAGTGCGCCCTGACCTTCTGCCCCTCTCCATCGACTGCAGCCAGGTTGCGCAAGCAGGGATTTGAACACTTGCGCATCTGGCCGCGCGGGGTCGATACCTCACTGTTTCACCCGGCGCGGAGGAACGAAAGGCTACGAGCGAGCTGGCTCAAGGAGCGATAACAGCCCCAAAACAAGGTCATCCTGTTGTATGCCGGTCGCATTTCAAGGGAGAAGAATCTGCGGCTGCTGGTTGAGGCTTACTGTGGCATGGATCATACGCGCTGCCACCTGGTCATGGTCGGTGACGGACCGGCATATACCGAGGTTCGACAGGAGTTAGCCGATGCACCTGTGACCTTTACCGGCTACCTTGCCGGTGAAGCGCTGGCCACCGCATATGCGTCTGCCGACGTGTTTGCCTTTCCTTCCTATACAGAGACATTCGGACAGGTTGTGTTGGAGGCGATGGCTTCCGGCCTGCCCGTAGTCGGACTCAACGCGGAAGGCATACGTGATCTGGTGAGTCACGAACACACGGGCTTGTTGTTGGAGAGACAGCTCATCGACCAGGAGAAACAGGCTGCCGCGTACCGGGAGTTATTGGAATACCTCGTCCAGGACCGGCAAGCGCGAGAACGCATGGAACGGGCTGCCCTCGTTGAGGCAAGTCACCATTCCTGGCCTAAAGCGATGAAATGTCTCGTGCAGGGATATGACGAGATCGCCAAAGTGTCTCGAACACTAGTATAGGTGGTCGAGACGACCACCAGCCTGCGAACCACATCCGGGTGCCGGATGGCGGTTTGCAGCGCGACACCGCCTCCCAGGGAATAACCGAAGAGGTCGGCACGCTCGAGTCCCAAGTAGCCAGTACAGTTTTAGCCATGATCGGGTCCCTTCTTTCTTCTCATACTATCAGGAGGCGCGGGGCAAAGTCATGAAAAAGGTCGACCCTTGTCCTTCTTTGGACTCGAACCAGATGCGTCCGTTGTGCCGCTCGACGAGTTCGTGACTAAGATACAGACCAAATCCCGTTCCGCTGATCTTGTAGGTATCGGCATTGCTTGCACGCGCAAAGAGCCCAAAGATACGAGCCTGGTCCTTTTCGGGAATGCCTATCCCATAATCACGGACGCTCAAGCGAGCTTCTTGAGTGTCCATTGCTTCCCAGAGAGTAATCTCGATTGGCCCGCCGTTTGGACTGTACTTGATGGCGTTACCGATCAGATTGGAGAGTACCTGCTCGATGCGTCTCGGGTCTGCATACACGACCAGAGAGGGCAGCGTGGTCACAACGGAAAGCGTATGTTTGCTAGTCGTCGTTTGCAGGCGCTTTACCGTTCGTTCGACCAGCGCCACCAGATCTGTCGGTTCGGGGTGCAATTGCCACACTCCACCCTGCAGGCGTGTCACGTCGAGCAGGTCTTCGGTGAACTCAACCAGTTCTGTCGTGGAGCGATCAATGCTTTGGAGCGCCTCCTCCTGTGTGGGAAGGAGTTTCGGCCCCTTGCCGCGTCTGGTTTGAAAGAGTAACATCTGCACGTACCCTCTCAGGACGGTGAGCGGATTGCGCAGTTCGTGTGCGGCAATCCTGATGAACTCGTCTTTCAACCGTTCGGCCGCTTTGAGGGAGGTGACATCCTGAAACATGACAAGCGCTACGCGTGCAGGTTCTTCAGCAGGAAGCCCTTCTGTTTGCAAGGGCGAGAGCTTCAGACGATATGTGTCAAGCGCAACCGCACCGACCAATGTTGAAAGGGCTATACCATTGGGTTGGCAGGTAATTGACTGGAACTGCGGTACTGTCTCACCACGTCGCACCGCTCTGATGGCTGCGAGTTGCTCAAAGGCCACAGGATGCCCATTTATGTCGAATATGCCGATGCCATTTTGCCTGAGAAACTCCTCCATCGGCTGTCCGGGTGGCCAATAAGCTCCGAACACAGCTAAAGCAGCCCGGTTGACAAGCACTAGCCGGGCATCATGTCCGTAGACCAGGAAGACGCCGCTGGGTAACTCATCCAGGATCAACTGGAGCGTTGCCAGCCGGTCTTCCATCTCGGCACGCGCCTCGCGCTCGACGACCATCTCCCCGCTGGGTAACTCATCCAGGATCAACTGGAGCGTTGCCAGCCGGTCTTCCATCTCGGCACGCGCCTCGCGCTCGACGTGCTCCAGGCGGCGCTCCGTCACATCGTGCCAGATCAGCAGAATGCCCATTCTGCCGTTGGCTAGCTGAGTCGTTTCGTGATCGAGTGATAACGGTCCTATAGGCACCAATGGAAGTGGGAGCAGCGAAGCCGACACGGCGTATTCTCTTGCTTCGCCGTGCTTATCTACCAGTTGTACCAGGACATCCTTCACCTCTTCTTTCCTGAGAGCGTGTTGTGCCGGTACGCGCAGGAGTGCCTCGATGGCCTGCCTCTCCCCAGGCGTTCCTTCGAGCAACTCGCGCATCTGATGTGCCGCTGCATTTTCATAGAGGATGCTCCCTTGCTCGTCGACGAATAAGATGCCATCTCCCATAGCAGCAAAGATACGTTCCACCACCTGAGAACGTCTTTGGGCAACCCGGAAGAGCTCGGCATTCTCCAGCGCCACGGCAGCCTGGGCAGCCAGCCCAACCAGGATCGCTTCATCCTCTAGCATAAACCTTCCTGGCTCACTGTGTCCCGACAGCAGCCCACCGCGCACCTTTCCCTGACTATCGAGTACAGGCACCCCAAGCAAACTCCGCACCTGAGGATGTCCAGGTGGGATGCCTAGCGAACGTAGGGATTGCGTGGGTATCTTTCCTAATGCATATGCTTCAGCCGCTTCTCTGGCAGCATGGCGAAGATCGGATGGTGCAGAACACCCAGAGGGGGAATGAAAGGCGAGGACATCAGCTACCAGAACCGGAACACCCTGATGAAAGATAGGAGCAAGCAGCCCTTCTCCCGCTGCCGGCCTGTGGCGGAAGAACGCTTCTTGCTCAGGAGTGACACCCACAACAGCGGCCAGGTGAAAGCGATTTCCTTCTGATGGCACCAGGGGCTGGCCCTCTTTGTTGAGAGGTCGTAAAGCAAAAGCGGCAAAGGCAGCGCCAGTCAACTCGCAAGCAGTTTGGGCAATGAAGTGCAAGAGGCGGGTTTCGTTCAATTCGAGCATCAGCGCAACACCCACCCGTCTCAAGGCCGCGATCCTCTCAGCGGTCGATAGCTGTCTGCTGCCTTCTACTCGTTTCATACTGTAATCCTCCCCTCCACTAAGGTCGTTCCTGTCCCCCTGTCGTATCAGTTGATAGCGTCATCTCTTTCTCCTTCTCTTTGCCTCGTCTGATTGCAGACGAGTTCTGTGATTGTTGAACGATGCCGTTCCTTGTCCTCATAATACCACTTTGTCGCGACGCGATGCGAGCGAGCGAGGAGCGGGCAGACTGCCGCCCAGCTTCTGATTGGGAGAAGAAGAGTTGGACCTGATCGTCGAAGTTGTAGACCTGCTTGACTATTGTTTCGAGGAAGAATCGTAGCTGTCCAACACATCTCTAGAGCACCTATCCATGCTCACGCCTCTCGAGGCGGGTATCACCGTTAGCGACCGGCCACCGGAAGCCTGCTCACTTCAGGAACGATGATCGTGGTCAACACCTCGAAAGGTTCCAGGTCACTTCCGCTTTAACGTAGGAAAATCCTGATATCCCCTCATCCCAGCCCCTCATGTCTTAGGGTCAATAGTACAGTGCGCGGTTTGGGCCTGGATCAAGCCGTCCTTAAAGATGAAGGTATCCACCCCGTCGGAAACGCTAGCCTGCGCGGAGTCGCCAGTCCACTCGACGAAGAGTAAATTGTCCACGTAGATGGTCTTGAGGCCCCATTGTGCTTTAGGAAGAGCTTTGAAAAGGCCGTCGAAGAAATTGCGTATGGCGTCCTTGCCACGCCGGACACCATCAGAGGTGACGAGGACGGCAGTATCAGCAAAGTCCATCACAGTTGCGTCAAGGTCTTCAGCACCCAGGGCCTGGCCATGGTGCGCAAAGATCTCTTCTGGCGTCCGTTTCGAGAGGTCAGCAGCACCTGGTTGATTCGTTGATTGTGTCATCGTTGTAACTCCTTTCGCTCGTCGTACGAGCATTCCTTTAGGTCAAGCAGTCCCCGCTTGTCGGCGAGGCGCTCCGTGTGAAAGGGAGCGTGGGCATCTCGATGAGACGCCCACGAGCAGGATCACTTACACCTGTGCCTGCCCCCCATCGACGAACAGTTCGATCCCAGTAATAAAACTGCTGTCATCCGAGGCGAGGAACACGACCGCTTTGGCAATTTCGTCAGGATCGCCCAGCCGCCCCAGCGGGACGGTGGTCACGAGTGACCTCACGATCTGCTTACTCTGTTCCTCCGTCTGCCCCAGGCCACTGATGCCTGGGGTGTTGGTCGGACCAGGGCTGACGGCGTTGACGCGGATCTGGCGGGCTTGCAGATCCAGGGTCCAACTGCGCGCAAAGGAGCGGATCGCGGCCTTGGTCGCGCTGTACACACTGAACCCAGGTAGCACTTTGATCGTGCTATTCGAAGCGTTCAGGATGATCGACCCGCCGTCCTGCAGGAGCGGCAGCGCCTTTTGCACCGTGAAGAGCAGCCCCTTGACGTTGATGTTGAACGTGTTGTCAAAGTGGGCTTCAGAAATTTCTCCTAATGCGGCGAATTCTCCAATGCCGGCGTTGGCGAAGACGATATCGAGGCGGCCATGCTGCTGCTTTACCGTGGCATACAGGCGATCAAGATCCGCGAGCTGGGAGACATCCCCCTGAACCGCGGTCACATGCTTGCCGATCTGTCGCACGGCTGCATCCAGTTCGCGTTGACTGCGCCCGGTGATGTAGACGTACGCGCCCTCTGAGACGAAGCGCCAGGCCGTGGCCAGGCCGATGCCGCTGTCGCCACCCGTGATGACAGCGACTTT
>WNFR01011989.1_pt1 | contig 12586 bp, 10 predicted proteins | sample 5400221 | NCBI WGS metagenome assembly WNFR01 (sample SAMN13153357, study PRJNA577476) | soil metagenome | isolation source: 40 cm soil under Madrone tree | place: USA:California | collected 2016-06-14 | reverse complement strand
CCGTACCCTTCTAAGAAACACGCCTGCCAGCGACCGACCGCGGTCCCTGAGCAATAAGGCGCCTTGCGCAAGAGTTCAAGGTAGGCGAGGAAGTTCGCGACATCTGGAACGCGCCTGCCTTCAAAGATCGCCGAATCGAAGTCGATTCCGACCACACAGTTCGCGGTCACCAGAATATTCTGGGGAAGAAAATCGTTGTGCTGCCTTACAACCTGCAACTGGCGCATCGTTGTCTGATCCAGCGCCAGGCGACAGAACTCCTCCACATAATGCCGGTCTTCGAATCTAAAACCAAGCGTCACCAGCCGCTCGAGAAGTTCATAAAAGGACCCGCATACGGACTCTGGCGACAACGGCGCAGCTTCCTCACGGCAGAAGAAATCATGAAAACTCCGTCGCCACTGCCCCGCACCGCGCAGCAGTCCCTCCAAGTGTTGTTTGTGTCTCCTTATGTGCGACTGCCACACCGCACGACGCAGAAGTTTGTTCAGTGCGATTCCGCGAAGCGCCTCCAGCGCCAGCACGGCTTTATCGGGAAAAATCCCGGCTAGCCTCGCCGTTCGCGGCGGGTTTGTTCTTCCGTGCCCGAGCTGCAACGCCGCGTAACAGTCAGTTTCGTGCTGGGCAAACTGCACCCGCTTCCACACTGGTTTGGAGGGATCGTCAAAGATTTTAAGGAACAGTTCGCGGTCATCGCCCTCAAAGGCAATACGTACCAGAGTACGGGTGGCACGTTGGTGATCGAGTTCGACCACTCTTGCTTTTCCCAGTGCGAGGCATCCCGGAAGATATTTCTCCGGTGTCGCGGATACACACTCCATCACGTGGAGGATCAGACTTTCCGTGAATTCCGACGGTCTCCCCCGGGTTTTCGCTGAGTTCACTCTGGCATTGTCTCCGCCGCGGCCCCTCAATGCCGTGTTACTTAGGATTATGGTCGAAATTCGGGCGTTTTCATCAGCAACGGCTGCACAGCCGTTTATAACGTAGGCTACCGACCGCCCTTGTACACCATTCCGCCTTTCATCACGAAATCAACTTTCTGCAAAATCGTGATGTCCTTCAGTGGATCCCCGGGCACCGCGACAATATCCGCCAGTTTGCCAACTTCGATTGTGCCGATCTGGTCCTGCATTCCGAGCAACTGAGAAGCCGTGACGGTCGCCGAACGGATAGCCTGTGCTGGAGCCATTCCCCAATCGACCATGAACTTAAATTCCTGCGCCGGATTTTCTTTCCAGTCAAAGCCGCCGGCGTCGGTGCCGAAGGCGATCTTTACGCCGGCCTTCATGGCACGGCGAAATGTGTCTTCGTGGATTTTGGTCATCTGCATCCACACCGGAGCGCCTTCATTCGCTCGTCCCTGGGCGACGTAAATGCCGACGTAAATTGTCGGGACGTAATACACGCCGCGTGCGGCCATCGTCTTCAGGTCTTCATCAGAGATGTAGTCGCCATGCTCGATCGTGTCTACGCCGGCTTCAAGCGAATTGTGGACACCGGTGAGCGCCACCGCGTGCGATGCCACTTTGTGGTGCTGGCGGTGAGTTTCGTCCACGATAGCGCGCATTTCTTCGATCGTGAATGTAGGCGTGTCGTCGAGAATGTCGCGACCATTGGCGTCTTTCTTCACGAAGTACGTGTGATCGCTGTAAACCTTGATCCAATCCGCGCCATACGAGAGTTGTTCGCGGACAGCCTTGCGCCCTGAGTCCGCGCCATCCACAACCTGAACGCCATGCGGGACCTGCACATTCGGCGCATATCCAAGCAGCGGATATGCTCCCGTAACATTCAGCGCGCGCGTAGCGACCTGCATGCGCGGCCCCGGAACTACGCCGTTGTTGATGGCTTTCTTCACATCAACGTCAGCGTAACCGGCGCCTTCAGTTTCGAGATCGCGGATGGCGGTAAATCCATATTCCAGGGCGCGGCGGGCGTTCACTGTCGCCAGGATGGTCCGGTATTCGGGCGATTCTTTCAGCAACTGGAAGTCGTAATCTTCTCCCGTGATGTCCCCGTTCAGCAAGATGTGAGTGTGGGTGTCGATCAGCCCAGGCAGGCAGGTTTCATTCGAGAGATCGATCACATTCGCGGATCCAGGAACGGCAGCGGGAATTGCCGTGATCTTGTCTCCTGTAATCTCAAAGAAGACGTCTTTCCGCGACTGGCTGGATTTCCCGTCGATCAAAGTTCCGCAATGAATAAAGACCGGTTTGACACTGGTCCCGGAGCCGCTTCCGGCGCTGGTCTGTGCGGATATGACAGCAGTAGTCATCAGAGTTGCCGAAATTACCGTGAGAACCTTTGTCATGTTTCCTCCAGCGAGAGTTTGAGTGCAGGAATCATAAACCGATTTTCCTGACGGCTGATAGCTGATGGCTGATGGCTCCTCTGCATTTCCTGTGCTTGACATGTGGAAATATGGGCGGCGAGTGTAGCAGATTTTTCTCCTCCGCGTTTGACGAAGAAGATCACGGAGCGCAAAACAGCTCATGAATGCTGCCTTTCCATCGAATTTACCGAAGACCGAGCACCCGAAAAATGAAAAAGAGCAACTTTCTTTTTGCACCATAATTTGAGAATTGACCGGTCTCATTGTGGCGCGTACAGTCACAACACCTCGAACGAAATTCCAGCCGACGGTTTATCGCTTTTAGGCAAGGCCGCGAACCTGTAGCCAAGATCGTGAAGCCCAAAGCCTGGAGCCGAATTATGCCTGATGAGTGGAATACCTATCGCACCAGATTTCTTGTACGCGCCAAACAACTTGTTGAACCGCTCGCATTTATCGATACCCTCGGTCGTGAACAAAGCGGGAATGCCGGAGACTACCTGGTGGAATTTGCAGCGGGTATTCTCCGTATCGCCTCGAGAGAGATCTTTGAAGACGTGTACGTCGTGATGGAAGCGCAGGTGAGAGAAGGGGCGCACGGTTGTCCGCTCCCAACCCGTGAGGAATCGTTTTCGGTGGGCCAAAATCTAAGGATTTAAAGCAGTTTGTGGAAAAGGCGTCCTTCACCAGGAATTCACCCAGTTAATTCAATGCGATACAATATGTAGTGATTAGTTGTTGACATGTACAAGATACAGCAGTACTGTTGCTAACCCAGAAGCACTAAACGCCGCCGGAAACGGCGCGGAGCAAGGCAAGAACACAGGGGCGGCGTTACTGGCCGAGGTGACCCGGCGCCGTCCCGTAAACGACAACAATCGGTGACCGTTCCCCGGCCATTCGGGCAAGTTCCAGGGGGACGCAACATCTCTAAAGCGGAACCATTATAAGGAGTTGCGGGATGGAAGACATTTCGCGAATGGTCAGTGATTCGCTGGCCCGAAACGGAGTGGAACCCGGTCTCGATCACTTGCGGTTGGAGTGGGAGCGGTTGGCAACTGGACGTTGTTTCGCGCGATACACCGTGATCGAAGAAGCCGACCAGCGGATGGCCACTTACAAGGTTTTCCAGCGCTGGATGGAGCAGTCGGCCGAGGCTGCTTCCGGAATCAGCCCGTGTGGCGCGGGCGCCCTCGCCCGCGAAGCCGTGAATACAGAAAATGTTGTCAGCGACGTCGTCCCTTCCATGTCCTTTACATTGGGAGCAGAAGTGCAGGATCGGGAAAGTCTCGATAGAGTTCGCCGTCCGGCTTCATTGCCATTAGGCTTTTGAAGGCATACTGGATAGTTTGCAGGTTGTTGAAATGAGTCGTGTCCTGCGCGTTGGGGAAACGAGCAGGTTGTAGTCAAACAGGTTTGCAGGAGAAGAGCATGGCCGAGATCCAAACACAACAGACCAGCGCCACAACCAACGCCGCCACTTCAACCCCGAAGCCGAAAGCTACGGGCCTCAGCTTCCGCCGCTTCTTTACCAAGGCGGGAGCGTCTCCCTACGACGAGGTTGAATGGGAACGGCGCACTGCGTCGATCACTGACTCGAAGGGCGGAATCATCTTCGAGCAGAAAGACGTGGAGGTCCCCAAAGACTGGTCAATGACCGCGACCAACATCGTCGCGTCGAAATATCTCCACGGCCAGGTTGGAACACCAGAGCGCGAAACCGGAGTGCGCCAGTTGGTCACCCGCGTCGCTGAAACCATTCGCGACTGGGGGTTGGCGCAGGGCTACTTCCGCACTCCCGAGGATGGAGCCACTTTCCACGATGAGCTTGCGCATCTTCTCATTCGCCAGTATGCGGCATTCAACTCTCCGGTCTGGTTCAACGTCGGCTGTGACCGCATCGAGCCCAAGTCTGACGGCCAGAGCTGGCACTGGAACGCCACTTCGAACCGCGTGGAGTTCGGCGTCACTGGATACACGAAGCCACAGTGCTCGGCCTGCTTCATCAATTCGGTTAAAGATTCGCTCGATTCCATCCTTACTCTTGCCAAGACCGAAGGCATGTTGTTCAAGTGGGGATCAGGCACCGGCACCAATCTTTCTCCACTGCGTTCGTCGACGGAAAATCTAAGCGGTGGTGGAACGGCCAGCGGTCCACTCAGCTTCATGAAGGGCTTCGACGCCTTTGCCGGAGTCATCAAGTCCGGAGGCAAGACTCGCCGCGCTGCCAAGATGGTCATCCTCAACGTGGACCATCCTGACATCGTTGACTTCATCGAGTGCAAATCGAAAGAAGAGGCCAAGGCGCACGCACTGGTCGAGGCCGGATACGACGGATCATCTCCAGACTCAGAAGCGTACTCCTCGATCTTCTTCCAGAACGCCAACAACTCTGTTCGCGTGACTGACGACTTCATGTACGCCGTTCTCCGCGATGCCGATTTCTCCACCCGCGCCATCCGAGACGGCAGCCCGATGCGGACTTTCAAGGCGAAAGAGTTGCTTTACAAAATTTCCGACGCCACCTGGCGCTGGGGCGATCCCGGAATGCAGTACGACACCACCGTCAACCGTTGGCACACGTCGAAGAACACGGCGCGCATCAACGCATCAAACCCGTGCAGCGAGTACATGTTCCTCGATGATTCCGCGTGCAACCTGGCCAGCTTGAACCTGCTGAAGTTCGCGCCCAACGGGACTTTTGATGTGGAAGCTTACCGCCACGCCGTGGACATCCTGATCACCGCGCAGGAAATCCTGGTGGACAACGCCGGATATCCGACGGAAATGATCATGAAGAATTCGCATGACTACCGTCCGCTGGGCCTCGGCTATGCCAACCTCGGCGCACTACTGATGGCGTGCGGCTTGCCATACGACTCCGACGCCGGACGCGACTATGCCGCGTGCGTGACCGCAATCATGTGCGGCGAAGCTTACTTGCAGTCGAGCCGCATCGCCGAAGTTTGCCCCCCGCTGGTTCCAATCACCGAGCCAACACAGAAAGGCCTCGCCGAAACCAATCTCGGATTCACCTCGGAACGTGTGGGGACGGGCGCCCCGCCCGTCCAGGCGGAGCGAAGCTCCGCAACCATGCCTGGAGGCGCTTGCCCCGGCTTCTACATCAACCGCGAGCCATTCCTCGACGTGATCCGCATGCACCGCGCGTCGGTCAACAACATCAACAAAAACAACATCCCCGCAGCTCTCTACGAAGGCTCAAAAGCCTGCTGGGATGAAGCCCTGGCCTCCGGCGAAAAACACGGTTATCGCAACTCCCAAGTCACGGTCCTAGCCCCGACGGGCACGATCGGATTTTTTATGGATTGCGATACTACCGGCATCGAGCCCGACCTGGCGCTGGTGAAGTACAAGAAGCTGGTTGGCGGCGGGATGATCAAGATCGTGAACAACACCGTGCCAACGGCGTTGTTCAAGCTGGGATACACGCACGATCAGACGGATGCGATTGTCAGTTACATCGACGCGACGGGGACGATCGAGGGCGCGCCGCTGGTGAAGGACGATCATCTGGCGGTGTTTGATTGCTCGTTCAAGCCGGCGAAGGGCACGCGCAGCATCGCTTACATGGGACATCTGAAGATGATGGCGGCGACGCAGCCGTTCATCTCCGGCGCGATTTCGAAGACGGTCAATCTGCCGGAGTTGGCCACGGTTGAAGACATTATGGAAGCCTATCTTCAGGCGTGGAAGCTGGGGCTGAAGGCGGTGGCGGTTTATCGCGATGGATGCAAGAAGTCGCAGCCGCTCTCGGCCGCGGGGACGAAAACCGCAGAAGCTGCGGGCAGTTCGCGGACGGGGACGTCCGCGCCACACATGCACATCGAAGAGCAGGACTTGCATGCTCCGCCGCGCGCGATCCGGCACCGGCTGGACGACGAGCGCATGTCCATCACCCACAAATTCAACGTGGGCGGACACGAGGGCTACATCACCGTCGGCCTCTACCAGGACGGCAGCCCGGGCGAAATCTTTATCACCATGGCGAAGGAAGGCTCCACGGTCTCCGGCCTGATGGACAGCTTTGCCTGCGCCGTCTCCCTCGCGTTGCAACACGGCGTCCCGCTGAAGCTGCTGTGCGAAAAGTTTGCCCACACCCGCTTCGAGCCCAGCGGCTGGACGAACAATACCGACGTCGGCTTTGCCAAGTCGATCATGGACTACATCTTCCGCTGGCTGCAGCTACGGTTCCTCACCGGCCAGCAGCAGCTCTTGTTTGAGAACCTGCGGCCAAAGTTGTCAGCAGCCAGCTCTCAGCCGGAGACTGGGGATTTGAACGGAGCTCCAGGTTCTGGAGGTTCTGCGTCGTTGCCAACGACCAACGACCAAGGACGAACGACGGGTCATATCCATCCCGCCGACGCCCTCGCCGGAATGATCGACCTGGGAGACGCGCCCACCTGCCACGTCTGCGGCTCGATCATGGTCAGGAATGGTAGTTGCTATAAGTGCATGAGCTGCGGGAGTACGAGTGGGTGCAGCTAGTTCCATTTTGGTTTTCGTGCTGAGTCGGCCCTCGACGGCTACCCGGAGGTATGGGGTTATCGCGAAAACGTAAAGAGAACGTGCTGAAATGCAGATTCCTACACTGAGGCTACCGACATGAGCACATGGGTTGAGCATCTGCATGAAGCTGCTTCGTTCGGATATTCTGATAACGAAGCAGGCGCAATAGAAAAGTTACAAGAGTTAAACGAGTTCTACCGCCATACTCGCTGGCCACCCGAGTTCTCGCATACCTCGCATCGGCTTGTTCAGGGAGACGCACGCGATCTTGCCTTCCTGCCGGATGCAAGCGTGCACTTGGTCGTCACCTCTCCGCCGTACTGGACTCTGAAAGAATACGTTCCCAACGGGCAGCAACTGGGTGCGATTCAAGACTACGAGGCGTTTCTTTCAGAGCTAGACAAAGTCTGGTCTGAGTGTGCGCGAGTTCTTGTTCCCGGGGGGCGGATTTGCTGTGTCGTTGGTGACGTTTGCATTCCTCGCAAGAGGGATGGTCGCCACAGAGTGATGCCGCTTCACGCCGATATCCTTGTTCGCACTCGAAAATTCGGTCTCGATGCGCTTACGCCTATATTGTGGTTCAAGATTGCTAACGGCGCACTCGAGGCAGATGGTAATGGAGCTGGGTTTTATGGCAAGCCGTACCAACCTGGCGCGATTGTCAAAAACGACTTCGAATACATTCTTTTCCTCCGGAAGGGCGGAACCTATCGATCGCCATCCCATATCCAGAAGGCGCTTTCCATCCTCTCGAAAGATGAAATGAAGGCTTGGCTGCGGACTTCTTGGGCCGATATCAAGGGCGAATCAACGCGGAAAGGACATCCCGCACCGTATCCGGTCGAACTCGCGGAACGACTGATACGTCTTTTTTCGTTCGCGGGGGACACTATTCTAGACCCGTTTGCCGGCTGTGGCAGTACGACCCTCGCCGCGATTCATGCTGGACGCAACAGCGTAGCTGTCGAAGTGGAGCCGCAATACCTTCATTTGGCTCAGGAGAGAGTCCAGGCCGCGCTGCTAGTGCGGAACAATGCACATCTGCTGGATGTTGCAGTGGAATCCGATGCTGCGTAGCGGGTAGAATCCCATCCAGATGGGAGCTCCCGATTACGCATTATTGAGTGAATTCCGGAATCTCTTTGCGGGCAAGCCTTAACTCCACCGAAACTCAAGCCTTGGAGATTGGGTAGCGAGTTTCCTGTACGAAGATCTCTTCCAGCTTCAGAAATCAGAAAAGATTCACGATCGAATTCTTTCAGGCACGAGAGTTTTAAACGCGCAGAATCGCACTGTGGGCATTTTGCGGCGACGGGGGGACGGAACCTTCGGCGAACTAGTGCCAGTGGCAAAGCCAATGAAGGAAGAGGGTTTTGCGGTTGCGCGCGGACCCGTTGCAACGATTGAAATCGGCGTCGAAACGAAGATTCTGGCAAAAGCCATGATCAAGCAGATCGACAGAGTGATCGGAGACCTGGTCAGGCAGACGGAAGAATTCAAGCGCCGAGGTGGGCAAGCTCTTTGCGTGGCTTTGGTGGGAGTAAACTTTGCGGAACAATACACCTCGTTCGAAGGCAAACAATCATGGCCGACCGACGGAAAGAAATATAAGCACCCGATTCAAGAGGCAAACGAGGCTATCCTTCGTCTTCGCCAGCGGGCATTCGAACATTTTGATGAGTCTTTGATACTCAAATTCAAAGCCTCGAATTCAGCTCCGTACCCATTCTCGTGGATTGACGAGAATGAAATCCAGCTAGAGTACTCGGCGTTGCTAACACGTATTTCGCGCAAATACGATCACCGGTTTGCTTAGACCCGGGAAATACTTACGGTCGTAACGCACTCAGAGATGTCCACGTTGCAAGCCATGCGCCGTTGAGTTACGATTTGCTCCTTCCCCGAAAGGCCAGGACCGTTGACACGTGACTACGTGTCAGGACTCGTCCTGCTCAGTGCCCATGAAATCAAAGGCCGAAATTTTGGAGCAGTTTTCCGTCTTCTCGGTAGCCAGCAGCCAGGGATCGGTAGTTGGTTGACAGAGCAGACCCATTCCGATGTTTTCGCTCGTCTTGGGCGGCTTGATGAAGAGCCACTCACCGCTGTGCAGCTAAATCAGCTGCTGGTCCTCGGGCGCGAAGCACCAACGGGTGATGGTTTTTTTAGGTACTACTGGCTACAGGCACCGGAACGGCACCCGTATAACGTTCGTGAGGTATCCGGGTTCTCCCAGGAATGGTTACGGGATGATGGCAAAATCGCATCGCTTGCCCATCTGAGGTGGGGACTGTACAGGCTCTACGTTGATGGGCTGCTCTATTTTGGCAATGTTCGGACTGCATTTCGCAAACTCCGAGACCTCTCCACCGGTGAACTGAACGCTTTCTTCGGCTGTCGGCGCTTTGATACTGATGCGATAAAGCGGCGCGGTCCGGCACTTCCACTGAAGCCTATTGCGAAAGATAGCCGATACCTAATTTCCGAGATGGCGTGTAAATCCTATGGTGACTCCAATGGGGCCGACGGCGACCTACGAAAGGTACTTCTGCAGGGATTCAAGGCGCACGCCGCCGCCGGCAATCCTTCGCCCACGATTCGGGAACTACTAGAAAATCGAGTTCCAAGCGAGTTTCAGGCTCGTCAGCCGGAATTTATTTTCTCGGCTGAAGAGGTTCTCGACGAGAAAGTCTCTTCGGAAACGGACCTGTCTTCAAAATATGACCGCGTGGCAGCCAAGTTCGCGGAGGCTCGAAATGCAGCATTGGACAACACTCGCTACTATCTTTCGATGCTTAGCGATCTGGATGTCTACGTCGCCACAAGTATGCGCACCAGACAAGATTTCCGGAAAATGGCGGAAACCTGTGAACGCATCTTCGGTGACGTCCGATTAAAAAGGATGAACATCCGCTACTTCGACCCGACCCTGAGCGCGGCTGGCGGGCACGAGGACAAAGGGCTCATAGAGTGTCTGATGGTAAAGTGCGCGAAGTTGCTCGTGTACTGTGCTGGGGAGAAGGAGAGCTATGGCAAGGATGCCGAAGCCGCGATGGCGCTTAGTCTGGGCAAGCCAGTGATCTTCTACTGCGACGAGGAACGTCGGCATAGATTTTACAGAGATGTTCATCCGCTCAGTAGGCTCATTGAGTTTGAAACGGGCGTTGCCGTCGGCGCGATCGTGACCGATAAGCCGGAAGATGTTTCTGAGTTGATCCACCGTATGCTTGAAAATCGGATGGTCTATTCCATTGAGCAGCCAAAACCGGGGTTTTTGCGCCTCAAGGAGTCCATTACGGGTTCGGTGGTTCGGTTGCAAACGAACGATGCGCTTTTGACTGAAGCGTTCTGGAATCATTACCACAAGGATCGGAAAGGTGTGATCGGAGGCTGAGCATCGGCTCTGATCTGCAATGAGAACACAACTGCGGAACATGGGAAGATCGTGAATAAACAGGCGGAACATGGGGACTCGATCGTGAATAAACAACAAGACCCATTTTTGCGTAAACAAGCTTTGGATTATTTCTCAACGCACGCATCTCAACGCATGTCGATATTCAATTTTTACATCGCGCTTTCATCAGTTACAGCGACGACTTACGCAGCTTCTTGGAAGACGGATTCAAACCTACAGTCCGCACGCGGCCTTTTAGCGTTCCTGCTGTGCCTCTTCGCCTTTGTCTTTTGGAAACTGGACCAACGAAACAGGGCACTAATCAAAAATGCGGAACGTGCACTCAAATATTTCGAGAACTCAGATGCGGAAGAAATCGGTGCGAAAGTGTTTTCACAGGAGGAAATCGAAACTGACTTAAGCCGTAGTGCACTGATCGGCTGGCGTCGACTAGAAATATGGAATTGGGTGTTAAGCTACTCCCATTGCTTCAATTTCGTGTACGCAGTGTTTGCTGGGGTTGGCGCAGTCGGTTTTTTTGAAGCAGTTCATAGTCACATTCACCCTCTTCGATGGATCGCTGTAGTACGAGACCTGCTCTGATGGGGCTGGTTCGCCCTTTGAATCACTTCAACTGACGCTGCCCCACCCTTGCCGTTTTCGAAGGGTGGGAACTTGATAGCATGCCTGAGCGTTTCAGCAGCACCGTGGTACCTACCCTTGCAAAGAACGCAAGCATGGGCAGCCTCAGTGGAAGTAACGCAGGCAAAAAGAAGCGAAAGGTGGGCCAGAGCGCCCCCTCTGGCGGCCCATTTATTTGCATTGTTCCAAAAATGGAACAAGTCTGGATGACTCAGCTTTCAGCTATCACTCTTGTGTAGACTTCGGTGCATCTGTCCACAACTTGCTCATGGAGAACCGAATGCGTCCTTTAGTTGGTATCTAGGTTTGGTGCGCACGCAGCGTGCCGCTCGGCTTGACGTCTCGCGCTTGATCTCTTTTTTGCCCGGTACCCAGGCTGGAAGCCGTGGGCTCTTATCGGTCGCCCCTCCGGGGCTGAAAACCAGGGCAGGCTCTTCGGGGCTCGGCAGGTTGGCGATCCCTGAAGTCCGATTGCGTCAGCGGGTTGTGGGCTGCGCTGGCGCCTGTGGCGGTTGCGTCGCGTTGCTCAAAAACTTGGTGGTTAAAAACTCCCGTTCCTCCGGCGAGAGGCTATGGTAACGACCAGAGTTCAGTTGTCGCTGCCGAGCGTCGGGCGGCATTGCGCGTAGCGCTTGAATCACATTTTTCATGGCGGGGCGTAGTCCCGACGGAATTCCCGTGGTGGAATCACTGAGCTGGTAGTTGCTCGCCACGACGTTGGTTGTGGCGGGCGGGTCATTTGGAGCCGCAGACCTGTAGTCCGCGAGTGAAACCGTGGGCCTAGGGTCTGCGGGATTCGTGATCATGTAATTACTCTCAGGCGAGCTTTCGGGAACAAGTGTGCTCGAAGGCTTGGCTGGAGTATTTTCGTTATTTGGTTTGCACGCGTCTGGACGAGCGTCCTGGTGCCGATAGTCGCATTCGTCGCGATTGTCGCGCGGGTAGCGATTATCCCCAGGGTAATCGGGATCGTCCGGATAGTAGTCCGGGTAGTAATAAGGAGAGTACGGGTAGTAAGCGTAAGGGCTCCACGGGCCATATCCATAAGAATACGGGTATCCCCAATACGGGCCGAAGCCAAAACCAAAACTCAATCCGTAGCCGTAACCTCCGCGAAACCCACCGAAGCCTCCGCCGCCACGAAAACCGCCGCTTCCGCCGTGAAACCCACCAACGCTACCGCCGCCGTGAAATCCCCCTCCTCCTCCATGAAAGCCGCCACCTCCGCCGTGGCCGCCATGCTGGGCAGAAGCGGACTCCGGAGTTCCGGCGAGCGCGACAGACACCGTGATCAGAACAAGAATTCGTAACTAAACGGCCCTGCTCATTTTAGTTTCCTTTACTCCTAGATTAGATGCACTGAACCCCTATTTTTGGTTCGCTACACTCCGCGCCAGCAAACTTCCATCGAGTCAGTTATTCCGCCTTTCCATTGATGGTCGGGAGCTTTCTGGCGAGCATCATAACGCGGCGATGATCGGAAGATGGATACGATATGCCGCAAGCAATCCACTCTCTATTCTTGTAGTCTCTTTAATCTTGTAGTTGCTGTCTGGGGTACACTGGTTCAGGCGAACGGATTATCGGCAGAGCAGGTTCCAGTGCGACACCTCGCTACCCCGGGCTTACGCCCTGGGCTAACATATCAGACTGTTACGAAACACTAGGCATCCGACACAAACAATGGC
>WNFR01011533.1_pt1 | contig 12587 bp, 7 predicted proteins | sample 5400221 | NCBI WGS metagenome assembly WNFR01 (sample SAMN13153357, study PRJNA577476) | soil metagenome | isolation source: 40 cm soil under Madrone tree | place: USA:California | collected 2016-06-14 | reverse complement strand
ACCCACGCCAGCTTTCCTCCCAGCAGAACCACCACTGCCGCGGTGAAGATCAGGGTGAAAAACTGCTGCAGGAATTCCGCCAGCACACCCGACATCGCATATTGCACCCTCTCGATATCGTTGACCATCGTCGAGAGCAGCGTGCCCGTGGTGTGTTTCGTGAAAAACGCCGCCGAACTCCGCAGGATAGCGTTATACAAATCGTCCCGCAGGTCCGTGATCATTCCAAACCCGGCGTAGTTCACCAGGTAGGTTCCGGCGTAGTCGAAGATGCCCTTCAATACCGTGGCGGCCACCAGCGCAAAGGCCACCACCGTCCAGGGATTTTGAAAGTGCGACGGGACCAACTGTTGGAGGTTAAGAAAGCGCTCGGTGCCCGGCAGCCTGAACAGCTGGATGGTTCTGCCCTGGGAGCCGGGATTCAATACGCGATCAAAAATCGGGCCGATGAGCAGAACCCGGCCCGCATCCAACAGCCCCACCAGCGCCATCAGGGTCACGGAAACGAGAAACTGCCACCAGTAAGGGAGAACGTAGTGCAACAGGCGGGCGATTGGACGGGGCTTTGCCGATGTTCCTGCACTCTTCGCGTCCGCCGCTGTGGAGGTTGCCATGCGTGTAAATGCCAATTCTACATGGGATTTTCCGTAGAAACGCGGCTTGCCGCGTCTCCTGCCGCGAAGCGAGACGGGGCAAGTCCCGACTCTACGACGGATGCGTGTCCACCCAACGCCTACTTCGGACTGTCTCGATGCGCAACCTTCACTTTGTATCCTGCCTTCCGCAGTCGCTTGCTCACATCTTCGGCGATCATCACCGAGCGATGCTGTCCGCCCGTGCATCCGAAGCTGATGGTCAGGTAGCTCTTCCCCTCGCGAATGTAGTGCGGCAGCAGGTAGACCAGCAGGTCTGAGATGCGGTTGATGAACTCCTGCGTCTGCGGAAACGAGCGGATATATTTAGCGACCCGGGGATCGCGTCCCGTCAGCGCGCGAAACTCCGGCACGAAATGAGGATTGGGCAGAAAACGCACATCAAACACCAGGTCGGCATCGTCTGGGAGACCGTGTTTGTACCCAAAACTCACGCAAGAGACCAGAATCGTCTGATGACTTCCAGCGTGCTGCTTGAACCGGTCGGTCAAGTGCGCCCGCAGTTCATGAACATTAAACTTGGAAGTGTCAATGACCAGATCCGCAATCGCGCGAAGCGCCCGCAGATGACGCCGCTCGGCCCCGAGCGATGCCCGCACCGTCGTGCCCTTTCCCAGCGGATGCGGCCGCCGCGTCTCGCTGAAGCGCCGCAGCAACGCGGCGTCACTCGCTTCCAGATAAATCACCCGCGTCGGTATCGTCAGTTTCACCGACTTCAGGATCGCCGGCAGTTTCTCGAGTTGCGAACCCTCGCGCACATCCACCACCAGCGCCGTCCGCGGAATCTCTCCCGACCGCAACGCCAGTTCGGCAAACCGCGGAATCAGCTCGACAGGCAGATTGTCCACGCAGTAGTAACCAAGATCTTCGAAGGCCTTCAGCGCCGAAGCCTTCCCCGATCCGCTCATGCCGGTAATGATGACCAGCTCCGCGGCGTATGGCTCGCCCTTGCGCCCGCGAGCTTTTCCCATTGCGGGCCTCCCCGCCGCGTGCGTGACCTTCTTGAGTTTGCCGCGCTGTGGCATGCCGGAAATCTTAGCATTTCAGAGGGAGTGAAGGCCGCCAAGCTGCAAATGGCGAAGATCTATGGCAAGAAATGATTTTCTTCAACTTGGAAGCGGAGCAGGAAAGCTTGGTAGCGCTACCGGGAATCGAACCCGGGTTTGAAGATTGAGAATCTTCCGTCCTATATAGACAGAATGGAACGGACAGACCATATAGACTCGCGTGTGAGGCATTAAGTCATTGCACGTTAAGCGTGACCGCCGTGGAGTGATGAAGAGATCCAGACGTACCTGTGATAGTTATCGTGTAGGAACCGGCTGGCGTGCCGCCTCCCCCGCCGTTGCTGGCTCCTCCTCCACCGCAAGCGGATTGGAAAACAAGCCCGGCGATTAACAGAGAGCAAAGCAGGAAGCCCGCTCGCGTCGTCTTTTTCTTCCGCTGTGCACTGAAGCTGATTCCCGCCAGTGCAAGCCCTGTAATTGGCAGCCACAATGCATTGAACGGACGAGACGGACTGCCGAAGGGCAATGCCTGCGCCGCCGTCGGCGCGGTGGTCGTGATGGTCAGTGTGGCGGGCGTGCCAGGAGTGATTGAGTTTGGGCTCAGGGAGCACTGCGGTGCGTGCGTCGGCGACGGCTGCACCGAACAGGTCAGGGAGACGGAACTGCTGAACCCGTTCGCCCCGTCCGCATTCACCGTTGCTGTCGAGCTCTGCCCGGGGCTGATCGGGTTAGGCGCAGCTGCAGACGCGGAGAGAGAGAATTCAGGTATTGCGGTAAACGTGGCGGTGACTGCTTGATCCGAGTTCATGGCCACGCTACAGGTACCGGCGCCCGAACAGCCCGCCCCGCTCCAACCGTCGAAGCTGGAGCCGAAATCCGCGGTGGCAGTAAGCACCACCGTAACGGAGCTGACAAAACTGGAAGAACACTTGTTCCCGCAGTCAATGCCCGACGGATTGCTGGTCACCGTGCCGCTCCCACCACCGGCCTTAGATACGGACAGGGCAAACTCAGGGAAAGTGTTGGAGTTGTTCAGGAAGACGGTTACGGTGTTGCCGAAGACGGAATTGGTAACGGCCAAGTCGGGCCTGCCGTCGCGGTTTAAATCAGGTACTGCCAGTGAACTTACTCCAGCAGCGGCGAAATACACTATCGGCGACGGAAACGTGCCGTCGCCCTTGCCCAGGAGCAGCTCTACTCTGGCATCGTTGCGACAATGCAAGCCTCCGAAGGGATCGACGAAGCAGATTATTCCGCCACTCGCTGCGACTAGGTCCAGCTTGCCATCTCCGTTGAAATCTGCGATTGCAACTGCCCAAGGAACCCCGGCGGAGTAGTCCATATGATTTTGGAAAGTTCCATCCCCTCGGTTGAGCAGTACGCTCACCCCTCCACTCACAAAATTTGGGACCGGGGTTCCCTCAAATGCGACCGCGAGATCCTGTGTACCGTCACCGTCCAGATCACCGACCGCCGTGAACTTCGGGTTAAGTCCTGTCGGATAATCTTGCGCTGCCTGGAATGTGCTGTCGCCGTGGCCTAGCAACACGCTGACCGTGCTGCTGCCGTGACCCGTTACGGCCAGGTCGGCCTTGCCATCGTGGTTGAAGTCACCCACAGCCATCGATGCAGGACTCATTTGCAGGGCGATATCTTTGTGCGGGCGGAAACTGCCATCACCATTGCCCAGCATGATGCTGACGGAGCTGTCGTTCGCATTCACTATCGCGAGGTCCAGATTGCCGTCTCCGTCGAAATCTGCCGTGGCGACGGAAGCCGGATGATTGCCTGTCGCATAAGTCTCAAAAGACGGGAAAGTCCCAGAGCCATTACCGAGAAGAATGCTCACATTATTGTCGAACGGGTTCGTGACCGCCAGGTCAAGCTTGCCGTCTTTGTTAAAGTCCGCCGACGCAACTGAAGTCGGATTCGTGCCTGTCACATAATGGACCGGTTTTTGCAGCGTGCCATTCCCATTCCCCAAGTAGATGCTCACTCCGTTGCTGCCACCCTCCGCGACTGCCAAGTCGGGATTTCCGTCATTGTTAAAGTCACCGTCAACGACGAAGACCCAAGGAGGATGACTACCGCGCCGTTCTCGCTCGCGGTGACCAGATCGAGGTTGCCATCGCCGTTGAAATCGCCTGCGGCTATGTCATTGCCGCCGCCAGAGAGGTAATCCGCGAATGGTGTCTTGAACGTGCCATCACCGTTTCCCAAGAAGACCCCGACAGCGGGGGTAGCCAAATCCAACTTCCCGTCGTTATTGAAGTCACCCACCGCGATTTTCACGGTGCCATTGTTGACTACGGGGTCAAAGTAGAGTGTGGCCGGCCGGAATGTGCCGTCACCGTTACCCAAATGGACGGCCAATGTGTTGGCGCAGCATTCTGCCACTGCGATGTCCGGTTTGCCGTCCCCGTTAAAGTCCGCGACCACTAGCTGCCCATTTCCGCCGGCGAAGTCCGCGTGTGTCTGAAAAGTACCGTCGCCGTTTCCGAGGAGCACGCTTATGGTCCCATCACTGCTGACGCCCGCTAAGTCCCATCGTCCATCCAGGTTGAAGTCCCCCTCCACGAGGAAACTGAGGGAAACTCCTGCTGTGATGGAAGTCGGCGCCTGGAAGGTGCCATCCCCGTTTCCCCTGAAGACTGCCAGCGTGTTGCCGATCGGAACAATCAGATCCTGCCTACCATCCCCGTTGAAGTCCCGTATGAGGCCACCTCCACCGCCAGTCTGAGTATCTCTGTTAGGCTGAAAGGTGCCGTCACCGTTCCCCAGAAAAATGCTGACAGTGCCAAATTGGTCGTTGTTCCATGCCGCCAAGTCTGGGTTACCGTCACTGTTGAAGTCGCCCAACGATAAGGTAACGGGATCGTTCCCATTGCTGTAAGCGTTATATGTCTGCAACGTTCCGTCGCCGTTTCCCAACAGGACGACTACAGTACCGCCGCCAGCAGTAGCAGTGGCCACGTCGAGCTTGCCCTCATGGTTGAAGTCTGCGACCACCACTTGCTGCGGAAATCCAGGGGCCGTGTATGCCTGCGCCACTTGAAATTGGCCAAAACTGTTTGGCGCCAGGCAGAACAGCAGCAGCGCCCCACAAACAAGAGCGAGCCCTTCCTGAGTGCGGCCTGGAATCTTGGATGGGGATATACCGTGTCTGTGGTTCATGGTTGTCCTCCTGCGCTGCCAACACCGCACCTGGACGAAAAGTAAGGGCAGGACTCTCGCCCTGCCCGCGCTCTTAGTCCCTGGAAAACACCCTCGTGTTATCTGAGGTAATCACCACGGGAACGTTGGTGCCATCCGGCAGCACCAGCGATTCGAAAATTCCGCGCCCATGGTTCATATTGCTGTCAAAGGCTATCGCCAGCACAGCCGTACGTTGTAGCTGGCTATTCACAAAAACGCTGATGGTCGCCGAGCCCGTGCAGTCTTTGTTGACACTGAGTGTGCCGGAAATGTCCTCCACTCCAGGGTTTCCGGCCACGCTCCGTGTCTGGCTGCCAGTGAGGTTGCCTGCCGCGTCCTGGCTGAAATGGCCAACGGATGCAGCCGGCAGTGGACCGTTCTGGGTAAAGATGGTTCCGGTGTAGGTGTAAGCCCACTTGCCCGCCGCAGCAGCGGTGGAGCAGTGGCTGGCCTCAGCCTGCAGCGGGGTCAACGCCACGCTGAAGACGAACGCTAGAAAAGCTGTCAGAAACATACGTGGTGCAATCCTACGGTTCATGATTATCCTCCGTTTCCTTGAGGCGGATGAAGGAGATATAAGCCGGTCCCTCGCCCGGCTCTTGCCACCTTCTTTCTGCCTCTACTTGGTAACGCGGAAAAGGAAGGGAAAAGTGCGCAACATATCTGACGACCAGGGCTGAGCCCCGGTCGCTGGACGGCAGAGCCGCGCCAAATGACGGACTCTGTTGGCCCTTGGCTGAGAGGTGCCCGGCGGGAAGGGGTGCCCGGTTGACTGGATTCAATAAAGTTATATACTTGCCCCGCTCTGTATGGAGTGCTCGGGGACGCGCTCGCGACCCGCTGATGGCAGTTGGTCGCCTCCTGCTCATGACCCGCCCCGCTCGTTCTAAGCAGAATTCTCGCCGAGTTCCTGTTATGAACACGACCGACAAAAGGCCATCCGGTCCTCCACCGCACCGAACAGCGGACACCGCTCTCACACCAGAGCGTTGGCAGCAGATTAAGGAGGTGTTTGCCGACGCTCAGGATCGCATGCCTGCGGAACGCGTCGACTTTCTGGAGAAGGCATGCGCGGGCGATGGATCACTTCGCAGCGAAGTCGAGTCCCTGCTGGCTGCTGCGGAAGGTGAAGCGGCCGAAGAGGGATCGGTGGCGGCATCGGAGGGGCATTCCCCTGTAGAAGACGCGATGATTGGCCGCCGCGTTGGAGCGTACAAAATCGTCCAGCGGATTGGGCGGGGAGGCATGGCCACCGTTTATCTGGCTTCCCGAGCCGATGAACAGTATGAGAAGCAGGTGGCCATCAAGATTCTGCTGCCGGAGTTGGACAGCGATGACTTGCTGCGCCGCTTCCGCAATGAGCGACAGACCCTCGCCAAGCTGGACCATCCGAACATCGTTAAGTTGCTGGATGGCGGCACCACAGAAGAGGGTCTGCCCTACCTGGTCATGGATTATGTCGACGGGATTCCGGTCGATCAACACTGTGACAACCACAAGCTCTCTACTGACCAGAGGTTGCGTCTGTTTTGTCAGATCTGCGCTGCGGTTCAGTGCGCACACCAAAACCATATCGTTCATCGTGACCTTAAGCCCAGCAATATCCTGATCACCGAAGACGGCTCGCCGAAGTTGCTGGATTTCGGAATTTCCAAAGTTCTTCAGCCCCGCAGCGGGTTACCAATCACCCAGACTCTTACCCGCCGCATGACCCCAGCCTATGCCAGTCCGGAACAGGTAAAGGGCGAATCGGTTACACCTGCGACCGATATTTACTCGCTCGGCGTGGTGCTCTATGAGTTGCTGACGGGGCATCGGCCCTACAAGCTGAAGCACCAAACTCCCGCCGAAGTGGAACGTGCAATTTGCGAGCAGGAACCGGAAAAACCGAGCACCGCCGTGAATCGCGTCGAAAACGAGGATCGGCCGGACGGCACGACCCTTTCCCGGACTCCGCAGCTCGTAAGCGCATCTCGCGAGGGCCAGCCCGAAAAACTCTGCCGTCGCCTGAAGGGCGATTTGGACAACATCGTGCTGATGGCCCTGCAAAAAGAGCCTCTCCGCCGCTATCTTTCAGTGCAGGAGTTCTCGGACGACGTCCAGCGTCATTTGCAGCACCGACCAGTCAGTGCGCGGCGCAGTACGGTCGCCTACCGAAGCTGGAAATTTGTCCGACGCCACAAATCGGAAGTCATTGCGGGAACAATGATGGTAACGGTGGTGCTCGCTGCCCTCGCGTACACGATCTGGGAACAACGCCGCGCGACAGAGAGGGCGCGAGCGGACCTGACTAGCCAACGCTCTCGCGGCCGCCGCTCAGTGGCGGTGCTGGGGTTCAAGAATCTGTCAGGGCGCACAGATACGGCGTGGCTTTCCACCGCTCTCTCTGAAATGTTGACAACGGAACTAGCCGAGGGAGGAAAACTGCGGACAATCCCCGGAGAAAGTGTCGCGCAGACAAGAATCAGTCTCTCGCTTCCAGAAGCGGATTCGCTCTCCAGAGAAACGTTGGGGCGGGTGTACAGAAACCTCGGTAGCGACTTCGTGGTGCTGGGCTCTTTTCTCGATGTCGGCGACCCAGGGCGAACGATCCGGCTCGACCTGCGCGTACAAGACGCAGGCTTGGGAGAAACAGTTACGTCTCTCGCCGAAAGCGGGAGTGAGCAGGCACTCGCCGATCTTGTGATTCGAACGGGTGCTGCGGTGCGCGAAGGGCTCGGCATTTCCGGGATTTCTCCCGCTGAAAAGGCACAGGCACAAGCCTTCCTTCCGGCTAATCCTGAAGCGACACGGCTCTATGCTGAGGGTTTGGCAAAACTCCGCGACTTCGACGCGCTGGGAGCCCGCGGTCTGCTGGAAAAAGCCGTTGCCGCCGATCCCAACAGTGCCATTGCCCATTCTGCCTTAGCGGACGCCTGGGCCACCCTGGGCTATGACGCAAAAGCAAAGGAGGAAGCGAAAAAGGCGTTTGAATTTACTGCAGATCTGCCCCGGCAAGAGAGCCTACTCATTGAGGGCCGCTATCGGCAATCTTCAAGGCAATGGGACAAGGCAATAGATACTTACCGGACGCTGTTCAACTTCTTTCCCGATAATCTCGAATACGGACTCGGACTCACAGCCGTCCAGACGCGTGCGGGCAAGGGGAACGATGCCATGACAACGATCGCGGCGCTGCGCAAACTCCCACAGCCCGAAGGCGATGATCCTCGGATTGACCTGGCAGAGGCTGACGCTGCGGGCGCGATTTCAGACTTCAAGCGCGAACAGAACTTCGCGTCCCAAGCCGCTCGGAAGGGGGAAGTTCAGGGTGCTCGCCTGCTGGTTGCGCAAGCCCGAATTGCTGAGGGGAGAGCCTTCCGTGATCTGGGCGATCCGCAGAAGGCGAATGCCGCGTCTTACGAAGCCAGACGATTGTTTACGGCTGCCGGTGACCGTTTCGGAGAAGCTCATGTTCTGCGCAATATTGGAGCAGTGTTTATGGACCAGGGAGACCTAGCGAAGGCGAAGCAAACCTTCGAGGAGTCTTTGCAAATCTATCGGGAACTTGGCAACAAGGCCGGGGAGGCGGCCCTGCTATCGAACATCGCACGCATTCTCACCTACCAGAAACAGATAACTGAAGCTCGGCAGGCACACGAGCGTTCGCTGGCGCTCTCTCGCGAAATCGGAGACAAGGCAACAGTCGGAATCGCCCTTCGCAACATCGCCGGTCTAGAATTCGATACCGGGGAACTTGCCAGTGCAAAAATTCGCTATCAGGACGGCTTGGCAATAGCAAGGGAACTTGGAAACCAAAGTGAAATCGCGCGAGACTTGGGTGGGCTGGCTTCAGTGGTGTGGGCTCAGGGAGATATTCCAGCGGCGAAACGTTTACGGCAGGAGAGTCTCGCGATTCATCGACGGCTTGGCGAAAAAAACTCTTACGCCGGCGCCCTTATGAATCTTGCCATGGTACAACTGAGCTCCGGCGACCTCACAGCCGCACAAAAACTTTTCCTTGAAGCGCGACAGGTGTTCTCCAATACGGAAAACCAACGTGGCATAGCCTATGCTGTGTTCTGTTTGGGCCAAATCCTGGAGGAGCAAGCGGATCTCGCAGGCGCCAAAAGAAATTTCGAAGAGTCCTTGGCCCTCCGGCAAAAAGCAGGCGACGAGGGCTATATCACGGATACTCGTCTTGCCCTTGGAACTGTGGCAATGGAAGAAGGACGCGACTCGGAGGGCGAGGCTGTTGCTCGTCAGGCAGTGAAAGAGTATCAGGCCCAGGGAGACGTGGACGATGAAGTCTCTGCCGCCGGCATGCTGGTCCGGGCACTGCTTGCACAGAAGAAGATTGCGGATGCGCAGCAAGTGATCGCGACGACCATCCCCGCATCAAAAAGCCTGAATCTCATTGCGCGCCTTGACTTCAGCACCGCAGACGCGTCGGTTCGCGCTGCATCCGGCAAAACTGTGGAAGCGACAAAACTCCTGCAAGACACGATTCAGGCTGCGCGCAAGACAGGGTTCGTTGGGCTTCAGTTCGACGCGCGACTTGCCTTAGGCGAAATTGAAATGAAGTCCGGGAATTCAACCACCGGTCGCGCGGAATTGGCATCGCTGGAACAGGAAGCGAGGGCGAAGGGTTTCCTGTTGATTGCTGGCAAGGCTGCTGCTGCCAGGAAGGGACACCGACTGTAAGTAATCCCTTACCTCTATTCCGCTTTGCGGACCTGGTCTTCCAATGGAACCTGCCTCCAGCGACGTGACCTCATTGCTGAAGCGCTACGGCAATGGCGACCAAGACGCCCTGGCTGAGTTGATTCCCCAAATCTACGATGAGCTTCGGCGGCTTGCTTCCTCGTATCTGCGAAGCGAACGCGTGGACCACACGCTACAGACCACTGCCCTGGTCCACGAAGCCTATCTTCGCCTGGTGGACCAGAAGCAGGTGGAATGGAGCAATCGCAGCCACTTTTTCGGCGTAGCGGCACAAATGATGCGGCGAATCCTCGTGGATCACGCCCGCAAGCACGTTTCTCTGAAACGAGGTGGATCATTTGCGAGAATCTCGCTGGAACAGGCCGCAGTCTTCTCGCGGGAACGGCCCCGCGAGCTGATTGTGGTGGACGAGTTGCTCACGCGATTGGCATCTCTCGACCCGCAGGGAAGTCGTATCGTCGAACTGCGTTTCTTCGCAGGACTCTCGCTGGAAGAAACGGCTGAGGTCACGGGTCTGTCGACCGCCAAGGTACGGCGTGAGTGGGGTGCAGCCAAGGCATGGTTCGCGCGCGAGATGAGCAAGTTGGGAAACCACCATCCCGGAGAACGAGAAGTATAGAGAGATGGACGCTTGCTGTCCGAGACGACACACGCCTTGGCTCTGGGTTGTAAACCCAACGGTCAAAGCTTATACGTAGGATCGGTCACGAACTGCTGTTCTCGCTCCAGTCCATGCAACATTTCGCAGACGATGCACAACTCAATGAATCATGGGTATTTATGCCTCTCTGCTAGTCTTAGGTCCGCCTGATCGAACCTCTTGGGGAGGCTCGATCACATCGCGGCGGATTCGCTGGTTTTGAGCCCTTCTTCGGCTGTTTCCCTTTTAATTGGAGAGCGAGCAAAAGCTGGTTGTGGTCTTTCCAAATGCTCTCCAAACCTTTGCATACTGTCCATTTACTGTCCATGAACCGAAGGTACAACAGCGACATCTGGGAACAGGCGAGACCTAAAAGAATGCCGCGAGTAGTTCTGCCTAACCGCATAAACATTGGAGAAAAACGCTAAGTGGAAGATTTGGTAGCGCTACCGGGAATCGAACCCGGGTTTGAAGATTGAGAATCTTCCGTCCTAACCCCTAGACGATAGCGCCACTCAGGTGGATTGCGACGAAGTCCGATTATAACAAAAACTCGTTCTCACCAAACCGGGCGCCCCAGGTCACGCGGTTTTCGAGACTTGAGAGCGGCCGCAGCCGATTTTGCTCGCGAAAGGTTCTCCGCAAAGCATTATGAATCTTCAAGTTGCAGTCCTGGCTCAAATTTGGACTGATGATTCCAACCGAACCGCCTTGACAACGGCAGCACGGAGAGCGATACTTATGTAGGCGAATAAAAAGCGAAATTTACAGACCTCGCCCGGGCTGATTCCTGCCCTCTGCGTTCCCTGACAATTGCAAGCTGACAATAGCGAGAAAGTATGTCTGCCTCTCCGATTTTTTCATCGGCGGCCATGGGCTGCTCTTTTATTCTTTCTCCGCAGTCCTCCCCGCGCTCGATCACGGACTCAATCGCGAAGAAGACCGCGGAGAAAACCGCAAAGAAGACCGCGGAGATTTTGGCCCATGTGGGCGCAATCTCCAAGCTGGCAGCGGTCGTTCCCGCTTCGCGCCTCGATATGCGCCCGGCTCCGGAAATGGTTTCGAGCGGCATTCCGCAACTGGATTTGCTGACCGGCGGCCTCGCTCGCGGTTGTCTCACGGAAATCTGCGGCACGGCCTCATCGGGAAGGACCAGCGTGTTGCTTTTGGCGTTGGCCCGCGCTACACAACGCGGAGAAGTTTGCGCGCTGGTGGATGCAAGCGATGCGTTCGATCCCGCGTCAGCAGCCGCTGTGGGCATGGAGATGAGCCGGTTGCTGTGGGTGCGATGCGGAGAAAAATATCCATCGCGTAAACATCCTTCGGCTGCGCGCCGAGCAGGCTGCGCAAAAACGGACACATATCAGAGTATGCCTTCAAGCGATTCGTATCAGGGTATGCCTTCAGGCATGCCGCAAGTAGCCGAAAAAAAGTTCGGCTTTAGCCGTTGGGAAGCGCAGCTCGGGCAAATGCTGAAAGTCACCGACCTTCTGCTGCAAAGCAATGGCTTCGGAATGATTGCGCTCGATCTCGGCGATGTTCCGGCGCCGAGCGCGCGGCGAATTCCTTTGGCATCATGGTTCCGCTTCCGCCGCGCCATTGAGCACACGCCGACGGCACTGCTGGTTTTGGAACAGCAGCCGATTGCCGGCAGTTGCTCGTCGGTGCTGGTGAAGGTGTCAGGTGCCAGGTCTCAGGCTGCAGGAAAAGGGCTGTCAGCTATCAGCTCTCAGCTCTCAGAAAACCGTGCGTCACATTTGGAATTACCGCATTCGGAATTACTGGACCAATTCGAAATCACCGCCGAGTTGTTGCGCTCGCGGTTGGAACGAAATTCGGAACGCAAGCCGGTGCAATCGACGGCAAGTTTCAAAAGTCGAGCCGCATGGGCGGGATAATCGCACTCGCTTTAACGATGCCGAAAGTTCGAAATCATCGGATCTCAAGTTCGAGACCTTGAGACCTAAGACCTAAGACCTGAGACCCTGCTCCATGTTTGCCTGCATCTTCATCCCCGATTTCTCCGTGCAAGCGATCATTCGCTTCGAGCCGGAGTTGCGCGCCCGCCCGGTCGCCGTGCTCACCGGACGGTCTCCACTGGAGAAGGTAGGGGCGCTCAACGAAAGAGCGCGTCAATCAGGCGTAGAGATAGGCGCGACCAAGTCGCAACTGGAAGCATGGGACAACGTAATATTGCGTGCGCGCTCGGAGTCGCAGGAGAAGTCGGCACATGCTGCGCTGCTCGATTGCGCGCAATCGTTTTCTCCGGAAGTGGAAGACACGTCGCCCGGCGCCGTGCTTCTGAATCTTGCCGGGCTCGAGCCGTTGCTCGGTCCGCTGCCGAAGATTGCCCACGATTTGGCGCGGCGCGTCTCGCGGATGGGACTG
>WNFR01016575.1_pt1 | contig 12588 bp, 15 predicted proteins | sample 5400221 | NCBI WGS metagenome assembly WNFR01 (sample SAMN13153357, study PRJNA577476) | soil metagenome | isolation source: 40 cm soil under Madrone tree | place: USA:California | collected 2016-06-14 | reverse complement strand
GTGGTGCGCCGGTTGCTGCGGGCCAACCGTTACGACGTCGTCGTGGAGGACATCAACAAGCTCCCGCTGTTCCTGCCAGGGCTCACCGACCGGCCGTTCTGCGCCCTGGTGCCGCACCTCTTCGGCGCGACGGCCTTCCGCGAGGCGAGCTGGCCGATCGCCGGTGTGGTGTGGGCGGCCGAGCGGCCCATTCCCTGGGCGTATCGCCGCGCCTGGTTCCACGCTATTTCGGAGAGCACGCGCGACGATCTGGTGCGGCGGGGCGTGTCCCGCGAGCGGATCGAAGTCATTTATCCGGGCGTCGATGCGACCTGGTACGCCCCCGACGCCGCCGAGCCACGATCCCGGGAACCGACGTTCTTGTACGTGGGGCGTCTCAAGCGTTATAAAGGAGTAGAGATCGCGCTCCGGGCGTTAGCGCTCGCCCGGCAGGCGCGTACCGACCTGGTCCTCGAGATCGCTGGAGGGGGCGACGACCGCGGGCGCCTCGAGCGATTGGCGCGGAGGCTGGGCCTTGGCGAGGCTACCCGGTTCCTCGGGTTCGTGTCCGAGACGGATAAGCGCCGGCTGCTGCGCCGCGCGTGGGCGGTCGTGCTGGCGAGTCCGAAGGAGGGGTGGGGCATCTCGAACGTGGAGGCGGCGGCGTGCGGTACGCCCGCGCTCGCGTCCGACAGTCCCGGCCTGCGGGAGTCGGTTCGGACCGGCGAGACCGGCTTTCTGGTGCCGCATGGCGATGCGCGCGCGCTGGCGGACCGGATGCTCGCGCTCGCCGCCGATCCGGGGCTGGTGGCGCGGCTGGGACGCGGGGCCCGCAGCTTCGCGGAGCAGCTTTCCTGGGAGCGGGCGGCCCGGGCGACGGAAGCGCATCTTCACCGGGTCATCGCTCAGGGAGGCTGAACGATGCGGATCACCATCACGGCACGCCATTGCGAGATTCCCGACGAGCTGCGCGCGCGGGCGCGGGAGCGGCTCGAGCGCCTCGCGCGGATCGCGCCGCGGCCGCATGATGGGCGAGTCGTGTTCGTGGCCGACCACGGGCGCCCGACCGTGGAAGTGCGGCTGCACACCGCGCGCGGGGTGGTGCACGTGGGGACGGCGCGCGGGGCGGACCACCGCACCGCGCTGGACCTCGCGGTGGCCAAGGTGCGGCGCCAGCTCGACAAGGACCCCACCCGGCGGCGTGGCGCCGCGACCCGCCGTGTCCTGGAGCGCGAGTCCCGGTGACGAAGCCCAAGGTACGCGACCTGCTCGAGCGCAAAGGCGATCTGTTGCAGCTCGAGGCGCTGACGGGAGACGTGGGGCTGGATCACGAGATCCCCTCGCCCGAAGCGTCGAGTCCGGGGCTCGTGCTCGCCGGGTACACCAAGCGCTTCGCCGCCCATCGCATCCACATCCTCGGCGAAACCGAGGTGACCTACCTCGCGTCCCTGGATGCCGCCGCGCGCCGCCGCGCGCTCGAGACGCTGCTCCAGTTCGAGCTGCCGTGCGTCGTCATCTCGAAGGGGCAGGAGCCACCGGCCGAGCTCGTCGAGCTGGCGCGCGCCCGGGGTGTGGCGGTGATCCGGACCCGACTCAAGACCGCGGAGTTCTACCGCCGCCTCAAGCCGTTTTTAGACGACGTCTTCGCGCCCGCCACCACGGTGCACGCGTCGCTCGCCGACGTGTTCGGAGTGGGATTGCTGTTCTTCGGCCGCTCGGGGATCGGGAAGAGCGAGTGCGTGCTCGATCTCGTGGAGCGTGGCCATCGGCTGGTCGCGGACGACGTCGTTCACATCACCCGCCGGGGCAACGACGTGCTGATCGGGCGCGGGCACGAGCTGTCGCAACACTACATGGAAATCCGCGGCGTGGGGTTGATCGACATCCGCGCGCTGTTCGGCATCCGCGCCGTGCGGCAGCAGAAGCGCATCGAAGTGGTCGTCCAGCTCGAGGACTGGGATGCGACGCGCGAGTACGATCGCACCGGGATCGACGGCCAGACCACTCAGGTGCTCGAGGTCACGCTGCCGCTCGTCACCGTGCCGCTCAACCCGGGAAAGAACCTGACGGTGGTTTGCGAGGTCGTCGCGATGACCCACCTGTTGCGCTACAGCGGCGTGGATTCGGCGCGGGCCTTCAACGACCGGCTGCTCAAGCGTCTCGCCGAGCGCCGCCAGCTCCAGGAATACCTCGAGGAAGACAATGAGTGAGCCACTCTGCGGAGTGATCGTCTCGCACGCGGCCGTGGCCCAGGCCCTGGTCGCGGCGGTCGCCGCGATCACTGGCGTGCGCGACGCGCTTGTCCCGGTTTCGAACGATGGCTGCGACACGGGAGCCCTCGCCGAGCGGCTCACCCAGGCGATCGACGACAAGCCGGCCGTCTTGTTCGTCGATCTGCCCGGCGGCTCGTGCCTGACGAGCTCGGTGCGGCTGGCGCGCGGCAGGGCCGACGTGGCCGTGGTCACGGGCGTGAACCTCGCCATGCTGCTCGATTTCGTGTTCCACCGCGATATCCCACCAGCCGACGCGGCGCGACGCGCCGTCGAGGCCGGGAGCCGCGCGATCCGCACGCCGGCGGCATGAGCATCGCCTTGTATCGCCTCGACGATCGACTGATCCACGGCCAGGTGGTCGTGGGCTGGGGGAAACCGCTGAACGTGGGATTCATCGTGCTGGTAGACGACGCCGTGCGGGCCAGCGCGTGGGAGCAGGAGCTCTACCGCATGGGGGTGCCGCCCGAGATTGAGGTGGTGTTCGCCTCGACCGAAGAGGCCTTGGAGCACCTTCCCGAGTGGGAGCGCGACCCTCGCGTCGGCATCCTCGTCGCGGGCGACATCGCCACGCTTGCGGCGCTCACCGCCAACAGCCACCGCGTGGGCCGGGTCAACGTGGGCGGCTTGCACCACCGCCCCGGCCGCTCGGAGCGGTTGCGCTACGTCTATTTGACCGACGCGGAGGCGGCGCAGCTCAAGACGCTCGCCGCCCGGGGCGTCGAGGTGACGGCCCAGGACGTCCCCACCGCTGCCCCGGTGCCGCTCGAGGACTTCACGTGAGCCTCGAGCTGCAGCTCCTGCTGCTCGCGTGGGGAACGCTCGTGGGGCTGGACCTCGTGAGCGTGCCTCAGGCGATGATCGCGCGGCCCCTCGTCGCCGGGCCCATTGCCGGCGCGATGCTGGGCGACGTCGCGACGGGACTCGAGCTCGGTGTGTTGTTCGAGCTGTTCCAGTACGACATCCTGCCGATGGGCGCGACCCGCTACCCCGAGTACGGCCCCGCCACCGTCGCGGCCGTGAGTGCGGCGCACGCCGCGGCCGGGACGCTCGGGCTCGGGCTCGGCGCGTTGGTGGGACTGATCACGGCGATGGCCGGCGGACTGAGCCTGCATGCGCTGCGGCAGCTGAACACGCGAGCCGTGCGGCGCGCCACGGCCGCGCTCGAAGCCGGGGACCCGCGGGTGCTCGAGCGGCTGCACGCGGCGGGGATCGTGCGCGACGCGGTGCGAGCGGCCGTCGTGACCGCGCTGGGCCTCGTGCTCGCGCAGGTGGCGCGTGCCTATCTTGCCGGCACCCTCCCGCCGCATGGGGTGGCCCTGCTCAACCTGGCGGCGGTGGGCGCGGCCCTCGCGGCGGGGGCGGCGGGTACGCTGCGCCTCGTGGGACGAGGACCCAGCCTGCGCTGGTTCGCGGCCGGCGTCGTGGGCGGCACGATCGTAGCGTGGCTGCGATGAGCCGCCCCCCCTCTTCAACCCGCGGCCGGCCTAGGCTCGTCCGCAGCCTGCTCCGCCTGTTCACGGTGCAGGGCTCCTGGAACTACGAGCGGATGCAGGGCATGGGCATCGGCGTCGCCGAGGAGCCGCTGCTGCGGGACCTGCGGCGCGAGGGCGGGGACGACGGTGTCGCGTACCGCGCCGCCGTGGCGCGGGGAGCGCATTTCTTCAACGCGCACCCGTATCTGTGCGGCCTCGCCGTCGGCGCGGCGGCGCGGGCGGAACTGGACGGCGTGCCACCCGAGCAGGTCGAGCGTCTCCGCACGGCGCTGTGCGGGCCGCTCGGCTCGCTCGGAGACCGGCTCGTGTGGGCGGGGTGGCTGCCGTTCACCTCGGGGCTGGCGCTGATCGGGGTGGCGCTCGGTTTGGGCCTCCCGGCCATCCTGGGCTTCGTCATCGTGTACAACGTCGGGCACGTGGCGTTGCGCTGGTGGGCGCTGCGCGCCGGCTGGAAGTATGGGGCGCAGGTGGCGCAGGCGCTGCGCGAGCCGCTGCTGCAGCGCGCGACGGCCTGGTCCGGGCCGGCGATGGCGCTCGTCGTCGGGGCGGCGCTGCCGCTCGTCGCCCAGTACCTGAGCAGCGCGTTTTTCGGCTGGGCGCGGGTGGCCCTCGCCGGGGTGGTCGCGGGTGGGTTTGCGCTGTTGTGGTGGCAGCGGTCACGGCTCACGGGGGTGCGGCTCGGCCTCGCCCTCCTCGCCGTCGCGGCGCTGGCAGGATGGTTATGGCCGTGATCGAGCGCGACGCCAAGATCGTGAACCCGCTCGGCATGCATGCGCGCCCGGCGGCGGAGTTCGTGAAGCTCGCCAGCCGCTTCAAGTCGGCGGTCGAGGTTCGCAAGGACGATCTCGCCGTGAACGGGAAGAGCATCATGGGCGTGATGATGCTCGCGGCGGAGCGCGGATCGTCGCTGACCATCAAGACCGACGGTGAGGATGCGGAATCGGCGATGGACGCGCTGCTCGCCCTCGTCGCCGACGGATTCCACGAGATGCACTTGACGGACGAGCTGCGCCAGGCGGAGCTGCGGGATGCGGAGCAGCGGGAAAACGAGGGGCCTGAATGAGCGACCGGCAGCTCAAGGGCATCGGCGTCTCCCCGGGGATCGGCTTCGGCGCCGCGATCGTGGTGCGCTGGACCATGCCCGAGGTTCCGCACCGCGTCGTGCCGCGCTCACAAGTGGAGAAAGAGGTGCGCCGCCTGCGCGCCGCGGTGAAGGATGTGAAGCGCTATCTCCAGGATATGCGGGCGAAAGCCGAGGATCGCGCCGGCGTGGACGAGGCGCGCATTTTCGACGCCCAGATCCTCATGCTCGAGGACAAGGAATTCCTCGCGGGCGTCGCGGACCTGATTCGCGAGAACCACCTCGCCGCCGAGAAGGCGTACGAGTTCAAGGCGCTCGAGGTACGGGACATGTGGACCGCGACCGGGAGCCCGCGCCTCAAGGATCGGCTGGCGGACCTGTCGGGCGTCGCGGTTCGGGTGATCGAGCACCTCATGCATCGCGGCTCAGACGAGCTGTGGGAGGACATCAGCCAGCCCTCCGTCGTGGTGGCGAAAGAGCTCTCGCCGGGACTCACCGTACAGCTCGATCGCGAGCACGTGGTGGGGCTCGTGAGTGAGGAAGGGACCCGGACGTCGCACGCCGCGATTCTTGCCCACTCGATCGGGATCCCGGCGGTATTCGGCGTCGCCGGTGCCATCGAGCGCATCGAGCCGGGCACGATGGTAGTAATGGACGGCACGCGGGGCACGGTGCTGCTCCAGCCGACGCCCCATGAAATCGCCGAGGCGCAGGCGCGGGAGCTGCGGCGGCGCGAGCTCGGCTTGCAGCTCGAGGAGGTCGTGGGTCAACCCTCCGTCACGACGGATGGGGTCCGAATCGTGCTGCGGGGGAACGTGGATCTTCCCGACGAGATCAAGCCCGCGCAGAACCATGGCGCGGAAGGCGTGGGCCTGTTGCGCACGGAGTTCCTCATCACCGGCCACGCCGAATTGCCGACCGAGGATGAGCAGGCCGAGTACTTCCGGCGCGTGGTGCAGGCCTTCCCGGGCCATCCCGTGGTCGTCCGCACGTACGACCTGGGTGGGGACAAGCTCCCGGCGCCGTTCCGGGCGCCGTCGGAAATCAATCCGCAGCTGGGCTGGCGGGCCATCCGCGTATGTCTCGATCGGCCGGACATCTTCCGCACGCAGGTGCGGGCAGCGCTGCGGGCCGCGAAGCACGGCGACGTGTGGCTCATGATCCCGCTGGTCACCCGCCTCGACGAGCTGGATCGCACCCGCGCGCTGGTGGCGGAGCAGGCGGCGCAGCTCGCGCGCGAGGGCATTGCAGCCGCGGCGTCGCTGCCGCTGGGCGTCATGGTCGAGACGCCGGCCGCCGCGGTCATGGCCGACCGACTCGCGGCGGAGGCGGATTTCCTCTCCGTCGGCACGAACGATCTCACGCAGTACACGCTCGTGGTCGACCGCGGCAACGCGCGCCTCGCCGACCGTTTCACGCCGCACGATCCCAGCGTGCTGCGGCTCCTCAAGATGGTGGCGGACGCGGCGCGCCGGGCGGGGAAGCCGGCGAGCGTGTGCGGCGAGATGGCATCGGAGCCGCTCTCGGCGTTCCTGCTGATCGGGCTCGGCTACGAAACGCTGTCGGTGGCGCCGCCGGCGCTGCCGCTCGTCAAGTGGACGGTGCGCCAGGTGAGCGCGGCGCGCGCGCGCGTGGCGGCCGAGCAAGCGCTCGCTGCGCGCACCGCGGCCGACGTGCTCGACCTGCTGCGACTCGCGCTCGCCGAAGCCGTCGATTTGAAGCTGCTGGACCCCGACGGCCGGTTGCCCACGGGACGGCGCGCCGCTAGCTTGAACGTCTAACCCTCGGTCGGACAGGCACATGCCAGCGCAGCGCCACGTCTTTACCTCCGAGTCGGTGACGGAAGGTCATCCCGACAAGATCGCCGACCAGATCTCGGACGCGGTCCTGGACGCGATCATCGCCAAGGACCCCGCCGCGCGGGTGGCGTGTGAGACCTTGGTCACCACCGGCATGGCCATCGTGGCGGGTGAGATCACCACCTCCACGTACGTCCACATCCCGGACATCGTCCGGGGCACGATCAGCGCCATCGGCTACACCGACGCCAGCTTCGGCTTCGACGCCCAAACCTGCGCCATCCTCACCACCATCGACCGCCAGTCGGGCGACATCGCGATGGGCGTGGACAAGGGCGGGGCGGGCGATCAGGGGATGATGTTCGGCTACGCGTCGGACGAGACGCCGTCGCTCATGCCGCTCCCCATCGTGCTGGCCCATCGCCTCGCTGAGCGGCTCGCCGCGGTGCGCAAGGCCGGGGATCTTTCGTGGCTCCGCCCCGATGGGGTAAGGACCCCTCCAAGGTCGACCGCTCGGCCTGCTACGCGATGCGCTGGGTCGCCAAGAACATCGTGGCGGCGAAGCTCGCGTCCCGGTGCGAGGCGCAGGTGGCGTACGCCATCGGGGTCGCCCAGCCCGTCTCGGTGATGATCGACACGTTCCGCACCGGCGTCGTCCCCGACGAGGCCATCGAGGACGCGGTCCGCGACGTGTTCGACCTCACGCCCCTCGGTATCAACAAGGCGTTGAACCTGCGCCATCCGATCTACCGCGCCACCGCTGCATACGGCCACTTCGGCCGCGCGCCCGAGCGCCGGCGTTACGTGGACAAGGACGTGGACCGGGAAGTCGACCTGTTCACCTGGGAGCACGCCAACCGCGTCGAGGATCTCCGGCTCGCCGCGCAACGCTCCAAGCACTACTCCTCCAAGAAAGTGAACGCATGACCACGACGGCCCGCACCGCCGCTTCCGACGTCAAAGACCTGAGCCTGGCCGCCGAGGGACGTCGCCGTACCGAGTGGGCGGAGCGATCCATGCCGGTGCTGCGCTTGCTTCGGGAACGCTTCACCCGGGAACGCCCCCTCGCCGGGCGTCGCCTCTCGGCCTGTCTGCACGTCACCACCGAGACCGCCAACCTTGCGGTCACCCTCCAGGCCGGCGGGGCGGATGTGGCGTTGTGCGGGTCGAACCCGTTGTCGACGCAGGACGACGTCGCCGCGCACCTCGTCAAGGACCACGGGATCAAGGTGTTCGCGATCAAGGGTGAAGACCACGCGACCTACTACGAGCACATCCGCGCCGCGTTGGCGCATCGCCCCGACATCACCATGGACGACGGCGCGGATCTGGTCGGGGCGCTCCACATGATCGCGCTCAACCGGCTCGACGACCTGGCACCGCCGGTCCGGCGCTGGGTGGAGACCCTCTCCGGCGCGGACCGCAAAGCACTCGTCGCCGGCGTGGCGGGCTCGACCGAGGAGACCACGACCGGGGTCATCCGGCTCAAGGCGATGGCGCGCGACGGCGTGCTGCAGTTCCCGGTGATCGCGGTGAACGATTCCGACACGAAGCATCTGTTCGACAACCGTTACGGGACCGGGCAGTCGACGCTCGACGGCATCCTGCGGGCCACGAACCTGCTCGTGGCCGGGAGCACCGTGGTGGTGGCGGGGTACGGGTGGTGCGGGCGCGGCTTTGCGCTGCGGGCGCGCGGCGCGGGCGCCAACGTGATCGTCACCGAGATCGATCCCCTCAAGGCGCTCGAGGCGCAGATGGACGGCTATCGGGTGTTGCCGATGGCGGAGGCCGCACGGGTCGGCGACGTCTTCGTGACCCTGACGGGGAACACCCACGTGCTCCGCGTGGAGCACATGCGCGCGATGAAGGACGGAGCGGTGCTCGCGAACTCGGGCCACTTCAATGTCGAGATCGATCTGGACGGCCTGAAGCAGGCGGCCCAGGGCCCCACCCGGGTCCGCGAGTTCGTGGACGAGTGGAGGCTGGGCGGGAAGCGCGTCTTCGTGCTCGCCGACGGCCGGCTCATCAACCTGGCGGCGGCGGAGGGCCACCCCGCGAGCGTGATGGACATGTCGTTCGCGAATCAGGCGCTCGCTGCCGAGCACGTGGTGCAGCACGCCCGGGAGCTCACGAAGGATGTGCACCGCATCCCGCGGGAGCTGGACGAGGGAGTCGCCAAGCTGAAGCTCGCGGCGATGGGGGTCGCCATCGATACCCTCACTCCCGAGCAGCAGAAGTACCTCGCATCGTGGGAGATGGGGACCTGAGCGCGAACCAGATCCAGGTTCGGGTCGCGCATCTGGGACTCGATCGCACGACCAACACGCCGGTGGTCATCCTCCAGGAGCAGGAAGGGGAGCGCGTGCTGCCGATCTGGATCGGGCCCGCCGAGGCGAGCGCCATCGCCATGGAGCTGGCGGGTGTGAAGTTCGCGCGGCCGCTCACCCATGATCTCTTGAAGCAGGTGATCCTCGGCCTGGGCGCCGACCTGCGGAAGGTCATCATCACGCAGGTGAAGGACAACACCTATTTCGCCGAGCTGCACATTTACCGGGGCGACGCGGTGATCCAGATCGACGCCCGGCCGTCCGATTCGATCGCGGTCGCCCTGCGGCTCAAGGCGCCGATCTTCACGAGCGAGAGCCTGCTCGCGCTCACATCGGTCGAGACGGGCGAGGCCGGCGGCGAGTCGGGCACGGCGCCGCTCGATCCCGACGCGCTCAAGACCTACCTCCAGAACCTCGATCCTGAAGATTTCGGGAAGTTCACTCCGTAGCACGGCGTTGCTGTTGTGCCTCGCCGGCGCGCTTCGGGCACAACAAGTGGTGGTCACGGGTCGGGTCCTGAACGGGCCCACCGGACGGCCCGCCGCACGCACGTGGGTGGTGCTCCATCAGGTGTCCATGGGCGGCGGCGGCCAGCCGATCGACTCGACCCGCACCGACGCTCGTGGCGTGTACGCCCTGACCATCCGGCGGCCCGACTCGGCCGCCGTCTACGTGGTCTCCACCTGGCACGCCGGGATCGCCTACTTCTCGGAGCCGATCGCGCCCGGCCGGTCGACCTCCGGCCTCCGCCCGCTCTACGTGTACGACACGAGTTCCACCGGGCCGGCCGTGCGGGTGATGCGCCGATTGGTCACAGTCGCCCGGCAGAAGCGGGATGGCTCGCGGGACGTGCTGGAGCTGGTGGAGCTCGAGAACCCCGGCGTCGCGACGCGCGTGGCCCGGGACACGCTGCGTCCCACGTGGGCGGGCGCCCTACCACCGGTCGCGATCCAGTTCCAGGTCGGGCAAGGGGACGTCTCGCCTCAGGTCGTGACCCGGCGGGGCGACTCGGTGGCCGTGTACGGTCCGCTCCCGCCCGGCGAGCGCAAGCAGTTGAGCTACACGTACGTCCTCTCCGCCACGGTGCGTCGCGTGAGCCTGCCGATCGACCAGCCGACCGAGGAAGTGGACCTGCTGCTCGAGGACACCGCCGCCGTCGTCACCGCCGGGGCGCTCGATTCCCTCGGGGTGGAGGACATCGGCGGGCGCCGCTTCGCGCGGTACCGTACTCCGCCGCTCGCGCCCGGTGCCGGGCTCGCGATCGCCTTCGCCGAGCGGCGGCTCGCGCTCGAGTCGCTCGTGCCGTTCATCGTCGGGCTCGCGGCACTCGTGCTGGCCGCCGGATTCGTGGTTGCGCTGCGCCGGAAACCGCGATAGACTAGCTCCCGTTACAAGCGAACGGGGAGTTACGGAAGCCGGTGCGAATCCGGCGCGGCCCCGCCACTGTGACGGGCAAGTCGTAGCGGCTCACACGCCACTGGGTGTCGTTCACTCGGGAAGGCGAGCCGTCCGCCCGAAGCCAGGAGACGTTCTCCGTTCGCGCCACCTGTAGATCCCTCGCGGGAGGGATGGTGGCGCTGCGCACAAGGCGCAGGCGCTAGCCCATCTCCGTTCCGTCGGGGGTGGGCGTTTTCGTTATGCGCCGCTGGGCACAGCGGACCCACCTCGCGGCTCTTCTCGTGCTGGCCGTCGCGGCCTGCGCACGGCGAGAGCACGTCCCGGCCCGGCGCGGCATTGCCGTCACCGACGACGCGGGTCGTCAGGTGACGCTCGCCGCGCCCGCCCGACGCATCGTGTCGCTGCTTCCCTCGTTCACGGAGATCCTGTTTGCGATCGGCGCGGGCGACCGGCTGGTGGGTCGCACGACCTGGTGCGACTATCCGCCCGAGGCGCTCGCCGTGCCGAGCGTCGGCGACGGTATGCCGCCGAGCGTCGAGGCGGTAGCAGCCCGGCGGCCGGATCTCGTCGTGCTCTACCGCTCCGGTCCGAACGTCACGGCCGCGGAGCAGCTCGAGCGGCTTGGCATCCGGACGGTGCTCTTTGATCTCAACCTGCTCGAGGAGCTGGGCCCGGTGGCGCGGCGGCTCGGCATACTAACGGGCCGCCGTGCCGCCGCGGATTCCCTGGCCCGCGTCATGGACAGCCTTGCAGCCCAGCCCCCAACCCCCAGCACCCAGTCCCTCGTTTTTATCGTCTGGGACAACCCACCGATCGTGATCGGCGCGGGGAGCTACCTCGACCGCCTCGCCGCGCTCGCGGGGGCGCGCAACGTCTTCCACGACATCGGCTCGCCTTCCGCCCAGGTCTCGATCGAGACGATCGCCGCACGCGACCCCGATTTCGTTGCCCTGCTGTCGGACAGCGCGGTGCCGCCCCGATATGCCGCGCGCCCTGAGTGGCGCGTGGTGCGCGCCGTGCGCACTGCCCGGTTCCTGTTTCTTCCGGGACAACTCTTCGGGCGACCCGGCCCGCGTGCCGCGGAGGCGATCCGCGAGCTGCGCCGGCGCCTCGAGGCGGCGCCGTGAGGTACCTGCTGCTCGGGGCCGCGGTCCTCACGACGCTCGCGGCGGCCTTGCTGCTCGGCCCCGCCAACGTGCCACTCGGAGACCTGCTGGCCTCGCCCATCCTGTGGCAGCTCAGGTTGCCGCGTGCAGTGCTCGCGTTTCTCGTAGGCGGGGCCCTCGGCGTCTCGGGCGTCGCTCTCCAGGCGCTGGTCCGGAATCCGCTCGCCGACCCCTTCCTGCTCGGCCTCTCGGGTGGCGCCGGCCTCGGCGCGGTCGTCGCGATCGCCCTGCATCTCCCGGGTCCCTGGGCCCTGCCGCTCGCGGCGTTCGTCGGGGCAGTGAGCGCCATGGCGCTGGTATACCGACTCGGGCTGATGGGAAGCGCCGAGCTGGACCCGCGGATCCTGCTCCTGGGTGGTGTGGCCGTGGGTGCGTTCGCCGCGGCGATTACGACCGCGCTCGTCTCGCTCGCCGAAGCGACGGAGCTGCGCAACGCCTTCCTGTGGCTGTGGGGCGGATTCTCGGGTGCGTCGTGGACGACCGTGCTGGTGATTCTGGTGTACGCGCCGCTGCCGCTCGTCGTCCTCGTGGCGGCGGCGCGGCCGCTCGACTTGCTCGCGCTGGGCGAGGAGCCCGCGCAGTACCTCGGCGCGGACGTGCGACGCCTCAAGCGGATCGTGTACCTGTCCGCGTCGCTCTTGACCGCCGCCGCGGTCGCCGTGGCGGGCGTGATCGGCTTTGTCGGGCTGATTGTGCCGCACGTCTGTCGCCTCCTCTGGGGTCGGCTGCATCGCACCCTGTTCCCGACCGCGTTCCTCGCTGGCGGGATCCTGTTGGCCGCGGCCGACACGCTGGCGCGCACCGTGGTGGCGCCGCGCGAGCTACCCGTGGGCATCGTGACCGCGCTCCTGGGCGTCCCCCTGTTCGCCTTCCTGCTACGTCGATGGACCGTGAGCTGATCGTCGCCGTCAGCGACCTGACGTGCCGTTATGCGGGCGCCCCGCGCGACGCTCTCGTGGCCGTCTCGCTCGAGGTGCGGGCGGGCGAGTTTCACGCGCTGCTCGGACCCAACGGCAGCGGCAAGACCACGTTGCTGCGCGCGGCGCTCGGCCTCGTCGGACTCATTCGGGGA
>WNFR01011936.1_pt1 | contig 12588 bp, 10 predicted proteins | sample 5400221 | NCBI WGS metagenome assembly WNFR01 (sample SAMN13153357, study PRJNA577476) | soil metagenome | isolation source: 40 cm soil under Madrone tree | place: USA:California | collected 2016-06-14 | reverse complement strand
GAGGCAACGCAATTCTTCCTTACTTGTGAGCGCCCGCCAGCTTCAAGCGCATGTTAGGCGGCTCCTTTCGTAAACGGGAACACTCTTGCAAAGGCCGCGCGGACCGCAGTGAAAGCCTTCTCCTTGTCCGCCGCCGAGAATTCCTGCCCCCAATGATAAAGATCGGTCGCGGTGATCGTCGCTAAGACCTGTAAGGGTGGCCCAAGGTCGGACTGGCTGAGTTGAGGGAAGCGACTGCGAATGAGCCCGGCCAGTGCGTCGACGCAGGTGTCGAACGAGGTCGCACCCCTGATGTACTCGCCGAGTACGGCATCGCACTGCTTGCCGAAGGATTGAAGGTCGGGATCAGGTGACAGAGAGACCTCTGTTAGTGGAGCCGCCTAACGGATCGCGCTTAAGCTGGGGGCGCAATGCCCGCTGGCGCAAGGCGGCTGGGCGGCAGATAAAAAGGCTCGCCGACGAGGCAACGCAATTCCTCCCTACTGGTGAGCGCCCGCCAGCTTCAAGCGCATGTTAGGCAGCCCGCTGATTCGCGAATCAAGGCCGACGGATCCGAAGCCTGTCCAGAACGCGAGCGATGAAAGCACCCTTGGCATCGGTGTAGGCCTCTCGATCCAAGCGGTGGATCTCGGCAAGGTGGCACTTCAGCGCCGCATACTCGTGCGCAACCGCCGGATCGGACCGCAGGCAGTCGCGAAATCCAAGCCGCTCGTCCCAAACCAGACTTCGGAAGGGCACGAGATGCAGATGGTGCGTGCGCTCAGCGAAGCTGGGTTTGCAAAACCAGTGCATTACATCTGTCCGGTATGGTGCGTACACATATCCCAACTCTCCGAGGACATTCAATGCACTGCGCGAGGCCTCAAGGCTCTCGACGCCCGCCATGATGTCAATGACGGGCTTCGCGGGCATGCCCGTCACGGCCGTGCTACCCACGTGCTCGATCGACCCCCTGAGCCACGGGCGCAGAGCGTTCGCAAGGAGCGCTCGTTCGGTCTCGAAGAGTGCCGGCCATCTTAGGTCGTAGGGTAGGACGTAAACAGGGGCTTCGCGCTCAGGTGCCACTGGTGCGGGCTGCCTAACTCATATTAGACTGCTAGTCATCGGTTTGCTCGCTCCTTCTCACCGCAGTCTAAGACGTCATCGGCTCACGTGAATACTCTTCATAAGCTCCGCAACGGCCGCTATTGGCGTCAAGCCCTGGTTTCGAGACCACTTCGGCAACACTGCGAGGCTTGCAGCATAAGACCGACCGCTGCCTAAGACGCACACCGCTGCGGCCCAGAACACCGCCGGCCGGCTATAGTGTGTCCGCGGGACTCCGCGCCCCCAAACCGCCGCGGTTCAGCACATGGGTGTAAATCATCGTGGTACGGACGTCACGATGCCCGAGCAGTTCTTGCACCGTTCGGATGTCGGAACCCGCGTCGAGAAGATGCGTTGCGAACGAGTGTCGAAATGTGTGGCAGGTCGCCCGCTTCGCAATCCCGGCGGCCCGCACCGCGTCGCGCACCGCGCGCTGGATGGCGGACTCGTGCAGGTGGTGCCGCCGCTCCTCACCCGACACGGGACTCGTGCAGGTGGTGCCGCCGCTCCTCACCCGACACGAGGTCACGGTGCGTCCGCGTCGCCGGAAACACCCACTGCCAGGCCCATTCCGCGACTGCGCCCGGTGACTTGCGTTCAAGCGCACCCGGCAGCGCCACCCGAACGCCCCGACGCTCGACCTCGCGGGCGTGGCGCGACCGCCAGCGCGCTAGATGCTCCGTCAACGGACCCTGCACCCGAAGCGGCAAGGGAACGACCCGATCCACGCCCCCCTTCCCACCCCGCACTCGAATCTCACCCCGCTGAAAGTCCACGTCCTTGACCCGTAGGCTCAAACACTCGAGCAACCGGAGCCCGGATCCGTACAGCAATAACGCGACGAGGCGCGGCACACCGGGCAGCTGGGCCAACACGGCACGCACTTCCTCCCGGCTTAACACCACCGGCAAACGCTGCAGCTCCTTTGCATGCACAATACCCTGGGGCGACAGGGTCAGCCGCCGGCCCAACACCGCCTCGTACAGAAACAGCAGCGCAGCCACCGCCTGGTTCTGGGTGGATGCGCTCACCCGCTCGTGCTCGGCGAGATGATCGAGAAACGCCCGGACCTCGGCCTCGCCTAGGGCCTCCGGGTGACGGCGGCCGTGAAACACCACGAACCGCTTCGCCCACCCCACATACGATTCCTCCGTGCGCACGCTGTAATGCCGCGCCCGCACCGCCGCCCGTAACCGCCCGAGCAACGTGCGTGGACCAGCTGCCTTTACAGGAGAAGTCTCGGACACACCCTCACCCTACTGAAAGGATCGACGAGGGCAAGGCTAAAAAAACGCAGCGTAGAACAGGGCTGGCGCTCACCCCGGCTTGTACACCCCCCACACCCCTCGCAGCACGTCCGAAATCTCCCCTACCGTCGCGCGCGCCCGCACGGCCTCGATGATCGGCTCCGTCAGCGGGGTTCGCACGTCGCGCGCCGCAGCCTCGAGCTGCCCCAGGGTCCGCTTCACCGTTCCCGATTCCCGTTTCCCGCGCAGGTCCGCGACTCTCCGCCGCTGCGCCGCCGCCAACGCCGTGTAATCGGGCGCCGGCACCGAGGGGACCTCTTGATCGTCCGCGTACTCGTTCACCCCCACCACCACGCTCTCCCCCGACTCGATCGCCCGCTGCTGCGCGTATGCGCTGCGCGCGATCGCGTCCTGAAACAGCCCCCGCTCGATCGCCCGTGCGGCCCCACCCGCCCGCTCGATCTCCTCGAGCAGCCCCCGCGCCTCCCGCTCCACTCGATCGGTCAGCGCCTCCACATACCAGCTGCCACCGGCCGGATCGACGGTCTCTGGAATGCCGGTCTCGTGTGCCAGAATCTGCTGCGTCCGCAGCGCCAGCGTGGCGCTCTGCTCCGTCGGCAACGCCAACGCCTCGTCATACGCATTGGTATGCAGCGACTGGGTGCCCCCCAACACCGCCGCCAACGCCTGGATCGCCACCCGCACCACGTTGTTCTTGGGCTGCTGCGCCGTGAGCGTCGAGCCCCCCGTCTGCGTGTGGAACCGCAGCCGACGCGCGGCGTCGTTCGCCTGAAAATTCTCCTTCATGAGACGGGCCCACAGCCGCCGCGCGGCGCGGAACTTCGCAACCTCTTCGAACAAGTCGGTGAATGCCGCGAAGAAAAACGACAGCCGCGGCGCGAATTGATTGACGTCCAGCCCCGCTGCCAATGCCCGCCTCACGTACTCGAGTCCGTTCGCGAACGTGAACGCCAGCTCCTGCGCCGCCGTCGCCCCCGCCTCCCGCATGTGATAGCCCGACACCGAAATCGGATTGAAGCTCATCCCCTCGCTCGTGACGAAGCGGCACACGTCGGTCGCGAGGCGCAACGACGGCTCGATGGGATAGATGTAGGTGCCGCGCGCGATGAACTCCTTCAGGATGTCGTTCTGGACGGTGCCCTGCAGCTTGCCGCGCGGCACTCCGTGCTCCTCCCCCACCACGACGTACATCGCGAGCAGCACCGGGGCCGTCGCGTTGATGGTCATGGACGTGGACACGCGATCCAACGGAATGCCCTCGAACAGGCGCGCCAGATCGTCCACCGTGTCGATCGCGACCCCCGCCCGGCCTACCTCCCCCTCGGCCATGACATGGTCCGAGTCGTATCCCATTTGGGTGGGTAGATCGAACGCGACCGACAAGCCGGTCTGCCCTGCGTCGAGCAGATGGCGAAACCGCGCGTTCGTCTGCTCCGCCGTGCCGAACCCGGCGTACTGCCGCATGGTCCAGAGCTTGCCGCCATACATCGTGGGATGGACGCCGCGCGTGTAGGGAAACGCGCCCGGCGCGCCGAGCTCGCCCGCAGGATCCGCCCAGTCCGGCCAATCCTCGGGACCGTACACCGGCTTGCGGTCGCTCACTTGGCTCCCACGGCGGCCTCGGCCGAGAGAATTCGCGCGGCGAAGGCGACGTCGTCCTTGCTGCCGATCACGAACGGCGTGTGCTGATGCAAACTCTCCGGCACGATGTCGAGAATCGGCCGGCAGCCGTCGGTGGCTCGGCCCCCCGCCTGCTCCACCACGAACGCGAGCGGGGCGGCTTCGTATAGGAGTCGCAGCTTGCCCTGGGGATAATTGGTCGCGGCCGGATACAGAAAGATGCCGCCGGAAATCAGATTGCGATGGAAATCGGCCACGAGCGACCCGATGTAGCGCGCGTTTTTCGGCTGGACCTTGCCCTCGCCGTTCTTGAACGCCGCGACCACGCGCTGCACCGGCGGCGTCCAGCGGTTCCAGTTGCTCTCATTCACGCTGTAGTACCGGCCCACCGGCGGCGTCCGAATGTCGGGGTGCGAGAGGAGAAATTCCCCAATCGTCGGATCGAGCGTGAAGCCGTGCACCCCCTTACCGGTGGTGTAGACCAGCATCGTGCTCGACCCATACAGGATATACCCCGCGGCGATCTGCTTCTTCCCCACCTGGAGACAATCCGCCAGACCCGCCGTGCCGTTTTTCTTGGTGATCCGCTTGTGGATGGAGAAGATCGTGCCGATCGAGACGTTGACGTCGATGTTCATCGACCCGTCGAGCGGATCGTACAGCACCACGTACTTGCCCGCCTTGTTCGGCGGCACGGGCACCGGCTCCGCATCTTCTTCCGATGCCGTCACGCACACGCGACCGGTGTGGTGCACGCTGTTCCGCACCGTTTCGTTCGCGAACAGATCGAGCTTCTGCTGCAGGTCGCCCGAGACGTTGACCGCGCCGGCGGCGCCGAGGATGTCCGAGAGCCCGGCGCGGCGCACGTGGCGCGAGATGATCTTGGCGGCGAGACACAGGTCGTATAGCAGGTTGGACAGCTCCCCCGTGGCCTCCGGGTAGAGCCGCTCCTGCTCCATGATGAACCGCTCAATCGTGATGACTTCGGACCCGTTCACCCTGCCCATCCGTGGAGAAAGTGATGGTGCCGCTCCGATCGGTCCGGAACACCGTGATGCCGTGGCGCGCGAGGCGCTGGAGCACGTCCGGCGCCGGATGGCCGTAGTTGTTGTTCCGACCCACGCTGATCACCGCCTCGCGCGGCGCCAGCTCGTCGAGCCACTCGTCCGAGGTGGCCGTGCGCGAGCCGTGATGCCCGACCTTCAATAGGTCCACCTTGCCCACGGTCCCCGCCAGACGGCCCTCGACCGGCAGCCCCGCGTCGGCTTGAAACAGCAGCCGCATGCCGCCGTACCGCACCCGCAGCACCACGCCGTGGTCGTTCACATCGAGCGGCAGCCGCAGCCAGAGCGAATCGGGGCTCAGCACCTCGAGCACCACCCCGTCCACCTCGATCCGGTCGCCCGCGCGCGCCGCGTGCCACCGCGCGCCCGCTGCCTCGACTCCGGCGAGAAACTCGAGATACAGCGGCCGCCCCAGCGGCTCCCCCGGCTCGAGCACCAGCTCCGGGTCGAACGCTTCGACCACCGCCGGCAGCCCGCCCAGATGATCGGCGTCGCCGTGGGTCGCCACGACCACGGCCACCCGCCCCACGCCCTGGCTCCGCAAGAAGGGGACCACCACCCGCCGTCCGGCATCGCCCGCCGGGGTGCGAGGTCCACCGTCGATCACAATCCAGCGGCCGTTGGGCGTCCGCAGGGCGGCTGCGTCACCTTGCCCTACATCGAGAAAATGTACCGTTAAACAGCGACAAGCGTCGAGGGAGACGACGTCACGGAAGGTCGTCGCGACGAGAACCGTGGCCACGAGCGCTACGCGCGCCGCGATGAGCCACGGGCGGCGCGGTGAATTCCACAGCCACCACGCGACCGCCGCCACCGCGCCCCACATCAGCGCCGCCTGCCATCCCGCGACCATCACGATGTGGCCGCCCGGAACACGCGCGGCACCGCGCGCGACGAGATCGAGCAGTGCGAGTCCCAGGCCCGCGCCGGCGGCGATCAGGTGCGCCAGCCCCGATCCCACCCACGACAGCCCCAGGGCCATGACGAGACCCGGCACCGCGACGCCGGCAAGCGGGATGGCGATGAGGTTGGCGAGCACGCCGATCGGCGCGACGGTGCCGAACGCGAGCGCGCTGATCGGCGCGGTGACGAGGGTGGCGGCGAGCGCGGGCGCGGCGAGCCGCGCGACCCGGGGCGCTCGCGCGAACGCGCGGTCGGCCCAGATCACCGCGCCCACGCCCGCGACCGACAGCCATGCGCCCACGGACTGCAGGGCCCAGCCATCCTGCAGCAGCATGCCGAGCGCGGCGAGCGCCACTACGCCGCGCGGCGCGACCACTCGCTGGCGCAGCCGCGCCACGTCCGCCAGCAGCAGCATCGCTCCCGAGCGCACGGCGGGCGCCGGGAAGCCGAGCAGCCAGAGATAGCCGAGCAACAGGACGGCCGTCGCGCCGAAGCGGGCGCGCGCCGTGAGCTGCAGCTTGCCGAGGATGAGCGCGAGCCAGGCGGCGATGAATCCGACGTGCAGCCCGGAGATGGAAAGCAGGTGCGCCAGGCCCGAGCGCACGTAGCGCTCGCGGATATCGGAATCGAGCCTCGCGTTGGGAGCGAACACCAGCGCGTTCACGATCGGCGCCTGCGTGCCGAACAGCTCGGTGCTCCGGCCGGCGAGCGCATCGCGCAGCGCGCCGCGCCCGCGCGGCACGAGATCGAGCGCCCGTACCCGCCGCACCACGAGCAGGCCGCTCCATTTCCCCGCCACCACCCACGTCGTCCCGCCGCGGGCGCCAGTGCCTTCCGGCCAGCGCAATCGCACCGACCCCGCGCACGCCCCGGGGATCACCTCGGCATCCACGATCCCGCCCTGCGCCGGCGCGGGATCCGCGAGCCGTACGATCACCGCGCGGGTTTGCCCTTCCCCGGCCCTTCCCCCGGCCGTCCACCGGCCTGTGCATGTGGCGTCCCGCTCCCGCACCGCCGCCGCCCCCCAGAGCAGTCCCGCCACGCCCATGATGCCGACCGCCGCGCCCAGCGGCGCGCGCCGCGCGAGCCACGCCGCCAGTGCGACAACTGGCAGCGCCACGATCCACAACGCCCCACCCGGCAACGCCCTACCCGGAAACACGAAGGGGTCGAGCCCCGCCCACAGGCCGACCCCGAACGCGACAGTGAGAAACAGAATCGGCGGCCGCATTCCCGGGCCGCCTAGCGGATTACATCAGCTGCACCGGGTTCGCCCCGCAGCGCGGCGCGAGTCCCACCTTGCGGAATCCCTCGAGCAGCGCCACGTCCAACTTGGCCTTTTCCTGATCGCTGTCGAGCCGCAGCTCGACCAGCACCTCGCCCTGGGGCGTGGACACGTAGCTCGGCGCGAGGCGATTGAGCGCGAACACGAGGACGTCGCCGCGGCAGGTGTCGCAGCCGCAGAACCGGGGCAGCTGGGGACGCAGTTTGGCGTACTCCCGCTGCAGCACCTCGAACGTCACGTTCGTCACCCCACGACGGCGAGCTCCCTGCCCCGCACCTGCCCGAGCGGTACGGCCGTGAACGTGGAGCCCGTGGTGCCGGTGAAGCGCACGTCGCGGTAACCGCCGATCCAGGCGTCGGGGCCCGCGATGAGCGCCACCTTGTTGGTGCGGGTGCGGCCCTGCAACAGCTCACCGCGTTTGGCGTGCCCCTCGACCAACACTTCGTGGGTGCTGCCGACCAGGCCGACGTTGCGGCGGCGCGCGATGGCTCGCACCGCGGCAACCAGACGCTCCAACCGCTCCCCCGACACGGAGTCGGGCACAGCATCCTTGAGCCGGGTCGCGGGCGTCCCCTCGCGCGGCGAGTACTTGAAGGTATAGGCGTCGTCGAACTCCACCTGCTCGACGAGTGACAGCGTGTCCTGAAAGTCCTGTTCGGTCTCGCCCGGGAATCCCACGATGATGTCGGTGGTGAGGGTAATGCCGGGGACGGCGCCGCGCAGCGCGGCCACGACCTCGAGATAACGCGCCCGATCGTAGCGCCGCAGCATCCGCTTGAGCACGCGCGACGAGCCGCTCTGCACCGGGAGGTGCACGTGCTCGCACACCGCAGCGGTCTCCGCCATGGCCGCGACCACGCGGTCGGTGAAGTCCGTGGGGTAGGGCGACGTGAACCGCAGCCGTCGCACGCCCGCGACTTCGCCCACCGCGCGCAGCAGGTCGGCGAAGTCGTGCGCGCCATCGGTGTAGCTGTTGACCGTCTGGCCAAGAAGCGTCACCTCGGTGGTGCCGCCGCGCGCGAGGTCCGTCACCTCGCGCACCACGTCCTCCAACTTGCGGCTCCGCTCCGGCCCTCGCGTCATCGGAACAATGCAGAACGTGCACCGATAATCGCAGCCCCGCTGCACGGTCACGAACGCCGACACGATGTCCCCCCGCACCGGCAGGACGTCTTCGTAGTGCTCCCAGTGCTTGAACGCGACCTCAGCCGTGCGGTCCCCGGCCCGCGCCCGCGCGATCAGCTCGGGGAGCCCGCGATAGCCGTCGGGGCCGACCACCAGGTCGACCTGCGGCACCCGCTCCAGCAGCCGGGGGCCGAGCCGCTGCGCCATGCAGCCCACCACGCCGAGCACGCCGCCCGGCCGCTTCAGGCGCTTCAGCTCGCCCACGCGCGACAGGACTTTTTGCTCCGCGTGGTCGCGTACAGCGCAGGTGTTCACCAGCACCACGTCGGCGTCCGCGGGATTGTCGGTACCGACGTAGCCCTCGCGGCCCAGCACCCCGAGCATCAGCTCGGAGTCCGAGACGTTCATCTGGCAGCCGTAGGTCTCGATGTAGATGCGCGGCATGGTCAGCGAACCGTCACCTCGAAGCGGGGACGACCGTTCCATTGATCGGTGGGAAGATAGACCGAAAGGTAGTCCTCTGTCAGCACCTCCACCTGCCCCGCCTGCCGGCCGCACATCACGCCGTCGGCGCGCTGCCCCTGCCGGCGCGCGCGGTAGGCCCGGGCCTTCACCTCCCCGGTCTCGCGCAGCTCGCGCGCCCGCTCGCGAATCGCGCCAGGGGGTACGCGCTCGCCCAATCGCCCTGCCGCCGCGCCGGGGCGCTCGCTGTAGGGAAACACGTGCAGGTAAGTGAACGGCAACGCCTCCACCAGCGCGACCGTCTCGCGATGCTCGGCGTCGCGCTCACCGGGGAATCCCGCGATGATGTCCGCGCCGAGCCCGAACACGGGGAGCCGCTCCGCGAGCCACTCCAGCCGGGCGCGGTACGACTCGGCGGTGTACCAATGGCGGCCCATGCGCTTGAGGATGCGATTCGCCCCGGATTGGAGCGGCGCGTGCAGATGGGCCGCGAGGTGCGCGGGGGCCTCGATCAACAGGCGCGCGATCGTGTCGTCGACCTCGGTGGCCTCGATCGAGGAGAGCCGGAAGCGCACCTGGGGGACCGCGGAGACTAGCGCTTCGAGCAGATCCCCGAGATTCGACTGACCCCGGGCGCGAGCCCGGGGAAAACCCAAACCCGAAGTGCGAACCTTGGGATCAACCCCGGACTTGCGTCCGGGGTCAGTCGATCGATCCCGCCCATACGTCCCGATGTGGATCCCCGTCAGCACGATCTCCGCATGATGCTCGGCGAGAGCGGTCGCCTCGGCCACCAGCTCGGGAATCCCCCGCGACCGGTTCGCCCCGCGCGCGATGGTGGTCGCGCAGAAGGTGCAATGCTCGTCGCAGCCGTCCTGGATCTTCAATAGGCCCCGGAATCGGCCAGTCGTCCCCCCTCTCCCGAAGGGAGAGGGGGACAGGGGGTGAGGACTACGAGAGAGCGGGACTGGGGGTGAGGCCGCGCGAGAGGAGAGCGGGACTGGGGGTGAGGCCGCGCGAGAGGAGAGCGGGACTGGGGGTGAGGCCGCGGTGAGCGGTGCTGCGAACCCCGCGGCTTGCAGCACCCGTGCCGGCTCGGCGCCGCCCACCACGGCACGCACGGATGGTAGATTCGCGATGCGGCCGTCGTCGAGAATGCCTGACGCACCAGCGCCGTGTCGTACTGGTTGGCTTTGCAGCCGAAGGTATGGAAGTAGACCTTCACGGCCGCACGGTGAGCCCCACGAGCACGGTCCACACGCGCTCGGTGAGGCCGCCCCCGCTGCGCTCCAGCCGCTCGAGGCCCACATCGATCAGCGCCCGGCCCTGCGCGAAGGCGCGGCCGGTGCCGAGCGATCCCGCGGCCTCGGTCGGTGCCGTGGTCCCGGGCCCGAACGGCATCTGCCCGCCGCGGGCCCCCAAGCGAATCGGCATGCGGCGGGGACCGAACTCCATCCCCGCGGACCAGTTCCACGTGTCGAACGCACCCGCGCCCGCCCTCGACCAGGCGCGCCAGGCCACAGACGCCGCGACCCGGGCGTTCGGGCTGGGCGCGAACAGGATCCCACCGCCCGCCATCCGCGGCAGATCGGTGACCGCGCTGACCGTATCGGCGACCTTCCCGCGCAGCCGGTTGTCGCTGCGCGCCCATGCGGCGATGCTCAGGCCGGGAGCGACACCGATGAGCACGCTCCCCGATAGGCCGAACCCATCGTAGCGCACTTCGGCAGCCTGCTGCACCCGCGAGAACGTCGAGTCGTCGAACCGCCGCTCGGCCGTCATGCGCGTGGAGCCCGCGAGCAAGTGCAGCCCGGCACCGATCGCGATGCGGCGCGACAGCCGGCTGGCGGCCGCGACTCGCACGTCCGCCACGCTCCCGTCGCTCGCGATCGCGTCGGTGTAGCGCTCCAGCACGCCTCGCAGCATGAACGAGTCGCGCAAGATCACGTCCCACGACCTGTCGAGGTAGGTCGTGAACCCCACCCCGACGACGAGGCGCGGCGCAACCGGGCCGGCGACACCCATCAGCGGGAAGCGCGTGGTGCGGAGCGGCGTGGTCGTGCCGCCCACGACCACGTCGCGGTTCGACGTGTATCCCGCCGCCGTCGCCGTGAGCTGGCCCAGGTCCGCAAGCGGGGCCTCCATCAGCGGCGACAGCGGGTCGAATGGGCCGAACGCGCCGCCGGTGGAGCGGGACCGCACCGACTCCCACCGCCCCGGCGTGCCGAGCCCGCGGATCCCGAATTGGGAGTCCTGCGCCGCGGCTATAGCCCCGCCCGTCAGGGCGGGGCCCACGAGGAGGAGCGCGATGGTCCACCCGGTCCGGTGGGTCACGGCGCCCCGAACGGGAAGCGCCGCACGAACGTGATCTGCAGCGTGGGGCGGAACGCGGTGGCGAGGGACGGATAGAACCGGATCTCGCCGAAGATCTGAGCTTCCCGTTCAGGCCGCAGCAGGAGCACCGTCGGGCGAGTCGAGTCTGCCGCCCACTGCTGCAGCAGGTTCGTCACCTCGATCTTCACCGTGTCCGTCGCTCCGGGGTGGATCATCGCCGAGTCGCCGAGCAGCAGGTCGATCGGGGACTTCGCCCCGAAGTCGGCGAGCACGTTGCGCGCCTCGACCACAAACGAGTCGGCGGGCGTGCCGCGAGCGGGGACGGCGGGCACCAGATACAGGGTGGCGCGGATGATCTGGGACGAATCCCTGATGACCTTGGGGAACACGACGCGCAACAGGCTGTGCGCCGACGGCACTCCGCCCACGGCCAGCGTCGAGTCGATCGGGGCGGGTGGCGGCGCGAACACGAAGCTCGCGAGCCGCGCGCCCAGGGCCCCCGGCTTACGCGCGACGGGTGTCCCCAGGGAGTCCACGCGGAGGTACCACTGCAGCGACGGCCCGAAGGCGCCCTTGCCGAACGCGATGCTCGCGAGCGTGTCGGCGGCGATGCGAATGCCGTACGACACCGTACCGGAATCGGTCGGGATATAGCGGGCCGCCGCCGTATCGAGCTTGAGCGACAGCACGAGGCGGTGGTTAGCCGAGTCCACCACGACGCTATCGCCCGTCACCGTGTCTTTGCGGCCCGGCTGCGCGAGCAGCGTGTCGATGTTCACTGTCCGGACCAGCGAGTCGGTGAACGGGGCCACCAGGGCGCCGAACGTCGTGCCGGTATCGATGGTGATCGGCAGCCGGTAGAGCTGCAGCCGGAGGTTGCGCGTCGCGCTATCGCGCCGGACGACGTACAGCTGCAGCCGCGCCGAGTCGGCGCCGAGGATCGCGCCGGTATCGGCGGCCGTGAGGGCCATGCGCGCGCCATAGCCGTTAATCCGGAAGATCGGCCGGCCGTCCAGGGTGTCGGTCGCGCCGGGGAGATGCGCCGCGAGCATCAGGGCGGACTGGTAGGCGAGCAGGTAGCCGCGGTACGACGAGTCGCGGTGGATGCTGCTCGTGAGCAGCGTGTCGACGATGGTGATCTGGCCCGAGGGACAGAAGTCAGGGCAATTGGCGGGGGCCGCGAGCCGCTCCACGCACGCCGCGACCAGCAGGACGGCGCCGACGAGTGCGAGCCGGCGCCGGGTCACTTGGTGAGCGTCGCTTTCGCGAACGCGTCGGGCAGCAGATCGCGCAGCACCCACCGGCGCTCGGTCTTCGGCCCCACGGCGATCACCTGGAGGTCGAGCCCGAACTCGGCGAGCAGTTGGCGGCACGCCCCGCAGGGCGACGCCGGCGGATCGACGTCAGTCGCGACGACGATGCGGCTGAATCCCCTGGCCCC
>WNFR01019778.1_pt1 | contig 12589 bp, 11 predicted proteins | sample 5400221 | NCBI WGS metagenome assembly WNFR01 (sample SAMN13153357, study PRJNA577476) | soil metagenome | isolation source: 40 cm soil under Madrone tree | place: USA:California | collected 2016-06-14 | reverse complement strand
TGGCAATCCCGCAATCCTGACGATCCTTTTGGCCAGGTGGCCGTCGCCGCCAGCTATCTCTTTGAGGAACTATACGTCCAAGGCGTACTGACCAGCGACTTTTTCCTAAACGAAAAGAAATTCCTGCACGGGATCGACGGCAAGCCGGACCCGGAGCGTATGAGCCATTTTCGCGAAGCGCTAGCCCAAGGCCGTCAAGTGGCCCAGGAACGCCAGAAAACTAACCCGCAAGACGGCGAAGCCCTTTATGCGCTGACGCTGGCCGCCGGGATGGAAGCGGACGCGGAATCGATTCTACAGAAGAAGCATCTTGCCGGGTTGAAGCGCATGAAAGAAGCCAACGGGTATGCCAAGCGGTTGCTGTCCCAGTATCCGGACACGGCGGACGCGTACATCGCACCAGGCATCGCGAATTACATTATCGGCTCACAGAGCGCCGGTTCCCGCTTCGCGCTCTGGTTTGGTGGAATTCACGGCGACAAAAAGCTCGGCATGGAGCAAGTTGCCAAGACCGCGGAAAACGGCCGATATCTTCAACCCTTCGCCAAAATCATACTCGCGCTTGCCGCGCGTCGCGAAAAGCAAGATGACCTCGCGCAAAGATTGTTGCGCGAATTGAAAGAGCAGTATCCGGGTAATGCGCTATTCGCTTCGGAATATGCCAAAGCCATGGGCCTGCCCGTACCCGCGATACTCATTGCCGAAACCAATCCCTTCGAATTAGTGCGGCTGCGGGATTTCACGCGCCCTATCAATTAACCACGCTCAGCAGGAACGCCGTCTGCCGGCGCTCGAACCCCGCGAACTGTCCGGCCCGCGGCGATGTGACGTTGTTAAACACCGCATTAAAATTTCCGTGATTCGTCACATTCAGCATGTAGAAACCAAGGCGGATCTTGCGCGAGCTGCTGTGGCCAATCGGAAAATGGAAATCCCGGTAGACCTGAAAATCGAGGGAAAAGAATGTCGGGAACCGTTGTCCATTAGGCAGCCCAACATAATTCTGCCGGTCGTCTACCCTGGAATAGGGAAAACCACTATGCAAATCGACTACCGGACCAAGAACAAGGGCGTACGGAAGGTGAAATATCCCCCAAACTACTACGCGGTTGGGAATATCCGCCGGCCGAATACCGTTTACGTTGGGCCGGATAACCGGCTGCTCAAACGGAATGAAAATGTCCCCGAGCGTGTTCAGATCTCCGCGTGAACGGCTCCAGATGTAGGAGACGCTAAGGTCGCTCTGTTTGATCGGACGGAATCGCAGCGTAACGGACGCTTCGTTGTAGTTTTCCCTTCCCGAGCTAAAAAGACCCAGAACGCTTGGCCCCTGCCCGGCGCCGACGACGGGATCAACGACAAAAAGATCGCGCGTGCTGCTGTGGACATAGCTAAGCCGCAGAACCGCGTCGGTCCATAGCGCTCGGTCCACCTCTGCGCTGGTAACAAAACTCCGAGCGCTGGTGTTCGGTGAATGACGGATTCGCGATGCCAGGGGACCGCTCCCGTTAGCTGGCCGGCACCCGCGCGCAGGATGGTCTTCTGGTGTTTCCCGGGTGAATAAGCGATCCCGAACCGCGGAGCAAACGCCGCCGTGCGGCCCACGCTCTGGCTGGTGAGTCGTCCTCCAAGGTCCGCGGCCAAGTGATCGTTGAGCGTCCAGTGATCCGAGATGAACTCCTCCACATCCGTTGCAGACCCGTTCAGCAATCCCGGGCCGGCGAAACCAATCTGCTCGGAAAGAGTCCCGTCTTCGCGCAGCAGCCGCACAGCGTGGGACAGGCTGCTGCCGCGAAAGGACCGGTGCGTGACGTCGGAGCCAATCCTGATTTCATGCCGCCCAAGGAAATTACGCGGCGTAAACTGAAAAGTCGGGGCGGCTTCGACCTGGCTGGCGGAGCGCGCCCAGGCGTTGAAGAAATTTCCCGCCCAGCCGTCTGGCGTGACCAGCATCGCCTCGCTGCCCTGCCCGTGCGCGTTGCTATCGAACCGCGAGTAAGTCAGCGCCATGCGGAACAGCGCACCCGAAGAAAGGCTGTATGCGTCGGAGATGCTTGCGGAAAGGCCTTTGCGGTCGTAGTCCGAAGAAGCGGTCTGGGGAATTAGTGCCGTGATGTCGGCGAATTGTGTTCTCTGCGGGAACACGTTCATTGTCGCTGTCACTACCTGCTTGGGCGACACGATCACCTGCAACGTGCTGTAGGAATTGAATCCCTGCTTCTTGATTTCGTTCCGCGGCCAGGCCAGGCCCCGCACAGGAGTTCGGATGACGTCGTATTCGAAGACTTCGGAGAAGTTTACTTTGTCTTTGAGCAACGGGCCGCCAAAAACGACGCGCGGTGTGGCTCGCGCGACGCCCACAAAGTGGTCGTTCTTCCCGCGAAGGCTTACGTTCAGGTCCCGCACTCCGAATTTCCAACTGTCCGGCGGCGGCACGGTTTCCACCACCGTCAGCCCGCCAGAGAATCCTCCGTTTTCGGCGCTGTAAGGAGTCGTGACGACACGAACCGCCTGCACCGCATCAAGAGGAACTGGAATCGAAAACGAACCCGTGACCGGGTCCGTCATTTTCGAGTCGTTTATTTGGAGCATCGACCGATCTTCGCCGGCCCCCCGGAAATTTAGTTTCCCATCTGGAGTGCGGATCACCCCGGGGGTCAGGGGCAGCGACGCTTTGAAGTTCTCTTCGGCAAGCGGCAGGCTGCTCAGCTGTTTTTCAGTTAGCTTCGTAGAGGTAGCAGAGGTAGTCGAGAGCGGCTCAGCCTGTTCACTCACCTCGATTCTTTGCGTGAGCCCGCTCAACCTCACCGAGATGTTTTCGACCATGGCCGTTCCGTCCCGCACGTGAAGTGTCGCTGTGAATGTCTCGAACGCTTCTCCCTCGAGCCGAAGAACGTAATCTCCCTCCGCCACGTCTTTGAATTCGTAGTTCCCCTCTGCGTCCGTCACCGCCGACAACGCAACCGAACCCTCCGCCACAGGCTTCAATTGCACTGAAAGGCCTTCGGGCGTCGAGCGCTCCTGTGATGCGTTCACCACCGCCACGGTGCCTTTGACCGCTCCACGCTTGTGGGTTGTTTCCTGTGCCGGCAGGCGCGAGGCGCACACGAGCATCGCCCAAAGCAGACCAAAGCTTACGATGCAAAGTGCAGCGTTGTAGCACCCGCGTCCTTCGTGGTGCGTCATCTTTTCAGCTCGACACCTTCCGCCGCGATGTCAGAAAACGACGCCAGGCACCGAGCTCTGCAATCCAACTCGTGCTGCCGTTCATTCCACACCGTGCGATTTTGCGTTTCCCAGCGCGCGTCGACTTCCGCCGGAAACGTCGGAACGGAAAGAGCTGCTGTATGAGTAGCTGCTGCGGACATCACCCAGACCAGTTGCTGGCAACTTCACGCGGTCATTTCACACTCTCCGACCAGCGTTCCCGGTGCTTGGGTGCATTTCCGCTGCCATTCAAGGGAGCCGTGGCAGGGCGCGAAATTTCCACAGAGCAACAGCAACCCCTTGTGCGGAATGACACTTGGGGGTTCTCAGAAAAAAAGCTGCGCCGCAGCCTTCGAGCCCACAGGACGGCTCTGCCAGAAAGCTAGCAAAAGCGTCAAAGGCTTGTCGGTCATGACACGGCCTGGACCGACCCCTCGCTCCCGCACGCCGAACCAGCAGGCCCACCCTAAGTAGTTCTCCCTACGGGAAATGCGTGGATTGCAAGGCCTTCGCGTTGCCTCGGCTGGCGCTGGTTTTGGAAGTGGAAAACGGGATGCATTCATTGGCCTCAGGAGGGGCCATGTCTAGCGCCACACAGCAACCGGTTACCGCACTACCCACTCTTCCAACACAGCCTTTTCGTCTGGATGTTCCGCTTCATGACCTGCTCCAAAAATCCTCCAGCCCCACTCCACCACCGCGGCCGGAGCACGAACCCCGAACCTCACTTGCTCTGCCCACACCGGTCTTCCCGCAGCATCCCGCCCTTATGCACGAACTCGACGCTGCTGATGTCTTCGCGCACGACACCGTCCTCCAGACCGGCAAGCGCCATTGGCCTGCTTCCAAGGTGATGAAGACGATGCGCGGCTGGATGTTCCCGTATTTCAAGTCACGCATCATGCCAGGCGAATTTCAGCCGATCATTGCCTACCTCTTCACCGAATGGAAATGCAATCTGGACTGTCACTATTGCTGGTCCTACGACAATCGCATCAAAGGCATGACCGAAGACACAGCGCGCCGCGCCATCGACTGGCTGGAATCCACTCCCTGCCGCGTGCTCGCCCCGACCGGTGGCGAACCGCTGCTCCGCCCTGATTTCGTTCACAAGGTCATCTATTACGCCGCCAAGAAAGACTTCTGGGTATACCTGGCGACGAACGCGCGCCTTCTGCGGCCGGACGTTACCGATCGCCTCGCCGATGCCGGCATTGCCACGATCAACTTTGCTGTCGATGCCATAAAGGAAAAGCCCGGACTCCCGAAAGCCTTTGAACACGTGAGCTCGAACTTCGACTACCTCGTGCGGAGGCAGTATCGCCACGGCTACACCGTTTTTTTTAACACCAACATTTGCCGCACCAACATCGAGGACGTAAAGCAGCTGGCCACCATCGCCCATGAGAATGGGGTCTCCATCACGTTTCACATCAATGAGGCTCCGATGATGGAGCAGGGGCACTTCAAGCATCTCCACGAAAACGACACCTATATTCGGCAGGAAGACTTTCCCGTGGTCGACGACCTTCTCGACTGGCTCATCGACAAGCAGCGCCAGGGCTGGAAGATGGTCGATTCAATTCCCCGCCTCCAGAACATGAAAGGCTTCATGCGCGGTGGCGGCGAGCACTGGGGATGCCGCGCGGGACAGAACTGGCTGATCATCCGCACCAACGGAACTCTCGCTCCGTGCTTTCCCATGTACAACGCCACGTACGACTGGGGCACCGTCGGCAACCAGAAGTTCGATGTCGAACAACTCTCGGAGATGAAAAAGGGCTGCGAGCCGAATTGCTTTTCGACTCTCGGCTACAACGTCGCGTACTGCTACAGCACCGCCCGCGTCATGAAATGGCTTTGGAAACAGGCCATGAACGGCTTCCAGGGCGCCACCGGAAGCTTTGAATAGTTCGTCCGTGGAATGCAAGGAAAGGCTGAGAAGCCCGATGTCACAGCTCGCACTTATTTCGCCGCAACTACCGAGGACTGCGGAAGTCCCCTTTCAAATCTACAAGCGGCGTCAGGCCGCTCTCGCTCGCTATCGGCTTTATCCCCTGACCGTCTTCTACACGATGTACGCCGCTCTCGTGTTGACGATCGCGCTTTCCACAAAGCACCCCTGGACCTCTGTAGCGTTCTTTGCAGCGGGTGGCGTGACCTGGACTCTCGTCGAATATCTCTTCCACCGCTATGTCCTTCACGGCCGCTTTCCACCCGGCAAAGGCTTAATCCGGCGTTTCTTGCATGAACGCCTGGACCCGCTTCACGTGGATCATCACATGCGGCCATTCGATGGGAAGCACATCAGCGGCGAATTAAAGGACATTCTGCCGCTGTTTTTTCTCGCCGCCCCGGCCAGTTTTCTTTTTCCTGTTTGCACCGCGCCCGTCCTGCTCGCCGGCGTCGTGCAGAGCTATGTCGCCGAAGAGTGGCTGCACTACGCCCTGCATTTCTCGAATTCACAGATTCCTCTTTTTCGCCGCATCAAGAAATACCACCTGTACCACCACAGCCCCAAAGGTATTAACCGCGGCTACGGCATCACCAGCCCTTTCTGGGACGGCGTTTTCGATACGCGATTTCCGCAATCCGTGCGCCGCTCTCTGAGCAAGGACTGATATGAAAGAAAATAGCTTTGCACTGGTAACCGGGGCCTCCCGTGGTCTGGGAATGGCGTTTGCCCGCGAGCTCGCAGCGCGCCATCACAATCTGGTTTCGCTCTTCCGGCGGATCTGGCTTCCCCCGGAGCCAGCCAAAACCTTGCTGACCAACTCTCCGACGGCGGCATTCAGGTCGACCTGCTCGTCAACAATGCCGGCTTTGGTCTCCGCGGAGAATTCCGCGATCTTTCCCTCCCCCGGCAACTGGAGATGCTCCGCCTCAACAACGAAGCCATCGTTGAGCTCACCTACAACCTTCTTCCCGGAATGTTGGAGCGGCAGAAAAAAGGAATCATTAACGTCTCCTCGACTGCAGGCTTTCAGCCCATTCCCTTTGCCAGCGCCTATTCCGCAACCAAAGCCTTCGTGACCACGTTTTCTTTGGCTCTGGAACAAGAGCTGCGCCGTTCGGGCGTAGCCGTCGTAACGGTCTGCCCGGGAAGGCTGCGCAAGACCGAGAACGCCACATCCCCTCAACGGGCCCGGGGTGATTGGGCAGGTGTCTACCAGAGTCACGAGGAAGTCGTGCTCGACGCACTACGAGTGCTCGCCAATGGCGGCGGGCTCACAATTCCCGGAGCGCTCAATAAGTTCAGCGTTTTCGTGCAGCGCCTCATTCCACGAAAGCTGGTACCTAGAATGGTCGCAAAGATGTCGAGAGCGTAGTGCGGAACTGTCTGGGCGCTTGCATATTTCAGTCAAACAAATCGGCGATAACGTGTATCGCAACGGGAGAACCGTGAATCAAAGGCTCATGCTTTCAAACAAATTTATCGCAGCAGGTTCGCGTAGTCCCACAAGCCGCGCTCGGTTTCGCCTCCATGGCCTCTGTCTGGTTCGCAACACTCTCGCTGCGCTTGCCCTCGCCATTTCGCTTTGGGCGAGCACGGCGGTCGCGCAATCTTCAACGGCAGACGCAGCTCCGCCAACAGTTTCGCAGAAAGAGGCGTTGCTGGGCGGGCAAGAGTCCTCGCCGCAGGCGTCTGACACAAGCTCGCAGCCGAAAGCGAGCAGCGCAAACACAACCGTGATAGCTAATCCGCACGAAAGTGATGACGAAGGTAAACAGTCGAAGCGTATTCTCGGGATCTTCCCCAACTACCGGGCCGTAAGCGTCGGCACGCAGCTTCCTCCTTTGTCGATACGAAAGAAGTTCTGGCTGGCGACGCAGGACAGCTTCGATTACTCGTCTTTCGTTTCCGCCGGGATCCTCGCAGGTGTCAGTCAGGCGAATCGGTCTTATCCGGAGTTTGGACAAGGCGCCAAAAGCTTCGGCCGCTACTACTGGCATGCGGTGGCCGACCAGATGGTTGGAAATTACATGACGGAAGCCATCGTCCCGTCCTTGACGCGCGAAGACCCGCGCTACTACACGCTCGGACGTGGCGGGTTTTTCAAGCGCACTGGGTATGCCGTGAGCCGCTTGCTTGTCACGCGCACGGATTCCGGCAATAGAACACTTAACATTTCAGAAATCGTCGGCAACGGAGCCGGTGCGGGAATTTCCGACCTGTATTATCCCGCGAGAGAGCGCACCTGGACGAAAACCGGCCAAAAGTGGATCACCCAAATCGGGTTAGATGGCGCGTTCAACATCCTGAAAGAGTTCTGGCCCGACATCAACCACGCCATCTTCCACGGGAAGTACTGACGATTGCAGTCCCGCAGAATGCGAAGCGTTTCTTGCGTCGTCTCGCCGTTACTCTCTTGGATCAGGCCGGATCAAAACCGCGTCTAGTACGCATACGCCTTGAGGAACACGAAAACCACCACGCCGGTAACCGAAACGTAGAGCCAAATGGGGAACGTCACGCGTGCGATTCGGCGGTGCATCGCGAACCGCCCCGTCAGCGAGAAAAAGAACGTCGTGAGCACCATCGGCAGCGCCACCATCGAAAGGAGTACGTGGCTGGCTAAAATGGAAAGGTACAGCGTGCGCACCGCGCCGTGGCCGGGAAAAATCGTGTCCCCGTGCAGCGCGTGGTTCACGATATAGCTGACCAGAAAAGCGGAAGAGAACACGAAAGCGAGCAGCATGCTCGTGCGATGCGCTTCCCGGTTGTGATGTTTGATGAAATACAATCCCACGCACAGCGTAATCGCGCACAATCCGTTCAGCACCGCGTTGAGCGCCGGCAAAAACATCCAGCGCCCGGCAAAATTAGCCGAAGCATGATGCACGTACAGCAGCCACAGCAGGAACGTCACTGCCAGGCCGCTCACCACCACGATCGCTCCAACCACCGGCCGCGGACTAAATTCAGCCTGTTCCATAGCTGACAATTAAATCACAAAACTCCATCCGGAAGTCATATAGAGGGTTTTCGTCAGGGCACGGCTTCAGCCGTGCCGTCACTAACGCCAATCAAAAAGGCTTTAGCCGCTGAGGGCGTTACCTCTTCTCCTCCGCAGCCGCATCTTCGAGGGCTATCAAAAATTATCTTGACAGTACAATCATTCCTCTGGTAGACTTCTCCTGTGCAGAAGTGCGCCTCGCCTCCGCGAGACTCCCCAAAAATCCAAATCTAATCTTCTTTCTGGAGACTTCCATGTCCACCAATCGCTCCAAGGACCGTTCCTCTTTGTGTTCGTTCACCTTTGCCGACGGCCGCCAGTGCCGCACTCCCCGGGCCGCGCATCCGTACCTCTGCGCGTTCCACGCCCGCAAGGATGCGCAAGCCCTTGCTGGCGAGGCCGCCGGCGAGGAGATCGCCTATCACCTTTCCGGCAGCTATGTGTCCGCCTGCGATCTCAACTCCGCCCTCGGACGCCTCTTCTCCGCTGTCGCTCAAGGCCACGTAAAACCCAAAACCGCCACCACCCTCGCCTATCTCGGCCAAACCCTCGTCCAAAACCTCCACCTCGCCCAGGACGAATACATCAACGCCTTCGGCACCAATTACTGGCGCGAAACCGTCCGCCGCAATTTCGACCTATCCGCCGATCCCCCATCGCCAGATCCTGAGCCGGAACCGGCACCAGCCGCTACTCCCGCGGCGCCACCGGACGAATCTCCGGCCTCCGAATAGGACCGCATTCATCGGTCACGCTAACTACTTTTAGAATCAACACTTGCAAAAGTGTATGAAAACAACGCACTTTAACCACCTTTAGAATCAACACTTGTGAAAAACATGGGGAGGGGCACCTTGCGTGCTCCCGACAGTCGGATAGTGTCCTAATAGCAGATTAGGATAGGAACGGACTGAAGCTGTCCCGAAAACAGTTGTTTATTGAACAGAACGGGCTTTGCGCTGAACCCAAGTTCCGGGCAGTCAAAACGCAAGAAATTTCGCTCATGATATCAGCTCACGAAGAGGCACTCTAAAGTGCTCTGTCCAGATACCGTTGAAATCCAGAGTCGCCCTCAAGGCTGCGGTTAGGCCGTTTGACAGCGCATGGGCGTTGTATTGCTCCCCATCGGCCACGGCCTCAATTTCCCGCATGAGAAGGGGTATGTACCACTTACCGTTAAAGACCGAGTCGTGCTGGTTCTTTCTGTAAATTCTGTCGATCAGGCGGAGGGAAGCGCGAAATTTGCGGTCGATTTGTTCGGCTGTTAGACCCGAGCGCTGCTCCAGCTCGATCTTTCTGGCTTGGAGCCTATCGGCGACTGTCCCCTGACCGCCTTCGTGCAGTGGCGACGAGTTACAGTTGTACGTGCAATCGGTGTGAATGCCTTGCTTTTCTGAAAAAAGACATAACGCAACAAATTCTCTCCATGCGGTTGCCTTCCCCCGAGCCCACGCTGTCTTGTCCGGAATTCTCCGTGCAAGGCGTGCAGTGTCGAGGGACGATGCGGCTGCCATCGCTCGAATCAAATCCCCGAACATAAAGAGAGCATTTTCGACAGTGTAACAAGGGCTGTAAATAATGTGAGGCGACAACACAAGTTCCCCAAGAATGTCATCGACATCCTTGTCCAAATAGAACAAACACCATGACTCGGTGCCTTTGGAACGCTCAGTTAGCGAATCCGTAGCTTCAAAATGCCTATACAGCGCTAACAAGCCCTGCTTCCCCCCGGTGCTGGAAACCCGATCAGCTCGGACAATCTCACATTCCAAACCCACAGCCTCGCACACTGGCCGACTGACTTCCCCGTAAAAGAAAACATCTGTGTTCCTGCCTTCCACGAAAATGAACACCCTCGCGGCAGACATTTGCATGTATCGCCGAAACGCTTCAGGACTGTGATGTGGTCTCTTCACAAACTAAAGACTTTTTCGTCGGCGAGGTCCGCCATGATCTCGGGGGAGTGGGTGGCCATGATGAGCTGCATGTGAGGGTTCAACTCCAGAAGCGACCCCACCAATTTCTTCTGCCAATCGATGTGCATCGAAAGCTCGGGTTCGTCAATTATCAACGAGTGGTTGCCCGAATGGATCGCTTCGAGACAAATAAAAAACAGCTGCTTCTCACCGGAAGAAAGCGCGGGCAGCCGAATTTTGGCTTTATCAGCCACTTCGATGGTGATCTCCTTTTCTGAGAAAACGATTCGCTTGTTTCCGCTGTACATCGATTCGAGGAGGCTTTGAAAAGAATGCCGCGGAGCGTTAACCTCTTCGATTCTTTTTTCGACAAGGTCGATTTGTTTAACAACGCTCTTTATCCGCGGCTTGGACCTGTACTTCTTCTCGAATTCCTCGCGTGAATCAAGAACCTCCTCGAATCCGCTTTGCCTAGCGAGGAAGGACGACACCCGTTGATATGCATCGCTAATCTCAAGGGCGGTGTCAGCCTCTGCAGCCTCATCCTCACCGGAAAGCACCAAATGCAAGATTTGAGCCAGCCCCTCCCCCTGCGCCTGCGAAATTCTGTTGGCGATGTCCGCTTGGTATTCTGTCCAACGCCGCTGGACCGCAGCTGCGAAGCGAGAGTCGAGTTCGTCTTCTGACATCGCCTTGGTTCCAGAGGTCTGTTTTCCCACAGTACGATACAGCCTAGTAATGGGTAGATACCCTGTTGTGTATCGAGTCAGAGGTCCGCCCTCCGGTTCTTCCGGCTCACTCCTCCAGCGCGGGGCGGCTACAGAAGCCTGACCAAGCAGCGTCATTTGGTCCATCAATAAACGAGACTTCTTCTCGCCTTCGACCTCTTCTGGACGGAGGCTCGGCTGCTCAATCCGCCGTGTGAACACTGATTCGTAGCGGTTCAGATAGACTTCGACTTCGGCGCTCGTGAAAGGCAAGCCTTCTAAGATTGACGTGTCCGTCGAAAGGGCGGAGTGCAGAATCTTCAGCAGCGTGGTCTTGCCGCTGCCATTTATGCCGAAGAATACGCTGATGTCCTCTTGCAAGCGGGCCGCGATCGTGTCGTCTCGACCAGCCAATCCATTCACGCGGAACCCGAGTATACGAGCCATCTAGAGTCTCCTAACTAGCTTCGTGGGGCGGGCCGCGCTCAGACTTCGTTTTTTTGGCGGACCGAGGTCAGCGTCACCCTAGGCGGCTTTGGCTTCGGTCACTTAGCCCGGTAGGTGACTATTTAGTGAGATAGTATCACTGTTGTGTTGAACGCAATGGTCGGCCGCAGCCGTCAGGTCCGTTGGGCCCTCTCGCAGAGCGCATTAAGCTGTAGAAGTTCTTCAACACCCAACTTGGGCGGGTGGCGAAGAGAATATCGCGATGAGGTTCGTTACTGGAATCGAGGCGCAGCAGTAAGGCAGGGTGCCGCACCCTTTGATTTTTAAGGGTGCGGGGGTTGACGCTTCTGTCTCACTGCCTCAGCGACTTTTTCGTCCGCGGGCTCGAAGTCAAAATACGCAAGATTGTTTCCATGCCCGTAATGCAGCGTCAAGAGTTGCCGCCCCGCCTGAGGAAAGTTGATTTCTCCGCAATCAGCTTTGTTCCAAATGTGCCACACGATCCAATCGGGATACTTCTCGAGCGGAAACTGTCCTGCGGGATCGATGGGCAACTTGCAGTCAGCGGCGGGCTTGTTGTTCAACCAAAACTGAATCGTTTGCGCGGTATGAGAATACATGGCCACGATTCTGTAGCTACCCGCCTTTTTTACTTCCACCGTGTAGTTGGTCCACTCGCCATCCTCCGTCCATCCGATGTACAACCGTTGCCATTCGGGGACGACCATGTTTGGATGGTTCAGATCCGCTCCCTTCTTCACGTAGGAAAGGTCTACCCCTTCGTTCTCGCGAAACCGGCAAACCGCAACCGCCACGCCTTCCTCGCAATGTTCCGGCTTGTGATTCAACTCCCCGCTGCCGTGGTTGATTGGGTCCACATCGTGATAGGCAACCCCTTCACCACCCAGGTCGTAGAGCGCTGCTTCCAGCCGGCCAGGTATCGTCTGCGGCCCGGCAGTGTGCGTAGCATCTTGAAAAGGCTTGCCCTTGTAATCGTCAGGAACGCTTCCGTCCGCATAGGACCCAACTAGGAACAGCAATAACGCGAATCGCGCGCCAAGTGCTTTCATTGATGCCTTTCAAGATTCCGATCGAACGCGGGGCGCCGCACCTTTGATTTTCAGCGCATCGGTCCCAGACTAACTACGTTTAGAATCAACACTTGCAAAAGTGTATCAAAACAAAGGACTTTAACTACCTTTAGAATCAACAATAGCTCTGTTGACATCCCCGGCACAGTTCTTATTTCGAGGGTCGACAAGAAGAGGCTTACGGTGTTTTCTGATGGAGCAGGAGGGACGATGGCCGAAGTCGGACTCCTGCCCTTTGCTCGCGTGGCGCTGGAAGTGGCCAC
>WNFR01012344.1_pt1 | contig 12590 bp, 13 predicted proteins | sample 5400221 | NCBI WGS metagenome assembly WNFR01 (sample SAMN13153357, study PRJNA577476) | soil metagenome | isolation source: 40 cm soil under Madrone tree | place: USA:California | collected 2016-06-14 | reverse complement strand
CAGGGCTGTATCAATGATCTGATCAGTGTCCTGGCCATTCCCGCTCTGTGGAGGGGTCAGGAGTCGGAGCAGATTGTCAGTACGCTGCTCGACGTGCTGGTAGGTATGCTGCGCCTGGATTTCGCCTATGCGCAATTGAAAGATCCGGTTGGCGGCCCGCCCATAGAGATGGTCCGGCTCGCTCACTCCCGAAGTCCAACGGTCCCGCCGCAAGAGGTCGGTCAGATGCTCAATGGCTGGGTAGGAGATGATCAACAGAAATGGCCTTTGCTCGTACGGAACCCGATTGGAGACGGAGACGTTTCGATCGTGCCATTGCGACTGGGGCTTCGGGACGAAATCGGCGTCGTAATCGGAGCGTCTCAGCGAGCCGATTTCCCGTCGGAGACCGAGAGACTTCTGCTGAGTGTCGCGGCGAATCAAGCGGCGATCGGGTTGCAAGACGCGCGGCTCTTGAGCGAACAGAGACGGGTCGCAAGCGAACTCGATCAAAAGGTCGCTCAACGGACGACAGAGCTTGCAGCGGCCAATGAGGAACTGAAAAGAGAAATTACCGAACGCCGGCGCGTGGAAGAGAAGCTACGTCTGGACGAAAGGGAGTTGCGGGGTATCGTTGACGCCATACCCCAGACGATCAACGTCTTAAGGCCCGATGGCACTCCGCTGTACGCGAACCGCTCCCTCCTCGAGTACACGGGATTCACGATGGAAGAGGTGCGGGGTCCGGATTTCCTCACTCGGTTTTTCCATCCCGACGATGGGGTCACGCTGCAGCAGCGCCGTGAGGCTTTTTCGCACGGGGTGCCGTTCGAAAACGAGCGGCGCCTCCGGCGGAGGGATGGGCAGTACCGCTGGTTCCTGATCCGTTACCACCCGCTGCGCGACGAGCAGGGCGGGATCATTCGCTGGTACGCGACGGGCATGGACATCGACGATCGCAAACGCGCCGAGGAACGAACGCGCAACGAAAACCTCGCGTTGCGCGAAGACATCGACCGCTCCTCGATGTTCGAGGAGATCGTCGGCTCCTCCCCGGCCCTGCAGCGCGTGCTGGAACAAGTGGCGAAGGTGGCCAAGACCGATTCCACGGTCCTCATCCTGGGCGAGACCGGTACCGGCAAGGAGTTGGTCGCGCGCGCCATTCACAAGCGGTCGGCACGCTCGACGCGGGCGTTCATCCGAGTGAACTGCGCGGCCATCCCGCCGTCGCTCATCGCATCCGAGCTGTTCGGGCACGAAAAGGGCGCATTCACCGGCGCGTTGCAGCGGCGCCTCGGGCGGTTCGAAGCGGCCGACGGCGGCACGATCTTCCTGGACGAAATCGGCGACCTTCCCCCCGAGACGCAGATCGCCCTCTTGCGCGTGCTGCAAGAGCGGGAGATCGAACGTGTGGGCAGCAGTCATCCGATTACGGTGGACGTGCGTGTTCTCGCCGCCACGAACCGCGATCTCGAAGCCGCCGTAGAGAGTGGCGTCTTCCGCCAGGATCTATATTACCGCTTGAACGTCTTTCCCATCCAGATCCCCGCGTTACGCGAGCGCGTGGATGACATTCCCGTTCTGGTCGAATATCTGGTCGAGCGCTACGGCAAGAAAGCGGGAAAGAGTATCCGCAACATCAAGAAGCAGACACTGGAGCTGTTTCAAGCCTACGGCTGGCCGGGAAACGTGCGCGAGTTGCAGAACGTGATCGAGCGTGCCGTCGTGCTGTGCGATGGCGACACGTTCTCGATCGACGAGCAGTGGCTCCAAGGGCAACCACGGCAGCCGTCCAAGCGGATGGCGCGCGAGGTGACCACGCTCGCCGCGGGCGAGAAGGAGGTGATTGAGGCCGCGCTCGCGGCGTCGCGCGGACGGATCTCCGGCCCCTCGGGAGCGGCGACGAAGCTCGGCATTCCGCGCCAGACGCTCGAGTCGAAAATCAAAGCGATGCACATCGACAAGTCTTCGTTTCAAGCGCACTAGGTCGCGCCAAGTTCCTCCCCACCCAAGCCGGCCGTTCGGCAATTGCCGGTCCGTCGGCATCAGCACTGACTCCAACTTCCCATCGTGGCGGTAGCTGGCCACGGCGCGGCGTTTGCTCCGTTCCGCGTAGGCAGACTCTGAGGAGAGGAGGGGAAGACATGAACAAACTCGAAGGTAAGAATGCGCTCATCACGGGTGGCAATAGCGGCATTGGCCTTGCCACGGCCAAGCGGTTTGTGCGCGAAGGCGCGGACGTCTTCATAACCGGGCGCCGTGCGCCCGAGCTGGCGGCCGCTGTAAAGGAGATCGGCAGAAATGTAACCGGCGTGCAAGGAGACGTGGCGAACCTTGGCGATCTCGATCGTCTCTTCGCGCAGATCAAACGTGAGAAGGGTAAGCTCGATATTGTGTTCGCCAATGCCGGTGGCGCGCAGTTCGCCCCCTTGGGCGAGATCACCGAAGAGCACTACGACGCGCTCTTCAACAGCAATGTGAAGGGCCTGCTCTTTACGGTGCAGAAGGCGCTTCCGCTGCTGGCGGATGGCGCGTCGATCATTCTCAATGCGTCGGTCGTTGCCAGCAGAGCGATCGCGCCCGAGTGGAGCGTGTATAGCGCCACAAAAGCCGCTGTGCGTTCGTTCGCGCGGACATGGACCACGGACTTGAAGCATCGCCGGATCCGCGTGAACGCGGTGAGCCCGGGCTATACCGACACGCCCCCATGGCATGCCATGGAAGCGGCCGAGGAACAGATGAAAGTGATTGCCAACAGTGTTCCGCTCGGCAGGTTTGGTACACCCGATGAGATCGCGAAGGCCGTGGTGTTTCTCGCATCCGACGACAGCAGCTACGTCACCGGAACCGAATTGTTCGTGGATGGCGGCGTCGCGCAAGTGTAGCCGTCTAAGGGAGAAGAGCATGCGTAGGCTCGAAGCTGGAATTGCACTCGGGAGCGATCCCGAGTGCCGGCAAGAATCGCTGAACCGGTTGCAGGTCCCGCGAACGGCGCAGACACCGCCGCACGGGAACGTCGGGGCGTACGTGATCGCGTTGAGTCAGACCGACACCGTCGAGCAGGCGAGGTGGATGCGCGCCATGGAGACGCGCACACAGGGCGTGGATCGGCGTAGCTTAGAGGTATCACCGATGGAAGATGGGCACGCGGCATGGTTCGATGCTGCTGATGACTGATCCGCGGTGTCAGTGCTTCTGGTTCGGTCCCAACAGTTCGTCGAGGCGCGACAGGAACAGTTTGAGAATCGGCGAGGTGTTCGACTTGCTGTAGCCGTGTTTAGTGAATGGCCGGCGAATAGGGGCGCGTCCGATAACCGATCATCTGTCCACCCACGCGGGTAATGTTTCCTACCGACGTTCGATCCGGAGAAGGCGAAGGCATTGCTCGCCGAGGCGGGACACGCCGACGGCTTCGCCACCGAGCTGTGGACGCAAGGGCAGGACACCGACGTCAAGATCGCCCAGAAGATGCAGCAGGACCTGGGGCGCGTCGGCGTGCAGCTCGGGATCAAGTTGGTGGCGTGGAGCGTGTTCCTCGATGCGATCCGGCAACCGCAGACCGTCCCCTTGTTCGATCTCGGCTGGTCGGCCGATTTTCCCGATCCGAGCAACTTCCTCGATACCCTCTTTCATTCGAGCCGCTGGGACGCCAACAACCACACCTTCTACGGCAATCCGCGGGTCGATCAGCTACTCGACGAGGCACGGATACTCACCGATGAGTCCGCGCGCATGGCGCGCTACGCCGAGACCGCATCCACGCGCTCCTGCCGTCGCGCGTGACGGAGGTCTGGCTCGACCCGATCCCCGCAGGACGGGAGAAGACCCCTCACCTCGACACGGGACTGCGGAAATCGCGCCCAAGGAGTAGCGAGGAGTAGTCGCGCGCGCTTCGCGCCGCGCGGATGTGTCTCGGGCGCTCACCGGGAGGACCGCAAGATGAAAGGCAATGCCATGCACCAAGCGACCGAGCGGATGGCCGCAGGCAACGGCACGTCGCGCCTCCCGCTCGACGCCAACATCATCATCGCCAACGCCCCTGATCCCGTGTTCGTCTCGGATCTGGAAGGTCGCATCCTGCAGGCCAACGACGCGGTGTCGGAGCTGCTCGGCTTCCGCCAAGACGAGCTGCTCGAGCAGTCGCTCTCGCGGTTCATCAGCCCCGAGGAGACGCGCGAGTTCATGGCCGCCCTCGCCGAAGTGGTGAAACGCGGCGTCACCCGCGACGCGAGACTCAACCCCCGCAGCGCCAGCGGCGAGGTCATCCCCACGACGTTGAACGCCTCGGCCCTCCGCGGTCCGGACCGCAAGGTGATCGGCGCCATCGGCATCCTGCGCGACATGCGCGAGCTCGACAAGGCCCGCGCGTACGCCGAGAACCTGATCAAGAACGCACCTGATCCGGTCTTCGTCTCCGACCTCGAGGGCAAGATCCTGCAAGCCAACCAGGCGGTGTCGGAGCTGCTCGGCTTCCGGCAGGACGAGCTGCTCGAGCAGTCCCTCTCCCACTTCATCAGTCCGGAGGAGACGCGCGAGTTCACGGCTGCCTTGCGCGAAGTGGTTGAGCGCGGCGTCACGCGCAACGCCATGCTCCATCCGCGTTCGGCCTCCGGGGAGGTCATTCCCACGAGCCTCAACGCCTCCGCGCTGCGCGATGCCGACGCCAAGGTGATCGGGGCCATCGGCATCCTGCGCGACATGCGTGAGCTCGACAAGGCGCGGGCCTACGCCGAGAGCCTGATCAAGAACGCACCCGACCCGGTCTTCGTCTCCGACCTCGAGGGCAAGATCCTGCAGGCCAACGATGCCGTCTACACCCTGCTCGGCTTCCGGACCGACCAGGTCGTGGAGCAGTCGCTCTCACGTTTCATCAGTCGCGAGGAGACACGCGAGTTCATGGCCGCGCTGCGCGAGGTGGTGGAGCGAGGTGTCACCCGGAACGCGCGACTCAATCCTCGGAGCGCGTCCGGCGAGGTCATTCCGACGACGCTCAACGCTTCGGCTCTGCGCGATCCGGACCGCAGGGTGATCGGCGCCATCGGTATCCTGCGCGACATGCGCGCGTACGAGCGCGTCGTGCGCGACCTCCGCGCCTCGCAGGCTGAATTGCAGGAGAAGATTCTCGACCTCGAGAAGTTCGAGGAGGTCGTCGTCGGCCGCGAGCTCAAGATGATCGCCCTGGAGAAGGAGGTGGAGGCTCTGCGTCAGGAGCTGCAGCAGGCGAAAGCGGAGGGGGGTGCAGCGTGACCGTGGCCGCGGTCAGCGCCGTCGCCGTTCGAGAACCGCCGGCGGGCACGAGCGTCGCAAGCTCCCTCGAGAGCGAGGCGGACCTGCTCGAGCGCATCGGGCTGCTCGAGTCGCGCGTCCGCAAGGCCGAGGAGCGCCGTCGCGCGCTGGTGCACATCATGGGTGACATGAACGAGCTCAACAAGCGGCTCGGTCACCAGCGCAAGGCCATGCTGCACATCCTCGTCGACTACGAGCAGGACCGCCGCCGGCTCGGCGGTCAGACCGAGCGCCTGGACAATTCGCGGCGCGCGCTGCTGCACATCCTGAAGGACGTCAATCGCTCCAACCAGCGGCTCGAGGGTGGCCGCAAGGCCATGATCCACATCATGGACGACCTGCGCCGCACCAGCGAGGAAGTCCAGCGTCGCGAGCAGGAACTCCGCGACAAGCAGGAGCAGCTCGTTCAGGCCGGTAAGCTCGCGACGGTGGGCGAGCTGACGACCGGCATCGCCCACGAACTGAACAACCCCCTTAACAACATCGGACTCTTCGTCGGCAATGCCATCGACCTCCTCGAATTCAGCGGGACGGATCGGGGACGAGTCCTCGAACAGCTGCGAAACGCCATGCTGCAGGTGAGGAAGGCCATCGAGATCATCTCGCACCTGCGCACGTTTGGCCGGGCGGCGCCGTCCAGCCGCGAGCCGGTGCGGATCAATGACGTCGTGACGCGAGCGCTCGAGCTGACCTACGAGCAGCTCCGTCTACGGCAGGTCGAGGTGCGCCTCGACCTCTGCCGGGAAGATCCCGTCGTCGACGGGAACGCGATCCAGCTCGAGCAGGTATTCATCAACCTTCTGACAAATGCACGGGATGCCTTGGCGAGCTCGGCTCGGAAGTTGATCCACATCGCCTCCGTCGTTCGGGAAGGCATCGTCCGACTCGTCTTCCAAGACACGGGGCCGGGCATCGCGGCGGGGTCCGAGCAGCGCATCTTCGATCCCTTCTTCACCACCAAGGACGTCGGGGCCGGCACCGGGCTGGGTCTCTCGATCGCCTACGGCATCATCAAGGACCATGGAGGCGCGATCTCGATCCTCAAGGACAGCACGGAGCCAGGCGCCGTCTTCCTGGTCGAGCTGCCCCTTCTCGCCGTGGAAGCGGACGCGGCACCGAGGTGAGCATGACCCGTCTATTGATCGTGGACGACGACGTGGCTTTGCTGAAGGCGCTCCCCGAGACGCTCCGGCTGCGGATGGAAGATGCCGGGGTGGACACCTGCGACTCGGCGACGGAGGCGCTCCGCATGATCGCCGTGACGGACTACGACGCCGTCGTGGCCGACATCAAGATGCCGGGCATGGACGGTCTTGCCCTGCTCGAGGAGATATGTGCCCTTCGCCCCGAGACGCCGACGTTGCTCATCACGGGGCACGGCCAGCGTGACCTCGCCGTACAGGCGCTGCGCGGCGGCGCCTACGATTTCATCGAGAAGCCGATCGACCGCGACTACTTCGTCGCCTCCTTGGACCGCGCCATCCAGATGCGGAAGCTCCGCCGCCAGAACGAGCAGCAGCGCTCGGCTCTCCAGCGGCACACCGAGGAGCTGGAGCGGATCGTGGAGGAGCGGACGCGCGAGCTCCGGGAAGCAAACCGTCTCAAGGACGAGTTTCTCGCCACCCTCTCGCACGAGCTGCGCTCGCCGCTGAGCGCGATCCGCATGTGGGCGAGCTTGCTGCGAACCGGAAAGCTCGACGAGGAGAAGGCGGCGCGCGCGGTCGAGGCGATTGAGCGCGGCGTGATCACGCAGGCACAGCTCATCGCGGACCTCCTCGACGTGTCCCGCATCGTGGCCCACAAACTGGTCCTGGATATTCGCCCCGTCGATCTGACAGCGGTCACCGAAGCGGCGCTCGACGCAGTCCGGGAGGCTGCCGGGGCAAAGCACATCCGGCTGGAGCAGGTAATCGAGCCGGTGGCGGGACGAGTCGAAGGCGATCCCGCTCGTCTCCAGCAAATCGTATGGAACCTCCTCGCGAACGCAACCAAGTTCTCCCGCCCCGGAGGGCGCGTCATCCTCCGCGTCGCTTCCGCCGGCTCGCAGGCCATCATCTCCGTGCGGGACGAAGGCGAGGGGATCGAGCCCGAGTTCCTCCCGCACGTGTTCGAGCGCTTCCGGCAGGCCGACAACACCCAGGTGCGGCAGCATGGTGGTCTGGGTCTCGGGCTCTCCATCGTGTACGACCTCGTGACCCTGCACGGCGGCACTATCGAGGGGAAGAGCAAGGGCCCGGGGCGGGGAGCGACGTTCGTGGTCAGGTTACCGCTCGTGTACCACCGTCGCGAGGCGGAGCCAGTGGTCGCGCCGCGGCCGGCGCTGAGCGGTGAGCGCTTCCACCCGGTGCTGACCCTCCGAGGAGTGCGGGTGCTCGTCGTGGATGACGACCCGGATGCGCGCGAGTCGATCGTGGCCGTCCTCGAACAGTGCGGGGCCACCGTCGGGGCGGTGAAGTCGGCTGCGGAGGCGGTGGAGACCTTGGAGCGGGAGCCACCTGACGTGCTGCTGAGCGACATCGCGATGCCGGGCGTCGATGGGTACTCGCTTCTCGGCCAGGCCCGCGCGCGGTTCCGCGACATGCGAATGCCAGCCGCAGCGCTGACGGCCTACGCCGGTCCAGAGGACCGCGCGCGCGCACTCGCCGCCGGGTTCGAGGCGCACGTCGCGAAGCCCATCGAGCCCGCCGAGCTCGTCGCCGTGGTCGCTGATCTCGCCCGCGGGACCCGCCGCTCGTTGGGCGCCGACGCCTAGGGCCAGAGCTCGCGGCGCCACCTCTCGGCCCTGGACGCCGGCACGTCGCTGCATCGGTGACGCTGACGTGGACGGCGTTCCCGTTGGTCTCTCGGCGCAAGGGCACGAGATCGCGCTGTCCGGGTGGGTCGAACTTTGCGGGTTACGCACAACGGCGTACGCTCGTCTACTCGCGCACGCGGAGACGCTCGATCCAGGCGGCGAGTCGATCGAGCAGCTGCTGGACAACGCGCCGGGTCGCGTCGTCCGTGAGCGTGCCGTCCTCCCCGAACTTCTTGTGCGCCCCGGCGACCAGCAGCTCGGGGCCGGGCGCCACCAGCGTCTGCGGGAAGACGAACGATTGCCGGAGGGCGAGCTGCGCGCGGGCCGTGCCCCCTCGACCCGGGGTGGCTCCCATGATCGCCGCCGGCTTGCCGTTCAGCACCGAGCCGTTCGGCGGACGTGAAGGACTTGAGGGCGGCGACGGGCTCGGGATCGCCCGCCGCCTCGACGTCGCCATCGTAGGGCGGGACAGCGGCCAGACGGTCGAAGATGTCGATGTGCATGCCGTCCGGCGCCAGGTCGACGGCGGCGCGGAGGAGGTTCTATCCCGATCAGCCTCAAATCAACCCACACGAAAGTCTGAAGCATCATGTTTCCTACCGACTCGTTTCGCCGGTGGTGTGGGCGCGGAGCACCGTTCGAAACCATCCGATTCGACCTTGAACGACTCGAAATGCCGATGGTCGGCCGCGTCATTCGTGTGCGACGGATCGGTCGGAGAAACATTCAAATCGGGCGCTCCATGTGCCGATGGTTGGGCACTGTGGCACCGGCGTTGGACAGGCGCGAACGCCGCTCGCCGGTGACGACGAAGCCGAGGCGCTCGTACAGCGTTTGGGCGCGCGGGTTGGTGACGGCCACGTCGAGCGCGGCGATCGCGATCCCCTGCGTCCGACCGCGGTCCAGCAAATGCTCGATCAACGCCCGACCGGTGCCTTGGCCGCGCGTCTCTGGCCGAACCCCGAGGTGGGCGAGCACGAAGCGAGTGCGCGAAGGCGGCGGGACGATCGCCTCGACACGCAAGGCCCGCCCGATCACGCTCGCTCCTGCTATCGGCCCGTAGCAGCCGAGGATCTGGCGGGCTCCCGCGATCATGAAGCGAAATCCCATCCTGCCGCTCCAACCGGCGCCGGCCGCGACGATCGTGCCGTCGATCTCGCCCACGACGTGGTTTCGCCATCCGAACTCGCCCGCGCCGTCGAGGAACGCCCACCTGAGGAAGTCCTCGGCCGTGGCACCGCCGCTATCCGCTCTGAAGACATAGTCGAAGGCGGCGGGCCCCGAGCTATAGATCAGCGGCACCACCGCTTCGGCATCCGTCGCGGCGGCCGTCCTAAATGCAACCTTCATCTGCTACGTCGGTAGCGTCACGAGCTGCCGGTCGCAACTCGGGTACCGTCGAATCCGCACGGGTGGGCCGGCGCGCGAGCACGGTGTCGCCACTTTTGCCGAGACGTCGGTGGCCGCCGCGTCGTCATCGTCGACGCACGGTCACGCGCTCACCGCGCGATCGTTCCGAGTCGTCCGGACTGGTAGTCCTCGATCGCCTGGTGGATCTCGCGCGACGTGTTCATCACGAACGGCCCGTATCGCGCCACGGGCTCGCGCAGCGGAACGCCCGAGAGGAGCAGGGCTTGCGAGCGCTCGCGCGCGGCGAAGCGCACGAAGCCTCCATCGCCGAGGACGGCGAGCTCGCCGTCGTTCACCTCGCGGCTCCCGACGCGTACCGTGCCTTCGAACACGTAGACGTACGCCGCGTGATCCGGCGGAATCGGGACGTCAACGGATGCGCCGCTCGCGAAGGTCCAGTGGTGATAGCTGATCGGCGTTCGCGTCTCGATGACGGCCTTCACGCCGAGCGCCTCCCCCGCGATCACACGCACGTGCGCGCGGCCATCGGCGGTCGCCGCATCTGGAATCTCGGTGCGCGGAATCTTCTGGGTGAACCTGGCGGCGCGCGACAAGATGATCGCGCCGCCAGGTTCACCCAGATCTGGAATCCGTGCGTCCTCCCGCCGCGCTGCCGCAGCGCGCGCGACGGCAGCTCGGAGTGCACGACGCCGCGTCCGGCCGTCATCCACTGCACGTCGCCGGGGCCGAGCCGGCCGCGGTGGCCGGCGGAGTCTTCGTGCTCCATCTCTCCGGCGAGGAGGTACGTCACCGTCTCGAATCCGCGATGCGGATGATCGGGAGCGCCGACGGCCTCACCCGGCGCGTAGTCGACCGGTCCCATCTCGTCGAGGAGAAGGAAGGGATCAGCGTGGCCCAACCCGTTCGACGGAAACGGGCGGCGGACGATGAATCCACCGCCCTCGCGCTGCCGGTGCGCGGTCACGATTCTCGCAACGTCACGCGTGGTAGTGGATGCCGCGGCGACCGCGTTCGTTTCGTGCGTGCTCATTTCATCCCCCGTTCATTCGTCTCTTCGTTCATTCTTCGGGTCGCCGTCCTTCACGCGGCGCGCCGCTCTGTCGTCGCTACCGCGGCGACGTTACTCGTGAACAACGGACGGAGCGCGTCGCGGTGCACCCACGCGAGGAACGTCTCGAGCGCGGCGACGACCAGCGCGAGCCCAAGCCCGTCCGGTGCGAGATACAGGTGGAAGGCGACGATGTTGACGATCACCGGCGCGAGGATCAGCAGCGCCAGCGGAACGACGCCGACGAGCAGCAGCGCGCCGCCGACGATCTGCCATCCGAAGATCAGCGGCATCATGTAGCCGGTCGCGGCGAGCGCGCCGAAGAATGCGCCGGCGGGCTGCGGCATCGGCGGCATCGGCAAGAACTGCAGGAAGCCGTTCAGCCCGAACACGACGAAGATCACTCCGAGCAGAATCCTGGCGATCAGCGTTGCGGTTTTCATACGATGTCCTCCTTTGGGGGTCGGGTTCACAGAATGCGTGCCGCTTCGTCGAACGTGAGCCGCGGGCCGCGCGGGCGGAGTCGCGAGCGGTCGCCGTAGCCGAGGTTCACGAGGAAGTTCGACTTCCACCGGCCGTCGGGGAAGAACTCGCGATCCACTGCTGCATTGTCGAACCCCGACATCGGCCCGGCGTCGAGCCCGAGGGCGCGCGCGGCGAGAATGAGATACGCGCCTTGCAACGTGCCGTTGCGAAACGCCGTCGTTTCGGCGAGCGCCGGGCTGTCGACGAACCACGCCCGGGCGTCGACGTACGGGAAGAGCCGCGGCAGCTCGTCGTAGAACCGGCTGTCATGCGCGACGATCGCAGTCACGGGCGCGCGCTGCGTCGGCTCGACGTTGCCTGGGGCGAGCGCTGGTGCGAGCCGCTCCTTCGCCTCGCGGCTTTTGAGGAACACGATCCGCGCCGGGCTGCAGTTGGCGCTGGTCGGTCCCCACTTCATGAGATCGTAGATCCGGCGCAGGTGCTCGTCCGTCACCGGACGGTCGAGCCACGCGGAGTGCGTGCGCGCCTCGCGAAGGACGCGGTCGAGGGCCGCAGCGTCGAGCTCGCCTGCGACCGTGGATTCATCATTGGGTTCCAGCAGCATCGTCGTCACCTCCTTGACGTGATGCGAACGTACGACCGTTGCCTCCGCGGCACTAGGCGGCTAAACGGGAACTTACTGTTGCTGTCATGGCTACAATCGATCTGAACCGGATCCGGCTCTTCGTGCGCGTCGTCGAGACGGGAGGCTTCACCGCCGCCGCACGCGCGGCTGGTCTGCCGAAATCGTCGGTAAGCCGTGCGATGGCGGCGCTCGAGCGCGACCTCGGCGTGCGATTGCTGCAGCGCACGACGCGCCGGGTGCAGGTGACCGAGGCGGGACGCGCCTATTACTCGTCCGTCTCGGCTGCCCTGTCCGGCGTCGACGACGCGACGGCCGCGGTCTCGGCGCTCCAGGACACACCGCGCGGACCCGTGCGGCTCACGGCGCCCGCCGACCTCGGCCACCGGCTCCTCGCGCCGACGCTCACCCGCTTCGCGCGCCGCTATCCCGAGGTCTACCTCGACGTCTCACTCACGCAGCGAGTCGTCGATCTCGTCTATGAGGGATTCGATCTCGCGATCCGCGCCGGCAAGCTGAGCGACAGCCGGCTCGTCGCCCGATCGCTCGGCGAGGGGCGCACCGGCATCTTCGCGTCGCCGGCGTACCTGAAGCGACGCGGCCGCCCGCGCAGCGTCGCAGAGCTCGCGCAGCACGAGTGCTTGCTCTTTCGCAGCACCTCCGGCCGTGCCGTGTGGCAGCTCATCGGGCCCGCCGGGCTCGAAACCGTCGAGGTACGCGGTGCGATCGGCGGCGACGATCACGAGATGATCCGCGAGGCGGCCGCGGAGGGTCACGGGCTGGTGCTCCTCCCGATCTTCTCCGCATACCTCGGGCGGCGCGGCGGCCGCGAGCTCACGCGCGTCCTGCCGGCGTACGCGACCGCCGGAGGTCCGCTTCACCTCGTCTATCCGTCGGCGCGCTTCCTGCCGAAGCGCGTCGCGCTCCTCCGCGATCAGCTCCTGAAGGAACTGCCGCCGCTCTTGAAGCCGTGATCGGCGCGCTCGCGTATCAGCCGTGGGTGT